>Ga0315289_10003105_pt1 | contig 25200 bp, 16 predicted proteins | sample YL17G11_40_MG_FD_203452 | JGI IMG/M metagenome (GOLD analysis project Ga0315289, IMG submission 203452) | Sediment microbial communities from Yellowstone Lake, YNP, Wyoming, USA - YL17G11_40 | ecosystem: Environmental > Aquatic > Freshwater > Lake > Sediment | place: USA: Wyoming | collected...
AGTGGTCTCGACCTGCTGCGTCCGTTCAGAATACCTTTGGATGTCAGAGCCATCCTCCAGGAAATGTTTCCAGATGAGAATCCAGCTTGATACGTCGGTCCAGATTCATAGACTGACCCATTTACCTTCTGATACTATCAACTCGCAGCTGCGCCACTTGATGGACGAGGCTTCTTCCGCTGAAGTCAGCACTTATGCAAAGAAGGAATTTGCCTTCTCCATGATCAAGGATTGCTGCACGATCCTCGCGAGGCTCAGTCGAAGGAAGTCCATGCAGGACGCGCTTAATTTCATACACCAATATGGTCACTACAAGCCTCGATTCATTGGTCGCATGATGGCGATCTGCTGGCTTTTCCAGATGGGAGATCAGACATACAGCAACTGGAAGAACCTTTCCCTCGAGGCGAGAGATAGAATAGTGGCGGAGGAATTCGCTCGTTTCTTGCGAGTATATATTCCTGTCTTGTGGGAGGAGTTTGAGTCAAACGTAAGTGCTGTGTCAGATCGCACGAAGTGTCCTTTTGCACGGCAAGGTCCCATTGACAACGGGAGAACGTTTGAGCTGCGATCAAAGAAGAAGTGCGATTCATCCTTGGGCTGTGCGCTGGCGAAAATGATTGCCGGCGAGAAGGATAGAGCCTCACAAGTCCTCGCTGCCCTTAAACAGTGTTCCGCTGAAAGCAAGACATTGGAACTCAAGAAGATTGAGGACTTTCTGGATAAATTTATTGGAGCTGACGATCCTGGCGTTTGCTTTAAGATGTGCAATCAAGGAATTGGCGATCTCATCATTGCACTCGAGACTCCTTTGGATCGCACATTGGTCACCACAAACGAGAAGGAGACTCGGATTATCTCATCGGCTATGTGTCAGGACTTCCGCATTCTTGGCCCCCCGGAGACCTGACGGCAGCGAGAAACCGGGACGGCATCAAGCAGCCTTCCCGAGATGACCGAAGTCCGTCCCAACACTTCCCCTCTCCAAGCGGAGGTTCCTTCTGCATCCCGCAGGGCCCCTTCGGTCCAGATTCACGACCTGATTGTAGCGTCCCGGCGAGACGGATGTAAAGACGAATCCGGGAAGGAGCAAATCAAAGCAGTCCGCAGATTGCTCAGATTTTTCTAGCCCGGCCTTCGGCCGGAACCAAAATCAACTCACACGAAGGCACGAAGCCACAAAGGGAAGATCGTATTCAGGGACTCCTCACTTTGTGATCTTGGTGGCTTTGTGTGAGAATAACCCCTTATGCAGTAGGGATTTATGCGGGCCGAGCGAAATGATCTGGAAATGGTTTTCAGTTGTTGTGAGTTAGTAGCTCAGAGCAGGTAAATCTGCGCAAATCGGCGAAATCTGTGGATAATCTCTCCTCTTTTGTTCGCGTGGTTCGCGTAGTTCGCGGTCAAAAGGCCTGGATTCCCGCCTTCGCGGGAATGACAATACTTCGCTCGCAATGACATGATCGGCAGATTGCCGCGTCGCTGCGCTCCTCGCACTTGTCTGATCTGTGGATAACCATCCGTTGTCAGTTGGCAGTTCCCAGGTGGAAATCTGCGAAACTCGGCGCAATCTGTGGATAACCTCCGCTCTTTTGTTCGCATGGTTCGCGTCGTTCGCGGTCCAAAGGCTTGGATTCCCGCCTTCGCGGGAATGACAAGGTCGGCATCCGCGTTCATCCCCGTTCGGCGGTCTTACGGTCTCCGTGTGCTCCGTGGTGAAGATTTCTTCTACGGGCTTCGTTAGTCTCGGCAGGGTAAGGGTTTAGCACACAACAAAATGGTGATAGATTTTGGATATTCTTGTTGACGCACGTAACTGGTCGATGTACCATGTAAGCAGAATCGCGTAAGCGACCGGTCCGGGGACGTAACCCGAGCCAGCGGCAAAGGGAACCTTCACGCGTGGGTTGAGAAGGGCACCCAAACGCGAAACGCGGCGTTTGGGGACCCGAACCCACCCTACGCGGTGGTCTTGCTTGTCACTTATCGCTTGTCACCTGTCACTCTTGTCCGCGAGATGGAAAGGGAGAATGATGAAGAAGGCCAACAAACCCAAGAGGCAGCACGCCGCCCAGAGCGAAAACTGCGTGGTGTGCCGGCGGCCGCGGCACCTGCCGCCGCCGGAGAGCGAGCTGTGGCCGGAGTACTGCCGGGGGAAGAACTGGGAATGGGCCATCGCCCGGTTCTTCGTGGGGCGCTGCCAGTTGTGCGCCCATAGTTTCCCGCCGCCTGCGTCGCGTTGGGAGAAGGACAAGATGGTCGGTCTGGCCCCCATGCTGCTGTGCCTCAACCACCCGGACGAGCCGGGCGCGCTGCGGGAGGTCATGCCGATGGACACGTGCCGGAACTTCCGGGCGAAATCCTGGCGGCGGCCCCGGGCGAAGACGCTGCCGTGCCATGCGAGCCCGGTGTTTGATGCGTCCGATCCCACCGTCCGGAAGATTGAGGTGGGACAAGGGCTGTTCGCCACCGTCGATGCGGCGGACTACCCGCGGCTCCGCAAGCACAAGTGGTATGCGTATCGGCGGGGCCGACGGATCTATGCGACCTGCAAGACGGGGAGAAAGACCGTGTACATGCACCGCATGATCCTGCGACCCCGCAAGGGCTATCTCGTGGACCATATCGACGGCAACGGCCTGAACAACCGGCGCGGCAATCTGCGGGTGTGCACGCCGGCGCAGAATCGGGCCAACGCGCGGCCGTGCGGCGGGGTCTCCGGATTTGTCGGCGTGTACCCCAAAGGGAACAAATGGCGGGCGTCGATCACCTGCCGCGGGGAATTCTTCTACCTCGGGCTGTACGACGATCCGGTCGCGGCGGCCAAGGCCCGCGACCGCAAGGCCTATGCGCTCCACGGCCCCTATGCCTACCTCAACTTCCCGGAGGACTTCCCCCGGCTCGGATGAAGACGGTTGGGAGTCCCGCATAGGGGATTCCCCGATACGCAAACGAGCATCGGACCGGATAGCAGAACCATCCCACGCCCGATTTCGCCGAAGCCACGCCGGAGATACCCTACGGCCAAATGGTTTATGGCTGTGTGGAAAGGAATCACCATGAACGACGTGCAACTGTTACAGCGTTATGCGGCCGGCGACGAAGCAGCGTTCCAGGAGATCGTCGGCGAGTACAAGGACGGCGTGTATGCGTTTCTCCGGAGGTTTCTCAGCGACCGGGACCTCGTGGACGACGTGTTCCAGGAGACCTTCCTGCAACTGTACGCCAGTCGCAACACGTTCGATCTGTCCAAGCCGCTGCGTCCGTGGCTGTTCACAATCGCGGCCAACAAGGCGAAGGATGCTCTGCGTCGCAAGCAGCGCGGGAACACCGCCAACCTGGGGAGCATGTTCGACGGCGATGAGTATTCTGTCGATGACGTGCTGAACACGCTGGATCATGACGAGCATATGCCCTATGACGACCTGATCCGGGAGGAGACGGCCGCCCAGGTCAAGCGGGTCATCGCGCAGATGCCGGCCAAGCTGCGCGAAATCCTGATCCTGGCGTATTTTCACAAGTTCTCGTATACGGAGATCGGCGGCATTCTCGGGATTCCCGTCGGCACGGTCAAGAGCCGGCTGCACACGGCGGTCGGCCGATTTGCGGAAGACTGGGAGGCGGTCATGATGTACGAGACCGCGAATTGACGATTGGCCCCTGGATGATCTGTTCGAGTTTGCCGAAGACCGGTTCACCGTCTTGGCGAGTCCGCAAATGGTCGGGTAAGGCGGACGGAATTCCCCCTCACTCGGTCTTGCGATACCAGGGCAATCGGGACAGCGGCGCCGTTACCGTCACAGTTGCAGGGCCCGCGACGGTGGTCCCGTCGTCACCTCGCCATTTCCCCGGCGGGAATCGGACCATCCGGCTGATCGCCCCTTTCGCCAGGACCGGCGCGACGAGAATGCTCTGGCCCAGGAAGAATTGGTCATTGACATCAACGTAGCCTTGACGGGGGTACTCATACTCCAGGTGACGCACGATCGGCTCGCCCGTTTGCGCGGCCTCCCGCGCCAGGGCCAGGATCTCGTCGCCCAGGCGCGCGTGGAGCAGGGCCATCGTCCGGCAGATCGCCAGATTCTCCCGGTTCAGGACCCGCCACGGCGCCACCGAGAACTGCATCATCGGCATGAGCGCATGGCATTCGGCGGCGCGAACGATCAGCTCCTGGTCCACTCGGTCCAGGTTGCGAAAGGAAAGGTATTCACCCCCGCCGATCAGGTCGGGGCACGTGAACGCGTACCCCATCAGGCCCTGATTGAGGATGCCGGGGACGAGTTTGCGCAGGTCTTCCCAGGTGTGGTTCTTGTCCCGCAGCCGCTGGGCAATCGGCTGGCCCCCCATCTTCCAGCAGGCACGATACTCGTTGAGAGGGTAATCCAGGCCCACTTGGGCGAAGAGCTCGGAGTGCCGGTTCGGAGAGACGTCCAGATGGGATTGGGCCGGCACGAGCATCGCGCCGGCGGAGTAATGCTCCGCGTCGCCGCCGTCGAATTTGAAGCCGTCGACCCCATAGACCGAAACGAGGCGATCCAGTTGGCCCTTGAACCACTGGCGGCCGTCGGGATGGGTCAGATCGACGACCGCACTGAAACCGTCCCACCAATGCATGATGGCGGGCAAGGTGGGCTTGTCCCGGTTGAGAATCCAGGCCGTACGGCCCTTCTCGACCTGGCTGAGGTGCAGGTTGGTGAAGACGATCCCGTCGGGCGTGATATAGGGGCAGACCCAGAGCATGACCTTGAACCCGTCCTCGTGCAGCTTTCGGATCATAGCGTGGGGATCGTCGAAGCGGGCTTTGGCAAAATCCCAGTCGCCGTAATCCACGGCCCAACCTTCGTCAATCATGAGCACCCCGGGCGGGAAGCCCTGATCGATGATGTGCCGGGCGTAGTCCAGAATGTCCTTCTGATTCTGATTGTAGGTCAGCTCGATCCAGGTATTGAACTGGGGACGCGTAAACAGGAGTGGGTCAGGGATCTTGCCCGCCGGGGGAAAGAACCTGCGGCTGACGTACTGATAGACCTCTTTCAGAGTGGTCCCATGTTGCCCCGTCTGGATCGCTCCGGAACGCGCAGACAGATGAATAATCCCGGCGCGGAGCTCAAAACGGAACGGGTCTTCGGACCAGATGTAGCGTCCCTGGTCGGAAATCAGTAAGGGCTGGACCTGGTTTCCGGCCGTATCCCCGTACGAATCGAAGGTGTAAGGTCGATCGTGCAGGGGCATGAGGTGAGATTGGCTGATCACCCCGGCCCACCATCGCTCTCCTTCCGCTACCGCAAGAGTCAGTGGCCCGGCCGTCTTCGCGAGGGCGGAACTGCAAAGCAGAAGGACCAACATACTCGTTGTCGACAGTCGTCCCCTCTGGCAATAGGTTTGGACTGCGCTTGTCTCTGTGTCTACTGGCACTGATCTTCTCATCTGCGATACTCCTTTTCATTTCCACCCAACCGATCTTCGCGGCGGAATGGGGCGTTGGGACCCGTCAAATCAGCATTCCGACGATACAGGCAGTCACAAAACAAGCTAACATGCCGCCAATCATCGTGTCACGCACCATATCGATCGTAGGTCACCCGGGTCCTGTCTCCCGCGATGGAAACATCCAGGATCCGCTCCACCGTGACGCCCGTCTCTTCTCGAATTCGATCGATGCCCCGGTATTCCTTCTTCTGGACGGCCGAGACGGCCCCTTCGATGTAGACATCCGTATTCCGCAGCAGATTGATCAGGCCGATCAGAGTCCCGCCGCTGCTGACCGTATCGTCAATAATATAAACCGTGTCGCCCCGCTGAATCCCGTAGGGGTACAGGTTGCCTCTATGATATTCCATGGAGAAAGCCGTTCCCTGCGACTCCGGGCCGGGAAACCACTTGGCTCCGGCGATGGGCACATTCGTGTAGAGGGCGACCGCGCCCAGGATCGCCGAGGACCGGTCAAACTCCGCGACCAGCTTGTCGATTTGGGCGCGGGGAACATACTGGCCGATCTTGAAAGCGGTCTCGCGCAGCAGTGCGGCGGAAGTGCAGGGATAGTGTTCACTGAGCGGAACAATCATGAACTGCACCTCTTTTCCTTCCGGACTCGTGATGGCGACCAGGTCTTTGCCCTCGTAGGAAGAATGCAGCACGTTTCCCGAGACATCGATGTGGGGATTATCGCAGTATTTCGTGAAACGACAGTTGGCGGTTTCCACCCTGCTTCTTCGGCCGCCGACCTCCACGGTGAGGAGGGATTTGATGTTCCGGCCGGCCAGGTTCGCCCGGCCGAAGCTCCGGCCGCCGTAGGTCTTTTCCGCCAAGACGTAGATCTCATCGATCGTCGCTCCTCTTGCCTCGATCAGATTGACTAGTGTTCCCAGCGTTTCGCCTCGGTCCAGGACATCGTCGACGATGGTGACCCGGTCGCCGGCTTGCACGCCCTGAAGGACCAGCCGGCCGCCCCGGTACGGCGCGCTCTCGCCAAAATAGGGAACGAGCCGGTCGGCCAATTCGTCCGGCGTCCAACGGGCGATGGCGGTATCGTTTCCGTTCAGAAAGGAAAGGGCGCCCGCAATATGGCCGGCGCCGTGTTCCTCCGTCACGATTTTCCGGTGCGGCTCGATGGAGCTGGCGAGGATGGAGGCACACACTCGCAGCGTTTCGGGGTCCAATCGGGGCGTCAACTCAGAGATGGTGCTCAGGATCCTCTTTCGGCCATCCTTGGCCGGAATCGTGGGCTGGTCATCATAGGCGCGAATGAATTTGTGCATTCTTCCACCGTGGGTCTTCTTGGGAGTCAAAAATCGTCAACGGCCTGGGGCAAACGTCAGCCTCAGGGCCAAATCGAGATGGGATTTCGTCTCGTCACCCGGGAAGGCCGGCAACCGGATGACGCCGTTGCCGTCTGCTTCGGATCGGCCGGCCTCGATCCATTCGCCGGTACGCGGATTGAACCAGGTGGCCTCGTAGGTCCGGCCGCTCAGCGCGCCGGAGACGGTTGCCCGCGGGCAATCCTCCTCGAAGTAGAGGAGGAAGAGCCGCCGGTCGTCCGTGCGGGCGCAGTAGGCCCAGCCAACGAAATCCTTCAGCGGTCCCGAGCGATTCGGCTGCACCAGGTCCGCGTGCGGCACGAGCTTCTGGTACTCGCGCCCCTGAGACAACACGAACGAGGCCAAGTGGCGCATCTGGGCGGCCGATTCCCATTGAATCACGTCCCAGATGTGGGTCTTCGCCATCGGCTCGACATTGCCGCCCCAGAGGCCGCCGTCCCAATCGCCGGCGCCGTAGATGTGGCCGCCGAGTCCGCCGGAAAGGACGCTGCCGTACATCGCCGAGCGGCAATACAGGGCCGAGGGCAGACTGCCGCCCTCCTCCCCTACCCCATTCGCATCCCGCCGCCGGCCCGCCTGCTCCATGCCGGCATAGTACGGCTCGCCGTTGATACCGGGCAGCGGCGGATTCGTGTGGAAGATCTCCGTCAGCAGCTCGAAGCTGTTGTGGGTCCGCTCCCCGTTGCCGATTTGGTGGAAAGTCAGCCATTTGGCTTTATCGGTGTGCCCGAAATCCCGCAAGGAAGAAGGGTTCGAGTTGCAGCTCACCAGCGTTCCAAAGGGCGGCGGGCCGTACTTCTCAATGACCGCGTTGGCAGCGGCGTTCCAGTCCCCAGCCGGAACACTCGCCCCGGCGTAGTCGAAGTGAATCGGGCTGAAGAAGCAGATATTCGCCTGATACCGGCTCCAGATATACTGGATGTACCGCGTGTACGATCCCGGCCATTCGTAGTACTTCTTCCAAGCCTGTCCGATGTCCCGGCGGGCCACTTCGATGAAGGGGATCATGCCGTTGGCGTTCAGATAGTCGATCTTGCGGTCGAGATTCTGAAAGTAGGCGGGATTGATGCGGTCCAAGTCAGGAAAGACGGTCTCGAAACCCGGCACCCTGCCCGGAAAGCGAAAGGCCCGGTTGCCGGCCTCATCCTGCATGTCCTTGGCGCTGTCGGTGCCCGCCTGGCGCCAGGCCGAACGCAGGATCGTGCCATCGGGCGTTTGCAGGTTGGCCGACTTGCCGTCGTTGGCCCAATTGGGAAAGGCCGCGATCAGGGCGATGCCGTTGAAGCCCTGCTCCCGGCGAAAGCGCACGTAGTCTTTGAAACCGGCCTTCGGCCCGATCGGCCGGGGCGCGCCATCGTCATACCACGGGTAGCGAAACGTCCCGACCGACCACCACGTGTCACCCAGCAGAAAGAACGGCGTACCATCAGCGTACTCGAAGGCATGGCCGTTGGCCGTGGCCCGTACCATGCCCCGCCGGCACGGATTGCCGGCCTGCTCAAGCTCTGACCAGGCTTCGGCCTTGAACTCGCCGGTCTTGCCGTTGAGACCCGGGTCGGACTGGTTCGAGCCGCTCACCCAGGTCCACGAGCCGGGGGCCGTGGCCAGGACCCGCACGCGAAATACGTTGCCGCCGTCCCAGAAACCGTAACAGCGCTTCTGGAAACCTGGCCCGGTCAGGTCCACCCAGACCGTGACGTCCCTGTAGGGATTCTCACAGGCGTTCGCGGCCTGCAACGTGATTTCCACCCTCTGCCAGACGTGATCTGCAGCCGGCTCGCCGTGGAGCAGGCTGGGTTGAAATGTGAGAGCGACAGCCAACAACGGGAGTAATCTGGCACGACCGGTCATCAGGATTCGCTCCTTCCCTACGATGAATAGTGGGCACAGCCCACCCCACAAAACTACGCCAGTCTGGCGGGCCGGCACACCCATGCTATTGCCCGACGTTGCGTCGCGTGTAGGGTGGGTTCTCAACCCACGCGTCAGACGCGCATCGGGCGAAGGTACGCGTGGGTTAAGAACCCACCCTACGGACCGGTCTGGGCCTAATAGTCTTTCACGAAATCCAGCCAATTGCGCCAGGCTCCTGTGTACACGGCGCCGGAGAGCAGAAAGCCCTCGTTATGATTCCCGACCAGCTCGACGAACTGCTTCGGTTCATGGGCGGCCTCGAATAATCGGGTCGCAAAGACGAAGGGCACCAGCTCATCCTCCCGGCTATGCAGCACCATTACCGGGCAGCGGACGTCTTTGATATAGGCCAGGGTATCATAGCGAAACAGAAAGCGGCGGAACAGTCTGACCGGCAGGCAGGGATAGAATCGGACGGCCATATCCACATAGGACGTGAACGCGCTTTCCGCCACCAGGCCGGCGACCCGTACCCGGCCGGCCAAATGAGCCGCGACGCTGGCGCCGAGGGATCGGCCCAGCAGAACGATCTGCTCCGGCGGTATGCCCTTGGCGCCGGTCAGCCAATCATACGCCGCCTGGGCATCGAGGTACATCCCGGCCTCGGTCGGCCGGCCGCTGCTGTGGCCGTAACCGCGATAGTCAAAAGCCAGACAACCCAGCCCAAGGTTGGAGAGCAGACCGAGGCTGCCGAGCGAATGGCCGATATTCCCGCCATTGCCGTGGCACACCAGAACGGTCATCTCGGAGGACGGACGACGGAGGACGGAGGACGGCACTGGCTTCTGTCTTCCGTCTTCTCCCCTCCGTCCTCCGTCCTCCGGCATCTGTCTTCTGTTCTTCGCGGGGATGTACCAGCCGGTCAGCGTGATGCCGTCGGTGCTCCGGAAGGCGATCTCCTCATACTCCAGGCCCAGTTCGGCGGGCGTGAGGCTGACTTCCCGAATGGGGCGATACAGCAGCTTGGGCTGCGTGACCAGCAGCACAAGGCCCCAGACCGCATAGACCAAGACCAGAATCCCGACCAGATATAGCAAAAGCGAAGTCATGGGCATCGCGCATTTTAGTTTGCCCGGCTTGGCGCGACAAGCTACAATTCGCCCGTGATCCAGAGAAGAACCACAACAATCACGCAGGTTGGTCCCATAAAGCTCGGTTCCGATGCCCCCATTGTCGTCCAGTCGATGACGAAGGTGCCCACCACAGACATCGATCGTTGCGTGCAACAGGTGAACGAGCTCGTGCGGGCGGGATGTGAGCTGGTTCGGATTGCCGTGCCGCGGCAGGCCGACACGGCGGCCTTCGCGCAGATCGCGCAGAAGGTGAACGTGCCGCTCATTGCCGACATTCATTTCAGCCCCGCGCGGGCCCTCGAGGCCCTCGAAGGCGGAGCCGCGAAGATCCGTCTGAATCCGGGCAATATCAAGAGCCGGGAGGATATTCACCGGATCATCGACGCCGCCAAGTCGCACCAAACCGCGATCCGCATCGGCGTCAATGAAGCGAGCATCCGCGACCTCAGCCAGGAGCCGGTCCCCGTCGAAGAGAGAGTGGACCTGATGCTGGCGGAGATGCGCCGGTACGTGCAACTGTTCGAGGATCGGGGGTTCGACCGCTTGGTTCTGAGCGCCAAGACCAGCGACGCCCTGCGCACGATCGAGGTCAATCGCCGGATTGCCGAGGCGTTTCACTACCCGCTTCATCTCGGCCTGACCCATGCCGGCCTGCCGGAAGACGCCCGGATTCCCTCGGCCGTCGCTCTCGGCACCCTGCTGGCGGAAGGCATCGGCGACACGATCCGAGTCAGCGCCGCGGGCGACCCGGTCGTTGAGACGGAAATGGCAAAGGAGATCCTGATCTCGCTGGGACTGCGCCGGCGCCGCCGGCCCGAGTTGATCGTCTGTCCCACCTGCGGCCGCACGGAGATCGACGTGGTCGCGCTGGCCCGCCGGGTGGAAGAGGCCCTGTCCGGCATGGACAAGCCCTGCCGGGTCGCGGTGATGGGCTGCGTGGTCAACGGTCCCGGCGAGGCGGCGGACGCCGATTTCGCCATCTGTGCAGCCAAGGGCAAGGCGTATTTCTATCGCCACGGCCAGAAGATCGCCACCGTGCCCGAAGGCGAGATCGTTCCCAGACTGCGGGAAGCGCTGGCGATGCTGTGAGGGTTGATTCGGTTAATCCGCTAATTCCTAATTCGGGGTCTGACCCCGAATTAAGACCCCGAATTAAGATGACCCCGAATTAAGATCTTCGGGTGGACCGAAGGCTCATGAACGGCTGCGCGGGAATGACAAGATACGCGGCATTCCTTGCATCAAATATGTAGCGGTGGAATCGGGCGGGCCTGATTGCGGAGGTTTCGCGAAACATGAGAAGTGAGACCAGGCGGATGCTCAAGAGACTGCTGATCGCTGTCGCTTTCAGCATGGCGTTCGGCTACATCGAATCGGCCGTCGTCGTGTACCTGCGGGCACTGTTCCACCCGAATGGCTTCACCTTCCCGATGGAGGTGTTCGACGCCACGCCGGAGGCCAAGCGACTCATGCTGACGGAGGTGGGACGCGAAGTCGCCACGCTCGTGCTCATCCTCACCGGCGCGTGGCTCTTCGGCAGCGTCCGCCAGGAGCGTATCGCCTATTTCCTGATCATCTTCGCCGTCTGGGATATCTTCTACTACGTCTGGCTCAAGGTCCTGCTGGACTGGCCGGCCACGCTCTTGGACTGGGACATCCTCTTTCTGATCCCCCTGGTCTGGGCCGCGCCGCTCCTGTACCCCGTCCTGGTGTCGCTGGCGATGTTCGCCTTCGCCGTGGCGATTCTGTACCGCTGCGCGCACGGGCGACCGCTCACGGTCACGTACACGGATTGGCTCGGCTGGTCGGCGTCGCTGCTGATCATCGTAGTTTCGTTCTGCCTCGGCGGGACTCACATCACCGAGCCGAACTACGCCCAATACTTCCACTGGCCGCTGTTTGCGGGCGGATTTGCTTTGGGTAGCTTCATCTGCGTCAAGTCGCTGCGCGGGCGAGGACTCGCGCTCGCGGCGTCGGCATAGGACGAACAGGACCCATAGGACTTATAGGACCTATCCGGCCTCAACTGGGCTGCGTGCTGGCGCTGGTGGACCGCCGGACAACCGGGCGACGGGAGTTCTCATCCCCCTCCTGCCCCGCAAAAGATTCAAACCTGCCGAAGATCATCTTGCCGGCCGAAGTCTGCAAGGAGCTGGTCACGCTCAGGATGATGTCTTTGCCGATCTTGTTGCGCGCGCCCTCGACGACGATCATCGTTCCATCGTCCAGATAACCGATACCCTGATCCTGCTCCTCGCCGGGCTTCATGATGCGGACATGCATGGTCTCGCCCGGCAGAGCCACCACCTTGAGCGAGTTGGCCAGGTCGTTGATATTGACGACATCGACGCTGCGGACCTGGGCCACCTTCGTGAGGTTGTAGTCGGTTGTCGCCAGCCGGCCGTTGCGAACCTTGGTGAACAGCAGCAGCTTCTGATCGACGCCCTTGGCCTCCTCGATCTCCGCGGCGGTGCTCTCGTCGATCTCCACGTCGATCACCGTACTGGCCTGCATCTTCTTGAGCACATCCAGGCCGCGCCGGCCACGATTGCGCTTGAGCTTATCCGCCGAGTCGGCGATGAGCTGCAATTCGTTCAGCACAAACCGCGGCACGACCACCGGGGCATCGAACAGCCGGCTTTCGCACAGGTCCGCGATCCGCCCGTCCACAATCGCCGAGGTATCCAGCACGAGCGGCCGCGACCCCTTGGTCTGCTTGGCGAACTCCACATAGGGCACGACGAAACGAAAATCGTCCTTCGTGCGCATCACGATCGTGATCGTGAAGTAGCAGATGCAAATGCCCATCATCCACTTGATCGCATACTTGGCGGTGTCGACCAACTGGATACCGTAGGTTTCCCCGATCATGTCCACCGCCTTGGCGAACACAGCGCTGATGAGCATGCCCACGAGCAGACCGAAAAACACGCCGGCCAGGGCCGTGAGCTTGCGTTTCGGCGTGAGAACATCCAGGAGCAGGAAGAAGACAATCAACCCCATGCCGCTGATCACCACGCTCCACCAGCTCGTCGAGTTCTCGGCGGCGGTGAGTTGCGTCGAGGCGGCGCTCACCACCAGCACCGAGATGATGACGATGATAAAAATCCCCCTGAACAGCCAGAGCAACATGCTATGACCTCCCAATAATGACGGATGCACGATCTATATGAACGTCATTATAACCTTCGGCGGGACGGGCAGCAATGATTACGTCATCTGACCAGAATTGGCGTGATGTCCGAGCCAACAAGCACGGGCCTTCCCAGGAGTGGGAAGGCCCGTGCTTTGCTGAAATTGCCGTACGGAACCCTGATCGGGCACCGGTCAGATCACTAACCGCCGGCCTGGCCCTCTTCGGGCTTGGGCTCTTCGGACTTGGGCTCTTCGTTTGGCTGCTGCGGTTGCGACTCCTCCGCCGCCTTGGCCTGGGCCCGGCGCAGCAGGGCTTCCTTCACCCGGAGCGTGTCCCCGCCGGCATCGACCGCCGGAGCCGCCGTCTGGTACTTGGGAGCCTTTTTCGGAGCCGCCGGGGTCCCGTGCTCCTCGGCCGGAGCCGCGGCCGCCCACTGGACGCGCCGCAGACTCAAACCGATCTTGCGGGCTTCCGGATCGACCTTGAGGATCTTGACCTCGACGTCATCGCCCGGCTTGACCACGTCCTGCGGCTTGTCGATCTTGTGATCGGCCAGCTCGGAGATGTGGAGCAAACCTTCCAGCTCGGGCTCCAGCTCCACGAAGGCGCCGAAGTTGGTGAGCTTGGCGATCTTGCCCTTGATGATCTGACCCGGGATGTACTTCTCGGGAATCGCATGAATCCACGGGTCCTCGGTCATCTGCTTCATGCCGAGGGAGATTCGCTGCTTTTCCTGGTTGACTTCGAGCACGACGCACTTGACCTCCTGGCCCTTCTGCAGGGCCTCGCTCGGATGGCCGTACTTGCGGGTCCAGCTCAGGTCCGAGATATGGATCATGCCGTCGATGCCGGGCTCGATCTCGACGAACGCGCCGAAATTCGTCATGCTGCGGACGTGGGCCGTGACGATGGTCCCCTGCGGATACTTCCGGGCCGCCAACTCCCACGGGTTGGGCTCGATCTGCTTCATGCCCAGCGAGATTTCCTGCTTCTCTTTGTTGATGTTGAGCACGACGACCTCGATCTCGTCGTCGAGGTTGACCATCTCGCTCGGGTGCGACAGCCGCCGGGTCCAGCTCATCTCGCTGATGTGGACGAGACCTTCGATCCCGTCTTCCAGCCGGACGAACGCGCCGTAGTTCATCACGTTGACGACACGGCCTTTGACCCGCGAGCCGACCGGGTACTTGTTCTCCACGTTCTCCCACGGGCTCGGCGACTTCTGCTTGAGACCCAGGGAGATCTTCTCGTTCTGTTTGTCCACGCCGATGACGACGCACTCGATCTCCTGGTCCAGGTTGACCACTTCCGACGGGTGCGAAATCCGGCCCCAGCTCAGGTCGGAAATGTGCAGCAGGCCGTCCAGACCACCGAGATCGACGAACACGCCGAAGTCCGCGATGTTCTTGACAATGCCTTTGCGAAGCTGGCCGACCTCGATCTCGTTGAGAATCTTCTCTTTGCTCGCCTTGCGCTCCTCTTCGATGAGCTTGCGCCGCGAGACCACGATGTTGCGGTTCTCCACGTCGATCTTGAGAACCTTGCACTCGACGTCCTTGCCGATGAACCGGCTGATGTCGCCGGGTTTGCGAATATCGACTTGCGAGGCGGGCAGGAAGACCGGCACGCCGATATCGACGAGCAGGCCGCCCTTGATCCGGCGGATGACTTTGCCCGTGACGACGTCGCCTTCCTTCTTCGTGTTGATGATGTGCTCCCAGCCCCGGATCATGTCCGCCTTGCGCTTGCTCAGCAGGATCAGACCGCTCTCCGAGTCCGTGTCTTCGAGCAGGACCTCGATCTCGCGGCCCGGCGCCGCGTCTTCCGGGCTGTCGAACTCGCCGGCATCGACCACGCCCTCACTCTTGAGGCCCACTTCGACGATCACATCGTTGCCGATTTGCGAGACAATGGTGCCACTGAGAATGGTGCCCGGCAGCCGGGAATCGACCTTGCGCTGGAGGACCTGTTCGAGGTATTGGGTCTCGCCATCCCCGAACATCTCGCCGATCTGCTCCTGCAGCTTCTCGTTGGACAACCCCAGCTTGTTGATAATGTTTCGATCTACCATAAACTTGATTTCCCCTGTGGAGTTCCGGAATTCAGCCTGCCGACGCCCCACATACACACCGACAGGCCCATACAGCGTGTTGTCTAAACTAGATCGTTACTCAAAACGCTTTCTGCACCCGCCTACGCAGCGGATGCCTCTTTTATTCCACCAGAACGGCGGAGGACTTTACCCTTTTTCGTCGAAAGCCTCCAGATGCTTGACGAATTCGTCGATCACCCAGTTCGGCGTCGACGCACCCGCCGTTACGCCGGCGATATTCTTGCCGATCAATATATTTTTATCAAGCTCGTCCCAGTTCTGCAAGTGGAAGGTTTCGCGGTTGTGATTTTTGCACAATTCCGCCAGCCGGCGGGTGTTGGCGCTGTGCAGACCGCCCAAAACGAACATGATGTCCACCTTCTTGCACAGGGCAATGGCCGATTCCTGCCGCTTGATCGCTTCTTTGCACAGGGTGTTGATGACCTTCAATTCCCGGAAGCCCCCCTGCCCGATCGCACCGAGCATCCGGCCGAAGTGCTCCGGGCTCTGGGTCGTCTGGCAGACAATCCCCAGCTTGCCGTCGGACGGCAGCTTGTGCAGATCGCTTTCGTCCGCCACGACCACCACGTTCTTGACACAGCCCATCACCCCCTGCACCTCGGGGTGATTCTCCTCGCCGATGATGACCACCTCGTAGCCCTCCTCTTCGAGCTGTGTGGCAATCTGCTGGACGCGTTTGACCAGCACGCAGGTGGCGTCGACGATCTCCAGCCCCTTGTCCCGGAGCCGATCCAGCTCGCGGGGCGCCACCCCGTGCGAGCGAATCAGGACCGTGCCCGAGTCGATCTGGTCCACCGCGTCCACCGTCCGCAGGCCCGTGCCGGCCAAGCGTTCCACCACGTCTTCGTTGTGGATGATCGGCCCGAGGCAGTAGACCTGCTCCTGGGGATGGGCCTGCGCCAAGACCTTCTCCGCGGTATGAATGGCGTTCCGCACGCCGGGACAGAATCCGCACTTTTCGGCAACCAGTACCCTCATGGATGATCTTCTCAGACCCGGATTTTTGTTCGATACCGCAGGCACCTGGAGTCAACCCGGTCATTGTAGAGCGAGCATCTGCGGAAATCCAATAAAACTTGAGCGCCGGCCCAGGACTCCCTGTCCTGCGCCGGCGCTCACGATTCCGCTAACAACCAGCCACTATAACAATGTTCCGCGTTCACACCTCCTTGACCGTTATTCCTCCCTCATTCTTCGAGAGGCACGGTCACAAACCACGATATTTCGCCTCGCTTTACCAGCATGAGCACTTTTCCACGCTTACTCGACTGTTTGACGGCGGCGGTGAAATCGTCCACCGATGCCACCTCCTGCCGATTGACGGAGAGGATCAGATCTCCCGGCCGAATCCCCTTTTCCGCGGCCGGGCTGCCCGGCGTCACCGCCGAGACGATCACTCCTTCCCCCAGCTTGTAGTGGAAGCGCTCGGCCAGCTCCCGGGTCAGGTCCTGGACCTCCAGCCCCAGCGTCTGCTCCGGCTCTTCGGCCGGCGGCTCCTTCTGCACCGCGGCCGCGGGACGCTCGCCCAGCCGGACGGTCAGCTCGACCGGTTTTCCGTCGCGGGAAATATCGAGCCGGACCCGGCTGCCGGGCGCCAACAGCGCAACCTCGTTCCGGAAGGCGTCGTACGATTTGATCTTCTTGCCGTTGATCGCCAGAATCACATCGTGAAGCTGTACGCCGGCCCGTACGGCAGGCGAGCCCTTCTCGACCGTCGCGACGACCACCCCCGTGGCCTCCTTCAGACCCAGCCCCTCCGCCATGTCGGCATCCACGTCCTGGGCGAACAGGCCCATATACCCGCGGCTGACCTTGCCGCTCTTTTTCAGTTGTTCCTGAATGCTGCGCGCCATGTTGATCGGAATCGCGAAGCCGATTCCCATGTAGCCGCCGCTCTCGCTGACGATGGCGGTATTGATCCCGATCACCTGGCCGTCGAGATTGATCAACGGTCCCCCGGAGTTGCCCGGGTTGATGGCCGCATCGGTCTGGATGAAGTCCTCATAGGCGGCGATATGCATGTTGCTGCGTCCCACCGCGCTGATGACCCCCACCGTCACGGTCTCGCTCAGCCCGAAGGGGTTGCCGATGGCAATGACCCAATCGCCGATCTCAAGCTTGCTGGAGTCGCCCATCGGTAGCACCGGGAAGTTGTCGCCCTCGATCTTGATCAGGGCCACTTCCGAATCCGGATCGGTACCGATCAGCCTGGCGTTGAAGGTGCGTTCGTCCTTCAGCTCCACCGTGATCTTATCCACTTCGCCGACCACGTGATTATTGGTCAGAATGTACCCGTCTTCGCTGATGATGAAGCCGGACCCCTGCCCCTCCTGGCGATACTTCCGGGGCGACTGCTGCCGCGGCTGGCCGAAGAACCTCCGGCGGAACTCATCCGGGAACTGGTTGAACGGGTCATTCAATCCGGGCATCCCGCCAAAACCCATCGCGGGCGCCGAAATGGTCTTCTCCACCTTGATGGATACGACGGCGGGCATTGCCGTCTTGGCGGCCGACGAAAACGCCTTCGACAGTTCCTTGGCCGCCTCCGCCCGATTCTGCGCCCACCCCAGCGAGGGAAGCCCCAGAAGCCCGATAACCAACAGCCAGACGACCCGTCCCCTCGTGACACCACATCCTCTCACGCTGTACTTCCTCATAGTACACCTCCCATTAAGTCACTACTCCACCATTGTTTACGAACCAAAGGATCTCCGAGGCAGAACCCTGCCCCCATTGCCACATGCACCTGGCCGGGCAACCGTTACGATATGATACGCAAACCCACGGCACAGGTTCGTCGCGACATGGGGGTGTGTGCGGGAAACAAGAGGCAGGAAGAGCAAGGTGGCAGCGTCAGGCGAGCTTGAACCTGACGCTGCCACGCAGACAATCATCAATAGTCAATCTTAAATCAGTTGTGTCTTTCCGGGCACGGCCACCGGCGGCATCGGCAGATCGCCGAGGTTGTACGCCGGCGGCGTCAAATCCAGCTTCGAGGCGTTCAGGGCCCAATCCCACTTCAACGCCCGGCCCGTGTATGCGCTCATCCGACCCATAATCGAGGTCAGGCTGCTTTCAGCGATCCGCCGGCCCTCATTTAACCGCTGACCCCGGCGAATCGCCTCAATCTGATCGGCGTGTTGTTTCACGCACGGATCATTCTTGTCCCAGGCGATCTCGACCGGGTTCTGGCCCTCGATCCGGACCCCGGCGAAATCCGCCACCAGCGAACCTTTCGTGCCGACCAGCCGCTGGTCGTTGCGGTCGGTCATCTTGTCGATCTGCGAGCCCATGTACTCGACGCGCAGACCGTTCGGGTACTCATACTCGACCGCAAAGTGGTCATACGAATCGCCATACTGCGGCTCGGTTCGCGCCTGCCGGCCGCCCATGCCGAGACACTGCACCGGATGGGAGCCGATCAGCCAGTTCATCATGTCGATGTTGTGAACGTGCATCTCCACGATGAAATCGCCGCTGAGCCAGGTCAGGAACAGCCAGCGGCGCAGTTGCCATTCCATATCCGACCAGCCCGGCTCCCGCTGCTGTGGGCCCCAGCTTCGCATGGCGTCGCCGAGCCGCACGCACTGGCCGCCGAGAATCTCGCCGATCGCGCCGTCATGGACGCGTTGGGCCGCCTCGACCGCGTGCGAGATGCGGCGCATCTGCGTGCCGGCCAGGATGGTCAGACCCTTCTGGTCCGCCAGTTCCGACGACTGGATCACCGAGCGAACGCCCGCCGGGTCGACCGCCACGGGCTTTTCCATAAACACGTGCTTGCCCGCCTCCACGGCCGCCTTCAGATGCGAGGGCCGGAAGTGCGGCGGCTGCGTCAGGATCACCAGGTTCACATCCGTCGCCAGGACCTTCTGATGAGCATCCCAGCCGACAAAGCACTTGTCGTCGGTGACTTTCACCCTGTCCTTCACTGACTGCGGCAGATCCTTCGAGGTGCGGAGGTCCCGCCGACACCTGTCCAATCGATCCTTGAACATGTCGCCCATCGCCGTCAGCTCGACGCCGTCGGCTGCCATGAGGCACTTGCCAACGTCGTGGGTCCCCCGGCCGCCGCAGCCGATCAGACCGACGCGGATCTTGTCGCTGCCCGCCGCAAAGGCCCGCGGATTGAAGGTGGAAGCCGCCGCCAGCGAGACCGCCCCCGCTGCCGCGCCCTTCATGAACCCCCGTCTTGAAACCCCCTCGTGCCTGCCTTGCTCGTTCATTGCATCACCTCAATCATCAATCATCCTTCATCAATCACACCAGCGGCGTTTTGCCGGGGACCGCCACCGGCTCCACCGGGAAGTCGCCCCAGCCGTACTGCGGCGGCGTCAAGTCCAGCTTCGACGCGGTCATCGCCCAATCCCACTTCAACGCCCGGCCCGTGTACGCGCTCATGCGGCCCATGATGGCATCCATTGTGCTCTCGGCCACCTGCTTGCCCTCGTTGATCGGCGTGCCGGTCCGAATGCCGGCGATCAAGTCGGCCATTTCCTGGACGTAGTGGTCGGGATCGGGACCATCGTACTTGAACGGTTTCTCGCCCTCGATCACGCCGCGATCGACATCGGCGTAGCCCTTGGTGCCGACGACCCGCTCGGCGATCCGGTCGCCGCTGCCGCAGTTGTTGATCTGGCGACACATGCTCAGGACGCGCACGCCCTTGGCGTACTCGTACTCGACCGCGAAGTGATCGTAGATATTGCCTAGGTTGCGGACCGCCCGGCCGCCCATGCCCATGCACTGCTCCGGATGTCCCTGGAGGGCCCAATTGATGACGTCGAGGTTATGAACGTGCTGCTCGACGATATGGTCACCGCTGGTCCAGGTGAACCACGGCCAGCTTCGGCACTGCCACTCGATATCGGAGCGATTCTCCTTGTCCCACCACTTCCAGTAGCCGAGCATGTCGCTGCCATTCCAGTAGGCCTGGGCCGCCACGATCTCGCCGATCTGGCCGCCGTGAATCCGCCGGATGGTCTCCTGGTATTTCTTGCTGTGCCGCCGCTGGGTGCCGGCGACGATAGAGAGCTTCTTTTGCTGGGCCAGTTCCGCCGTCTTGATAATGGAGCGCATCTGCCTGGGGTCCACGCCGGCCGGCTTCTCCATGAAGACGTTCTTACCCGCCTCGATCGCGGCCTGGAGGCACATCGCCCGGAAACAAGGCGGCGTCGTCAGAACGACCATCTGGATATCGGTCTGCACCACCTTCTTGTAAGCATCCCAGCCGACAAAGCACCTCTCCGGCGTGACCTTGACCGCGTCAGGGACATCGGTCTTGATCTTTTTGAGCGACTCCTGCAGGCGATCGTCGAACAGATCGCCCATCGCCACGATCTGCACGCCCGGCGAGCTCTTGACGCAACTCACCAGGTCGCGCGTGCCCTGCCCGCCGCAACCGATGATGCCGACCCGGATCGTATCCGAGCCCGCCGCATACACCGGAGCGGCCACGCCCGCCGCCGCCAGCGAGGCAGCCGAGGCCTTGAGAAAACCGCGACGCGAGACTTCGTTCTCCTTCATAGTCATCTCCCGATATCAGTTTGAGGTGTCAAGGATGCATCCTCTTGTCTCTACGACCCGGGACTCTCGGGCAATTCGTGCAGTTTGATGTTGCGGAACTCGACCGGGCTGCCGTGGCTTTGCAGACCGATATGCCCGCCTTTGCGCAGCAGACCGGGGTGCTTGTCGGCCAAGTGCATGTAATAGCTCAGGTCCGTATCCACGATCTTCTTACCGTTGAGACCCACCTGAATATGAACCCCTCGAGCGACAATGACCATCCGCTGCCACTGGCCGGCCTTCTTGCTGACCCGCTCCGAGGGAGCCTGAATGCCGTAGATGCTTCCCGTGTACTGGAATGGCTCCAGACGGCTTCCCTGCTCCGCGTAATCGTCGAGGATCTGGATTTCCATGCCGGTGTAGGCCGGATCGCCTTCGAGCGGCGCCCGAATAAAGATGCCGCTGTTGCCACCCGGCGGAACTCGGAACTCCACCTGCAAGGCGAAGTTGTTGTACTGGCGGTGCGTGGCCAGCCAGCCGCCGTTACCTTCGACGGACAAGATCCCATCCTCAAATTGCCAAGCCCGCTCCTGCCCACCGATCTGCTGCCAGCCGACGAGACCGGTAGCCAGCAGGTCCGAATCGCGCGCGTGGGCCCGCGTCCCGGCACACGAGCCGGCACAGAGCACCAGCGACAACAGCAAGAGCACGGAAACAACTTTCACCCCATACATATCACACCTCCGGTAACTGCGATTTTTGTCATCCACGCCCTCAGACTACCCGGCGGCCCCAAGGTCGTCAAGCCCTTGCCGCGCCCGCGGCATTTATGATTTATGATTTATGACTTATGATTTACAATTCTGGCCAGATGCGCTTGCGACTCATCCAAGTTGTGTTGGGGATCGTCGTGCTGTCGGCACTTGGCCTTGTGGCTTTCGTTGTCCTGGGCACAGTGCCTGGGGACGAGATCTTCGTAGGGCGAGCCTGGGCTCCCAAACGCGATCCATCGCGTTTGGGGACCCCGTCCCCGCTCGCCTTGGAAGATCGTGTGGGGACGCAAGATCCACAGCCATCCTCGGGCAGCGCGGCCCCGGCCCCCTCGGACGTTGTCCACTATCGATACAAGGTGATCAAGACCTATCCGCACGATCGCCGGTACTTCACGCAGGGACTGGTCTACGAGGACGGTTTCGTCTACGAGGGAACGGGCCTCTACGGCCAATCCGCCCTTTACAAGCGCGACCTGCAGACCGGCAAAACGGTCAAGACGCTGCGCCTGCCGGACAAGTACTTCGGGGAAGGCATCACCCTCTTCGGCGATAAGCTCATCCAACTCACCTGGCAATCCAAGGTTGGCTTCGTGTACAAGAAGGACACGTTCACGCTGTTGCGCGAGTTCAAGTACCAGGGTGAAGGCTGGGGCCTCACCCATGACGGCAAACGTTTGATCCTCAGCGATGGCACCGCGACTTTGCGTTTCCTCGATCCCAACACTTACGCCGAGACGGGCCGGCTCAAGGTCCGCGACCAGGGCCGCCCGGTAGAGCGTCTCAACGAGCTCGAATTCATCGCTGATGGGCCTCATGTAGCACAGACAACGTGGCGAGGGCGTCGCGCCCTTGCATCGGGCTCCCAAACGCAATTCATCGCGTTTGGGGTCCCGTCGCGAGGCCATCCTGGCCTCGCCTTGCTAAGTCAAGAGACACGCATAGCGTCCAAAGTGCAAGGGCAAGATGCCCTCGCCACGCCAGGAACTGGGCCACAAGACCCGGCTCGGCCGCGCATTTATGCGAACATCTGGCCAACGGATCAAATCATCATCATCGACATCGAGAGCGGCCGCGTTACCGGCCGGATCGACCTGTCCGGCCTGTGGACGCCCCCGGCGGACGAGCAAGGCGAGTCCGTCCTCAACGGCATCGCCTACCTCCCCGAGACCGGACACCTGCTGGTCACCGGCAAATACTGGCCCAGGATGTACGAAATCGAACTCATCCCCCCATCCCGGGATCGGCCCATCAAATGAGTCTGGTTCGGGAGCCGGGCCCCGGCCGTCAAACAGAAACCGCCGGCGTCCGACGAGATACCTGCAAATACGGATAGACACAGTCCTCTGTGGAACGGTACAATGGAGTCATTATCCACTATCCGTAGGAGGACCAACGATGAATAGCTGGCGCTTCGCAACACCCCTTGTCCTTCTCGCAACGCTGTCGCCTTGTCCGGCCTTCCCCTCGGCGAGGGTGTACACCATCACCGCCGCCGGAGAACAGTTGCAGTTTGTGGCGCAGCCCGAGAAGGGGTACGTCGTCAAGCTGACGGAGAAGGCCGGCGCGATTCATGCGTTGGCCGGGATACCCGCCCTCAATGCCGAGGGCACCAGGCCGGTGGCCGGGGCGGAGCGGCGGGGTGTCTGGACCGTGGAGAATGAAGGCCCGGCCGGCCACAATGAAGACACGATTCGCGCGCTGCGAGCCACAGGTCAGGTGAGATACGCCGCCCCGCTGTTTTCGTCCAATGGCGAGACGGTCGCGATCCTGCCGGAGATCGTGGTGCGGGTCAGGCCCGGCGTGGAGGCGAGGCAGGTCCATTTCTTATGCCAGTCGCTGGGCTTGCCCGTGATCAAGCCTATGGAATTCACGACGCAAGAGTACCTGCTGGAGGTCCTCGGGCCGGACGCCGAAGCGGTATTCGCTGCCATGGAGCAACTGGGCCAGGCCCCCGAAGTGGAATGGGCCTGCCCAAACACGGCCTTGCGGCCACAGCGGCCTGCCCCGGTCATGCCTGCGAACGACTCGCCGGGGGGCGAACCGCGAATTGCCGCCGCAGGCGAGGTCACAGTCAGAACGGGCGTCTTCCCAAACGATGAGTACTTCCCCATGCAGTGGCACCTGCACAACACAGGCCAATCCGGCGGCACGCCCGGCGCAGACATCCGGGCCCCGGAAGCGTGGCAGATCACGACCGGCGACCCAAACATCGTGATTGCTGTGATTGACACGGGCGTGGACAGCAACCATCCCGATTTGGTGGATAATTTGGTGGCAGGGTACGACTTCTATGAGGACGACGATCACGCGGATCCATCGCTCAAAGCCTGGCTCGACGCACATGGTACCTGTTGTGCTGGACTCGTCGCTGCGGAAGGCAACAATAGCATTGGAGTCACCGGCGTCGCTTATGACTCCAAGATCATGCCCATCCGCGACGGAAAAGGGAATAGTTTCATCACGATAGCTGAAGAAGCCACCGCGTTTCGCTGGGCCGCCGCCCACGGGGCAGACGTGATTAGTTGGAGTGCAATCATGTCCAATATACCTGTTTTGCATTCGGCCGTGCAAGATGTGACAAGGCTTGGGGGCATAGGAAGGGAGGGCAAGGGCTGCACGGTGGTGTTTGCCGCTGGAAACTGGAAGCGTCCAATACGCTCGGTGGAGACAGCAGCGTACCCGGAGGTGATCGCGGTTGGAGCCACCGATCATAACGACCAGTGCTGCTGGTATAGCGATTATGGGCCTGAATTGGACATCGCAGCGCCCAGCAGTGGTGGGGTCGTCGTTTTCCCCAATCTGATGGAGGGAAGGTATTTCGAAGAGTATTTGCGTCTGTCGAAACATCTTTTGTGGACTACCGACATCCTTGGACATGCGGGCTGGAGCACATTCAATGAAAACCCTATTCTGCTGGATTACACAGAGAAAATGCTTGGAACTTCGGGGGCAACGCCAATCGCGGCCGGCGTCGCAGCCTTGATCCTGTCGATAGAGCCGAGCCTGACGAATGATGAGGTTCGGCACTTCTTGGAGCGGTCCGCGAAGGACCTGGGCGATCCGGGGCGGGATGACTACTACGGCTGGGGGCGGGTCGATGCGCGGGCGGCATTGGACATGGTCTTGGCCAAGCGGGCGGACCTGAACAACGACTGGAAAGTGGACGAGGAGGATCGGGCCGTCCTGATGAAGGCCATGGACGCCAATGATCTCTCAGCCGACATTGCCCCAGCGGCGAAACGCGACGGCGGCGTTGATGCAAACGACCTTGCGCTTCTGACGCGATACCTGGGAACGGTCATCCCTGAGTTGGGTTTGATTGCCCATTGGAAGCTGGATGAAACGGAGGGGACTGTTGCGCACGATGCCGCAGGCGATCCCGCATACAATGCGACTGTCATGGGCCTTGCGCTTTGGCAGCCTGATGGCGGTAAGGTGGGGGGTGCCCTACAATTGAGCGGTGCTCCCAATCTCATCATGACGAAGCTCTCGCACGATCCGTCCACGGGTCCATTCAGCGTATCTGCCTGGGTCAAAGGCGGTGGTCCAGGACAAGTGATCCTGTCACAGACAGGCGGGGCGAACTGGCTGATGGCGGGAGACCCAGGCGGAGTGTTGACCACGGACCTCAAAGATCCCGGGCGCAAGGGCAAGTCGTTGGCATCTCAAACTGTCGTCACGGACGGCGCCTGGCACCGGGTGGGGTTCGTGTGGGACGGGTCAAATCGGATTCTTTACGTCGATGGCGTTGAGGTCGCCAGAGACACACAAGCGAACCTGGCGGGCTCGGCCGGGAACCTGTCCATCGGGGCTGGCAGCACCATGGCTCCCAGCAGTTTCTGGTCCGGCGTGATCGATGATGTGCGGATCT
>Ga0315289_10003106_pt1 | contig 25198 bp, 24 predicted proteins | sample YL17G11_40_MG_FD_203452 | JGI IMG/M metagenome (GOLD analysis project Ga0315289, IMG submission 203452) | Sediment microbial communities from Yellowstone Lake, YNP, Wyoming, USA - YL17G11_40 | ecosystem: Environmental > Aquatic > Freshwater > Lake > Sediment | place: USA: Wyoming | collected...
TCCAAGACGAATTCGAGCGCGCGGAACTGAGAGGTCTCTACGAGTATGTCTGGCGCCTGAAGCCGCCCCAACAGCCGGAAACGCACATCCCGTACAACCTGCTCGTCTATCTTGCAAAGGTGGCACCAAAAGGGAAGGAGAAGGAATACGTCCTTACGAAGCTGGAGGAGTACGGCTACCTGCACGAGCAGGAGTCGCCGAGCATTGATACGCGCCTAGGATACGCTCGAAACTGGGCGGAAGACTTCGCCGAGATTTCAGAGCATATCCCGACACTTTCTGGCACGGAAGTAGATGCCGTCCGCGAATTAACGACGATCATAAGGGGAGAGGCGTCAGCCGACATCCTCCAGAATTCGATATTTGAAATCGCGAAGAAACACGGAATCGACCCGCCGGAGTTCTTCAAGATCCTTTACGAGATTCTTCTTGGATCGCCAAAGGGGCCCAGACTTGGCCCTTACATAGAAGCGATGGGGCGGGAGAATGTTGCCGACGCCCTCGAAAGGGCACTGAGCTCTGCGAGCACGACCCAAGCGAATGAGATTCCGAAAACCACATAGCCTCAACACGATCACTTAGCAGACCTCAGCACCTCAAATGCGAGCAGTTACGCATCCCGGGTTGCTCGGGCCCGTAGTCTAGCCAGGATTATGACGTTGAGAGGAGACCCAAGCTCCTCGCGGAAGCCTGCGGACGACTAGGCGGAAAGCCAGAGGTCGTGGGTTCGAATCCCACCGGGCCCGCCACCACTTAGTTAGGTTTCAGGGCAATCTCTTTGCTTTCTGGGAGCAATGGGCTGGCTCTGTGACGTTCTGGTTCTTGCGTGGTTGGAGGATTCTTTGCTGGGTTCACAGTCCACAAGTTCCTGCCTTCTGCTCCTGCGGAGGCTTGCATGGCCGATCCCTTGCGCTTCGTTATTAAACGTTGGTTCGCGCAGTCAGCCTGCTTCTGAGATGGCTTCTAAGCGCGGTGTGGCGTTGCGATCTCAGCAATGGTTCTAAGGAACAATCCGCTATTGTTCTAGAGGGCAACCTGTGGCACACAAGCTAGAAATCAACTGCCGCTACGAAGGCGTCTTTGTTAGAAGGGAGGAGTTTCGGCTCATCGTGAGCGTTACGAACATAGGGGATAAGACATTCAGTGGAGGGAAGTTCACGTCCATTAGGCTCTTCTTCAGCCACCTCTATGATTGTTATCCAAAGGTGCCGAACCTACCTGACATACCTTCCTTAGAACCAATGTCATCATTCACGTCAATCCCGTTTCTTTTTAATCCATACAACGAGGGGCTGGCCACGTTAATCATAAGGGTTGAAGCCAACGACGGACAACCCGTCGAACTGTATGTACATGGCCAAGAGAAGAAGATACCGGGAGATTGGCTCGGACCCGTATATGTTTCGAATCGTGAAAACATGCATATCATTTCCCTTCTTGAAGAGGTACTGAGACTACTCAAGGGCACAGAGGAGAAGAGACGCAAACCACGAAAACCGAAATGAAATTGGCTTCTGAACGTGCACATATTTTCCTAGGAAAATCGTCTCCGCGAAAGTCCCTGCCGAGCCATCCTGATGACCCACGTTATTTGCGACGCATAGAGCACCAAACAGTGCACTAGCGAAGCTGGGCGAAAGCAAGGGTTCGGAACCGTTTGGTGCACAAGCGAATTCTGACTAGTCGCCTAAGCCCTCGAGGGTCTTCTTCAAGTCAGCCATCGCATCATTGACGTTAGAGACCGTCTTGGCTAAGCTCTTGTCCTTGTCAGTGAAATTGAAGTTCTTCTTGCAGCCCACACACGTGACTATTTCCTCACGCTGCATCTGGCCAAGGGTGACTGAATTCGCGGCTTGACAATAGGGACACTTCACTTCGACTGTTCTCTGTGCAATATCGAAGTCTGCGCCCTTGAAGCTCACCTTGACCTTGAACGACATATCGCTCTACCTCTTGGATAACTGGCTCTTGAGAAAGATCAACCTAGTGGTCGTGTTGCGTCGCCTTTACCATGGTTGAGATTGCCTTGCTCAGCCTCTGCACCGCGAGCGGTTCTCGTGACAACCTTGAGGGTTGCGAAGCGGTTGAAGAAACGAGCGTTTTAGCGGAGATGCATCAGGCTAGTCGGCGTGGGCGCGAGGGCAATGGTTCACGGATACGTTGCTGACGGCTGGAGGCTTCTTAACTAACCTAAGTTGACTTCTGTGTTGCCAAATCTAGATCTACGCATGCAGAAAAGATCTGCTTGATTCCATCCACAGTTCCATGAACCAATGCCCTACCGATTCAATGGAAAGGAAACCCACTGGGGTTGTGTAGGTTCTGTGAGTTGTGTCCACCACGAGTTTCAGTGGTCTATGCTTCCGCCATCGACCTTCGATACGAAGCGGCAGGGACCGTCCAGCTCTTGGACGGTGGAATTGTATCTCGAAGTTTCTTGTCGTGTTAGCCTCGATCTTTATGTTTTGATTCACTTCTTCGAGGTTCTGGCCCCTCTTCTCTTTCACTGAAAATGCATCCACTAACCAGCCAAACATCTCTGGCAAGAATCCTTCGCCTTTGGTCATGATTGCGAGATCGATGGCCTCTATTGATGTGTCTCGTCGGGCACTCCTGTTTCTCATTCTGACACATACCTCTATGCCGCCTTGGCGGTCCTCATCTCCCCGCTCAACCCTGACGCGTTCCAGGTCAATCTTGAGGTCCAGTCGGTTGAACCTCCACTGGTAACCGAGAGAGAGAACAGCAACCCAGCCACTGAGCGATCCAAATAGTAGGAAGAGAGACCAAGCTTGTTGGAGGTAGCGGAGGATATCGAAAGCGAAACTCAATCGCGATTCACCTCCCTGTAGTCTTCTATCGTTCTGTGTACCATTTCGTTTGATCTTGGTCGCTTCATCTCGATCGAGATCTCCTGTTACAACAGTCTGCGTCTTTCCGCTTCTTTTCGCAACACATCATGGACGAGCTCGCTCAGGTTGAAGTAGTGTCCAGTGCGATCGCCCTGTCGAGGACCTCTCGCATTGCCTTTGGGACCCTACTACCAACTTGGTTTCTTTTCGCGTCATTACAGACGCATATCCGTTGTTTTGCCACAGATTTAAACGACTTGGTGAAAATCAAAGGCGATACAAGTCGTCTTGTATCGCTTCGCTCATTTCGCGGCGTTTATTGTCAATACCCCGCGAAATAAGACGAGCAGTGCAATGAAACCTGTATGGCCCATGAGGATGGCCCGAGCTTAGTTTCCCGCTGGAAATCCTCATCCAGTGACTTGGTCGAGGAAAGGAGGATTACGCTGGGAATACCCAGAAAAGAGCGAATTGTACCCGTAATCACACGTGATCACGTCCCAGAACAGCCTATTTTCTGTAGCTATAGTTGAGCGTAACTTTGACTTTATGGTGACCCCTGATCAAACTTTTGTTTATAAACAAATGACCCCTCTTTTCCTGAAACGGATGAAATTCAACAGGTGAAAGCGGGTTTTCCCTTCGAAAGAAGGAATGATTGGACTTACGCTCGGGAGATCTTGAAGAAAGCGACGAGCAGACTGTAGTGCCCAATCGAACAAGGGCACGTAAGAGCTTGAAGTCAAATACGGAGATCCAGCGCGCTCCGCAAATGTACACCTAGTGATCTGTTTCACCGGGGACTCGGCCGGCTATCCATTCATCTCTTCCGCTCATATCCGATCAGTGTCTTCATCCTGCGCCGGTGACGTTGCTGAAACTCAGGGGCCGACGAGACCCTTCTCCGATACGTCGTATGCGGCAAGGTCATGACAGCGAGCGAACTTGGCGTGAGGTGACCGAATTTGGCTGAGAAAGAAGAGAAACCTGACTTGGCAAGCCTAGTCGCGGATATCGCTAGGGAAGAATGCAGGAAGCTCTACGAGAAGCGGCTGATAGGTCTGGAAGAGGAACTGGCGGCCCTCTACAGGACACTTGGGGAATACACCCACCGAATGTGAACGCATCTCTTTCACCGAGCACCCTCACTCGCGTCTCGCCGGTCCTCCTTTTCCATTATAGTTCACGGCAAGACCTGTCGCCGGCATGATCACAAGTAGCGGGAAGGTGCTGGAATATCACGGCAAGAAGTTCTGCGTCAAATGCAATCAAATCCGCGACCACACTTGCTTCCATATGGAGTATCGGAAATCGGAGAAGAACGACGACACCTACAGGAAGGAGGAACGATGGAACTGCGACAGATGCCACACACAGAAGATCGTCACGAAGGAGATCCCGATCCCAACCGAGAAAGCGATGCTTGTGAAGCTCTTGATGTCGCTGAGCGAGAAGTACGAGTTGGAAGGCACGACGATTACGGTCGGATTGCGTGAGGTTCGAGCCGTATTCCGCTTCCCCGAACACGATCTCCCGAAGCTACGTGCGATAGCGGAGAACTGGGCTGACCGCGGCTACATCACCGCCAAAGACTCGCTGAAACTAGAGAAAGCTGGAATGCGTGACGTCGCCAAGATTCCTCCACGCTGGGCGCCGTCGAAACGTGAACTCAGAGCTGAAGCAATGAGGAGCGCCTTCAGTTGAGAGGGAGCGGGTCGTCATGGTTGAGTTGCCGAGAGAGCGGACGCGTCTCAGCGCCGTTGACCCACACTACTGTAAGCATCCGAAGCTGATACCGATCTGGAAGTACAAACGATTCCCCGACAAGACATTCTGCAAATGTCTTGTTTGCGGCCGCGAGATGATCATGCAGACGGGAATCGTTTCATCCGCGACTGTGACTGATCCGCCCCGAGCCACACGCCAAGAAAGTAATTCGAGACAGCTGTGAGGTGGGCCTATGAGCCCTATTCCAAGGCCTGTGAATTGTCCTCACCCGCGACTAGTGAAGCTTGTACAATTCAAGGGCGAGCGTGTCGTCTACTATCGTTGTGAACTATGCGGCGCACACGTCACGGTGCCGGAGCAATGATTCATGACCGAAGAGAAGGCGAACTCGCTTAGCGGGAGCCTAACACTGTCAACGAAAAGTCGAATAACACACGATTTCTACTGGTACTTCTGACAGGTGAAGCAGTACCATCGACTATACTTCTCGATCCAGGTTAAGGGTTTCCCGCACTTCTCGCAGAGGCTTACGCTCTTCTCATCTTTTCCCTGCTCGACTAGCGGTAGCCTGTACACTATAGAATCCTTAGCGGCTTGATTACTCACTACGGCAGTGAAAGCCTCCGTGACGTACGCCTCAAGGTCTTCGCTCTTGGGGTCGACGATAAGTGCGAATATGCTAGGTGAAAATTGTTGCAGAACAGACTGAGTCTTCAGGTCTATTTTCGATGGGACTACACCGTGGCCAAGATGAGAATGATACCAGCCAACGAGCCTCGCATCCGGGTCCCGCAGTTTGCCCCTGTCTAGGAGTCTGGTGAGCTCTTCAGCTGACAACTCGGCATGCGTCGGACTCCTTGGCTCCCCAGGTATGCTGTCAGAGACTGTGATTACATCTCCTGCGAAAAACCCCAATAGAACGCCAATAGTCTCTTTCTTCGGAGACGTCTCAGCTTCTCGCAATACCCGAGCCACTACATCGTGTGGTATGCATAGACAGCAGCTGGTGCTTCTCGACAAGTCGATGCTGTCAAGGTTTCCTTTCACAGCATAGGGATGAAGAACTAAGTGAAGCTTCTTCCCGTACACCGAAGAAGCGGTTCGTGTCTTCTCAAGAACTCGGACTGCTCGTTCGATCTCCGTCAGTAATTCATCAACCGTCTTCTTTCGAACTGCATGACGACGAGTCTTCTTTTTCGCTCTTCTTCTCGTCAAGGTGCACATGCTCTCATGTTCTCTGCTTCCAGTCTACTCCGTCAGTTCGCACGTGTCTTTGATGAAGTGGGCACCATAGTTTGCCTTCGACATACCATAAAGGAACCCGATGTTTCCGGCAATAGTAGTAGCCACCGAAGTCCATGACTTCCGCTCCCTGTCTCCCTGACATTGCGATCGCGAGACCAGCCCCAGCCGCGGCTACTCCAAGCCCGATCCCTATGAAGGCGAAAGCAAGGCCCACATTGGCCCCCGCAACCGGAGGTATAGAGTGGTCAATGACGATGAGCGTGAAGGAGACCCATCTGGTTCTCGTGCCGTTTACAACTGTACTAACTACCGTGAGCGGGTAGGTGCCGCCAATCGCATCAGCGCCGACTGTGATTCTCATTATCGAGTCTGCAGTGCCTCCTGCCAGTGGCTGCGGCGCAGGGGGCGTGAAGGTCGTGGTTACGTGCGCAGGCAAACCCGTCACGCTCAATGTTGTCTTCTGATTGTAACTCGCGATCGACTGTACTGTCACAGTTGCCGTCTTGGACTCTGTCGTATTGATCGTCAAGGAGTTCGGGGATGCAGAAATCTCGAAGTCGGCTGTAGTGTAGAGTACGTTCAGCGTGACGATGACCCAATGCGTCCCAGAACTGTCACTCGCCGTCACATTGAGTCGGTAGCTTCCAACAGGTGTCTCCGTAACGGTAAAAGCGGGTGATGTCGTAACGGTGAGAGCGGATGATGTCGTACCACCGATCGGCGGTTGGAGCGATGGTGGATTGAAGGCGGCAGTTGCTCCCGTAGGCAGACCAGTGACTCCAAAAGTCACAGGCAACCCAGAGGATGACCCAACAGTAATCGTGTAGGCTACCGAGCCGCCTTGAACAGTTATTGCTGATGTCGGATTGGCCTCAATCGTGAATGAGTCAGTAGCCCTCGCCGAATGCGTGAACACTAGAAGCGTCAGGGCGAAGATCGAGGCTAGCAGGATCCTAGACCTCAAGAAACCTCGCCTCATTGCTTGGCCGCTGGAGGCTTAACACTTTCGCAAATGGCAACACTGGACAACAACTAACGCACCATCCTTTCTCGCCAGTAAGGCAAAGGCGCTTGAAAACCGCGGGATTTGTCAAGCTCTTCAACCCAACTTCGAAGTCTGTTGACATAGGCGATTGGAGCCTGCGCACAACCCGTAGAGACATCCAAGGAAGCGCTTATACACCTACGAGTCCATGAACAATGTGATCAGGTAACACGGACGGTGGAGGTCTTCACTGTTCTCCTGGTTCTGTTATCTCCGTTCGACAGGACAGGGTAATTCAAAGACAAATACGAAGTTGGTGCAAGCAATCAGACGACGATCCTGGCTCAGTCGGCCACCGTGAGGGAAAGACTTGTGATGTTCGATTATGGGGAATTTGCAGCAATCGCAAGAGAATCCCGTAGGTGAGTTCGTTCTTGAAGCCCCCTTTGACGCGAAAGACATCTGTTCTCCTTCTGAGCATTTTCTTGCTGACGCTTTCTGTTGTGGCTGGACCCACCCCAAAGGCCCACTCGGTTGAGATCGCGGGGCCAGATGCTCGACCACCCGCTTCACTAGCAGAGGAGCACGCCGTTCATGGTTTAACGAGACTATCTTCGATCAATTCCGGGAGTCTAGGAGGGGGCATGTTAACGCTGGCTTTCTCAGACAGTTTCCCGTTTGAGAATCGTTCGTATGCACAAGGAGTCTTCGATTTAGTTTATCCTGAACTCGTCGCCATGTATGGGGCTCCCGCTCAGACTTCGAAGGTTCTTCTTGAGTATTATCCGGGCATAGACGGCGCGGGAGGATGCATACCACCTACGGTACAGATAGGTTTCCTTCCACACAGCACAGACTACACGCATACATGGGATGCTATTTTCATTCATGAATTGGCACATGCCTTCCACTGTGGAGTCTCCATCCCGTATCCGTGGGCTGAAGAGGGCATGACCACTTTGGTCCAGTACCTAGTCATGCAAAGACTGGTCGAGTCAGGGAAAATGAGCTCATTTGCAAGCAATGAGTACTACCAGTTGGCATCTGCGTTGCTTCAGTACGACACGAAGCAATACTTGGACCCGGACGCGTTTTACTACTGGTGGGTTTACACCCAGGCAAGGCCGGCGCATTATTCTGGAGCGGCTTTCTTCTCCATTCTTAGCACGTACACGAATGGATTCCTGCTGAAGCTCAACGAGGCCCTGTACGTTGAGGCAAACTCGCGGGCTGATTATTCCGATTCGTGGGTCTTTGACAGAGAGCGCTTCGTGTCAGTCCTCAAGAACGTGTTAGGAGACATATCCGTTGATGGGTTGCCTCTTGAGGAGTGGATTGACAGACAGAGCATAACCTATGTTGGGGAAAGTGTCACAGGTAGGTCCAACACGCGTATTGTTGCCTTCCCGCTTGATCCAGAGGATCTCAAGACTATCTTCGTTGCTGTTGTCGACGCTAAGACATACGGGTACGTCAAGAACTTGCCTGTTGAGCTACAGGTCATTGATGTCCTCGGGAATGTGGTCTTCGAGACTCGGCAGAACAGCGGAGAAAACGGGGTAAGCTTTGTCGATGTACCATCTCTACCTGAGGGCGGATACAAAGTCCAAGTCTCAACGGACTACGAGGGCCAAAGCTTGAATGGCGTGACTTACGGAATACGTCAAAGCGTCTATCACCTCACATGGACTACAAAACGTGGTTGCGATTGCATATTCGGCATGGTAATGGATTCGTATGGCAACCCGATCCAAGTGCCCATAACAACCAATGGCACGCTAAGAACGAATACGAACGGTGCCTTTGTCATAGACACATCCTCACCGCAGGTCGCCATAGGGATCAAGTCTGAGACGAGAGTCGTCACGAAACCTGGTCCATATAGCCGCGTCGTTTGGCTGCTTGCACAGGCAACGGGTGACTTTTCCATCTCGGTCTCTCCTGCTAGGGCAAAGGTAACGAGTTACGGTTCAGTATCGTCATATGCGGTCACCACCTCGTCGATTGGGGGCTTTCAGGGAGTTGTCTGGGTCACAGCTGCGGGTTATCCGTCGGGCTTCGGGACTGCCACGCTTGAACCCTCTTTCGCCCACATCAGCCCTTCAAATGGTGGAGCGACGTCTCTCACGTTTGTGGGCGGATATGCTGATGCGGCTCCATACCAGGGAAGCTACAAGGTTAAGTTGGTAGCCAAGAGCGGTCCGCTAATTCACGTAAGCGTGATTGTGCTGGACGTAACCTGGCTACTTTACGTAGAATTTAAGGGCAATTCCCACTTGCTAGAGGTGCTGACGAATTCATCTACCACGAGGGACGATTTCCAGTACGACCCTAGAATTCAGTCAATGAATTTTACCGTAAGAGGACGGGAGACGACACAGGGCTTCATGAACGCAACTCTCGATGCGCAGCTGATTTCCGGTCTACCAGTAGTGTTAGTGGATGGCAATGTCGCGGCGTATGCCTGGTCAAGTGTGAATTCTACGCACTATTTCATCCACGTCCCCTACAGCCACAGTACAAGGGTCATCGCAGTACGAGGATCAGAACTCGCTCCGACAGAGTTGAAGATCGGAGTCTCTCCCGGCACCGTTAACATGACGAGGGGTGAAAACGTCACAATCGACGGCTCCCTATTAGCGAATGGATATTACCCGTTGGAAGGAATCCCAGTAAGAATGGAGTATAGTCCCAATAGCGTCGATTGGATTTTCATCGCTTCGGTTACTACGCGCGTCGACGGTCGCTTCAGCTACAGCTGGTTGCCGCCATCTCTAGGCACGTACATGCTACGAGCAAGATGGGATGGAGACAGCACCTACTCAAATGCTACGAGTGCCAATGCCACTGCTCAAGTTGTCCCCGAATTCTTGCATCCCGTTTTCATAGTCATCATCGTGCTGGCTCTTGCGGGCCTTGTACGCCGGCCGCTTAGGAGTTCAAATGCTTCTCAAACAACTCGCGACCCTTGTCTGCCACAATCAGAGCCACTGGGGGGGTTTCGTGGTGTGATTGGACGTTAAGATGGGTGATTTGTGTGTGTGCCTCCAGTGGTGCACTGCCGCCAGAGGAATTGGCATGCCAACATGCTAATCGTACCCGAGGATACGAAGCCTCTGATCTTGTTCTTGTTTGTCGAGGTCTTCACTATCTGCTGCATCGATCTTCGCTATGATACCTTGGATTGTCATGTCAACAACGTATGCTCCTGACCCGACGTCTTCCAGCATCTGTCGGAATTGTTTCTCTCCGTGGGCTATGGATTCAGCACGGCGCATTCCGATGTCAGCAATCAATCTAGGTGTGGCTGCTACGAAAACCTTGTTTGAATATCTTGCGAATCCTGTGCATTGCTCTAAGTATCGCTTGAACTCATTGTAAGATACCTTTGCGTCAACCGATACCGTGTTGACGCCGTGGCCAAAACGGCCACGTTTCGCGGCATACAAGTCGGGCCATTTCTCCCGCATGCGATTAAATGTGGGATACACTTTGTAGTCTTCTCGTCCCAATCCCGCCCGCGCGACGGCGTACAGCTCTGCCTCCCTGTCGACGTGTCCAAAGACGTAATTACGCCATTTCTGGTTCAAAATGCGATGGATATTTTGGGCAAGGATCTCATGCCAATAGTGCTTTTCATACTTGGGAAAGTGTCGAGATTCAAGTTCTTCACTAGCCGTTCGTAACATGTGTGCCTTCTCCTCGCGATTTCTTGCCCTTTCGTATTCCTTGATTTGCGCTTTCAACTCGAATGCTTTGAGCTGTGTCTGAGTAATCATCGCCTTGTGTACTTCCTGATCCCACCCAGACCTAAAGAGACGATTTACAATCTCATCGAATTCCAAAAAACAAACTTTCAATCAGCTGCATCTCTAAGCTGCATGTTCTTTCTGAGTCTCGCACAAGTTATAACACTTGCGAAGTAACCCAAACATTAGGGTGCGATATCTGACAAGTGAAAACTAGGAAAATTGTCCTAACTGGTTGCACACTGCCTTACTTCATTAGACTTGCATCTTTGCGAGACCCAAATGGTCACCCAAGAATCATTACCCAAACCGGGCATAGGTGACTTCAACTAGGTTGTGTTGGTTGGTTCCCTCGAATGTCTGAAACTGACTTATAGATCCTCTTGGGAGTTGGTAGCTGGCCGGTCTGCTTGGTCTCAGCAGAAGATCCCGATTGGCAACTGCGTATTCTGGAAGTTCACGCGCAGCTCAGTGCCCCTTCGTTTGGTATACTGTTGAATATCGGCATGGTGATGGGCAGTGTCTCTGCAGGTACATTCCTAGGAGCGGTTCTGTCAGGCAATACCAACGTCGTAGTTGTCGCGATCTTGCTCGTTATGACGGTGGCTATCTTCTTGGTGATGATGTTCTATACTATCTCGGTTTCTAGACGTAGGGACAAGTTCCTGAGAGGCTTGCAGCAATTGGCTAGGGGACAAGCCATCCCCAATTTCGCAGAGTTTCTCAGGGAACTCGAAGTCTAGTATTCGGTGGCGCCTTCGACGCTGTCGTCATGGTAGTCCTGGGCGCAGATCAATTGATCTACGGGGCATTCGATGTCTGACTGTTCAGCCCACGTACGAAGAACGGCGTTCCCTCTCGACTGGAACCTCACCATTAGCATTGTCGAAAGTGCAAAGTGGTCTGGATAGATTCTGAAGACAGGATAGTCAATTGCGAACACCGCTATGGCGGCTAAACTCCTGCTAGAGGTCGACCCTACGCATCGTCCCAAAAGGAAGTTACTGCGTTCTGGCGCTCACTAAACGATCGCGAGAAAGAAGCATCAAGAGGAGCTATGAAGCGGGGCGATAGAACCGTGGGTAACGTATCTCGTTCGTCGCTTGAACACGATAATCGCGAACACAAAGATGACCGTGAGCATCGCAATCGACGGGAACTCTGGTATTGTGTTCGATCCTCCTATCGCGACATGATGCGCACTATGCGGATACATCACGTGGATGTACCAGTAGTCCGCGTCCTCCGTAACCGATGCTGCGTGCTCTACGCCGTCAATCAAAACAACCGGCTGCCCCAGAAGAAGGCTCTTCGCAATTGCCGCATCAAAGAACCCTTGAGTTCCTGCCGGCCCCGAAACGGTGAAGTTGAGAATGCTTCTCGAAGAGTCAAAGACAAAGCTAGAGACCGAGGAGTTGCTACTTACCTGCATCACTAGTCCCTGGACTAGCCCCGTCACCGTGCCTCCGGTGCCCACTGTGGAGTAGATTGTGACGACAGTAGACAACGTAGTAGACGCTACCAAAGTCGTGAACGTTGTTGCGGGGCTAACCGTAGTCGTCACAACCGTTGAAGCGGTCACTGTGGGTGTAAGCAGGAAGTCGATTGACGCTTTCCATCCTTCTGCAATGATAACTGAGCCGGACTTTGGAGCGTAGCCATTGGCGGACGCTGTCACGACGTAGTTGTCTGGTGGTACAGCCAGATGAAAGCTCCCGTCATCCCAAGTTTGTGTTGTAAAAGTCTGTTGTCCCTTTGCCTCTATGACCGCTCCAGCCAAGGCTACCCTGTTCCCAAAAATATCTAACCCCGTTACTCTTCCCTCGATTCCTCCCATCCCTGACATCGTCCAAGTCCACTCGGTGGTGGTCGCAGGACTAGTGACGACAATAGTCGTGGCTGTGCCTTGCAGTTGGAAGCTTGAGCTTGCTTCAACCGTCGGATAGCCGCTATAGCTCGCGCGAGCGACGACTTGATAATTCCCGGACTCAAGACCGGACGAGAGGCTGAAACTGTCAGTGTAGGGGCGACCTGACGGATAGGCAGACAGAGTCAGAGTCTTCGTGTAGACCGTACGAAGAGCATTCATGATCATCAGTTGAACGGCGATATAGCTTGTGAATGCGCACGTACATGTTGCGCCGCATGGACAGTAACAGCCTGGGCCGCCACTTACGGTACCAGCAATCTGCACCGTATCACTCGACCCGTAGACGCTCTTGTCCGTTGAGACAGTAATCCCCCAAGCGGGAAAAGTCGTGACTGTTGAACACGTGACGGAAGAAGCAACGAAGAAGCGAGCATTCCCGTAGACGATGAATCCGCCACATGGATAATGGTACGAGACTACAACATCGTATGTGCCAGCGGCCGCACTCGCTGGCAAGACATAGTCGTAGGCATACGCCTTGTAGCCCGCAGCAGCGGGACTCGTAGTAGCCCCCCCTACTAGCGACCCACCTGGGCCATAGATGGCGATGTCGACCACCAAGCCTGATCCTTGTCCCCCGCTTGTATACGTCCAAGTGCAGTAAGGTGTGCTGAAGCCGCCGTTGATGTGGACAGTCTCGCCGGGATTGTACGTTGCTGGGTAAGGCTTGTCGAAGTTCACAGAGAGATCCGCATACGTCACCGTAGTCACCAGGGTGCTAGTGATGGTGGTAGTCGCAAAGTTCGTGTACATCATAACCGTCGTCGGTGTAGTGACGGTTGTCGCGGTCGTCGACGTAGCTGTGCTAGTGGTCAGGGCGGTCGCGGTTGCGGTAGTTGTAGTTGTGACGGTTGCCATAGGCATTTGAGCAACACTCTGCCCTGCCCCTGTGGGAGACTCGAACACGAGCTGAAATGTCAGCAAAGCGACAAGGAGAAGCAGTGCAGAACACAGTCGCCGTCTAGCTGAACCAGACATTGCGTCTCCACCAACGTCTACCATTTCGCAGAATGAGTCTCCTAGAACCTACCCAAAGGAAGGCTGCCGGCAGGATCAAGTAGAAACACCATAAGGAACCCCTCGACAGCAGAGCCAACCCTACTAGTGGTGTTGACGGGCCGTACCAAGACACGGTCGAGGTTATGGTGAGTGTCACGGTCGTCGTCAGAGTCGGGAAAATGTAAGGCGAGTAAGTCGTTGAAGTCAAGGTTGTGGTCGTACCTGTAGTGCTTGTCCTTGTAGTTGTCGTTGTGATTGTGACCGTTGTTGTCGATGTTGCCTGCAACACGCTCTGCGCTGATGCAGAGAGAAGAATGTCCGCGAACGCTACTACGCTGACGACAAGCAAGCAGACGACAAGTAACGTCCTTTGCGACAGGAGTCTCACGACTCCAAGTATGCAGTTGGAATGCAGAGTAGAAAACACTTGCTATGTGAGAACCGTTCTTAGTCCTTTTTCACGCGCCTGATGATAAGGCTCTTCTAGCCAAGGTTTGATACATCCAAGTCAAGATCAGTCTAACGATTCTAGCTTTCAATGCTTGAGGCCATTGAGAGATGAACCTGACACGAATGGTAAGGTACGTAGTTTCTGTAGTCGTCGCTGTGCTGATTTTGACGATGGGCATCACTTGGGGCGTCTGTGAGAGGATCACACCAAGGGCCGGCGTACAGTCGGATGCTCCACTGCGACTTACCTTCTACTACCCTTGGTTCCCCGGGCACTGGCAGGAGGGAACGCGATATCATCCAACACTAGGAAATTACAGCTCATCTGATCCGATCGTGATTAGGAAGCATATTGACGCGATGCAATACGCGAAAATTGATGCGGCTATTGTATCGTGGTGGGGATGGGGAACAAAGGGCAGGTACGGCACGGATGCTGCCTTGAGAGAGATACTGAAAGAGAGTCGGGGCAGTGGCTTTCGATGGGCCGTCTACTATGAGTGGGAAGGCCTTGTTGATGATAAGCCCAGTAACCCAAGCACAGATGTGATAGTATCTGACTTGGACTACTTGTATGCCAACTTCGCAAATGATCCAAGCTATCTGCACATCGATGGACGATGGGTTCTCTTCGTTTATTCAGACGAAAGTGACGGTTGTGGAATGGTTTCGCGCTGGACCGAAGCCAAGACGATTCACCCAGAAGTGTACATCGTTCTTCGGGTCTTTCCGGGTAAGGAGGCGTGTGCTTCACAGCCGGATGCGTGGCACCAGTATTCTGCCATCTCCGGGAATGATAGTCAACTCCCTTTTTCGTACACAATCCAACCAGGATTTTGGAAAACAAATGAGACTCATCCCACACTCGAACGCGATCTGGCCAGATGGAAAGAGAACATAAGAAACATGATCTCCTCGGGAGCAACCTTCCAGCTTGTGTCCACCTTCAATGAATGGAGAGAAGGCACGGCGGTCGAGAGTGCCACAGAATGGGCGTCACCAAGCGGGTACGGAGCTTACCTTGATGCCTTGCATTCTAACGGCGACATCAATGAGAATGAATCTACGACACCGGTGAGCCCACCTCCAACCACCGTCCCATTCATAGGAGTTCCAGAGACTCTCCTAGCCGTGCTCATCGGGCTCTTTGTCGTAGCACGAAAGAGAACTAGACAGAGAACTCATTGATGCGAGCATCGTAATTTGAACCGTCGTCGTTTCGTTTCTTTGTATGCGAGTGCGCGCACCAAGATACCGGGGACATGGGTAGGAACGCGTTTTGGTGGGGGACGTGGAACTCGGAAATTCGATGTCTGACTGGACACACACGTCACAATCCCGGAGCAATAGCCCATGAAAGGCGACATACACGAGTCGACAAGATGCTGACCTTCGATCACTCCACGTTGTCTCCGTCACTCTCCCAGCGTCTACCCTGACAATGAAAGAGTCTTCTCCTCGCGTGGATTCTTTCTGGTAGTTTGCCGTCACCCTGTTTGCCCCGTGTATGGGGGGATGGCCTATGATCTGCCGTCCTGAATTAGGGGGTATGTGGTGATGGCTCAAGGCAATACCCCTCTCCTGCCACTGGAGCCTAGCTGAAAGAGAGAGATAGCAAGATAGGCCCAGTAAAGAGGAAAGCAACCCCGATAGCTACACCAAGTGACAGGAAAACAGGAAGAGAGGATGGAAAAAGAACAAACGCTCAATTGACAGAGAAGAAAGCAATCAAGGGAAACAGTGGCCGGAACAACAGGGTCTAGAGAGAGGCCCTCTAACAGAACACAAACCACAAACCCGCATTTGCAGAGTGAGAATATCGAAACTGAACTCAGTAAGCTGCAAGAGCTGTGTCTTCAATGCCTGCAATTGTTCAAGCGCACACGCCAAACAGATATTCTTGGGCAGAATCGTGCCCTTGCTCACCCTACCCAGCTTCTGAACCTTGCAGGTCCATCGGCGCAGTGCGACGCGTATCTAGAAGGCGTGCCTTCTGTTGACTTCGACTTTCCTCTTCATTTGCGTTCTCAGGTGTCTTGCATCACTTCTTGTGGTGATGCCAAAATCGTGTTTCCCGGCAGAGGGGTTGGCTTCGTCAATGTTCAGTTTCTTCTTGACAGTGCTAAGATCAACGTCTACGTCGTAACCCACGGCGTTTTGTGCACCGAAACGTTCACAAGGCCCTACTTTCAGCAACGGCCCACTTACCGTAACGTTTCAGTATTCACCCTGCTTAGTGTCGAGCCATCGTGATTACATGGCATGATGTTTCCTGTAGCGCGTTTTCCTAGGAAAACGGCAATGACGCTATCAACAGGCAGGACACTTTCATGCGCTCTTTTCAACGTGGACTCTGTGAACTTCGAGTCCTGATAGCTGCGTTTCAAGAGTTTTGATAGTGTTCTCCTCAACGCTCTCTCGGAGTGGCAGCCGCCATTTGTATGCGATCATTGCAGCTCGACGCTCTCCTGCGAAGAGGCCTACTTGCTCTGGCTGAGGAATGTGACTGTTCAGGTCTAAGCCCACGTGTCTCCTGAGTACTGTCAGAATACTATCCTCAGTCTCGATTAGGTGGGCTTTGTCGGATGCAAACTCCAGAATCAGGGCGGGCATATGTCAGTTTGGCTCCTCCGACTTTCATTTCTCCCAAGCTCGCTATAAGTGGACCTCCTTGACGCGTTTCTCAAGTTCCATGAGCCTCTTGTGCTGCGCGAAGATCCTCGACAGAAGTAACGGCACTTCCTTGACGGGTGAGGCCAACTGTTGACTCATTGACTATTGGATTGCCTTTCGTTTCAATGCACTACTCAGCGCTTCTCCGAGTTCGCATGTCTCCTGAAATCGCTCTATCAAGAAGAACTGTCGCGATTCGCCAAACTGCCTCAACTGATTAGAAATGAGTTGGACCTGTTCCCTTAACGACAATGTCCAAGTATCCGCATACTTGGAATCGAGTTCGTCGAGTCGCTTGGCAATGGTCTTTGCAGAGAATTTGAGGCCCAAGCTCTGTGCAGATGAAGGCTCCGTGATCTTGCGATAGGCCTCATATCTTGCTCTAAGCACATCGAGCGTATCAATGAGCCCATCCATATTGTGTTTCATCTTATTTCTTGGTTCAAACTTCTCCGCGTCCCTAATGGCCTGTAATCCAGTCGCCGTGATTATGACAAGGCCCATATTACCAGACACGCTAGTGAACTTGAGATAAGCGTGGTCTGCCAACATTACGCAAGTGTGGAAAACAAGCGTTCTATCAAGTCCAGTTCGCTGCGCTATCTCTTCTGTACTCATAGAGTCTGCGAAACTCCCTTGAATGACATCAAGGATGACCCACGCCGTGTCGTTAAGCGTGAAATCTGTTGATTCCTTGGCTGGAATTGTGGTGGTTGCTTGCTCTTGTTTCGATTGTTCTTTCTTATCTTGGAGCAACAGAGCGCGGTCGAGGGGCATTGGGTGTGTCGTTTCCATGAGGTCAGTTCTCGTTGGATTTCTTGGTATGAGCTTGTAGCCTCTTTGCTGACACCATTTCTCAGCGAAGTTGGCGTCCTCGGGAAAGGGGTCTGATTCGGCTACCCAAAAGTCCCTTTGTTTCTCCACGAGTCGCCAAGCGAAGGAGTCAGGGGAGAGATAGTACGCTGTCGGGGGCGTAGTCTTGTGATTGACTATCAGTCTGTGATGAAGCCACTGTCTATGATGCTTCAATGTCTTGACAGATTCAGCCGAGTCAGGAAGGAAGAACAAGTAAGCTTGGATGCCCCTTATTCCTACGATTTTTTCCAAATCTCGTTCTCGCCACGCAAAAACTCCAAACACGATGAGTATTGCAGCGACGAGCGAAATGACTGATGCTAGAGTGGGGCTGGGGAGCAGCTCAATGGACGGGGCTGGCTGAGAGAGGAGCCACGATTCGGAATAGTCAAACAATGGCTCTAGGAGCCTCCATACTAAGAACGAAAAGATTGTCTCGAAAAGGAGTCGTTTCCAGTCCAATTCTTATCTCTAAGGATACCGCATACTTCGAACTTAAGACATGTTGACCTCCCACAAACTGAAAGGGGGCAAAAGTCGCCCGAACGACCCCTCAAGTTGCCAGCACCACTCAAATCGTGGGACTCCCGTGACTTGGAAGCAAGAATTGATTCCCGACCCGACGGTTTTTGGCAGGCCACTCGAATCGGGAGAACCGACGGAGACTTGACAAGGCCTAAGGAAGTAGTCGTGACGGTATTGGGATCGGGATACCAGACTAACAGTGTTAGGTAGCTGAGACTTGGTGGGATGGGCCACTCGTTTTCTGAGTTTCTTGCTAGTTCACGTCTGATAGCAAGGCTTTGCCTCGTGCTTACCGATTGACGGCGAGTACGGAGAGACTGAGCGTTCGTTCTGTTCTTCTTCGGGGGGTTCACTAAAAATCTGGGGTGTTAGACGGTTAGAGACAACACAAAGTGAGTGCGAGCGTGCGAGCGTCACAGTTTGAACTTCCGTCTTGTGTGTGTACACCAAGCGCAATGTCGACGCAGCAGCTAGAACTGACGCAAATCTCGGCGTATGCGACATACTGATGCTTTGCTTATGCGAAGCTCGAAGGAGCGAAGACAGCCCGCTGGGCTAGTCCATGTAGCGTTGCTTGAATGTGTTCCATCCGCCGACATTCACAGCGTATGCTGAAAGCGTGGTCGCTACTTGTTGATCCTCCCAAGGTGGCACGTCGTCGACTACCAGGTGTTTGCCTGACCAGTCTTCTACGAAGTGTAGGCACTCGTGCGTGAGAAGGTACAGTAGATAGCCTTCTAATTGGAAACGAGTGGCAAGGTAGCTTGCGTAGGAGTCATTCACAAGGATCAGCAGATCGTAATTGATTGCCTTGGCGGTCATCACAGGATCGAAGTTCTCTAGCTCCATCCTCCTGGCAAGCTGTTTCCTCCTCGTTGGACTGGTGGCGTGGACCCAACCTCCCGCGACGGGCTCATCCCATGCCATGCTCCAAGCGTCGCAGTTTAGCCACGTTTCTGGGTCTTGGCCGGTGTAGCGAGCTGCATCGTAGAGGTCTATCCACTGCGCCGGGTCCGAAACGTGCTGAACCATCACCTTCCAATCCTTCGTCACAGTTGCCTTGTACATGACTGTCGCAAAGGCTAGAATATCCTGCGCGAAGGCTTGTTCCTTAACTCGTTCGAGAGTTACAACTTGTATTCCCATATCGATTCTCACCTCCTTCCTCTGGAACTTCGTGGCCGGCATGCTCGGCGCTAGCGACAACGTAGAGATCTCGAGAATGGCAGCAATCCAAGCAGCTGACTACGGAGATACGTGTGAAGCCGCCAGATGGTTTCGCCGTCGAGGAACCTGTCATTCGCCTGGACAAACGCTGTGAAGCTCAGATGCCAGCCTAACACGCTGCTCTAGGGTCAATCGTACATAGATCGCGACGGCCTTCGCGTCCCTGAAGTCACACGACCAATGGGTTCGACTACATGCATTAGCCTGCTCCACGTGTGCGTAGTTTGTTCCAAGAATGGGCCGGGTTCAATGGCCTCGTACGCCTAAGTTGTTCCAAAAATGGGCCGGGCTCAATGCCTTCTGCCCTCAGTGTGTAGCCGGACAACCAGAGGACGCGATGACCTGCGTCTACTCTTGGAGCGAGCGGTCTTCTTAGCCCTCTGATACTTTCGCCCTAGTTGACGGAGCAGCTTGAGGTCAGCCTCGATCCGACCGACGTGTTTCTTCGCCCGCGAGATCAGGCTGCGAATCACAACGTCACGCCTTCCGTCCTCCTCCAAGAACTCGTATATCCTCTGGCGTTCGAGATCTGTGAGTATCCGCGTGAACAAGGTTGCTCTGATGTTGCAAGTATAGCGACAATACTTATATGTGGCGGCTGTGGCCGGTATAGCAACGCCATGAAGACCGCCGCGAAACATCCATGCGACCCTGTCCGGTTCGCAGGCGTCTGAACTATCATTCCCCAAAATGTGCGAGGAGGGATTGGTATGGTGTTAAATCTCCGCCTGATCGAGCGTGCGGAGTACGCTGTCCGGTCGGCTTTCGGAAGCTGTGAGGCTTTCCAAACATATTTGAACGAAAACGTGTGCTGGGTGTTTGAGCAAGTCGAAAGGCGCTACCTGAACGGGAAATGGGTTGAGTATCCTCCGTCGACGATTCTCTTAGGCGGAAACTGCAAAGTGGTGCTGGCAAGGCCGCGTCCTTCGAAGGATAATTTCTATAACGAAATTCAATATGTTATCCTGACCGTGCTCACAGTAAGCAAAGATGACAGAGCTGAAGCCTTGAAAGCTCGAGAACTTGACGAACCAATCAAGATATTTGACCACGGCCTTCTTCCAGCAGGATTGGTAGAGGTCCAAGGGAACGCGCCGAACAACCTCTACCACCCCCCACGAGACGTCACAACCCCAACCCCCGAGCCAGCACCGTCAGCACCGGAAGACATCAGAGCAGCACCGCGCGAGAGAGCACAGCAGCTCAACACGAAACAACACCGAACACCCACCCCCACACAGCAGCTACTCGACCGCATCCAGCGAGGCGCCACATTGTACTTCTGCCGCCAGACCAGCGACATCATCGCAACCAGCAAGACAGACGCGCCCTGCGAGACCTGCAAACAACCCACCGCCCCCAACACTCACCCCCCAGTCAGCAGGGTGCTGAAGAGGGGCAGAGCCGACACCCCATACTACTGCGAAACCACCAGCTGCCTCATCGTGGGCGACGAGACGATGCGCTACTGCGAACTGTGCGGCGAACCGAACAGCACCCACAAGCTCACCGACCTCGCAACCCCAGAACCAGAGCGGGTGGAGGAAGCTCCAACGGACAACGAGAACGACCTGCAGCGCTTCACCATCGCACCGAAGTGCCCCCGCTGCAGCACGGACTTGGCACCCGGCAGGGGACTCTACTGCCAAAAATGCCGCCACAAGCTACCCCCGGAACTCGCCGTGCACCATGAAGTGGTGGTCGCGATCAAGCGCAAAGAGTACGACCGACTCGCAACGCACCTCAAACAGGCCACGAACGTGGCCTGGAACCAACTGCTCAAAGGACGCAAGGTCGACAAAACATTGAACAGCATGGGGCAGAACATGTTCATCATAACCGTCAAGGACGAGAACCGCACCAGCACCCTCACCGAGGAGCAGAGGCTCGACAGCATCCTCGCTGGCACCGGCATCGGACGCCTCACAGCCGACCCGTACGAGCTCAGAGAGGCCCAAAGGATGATGGACCGAAGACCATCAGCACAACCAGCATAGACCGGGAAGGACGACACACAGAACTCTACGTCCGCACGAACACGAGGGTGCGAGTTCACACACGGGGATCCGCGAGAGATCCAAGAACAGATTGAGTCTCAAAGAGAGATCCGAGGTTGGGATCTGGGCAACAGGCTCCGCTACGCGCTGCCCAATTGAGGGTGTGAACGTGGGGTTCCCGAACATTCCTGTGAAGGGTTTCAGGTAACCTAACTTACCTTATACCCGGTTTTAAAAGAGCGAGCGAAAAACGGCAATTGGAGTTTGTGACAAGATCCGGATCGGAGATCTGTTTCAGTCAGCAATTTGATGAGTCCTAAACCAAGATACAGGCAATACTGTGCAGATCTTGATTCTCTTGTCATTCTTCCACGGGTCAACGATCAATCACGCTAACGCCGACAAAAATGGCTGTAATGGAACGCCGACAAATATGGCGTAAAAAGGTGTTTTTTGACGAAAAATCGTCGTTAGTGCCTACACAAGTGTCGGCACTAAGTCAGTTTTTTGGCTCTTTTTTGAGGTTTAGTGCCAACTTTGAAGGCGTTACATTAACGCCGTTTTTGTCAGCATTAACGACTCCTAGGTTTCAAACTCCACCAACATCACGTGCAAACGCTTTTCGACTCCGTCCCCCCAATCTCTCGAAATCGCCTTTCGACACAAGGCTCGGACCCCCCATGACGAGAGAACCCGCGGCATCTGCAGGAAAGAACAAAAGCGAAGAAAGCGACGAGAAAAAGGAACACATACAGGAAAGCCCAGCGGGAGAGAGTAAACAGGGTGAAAGTTTGGAGATCACTAGAACTGCAAGCAAGAGCAAACAAAGTGATACACAAGAAAGACATGACCAGAAGCCGAGGACTGTGTCGGCGCCCCGCAACCGACGATCGTCATATTTCACCCTGCGCGTCTCTTCCGGTTTCAAGCATACAGACGAGCCGGTCGATTGATTTCGTGAGCGCGGTAGCCGCAGTCGCATTCATAATCACCGCATCGGTGAGCCTGTTCATTCGCTGGTCAAGTGTAACATTGCCCTTCTCCAAAATGTTTAGGCGCTGAAGAAATAGCTCGCGGTCTTCATCCTGCTTCTGAGATATGTTTTCCACGTTCCTTGCCTGCTTTACGTATGCAACGGCATCCTCGATCGTCATCTCCTTCTCCCACTCATGTCCGGGGGGAGAAGCATCTATGCCGCTTCCTTCTCGAGTCATTACATTGCATCCGTAGTTTTCTCCCCAATACTTCGCAAAACGATCAGATGGATCCGCGAAGTGAGGCTTCCCCGCGATACTCTGAAACTCCAACCTCATGTCATGACGCCGACAAATCTCGGTGGCCAGATGATCCAGTTCAATGGTCGAGAATGCCATGGCTTGCAGGGGTTGGTCGCTGAATTTTGGCTGACTGTACAGCATCAGCCACTGCTCTGACCGGCCACTCAGGCGCTTGACGGAGTAGCCATCGACTTTCCCGTCTACCTGGATGACCCCGTTTTTCAGGGGCTTCCCTTGATGTAGCGGCAAGAAGCCGGGGTTGTCACGAACAATCCGGTACTTCAGAGCATAATGGTGAAACCTCAGACGCCCCGTGCGTTTCCCGTTTGACAGTTCCTGTAAGAGCGATTGAGCCTTTTGGGTCAACCTGTAAAACACTGGATAGCTACGTTTGCCCTCGGCACAAAGCTGTTCCAGATAACCCCAATTCACGAGTTTTCGTATGTGGTAACCTACTAGCTGCCGGGACTTATTCAAACGCCTTGCGATTCCTGCTGCGTGCTCCCCCTCTTCGGCAAGTTGTAGAATAACTATGCATGTAAAAAAGACGCGGCCGCGATTTGTCATGTCATTTGACAAGTCATTTAACAGTCCGTCGCTGCTTGATGACGCGTTGCTGCCTTTCGCGTCAGAGTAAGCTGGGATCAATCGGGCTCCCCAGCAAGCGCGGTCGCACGTTGCTGCTTCAAGTCCCTCTCGATTACTCTCTCGTAGAACAATCGTATTGACTGAACAACTGCATCTCTGTTCGATGTGAATATTCCTCGTTTTTTCAGTTCTAGTAGTTCGCGTGCTGGGTCGCCCTGTATTGTCGTGTTTATTCTGACCTTTGCTTCGAGTTTCTTTGCGTTGCCGGGAGCTTCTGTTCTACTCATATCTCATCAGGATCACTTCCTGAGTTGCTTTAAAGCGGGCGGACCAGCATTTTTGAAAATCAGCGTTCTGTCTCAAGTGTCCGCTCGAACTCGTATAGGCGTTGATTGCGGTTTTCGACCTCGGCGAGATACGCTTCCTGCCTTTCGGGGTTGTTCCAGAGTTTCTCTAGGACCTGGCGGACTTCCTCTTCGTCTTTTGCGATTTTGCAGACTCTCTGCACAGTCGCAGAAATCCCATGTTCCCTGAGTTTGCTGTTCATATCTGCTGACTTGAGGATTTGGATGTTCAGTCTCTCTGCGTAGCTCGCTAGGCTCACTACGTTGTCGTTGATGCGCACCGTACCCCTTGGGTCGAAACTGCCTGCTGCGAATATTCCTATCGTGCCTTGTTTGACCTGCCTACCGCTTGGGGTATCAACACCGAATAGCTTGGACCAACGGAGCACGTTGAAGAAATCATCGATATCTCCTCGTCTCACGAGGCTCCACTTGCACGAGAGCACGTATGTGATAGGCTTAGCGATGGGCCCTGGAGTGATTTGCCAGACTCTATCGACCTCCGCGTTCTGTCCTCTTGGTCCCACAGGGCGGAGCAGATGCAGGATTATTCTTCTGCTGTCAATTCCCTCAGTTCGATGCGTTCGCGTCCAGAACTCAGCCTTCATGTTCTTGTCGATATACCATTCTGAAGCCGCTTCGAAGTTGTGTCCGATTCTGTTGTGTTGTCCCTTCACTTTTCTGATGTAGTTCTGTTTCAGTAATATGGCTGCCCGTAGGTCGTCAACGTCCATGGACGAATGATAGAAGTACCTGAACGTCTCGAACAGTTTGGTTTGCTGAATGGCCGGATAGAGTTGCACAGCTCTAATGAGGGCTGCTTCTCGTTCATGCTCGCTGCAGGCGAGTTTCTCGTTTAGAAATTGTACGCTGACTATGTCGCGCAGTCTTGCGGAGGCAACAACTGTATCATTGATTATGCGAACCCTTTCCAACACTGGATTGGTGGAGGCACAGTCAGTCAGTGCCTTGTTGGTTCTTTCTACCGCCTCAGCGATGGCTTGGTCACGACTCTTGCTCTGGTCAATGAAGGTGATGACGTACCCTTTTGCGAACGGGGTCTCGCGGTCGTGAGTCCTGTATCCCCTCACGAAGACGAGCCCTTGCCTTTCGAACCGTCTGACATTAGTCATGATATCTCCAATCTTGACACGACTTTCCCTCAGAGCGTCGTACACTTCCCTTGAAAAGAAGGCACGTTCCAAGTTGTTGCGAAGGAATTCCAGAATCGCTTTCGACTTCGACTGACTCTTGCCCACTTCCCGTCCTAGCTGATAGTTGACGAACCTTCGACCATCCACCTGAACCTCCGCCAAGCCATCAGCAGACACATAGAGATGATATCGACGAACAGTCCTCGTTGCGCCGCCTCTACCGCGGAAGACCTTCACATGTTCAACCATCGGAGTCTCAGTTCGAAGAAGATACCCTAACGCCCAGCAGCGTCTCAACGCCTCGTTGATTGCTGATGCGCCAAGCCCTGTCCCCACAGCAATGTCCCGCGAACACCTAGCCTTACCGTCAGCCAACAGACCCAAGATTCTGCTCCGAGTCGGATACCAGCTTGCCACATCCCACACCGAACCTCCTCCGCGAAGCACATTAAAGCACGGGACTCGTGGGTTTTGAACACTTCAGCAAAGCTTGCCGGGCCCGCCAAACTACCATCATTTGACACGAGCCATCATCCGCACAAGTCTTGAGGCGTCTCTCTGACTTCCACGATGTCAGGACACCCTGAAGACGCATGCACAAGATTGCAGACGTCAAATCG
>Ga0315289_10003107_pt1 | contig 25196 bp, 27 predicted proteins | sample YL17G11_40_MG_FD_203452 | JGI IMG/M metagenome (GOLD analysis project Ga0315289, IMG submission 203452) | Sediment microbial communities from Yellowstone Lake, YNP, Wyoming, USA - YL17G11_40 | ecosystem: Environmental > Aquatic > Freshwater > Lake > Sediment | place: USA: Wyoming | collected...
ACCGGAGAATGCGACAGCCAGATTCAGACCTGGTCGGTTTCCTGCGAAACTCGCCGCTTTCCGGCCTGGAACTCGATCTCAAGCGCTCGGAAGATGACACGGGACGGGAGGTTGACCTATGAATTACTTCCTGGACACCTGCGTTTTATCCGAATTGTTGAAGCGTCGGCCGGAAAAGTCGGTGACAGGGTGGACTCGAGTGTTCCCGAAATCAATCTTTTTTTGAGCATCCTGACCCTGGGGGAAATCTACAAAGGCATTGCCAAGCTTTATCCCGGTGAAAAAAAGGAAAAGCTCATGGAATGGGTCGAGCACGACCTGAAAACAAGATTTGAAGCACGGATTGTCAATCTAAACGAAGAAATAGTGAAAACCTGGAGCGATATTACCGGTTAAGCCGAGAGGCGCGGGAAAAAATGGCTGGTCCTGGATAGTCTGCCGGCCTCCACCGCCTTGGCCAATCACATGGTATTCGTAACCCGCAACATTCATCATGTCGAAGAATTGGGGGTGAAGGTTCTGGATCCGTGGGAACAATAGCAAAGAGTAAAGATTTATTTTCCCCCCCCTCTTTGAAAAATAGGGGCGGGTCTCCGACCCCGCTTCCAGCCCGTAGAGCTTACAGGCCGGAGGGTAGGGTCTACGAACCGGAGGGGGGAGATTTTCAGTTTAACAATTTCCAATAGATTGACATCCACTACAGGTAAAATAAAATGGGAGCATCCGATGGTTTTGAATGAATAATTTCGCTTGCGATGTATCAAGAAAAGCAGATTTCTGTAATTGAGATTCGTCGGCAACTCAATTCTCTCAATCAAATGGCTCGGAGTGAAAAAGAGGGGTGAGGGAAGTCAAATTTTCAGTTATCCCCTAAATTTTAAAACCAGTGGGGTTTATAACGATCCTGACGTTCTAAACGAGACAGACCAAAAAGACGGGATTAATGAGTAAAGCGGTAGTTCCAATTGAGCATATCGAGGGCAAGATCCTTTTGATCCGGGGGCAGAGGGTGATCCTGGATTCCGACCTGGCGCGTATTTATGGTGTGTCAACCAAGCGGCTGAACGAGCAGACGAAGCGAAATGCCCGACGCTTCCCGGATGACTTTGTTTTCCGCTTGAATATGAAAGAGTGGTTGAATTTGAATTCGCAATCTTCAGGATTGAGTCAACAAGACAACCGGTCGCAAATTGCGACCGGTTCTCAGAAGCACCGTGATCCGCGCTTTTTGCCTCTAGCTTTTACCGAACATGGGGCGATTATGACGGCGAACGTTTTAAATAGCCCGCGGGCGGTTAAAATGAGCGTTTTTGTAGTGCGGGCGTTTATCAGGATGAGAGAGCAATTGCTGAGCCGGGCGGAGATGGAGTCGCGCCTTGCGCAGATCGAAAATATCCTGCTCTCCCATGACGGTCAGATCCGGGATCTTTACGAAAAAATCCGTCCATTGCTTTTACCTTTGCCCGAACCCCGGCGCCGACGGATCGGTTTCACCGCCAGGGAGAAATCAGAAAAATATTCGTTTAAGCGTAAAAGGTAGTCAAATGTCAAGAAGTAAAGAACGTCCCCGAAAACACGCAGATTCCCTTCCAATCTGCCGCTGCAGATTTTTCATAAGCGCTTCCGTGGCAAGTTGTTTGGCGACTGCAACTTGGATCGACAGGGAATTAACTCTTTCTTCCTCAGTATTCGCCCCCGAAAGCGACAAAATGCCAAACACAAAGTCCCGTTCTTCATTGGTATCGCAATCATAGCCATAACAAAGGCCAATTTTATGGATGGTTTTTAAGGAAAAAGTAATTAAAAACGGAATATCAACCGGAAGCGTGATAATACCCCCGGCGCCGGTGGCCGCGCCTTCGATCGTGGCGATCGTAATCGCCCATTTATGGACTTTTGCAGCCACCCAGTCGGATAATTCCAGTTTCTTACTTCTTAATTCAATAATTTCCTTGGCTCCGGTATCCCGCAAAATATCTTCCTGATCCGCAAGTCTATCTGTCCATATAATTTGCCATACAATTATATTGCTTTTTAATTGAGAAAATAGGATAATCACACCATGGGTTTGGCCCATTTCGTATGGGATGAAAATAAGGAGAGAAAAATCTATGAAGAGCAAAATAAACTACTCTAACGGGCCGAAAGGCGAATTGAGAGTCGTCAGGGATTTTCTTCCTCCTCCGGATCAGCTAGTCCTAAAAGAAGAGAATGTAAAGATAACAATCTCTCTGAAAAAATCGAGCGTAGAATTTTTTAAGAAAGAAGCCCAAAAGCATCGTACTTCATATCAAAAGATGATCAGGCAGCTTATAGACTGGTATACGATAAAACATCAAAAAAACGCTTAATCTATTGCTAACAAGGTGCCCTCATTATTAAAGGACAAAGTGCCCGGGGGTGGATCTTGGTTTTTGCCTTTTCGTAATTAAATCCCAAAATCCCGCCGGCCGTTAGGAAAAAATCCCCTGCGTTCCCAATAAAAAAAGGGTTCGAGGGGCCGAGGGTTCAAGGGTTCGAGGGAAAATCAATGAACAATGAGTGGGCAGAAAAGGGTTCGAGGGTCCAAGTGAAAAAAACAATCAATGAGCAACGAGTAAGAAGAAAAAGGTTCTAGATGCATGTGGGAATGATGGAGGTCGATTCCGGCCTGCCCAAGCCGACGGTCGCTATGGGCCAGTTCCGGAGATATTTATCTTATAATTCCTTCGCTAATCGGATATAATTAAATCAAGATTTATTCGTCAGTCCAAGATCCCAATGATCAAGAATCCCAAAATAATCCGGGAGTTTGAGGAAGATTTAATGAGAAACGAAAGGCTGGCTCTCCCGAAAAAGTTCCGGATCATTGAGGGACTTTTCCGGGAAGCGGTGGCGCTCGGGGTTTTCCCCCTGAAGAATCCTCTTCAGGATTTGGAGACGAAGGTCAAGATCGCGCGGGTGGTAAACAATGTTCCAGAAACTCCTGTCAAAAATCGCCGCCCGGTTAGATAAATCCGGGATCCCTTACATGGTGATCGGCGGCCAGGCGGTGCTTTTGTACGGCGAGCCCCGGCTGACCAAGGACATCGACATCACTCTCGGGGTCGGAGTGGAGGATCTGAAAAAGGTTTTGCGGGCGGTCGCGGGAATGAAGCTCAAGGTTTTGGTCGATCACGTCGAGGATTTCGTAAAAAAAACGATGGTCCTGCCGGCCGCGGATTCCAGCGGGCTGAAAGTCGATTTTGTTTTTTCCTTCTCGCCTTACGAAAGGCAGGCAATCAGCCGGGCCGTCAGGGTTCGCCTGGGAAAAAGCCGGGTCAAATTCGCTTCCCGGGAGGATGTGATCATCCACAAGATTATCGCCGGCCGCGCCCGGGACCTGGAAGATGTCAGGTCGATCATTCTGAAAAATCCCGGGTATGACAAAAGATATGTCCGCAAGTGGCTGAAGGAATTCGATGAGTCTCTGGGAGAAGATTTTTTTCGATCATTTCAAAAGATTAACGGGAAGAGCAAACGAAGGATTTAGCGTAAAATCAAATTAGTGTGTATGGGGTCGCGTCTTTCTTTTTGCCTTTCCGTAATTAAATCCCAAAATCCCGCTGGCAATCTATAATCAGAAGAAAATCTCCCTTGCTAGAATTTAATTAGTAAAAAAGACAACGAAAGGGCGGCGAAATGAAAATCAATGGAAATACGGTTTTAATCACGGGCGGGGCGACGGGCATCGGGTTCGCTCTCGCCCAGGATCTGGTGCAGGCCGGGAACGAGGTGATTATCTGCGGGAGAAGGGAAAACAAACTTGCGGAGGCGAAGGGCAAACTGCCACTGATCCACACCAGGGTTTGCGATGTTTCCAAGGATAAAGATCGCCGGGAACTTTTCGCCTGGGCGCGCGCCAATTTTCCCAATCTCAACATTCTGGTCAACAACGCCGGGATCCAGAGAATGATAGATTTAACCAAAGGGATCGAAGCGTTGGCCGGCGAGGATGAGATCGAAATCAACCTGAAGGCCTGCGTTCATTTGTCGGCGTTGTTCATCCCGTTTTTCATGGAAAAGAAAGAAGCCGCCATCGTCAATGTCTCCTCCGGCCTGGGTTTTGTTCCGCTGGCGATCATGCCGGTTTATTGCGCCACCAAGGCCGCGCTCCACTCATTCAGTATTTCGCTCCGGTACCAGCTTCGAAATACCCCGATCAGGGTCTTCGAGATAATCCCGCCGATGGTGGACACGGAGCTGGACCGGGGGGGCAGGGACCGGCGCGGGCAGGAGTACCGGGGAATCCCGCCGGCGGAGGTGGCCCGGGCGGCGATCAGCGCCCTGGAAAGGAATGATTTTGAAGTGGCGGTGGGAACGGCTGAAAACCTGCGGGCGGGTTCCAGAACCAACCCCGAGCAGGCATTTCAGAATATGAACAAAAGATAATAGAGGGTGTTACAAGTATTTTCATCAAGTTTTATATATGGACTGCGTCGGCTCGCCGATGCGTAGCATTAGCAAGCTAATGCACTCCATAAAAAAACGAGATTAGACCATATCAAATATTTTCACTTTTCCCTTCAATTTCAAATGGTTAAATCATTACTCGGAACACCCTCTATAAAAGTCCCATCATCCGGGCGATGATCAGTTTCATGATCTCGGTGGTGCCCGCCGCGATGGTCTGGAGCCGGGCGTCCACGTAGGCGTGGGCCACCGCGTATTCCATCATGTAGCCGTAGCCGCCGTGGAGCTGGACGCAATTGTAGGCCACCCGGTTGACGAGCTCGGAGTTGTACCACTTGGCCATCGAGACGGCTTTAGTGATGTCTTCGCCGTCGAGGAACTGGTCGATCAGCTTGTAGGTGAAGGTTTTGGCCATCTCGATCTCGGTGGCCATCTCGACGATCTTGAAGGCGTTGTACTGGAACTTGCAGATCGGCCGGCCGAAGGCCTCCCGGGTCTTGGTGTAATCGATGGTCAGGTTGAGGACATTTTCCGCCCCCAGGACGGCACCGATAGCGCCGATCAGGCGCTCCTGCTGGAGGTTCCGCATCAGGGTGTAGAAGCCGGTTCCCTCCGCCCCGAGTAGGTTCTCCACCGGGACCTTGCAGTCCTCGAAGGAAAGCTCCGCGGTATCCGCCGCCTTTACCCCCATCTTGTCGAGCTTCCGGCCTTTGGTGAATCCGGGGGTGCCGGCCTCGACCAGGATCAGGGAGACGCCGGTGTGGGGAGGATCGGCCTTGGGGTCGGTCTTGACCGCGACGATTGCCAGGTCGCAGTTGTAACCGTTGGAGATGAAGGTTTTCTGCCCGTTGATCACATAATGATCGCCTTTCCGGATCGCGGTCGCGCGGATGGCCTGCAGGTCGCTCCCGGCCCCGGGTTCGGTCATGGCGATCGCCATGATGCAATCCCCCGAGCAGGCGGGCGGGACGTATTTCTTTTTCTGTTCCTCCGATCCGCTGTGGATGATGTAGGGGAGGGCCACGTCGTTATGGACCCCGATATTAAGACTTAAATCCGAGGAGGTGCCGGTCATCTCTTCGAGGAGAACCACGGAATAGCTGAAATCCAGGCCGGAACCGCCGTATTCGGGCGGGGCCCAGTAGCCGATAAATCCCTGGGCGCCCATCTTTTTCCAGATCTCCCGGGGAACATTGCCTTTCTCTTTCCATTCCAGCGCGTGCGGGGTAACCTCGTTTGCAAAAAATTTCTTCAGGGAGCGGCGAAAAATCTCGTGTTCTTCGGTGTACTTGAGCGGCATATCACAGCACTCCTTTCTTTTTAACCTGAAACGGCCCTCAATATCTAATAAACCTCTCCGGAAATGTCAACTATTTTCGGCCCGTTCTCAGCGGGAAAGCTACCGGAAAAAGGCAGAAAAGGACCGTTTAATACTTTGTATTTAGAAGTCTATTCTGGTTTGGGGTAAGTTATGCTCTAATGGAAAACAAAAGGGTGAACCGGTCCAGAATCCACTTTTTCGATAAAATCATCGACAGGACAACCCGGCTTTGTCAAAATGAAAACCAAACTACGATATCGGGCCCTGGCTATTATGTCCATCGTTTGCGGCGCGCTTATGCTCCTGGACACCTACGGGTATCTCGGCGGGGTTTACAAGCTCTGGCCGGTCTTTTCCCTGATCCTCGGGGTCGGCCTCTGCCTGCTTTACTTCAAGAAACAGCGTTTCGAGATCGCCCTGCTGGGGATCGGGACCTACTTCATCTGCATCAGCTTCTTTTTTCTTTTCCTGAATTACACTTCCTGGAGCATTCTGGCCGATGCCTGGCCCCTGTTTATCGGGTTCCTGGGGCTTTCCTTTCTCGCCCCGGTTATTTTCGGGAAGAAGCGGGGGATCTTTGTTCTTATCGCCCTCTTCCTGATTTTTCTTTCCTCGGTTTTTATTCTGGCGTTTTCGGCGGATTCTAAACTTTGGCCGATATCGTTGATCCTCTTCGGTATCTGCCTGCTATTAGTAGGGAGGTTTGATCATGACGGGAAAACAAGTAATCATCGTTGAACCCCGGGGGGTGGCCGCTAACGTTTTTTCGGATTATCTCCGCCTGCCCCTGATGGGCACGCTTTACCTGGGAACCATCCTGAAACGGGCCGGTTTTGAGGTCCGGGTCTTGAACGAAAATCTTCTCGGCCGGGATATAACCCTGAGCGAATTAAAGGCGGATTACCTTCTGCTCTCCCTGCTGACCCCGACGGCCGAGAGGGGTTACGAACTCGCCCAGAGGTTCAAGGCGATCAATCCGGGCTCCCGGGTGATCATCGGGGGAATCCACCCCTCTTTCGTGTCGGAAGAGGCCGTCCCTTACGCTGATCACGTGGTGGTCGGGGAAGGGGAAGGGGTTATCGTCGACCTGCTCAAGTACGGGAGCGATCAGAAGATCGTAAGCGGATCCCGGGTGGCCAGCCTGGATGACGTTCCCATCCCGGATTTTTCCCTGCTGGCGGGGAGTAAAAAACTGCGGATCACGCCGCTGATAACCTCCCGGGGCTGTCCTTTCGACTGCAATTTTTGCTCGGTGACCGAGATGTTCGGCCGGGGTTACCGGGCCACTTCAGTGGAAAGGGTAATGGAAGAGCTGGCTCAGGCTCCGACCCGGCAGATCTTTTTTTACGACGATAATTTCGCCGCCAACCGCAAGCGGACCCACGCCCTGCTGGATCAAATGATCGCGGCCCGGGTCAGGGTTAACTGGTCCGCCCAGGTCCGGGCGGATGTCACCCGGGACCGGGAGCTTATCGCCAAGATGCGCCGTGCCGGATGTAACCGGGTCTACATCGGCTTCGAATCCATCAATCCCGCGACCCTCGCGGGGATGGAGAAAAAACAGACCCGGGAGGACGTAGAGCAAGCCATCCGTATTCTCCATGAGCACAAGATCAGCATCCACGGGATGTTTATCTTCGGGAGCGACGAGGATACCCCCGAGGTTTTCGAGGAGACCTCCTCTTTCTGCCGGGAAAACCGACTGGCCTCGGTCCAGTTCATGATTTTGACTCCCCTCCCGGGAACCGCGCTTTTCAAGAAGCTCGAGCAGGAAAACCGGCTCCTGCACAAGATGTGGAGTTACTACGACGGGATGCACGCGGTTTTCCAGCCCCGGACCCTACCTCCCTCCGAACTCCAGGATGGGATGCTCGAGGCTTATCAGGATTTTTATTCCTATCTGAATATCATGAACGACGCGGTCAACATTTTCTTCGAAACCGCCCAGCAAAAGGTTTCCTCGGTCTTTGCCGGGGTCACCGTCAATTCGCTGGAGAGCGCTTTTATCAAGATGCATGCCAGGGCCATCGTGAAAAAATTTAGATGGGTCAACCAGGAATATATTTCCTACCTGCAGGAAATCCGGCGGGGGAAAGCCTCGAAGAGCCCGGCTTGATCCCGGGGGTTGACTTCACCGGCGGGTTGATAAAAATATTGAGTCGATGAAGACAACAAAAAAGAAAAGCGAAACGAAAAAGAAAACCGGAGAAAAGAAAACCGAGAAGAAGAAAACCCCCGCATCGGCCCCTGCTTTCGTTCCCGCTTCCAGCGGGGCTGACCCCAGCCTTATTTGCCCCATCTGCGCCGGGAAAATCAGGGTCAAGGTTGCCTTCAGTAATATCTATTGCGGCTACCATCTGGTCCCGAGCTGTCCCGGGAATTGCAAGTGGCCGGACGAGTATCGTTACGATCTGATGCAGAGGATCACCGAACTGCATTACGAGCACCCGGAGCTCTTCGAAACCGACGCGGAGCTCACGGAAGAGTCCCTCGCTCTCGAACGGGATCAGAACCGATAAGCGGGGGCTCGCAGCATTTTTCCCGAGTAAAACAACTGAAAAAATCCCTGGCCGGCATACCTGCAGGGAAGAATTAACTTGATAATTTCTCGCGGCTTGTTGCGGGGTTACCTTATTCCGTCATTCCGCACTTGATGCGGAATCTAGTAGTTTTCTTTTTCTGGATTCCCGCTTTCGCGGGAATGACAATCAATGATTGAAGAATCGTTTTGATAAAAATATCCCGCGGTCTTGGCGCAGGGAGGTTCATTCTGTCTTTTTTCGGGCTTTGAGATACCCCCAGACCGCGGGCACCAGCGAAATAATGATGATAGCCATGATTACGAGGGAGAAGTTGCTTTTCACGACCGGCAGGGTGCCGAAGTAATAACCGGCGTAGATAAAAAGCGCGACCCAGGCCACGCTGCTTATTATGTTGTAGATGGAATACCGCAGATAGGTCATCTTGGCGATCCCGGCCACGAAAGGCACGAAGGTGCGGATGATGGGGGCGAACCGGGCGATAATCACGGCCTTACCCCCGTGTTTCTCATAAAACGCGTGAGCCTGGTCCAGGTATTTTTTATTCAGGAAACGGACATCCTCCCGGGTGAAGATTTTCGGCCCGAAGAATTTCCCGATCGTGTAGTTGACCGTATTCCCGGCCACGGCGGCTACGGCCAGCAGGATGAAAAGGGAATGCGGGTTGAGGGACCCGAGAGCCGCGATACTGCCCGCGGCGAAAAGGAGGGAATCTCCGGGAAGAAAGGGCGTGACCACTAGGCCGGTCTCGCAAAAGATCACGACAAAAAGAATTAGGTAGGTCCAGATCCCGAACATCTGGATCACGGTGCCCAGGTGCTTGTCGATATGGAAGAAAATCTCGATCAGGTCTTTGAGATATTCCATCAGATTCCGTATAAATTTTTATACATTTATTGTCATTCCGGGCTTGACTAAGCCTGCCCCGGACTTGATCCGGGGGAATCCATACTCTTCTTCTGGATCCCGGCTTTCGCCGGGATGACGAAAAATCCGAGACGACGCCTGGATTCCCGCTTCCGCGGGAACGACGGATTTGAAAATATATCAGTAAATGTAAAAAATATTATACGCCTCATATCAGCGCTTCATGATTTCGAGGTATTCCTCGAGCTTGCCTTTTTCCTGCAGGATCTTCATTCCCATTTCCGTGCCGCTCAAGCAGATTTCGTGCGAAGGCGCCGGGCGGTTTTCGAGGACGATCGCTTCGGAGGGGCAGCCGGTCACGCAGAGACCGCAGCCGATGCATTTGTCCGGGAGGATCACCGCGACATCGTCGTGCATTTCGATCGCCTGCATCGGACAGCGCTCCTCCGCGCAAATCCCGCAGCCGTTGCAATCCTTCGGGTTCACCCGGGGGATAAACGCGCTGCTCGCGAAAGCGTGGGGGAGATGGAGCCGGCTGCGGCCGCGGAGAATGGTGCAGCAGCACGGACAGCAGTTGCAGATCAGGAAGGCTTTGTCGGAGCTATTGTTGCTGGTATGAACGAGCCCGGCTTTTTCGGACCGGTCGAGCACTTTCATGGCTTCTTCTTTGCTGATGCCGCGGGCGTAACCGCGCGCGATGAGGAATTTCGCCGGCGATTCGAAGATGAGGCAGACGTCCCTCGGCTTGTCGCAGTGGTTGACGCTGGCCCGGCAGGCGCATTCGGCCAGGGCGATGGTTTCCGCGTTCTTGATGATATTCGCCACTTCCTCGTAGGGATGGGCCTGGTTCTGGGAGGTCAGGGCTTTTTCCACGGTCACCACCCGGGTCAGCGGGGTGCTGGTGGCCCCGAAGGCCGCCCCCATCGCCTCGTGGTGATACTCCTCCCAGAGCCGGCCGAGTTTTTTCAGCCGGGGCGTTCCCCCGCCTTTCATGAAGGGGAACTCGAACAACCCCGGAATGGTCGGGATGAGGCCGTACAGGCGCTTCCCGCCTTTTTCATTGGAGAAAATCGCCATCTTGTTGGCCATGGCCTCCAGCATTTCCTCGAGTTTTTTCGGCTCCACGCCGGTGGCGGCGCTGATCTGCTCGACATTGCGCGGGGAAAAGCACATCTTGGCCGCGACCGCCGCTTCCTCAGGGGTGAAGGTCAGGCGGAGGATTTCATCGAAAAATTTGGATTTCGGCGCCCCGGTCGGGTGCGCGTCGAGAACCTTCCGCAATTCCTCGTAAATGTCCATTTTAACCTTATCTGTAATTTATTTATCTGAGACTAAAAACCTCGGCCCGCCCGAGGCGGCAAAACTTTAATCTAGGCTAAGTTAATAGGAATAAAAAAGAAAGGGAGGTTTACGCCGTGGGCCTTTCTTGCTTCAGCCGGGAGCGGGTTCAAAATCAAAAAAGGAAAAAGGCGTTAAATCAGATTTCAAATGGCGGGGGTGGGGACATCCTTCCAGGCCGTGGCTTTGCCGACCTTCGTGATGTTCACGATCTCGCCCGTATGGGCGTTGATGTCAATCGACTCAAAGGGGCCGTGCGGACCCGGTCCGTCTGGTTGAGCGCGCCCACTCCTCGCACCCATTCCCATGGACCCCGTTCCGTCTCCTCTTGGTATTTTGATTTTCTTTCCTGCACCATAACATGACAATTGCTTATTCTCCGAGACTAAATCTCCATGCGCAAAAGTAATCCCGTTTGATATCATCGGGGGGGCAGGCGATGCATTCGCATTTTATCCTCGGATCAATGGCTTTTGCGAATTCCGCATATTCGACAATCCCCACGGACTTACAGGGAAAATCGGGCAGATTCTTCCGCCGGCGAGCCGATTGCACGCGGCAATCCACCATCCTAAAAACGAACGATCCCGGGGTTTCGTCGGTGATTTCCTGCTGGTTCAGCAGGGCATACATGCGGAGCCCGAGGGCCTTTTTCAGGGCGCCCAGACCTCCACCCGCGGCAATGCCGTGCCGCTTCATTATCCTGCGGGCTTCCACGGGCGAGAATTCACGCCAGGCCTCACGGTCAAGGGAAATGGCTTTATCCAGGCCGTGCTCTTTTTCGGCGGCCAGAAACCACGAGCCGTCATGCGCCAGCCAATTCGCCGCGAAATCATCGAGGATTTCGATAAGCATGTCCTTGCTCATGTTTTTGAAAGATTCGCTCATTAGTAATTACCTTTCGCGGTTAACGGGGGCTTACCGGTGACCCCTCCGGCAGGACTCACCGGTTTCACAGGAGGGCGTGGAACAGCGCTCTTCCCGTCCGCAGCAGGTCATGTCCTGGGGATGAGGAGAACCGGAAGTGACCACATTGGCAGCGGACAATACTTTCTCCATATCCTTGCTCCCGCATTTCCCGCACAAGATGTCCGGATCCTTTCCACCCAAGCCGGTTAAAAATTCGGTTATGTTCCCGCACTGATGACAGCTATACTCGTAAATCGGCATCGCTTCCCCCCTTTTTCAAGTGTCTTCCTTTTCCTTATTTCTCCATTCTTTTGGCCTTGCGGGAGGGCGTCCTCAACCCCCGCAGGGGCCGTGCTGACCCGGTCCGTGCGATTCCTGGCCATGTTGCCGGCAGGCGGTCGCGGGCGTCACCTCCGGCAGGGAGCCGGCCTTGAATTTGTTAATCGTCGCCTCAACGGTCGGCGATTCCGAGAGGTAGACGCGGATGCTCGCCGCCTGCAACTGGTTGAGCGCGCCCATGCCGATGCCGCCGACCACCACGCCGTCCACCTTCTCGCCGGCAAATGCCCGCAAAGGCTGGCACATGCCTTGGCCATGATGAAGGTTCTGGTTCGGGATGGCCCGGCAGTTCCCGTTTTCCGTGTCGACTATTAAAAAAATCGGCGCCGAGCCGAAGTGGGCGCTCACCGGGCTTTTAAGTCCCTTGTCCTCGGTTACTGGAATCAAGATGTTCATCGCGGGTTCTCCTTTCCTGGGTGTATCAATCACCCTTTTTTAAATGTTTTTACAACCCGTCCGCCGCAGCACGGTTTACCATTTTCTCTAGGCATATCGGCCGCGCTCCGGGCTCCGTAATCTTTGCCTCGCAGACGTTGGCACTGGAACACTTTTCGATGATCCGCGGAGACTACCCCGCCTTCAATCTTGAGCGCCTTGCCCTGGATTAAGGCCTCGGCGATTTTACGGCGCGCCGATTCGATAATCCGGCTGAAGGTCGGACGCGATACCTCCATCCGCGCCGCGGCCTGCTCCTGGTATAGCCCCTCGAGGTCCGCGAGCCGGACCGCTTCGAACTCATCGAGGGTGATCACGACTTCCTCCAATTCTAGGATAGGGATCCCCGCCGGTTTGAAAACCGACGCGATGGGCTTTCCTTCAATTCGACGGCAGCAACACGGCCTGGCCATGAAAAAACACCTCCGATTTAATTATGAACATATGTTCATAAATAGTCAAGGGAACCAAAACAAAACCTTTTAGAATGCCGAATTTCAGATCCTGCCTGCCGGATGGGAGTTCGAAGCATCAAAGATGAGAACCCGTTTGCAGCCAGGGGTCAAACGAGTCAGGGGGATGCCCGCTTTGGAAGCGGACACCCCCCTGATAATTTTAATCCGTGCGGGGACGGCCCTATGATTTTTTAGACAGTTTGTTGAGCGCGAGGCCAAGTGCGTCGGCAACCCCCTGGCCGTAAGCTGGATCGGCCTTCAGGCAGTTGCCGATGTGGCGGACCTTGACCTCCTTGGGAGCATCGCCCATGGCTCTGGCGGTGTTGGCGAAGAGCACCTTCTTTTGTGCGGCGCTCATCAGGCGGAAAAGTTTACCCGGTTGGGAATAGTAATCGGTGTCTTCTCTATGGTTCCAGTGGTCGGCGGCTCCTTCCAGTTTGAGAGGAGGCTCGGCAAAATCCGATTGCTGTTGCCACTCGCCGTAACTATTGGGCTCGTAGCCGAGCGTGCTGCCGTAATTGCCGTCAACCCGCATGGTTCCGTCGCGATGGTAGCTATGGGTAGGGCAGCGCGAGGCATTGACCGGGATCAGATGATGGTTCACCCCGAGCCGGTATCGCTGGGCATCGCCATAGGAAAACAGGCGTCCCTGCAGCATCTTGTCGGGTGAAAAGCCGATGCCGGGCACGATGCTGGCCGGGTTGAAAGCCGCCTGTTCGACCTCGGCAAAATAGTTTTCCGGGTTACGGTTCAGCTCGAGGACGCCCACCTCAATGAGGGGATAATCCTTATGGAACCAGACCTTGGTGAGGTCGAAGGGGTTGTAGGGGCATTTGGCCGAATCTTTCTCCGGCATCACCTGAACAAACATGGTCCAGCGGGGGAAGTCGCCCTTCTCAATGCTCTCATACAGGTCACGCTGGTGGCTTTCCCGATCTTTGCCGGCGATCGCCGCTGCCTCTGCATCGGTCAGGTTGCGGATTCCCTGCTGGGTGCGGAGGTGGAACTTGACCCAGTACCGTTCATTCTTGGCGTTGATGAAACTGAAGGTATGGCTGCCAAAGCCGTGCATGTGGCGATAGGAAGAGGGAATGCCCCGGTCACTCATGACGATGGTGACCTGGTGGAGCGCCTCGGGCAGCGAGGTCCAGAAGTCCCAGTTGTTGCGGGCGCTGCGCATGTTGGTGCGGGGGTCCCGCTTGACGGCGTGGTTCAAGTCGGGGAACTTGAGCGGATCGCGCAGGAAGAATACGGGCGTGTTGTTACCCACCAGATCCCAGTTTCCTTCCTCGGTGTAGAATTTCATCGCGAAGCCCCGGATGTCGCGCTCGGCGTCGGCCGCGCCCCGCTCGCCCGCCACCGTGGAAAAACGGATGAAGAGATCGGTTTTCTTTCCCACCCGGGAAAATATTTTGGCCTTGGTATAACGGGTGATGTTACGGGTGACGGTAAAGTTGCCGTAAGCACCGGAACCCTTGGCGTGCATCCGGCGTTCGGGGATCACCTCTCGATCAAAGTGAGAGAGTTTCTCCAGAAACCAGACATCCTGCAGCAGCATCGGACCGCGCGGACCGGCGGTCATAACATTCTGGTTGTCGGCGACCGGAGCGCCGGTTTTATGGGTTAGTTTCTTCTTCATTCCCCCCCCTTCCCGCGCTGAGCGCTGGGTTTTGGCTTGTTTTTTTTCGAACATTCCCAGCAAATACCCTGGACTTCCACTTGGGTTTTTTCCGCACTGCCCAAGTTTTCCACGGTGTCTGGAATTTTCAGCTGATCAAAATCCTCACTGTAAATGTCGCGAATTATCCCGCAATTCATGCAAAAGAAATGGTGGTGGGAGTCCAGGTTTGCGTCAAATCTGGTTTTCTCCCGTGGGGGTCCGAGGGTAGATAGCAGCCCGAGGTCAATTAACAACCATAGCGTTCTGTATACGGTGTCCAGCGATACCATGGGAAGTCTCCCGCGAACGCCTTGGTAGATCGTTTCCGCATCGGGATGATCGCCGGCCCTGGCCACCTCTTGAAAGATCTCCAGGCGCTGATGGGTCAGCTTTACCCCGGAACGCTTGAGCCCTTCCTTAAAATTATTTATTCGTTGCCGCAATTCTTCCGGCTTGATCTCCATATCGTATCATTCCTATTTAGTATTTATTATTAGATAAGAATATATATTGAATTAAGTGTCAGGTCAAGACCGATTTTTTGATGAGCCAGCCGACCTCTCGGGCCTTCCGGCTTTACTATTATCCGTGGAGCTCCACGGCTTAAAGCCGTGGCATCTCTATTGATCTCCCGGCTTTAAGTTAAAAAATGAAAGTCTTGCAAAAAGTTTTTGGATATGTGAATATATTTCTATTATTGATAATAAGATGCAGAAAGAATACGAAAATATTAGATGCCAGCGATGTTCCAAGGAAGATGAGTGTATTGGAATATTTAAAGATATTCTAAAAAACAAGGGCGGAAGATTAACAAATGAACGCAAATCTTTATTGATAACCATTTGCAATATCAAAGGACATTTTCAACCCGAACAGGTCGCCGAAATGTTAAAAAATGAAGGTCATAAAATCTCCCTCCCAACTGTCTACCGCAATCTGTCCCTTCTTCTTAAAGCCGGAATAATCCAACGAGCCGAGATCCGGCCCGGCAAGCAATCCGGCGGGACATACTACGAACATGTTTGGGGGCGTCTCCACCATGATCACCTGATGTGTTCTCAATGCGGTCGCCGGATTGAGTTCAGCTACCCGGCCATCGACGTCCTCCAGGACGAAGTGGCCCGGCAGTACGGTTTCAAGTTGGAGCAACACCATCTGGAATTGGTCGGAACCTGCCCGGAATGCCGCCAGCGGGCCGAAAGCCGGAAACAAGGAGAAAGCGATGACCCTCGCGGAAATTAAGGAAGGAAACGTGGCCGAAATCAAGAAATTATCCGGGGGAAGAGGTTTGATCGAGAAAATCCAGGGATTCGGACTCTTCGTCGGCAGCAAGGTCCGACTGGAGCGAAAGGCTCCCTTTCGCGGACCCCTCCTGGTCGAGGACATGGAAAACGACGCCCGGATCATGATCGGACGAGGCATGGCCGCCAAGGTCGAGGTCGAGGTTCTTGAATCGAAAAAATCCCGGTGAGATAGTCATCGCCCTGGCCGGCCAGCCGAACTGCGGCAAATCTACTATTTTAAACGCCGTGGCCGGGTTCCGGGTCAATACCGGGAACTTCGCCGGGACCACGGTTTCATTCACCGAAACCCGGGTCCACTTCGAGGGCCAAACCTTTCGCCTGATTGATCTGCCCGGCACCTATTCCATCTCCTCGCATGATCCCGCGGAAAAGGTGGCCCGGGATTTCCTGCTTTCCGGGCAGGCGGACGTAGTGATCAACGTGGTGGATTCCTCCCTCCTCTCCCGCTCGCTCGAATTCACCCTCCAGCTCCTGGAGATGAATGTCCCGATGGTGATCGCCCTCAATATGTTCGACGACGCTCAGAAAAAGGGGATCGAGATCGACACCCGGAAGTTGCAGGAACTGACCGGGGCGGAGGCCTACCCGGTAGTGGCGGTCCGGGGAATCGGGATCCCGGAGCTCTTCCGGGCCGTGCTGAAACTCACCCGGAGTGGATTCCATCCGGTCCCGCCCGTCTATGATCGGGATGTGGAGGAGGACATCCAAAAGCTCCAGGAGAATTACCCCGAGTCCCTGAAAAAATCGCTGCCGATCGACCCGCGGTTCGTGATCATCCGTCTCCTCGAGATGGACGAGGAATTCGCGCGGAAGGCGGAGGAAATTGATCCGGATTTCGCCCGGCTGGCGGTGGAGACCCGGCGGCGCTCCGCGGAACTGCACAACTGGCCGGAGGAGAACGTCTTTTCCTCCCATCGGCACGCGATCGTCCTCAACCTTTTCGAGCAGGTGGCCCGGGTCCACCCCCGCTCCCGGGTCGGACTCGAGGAGCGGCTCGACCGCTTCCTCAGCAACCCGATCGGCGGGTTCCTGGGCGTGATGATTCTTTTTCTCCTGATGTTTTCCGCCGTTTTCGGTTTGGGAAATCTCATTTCCGGGATTCTATACGGCCCCCTCGCGGCCGCGGGGAAAGCGCTCGGCGGTTCTTTCTCCGGGATCACCCTGATGATCGTTTCCGGCCTGTATCAGGGCCTGGTGGCGGGCGCCGGGATCGTTCTCCCCTACCTCGTCCCCCTGCTCCTGATGATGGCGATCCTCGAGGATACCGGCCTCCTGCCCCGGATCGCGTTCATGGTAGACGGGGTCTTGCATCGGTTCGGCCTGCACGGGAAATCGGTGGTGCCGCTCATCCTCGGGTACGGCTGCAGTGTCCCGGCGCTGATGGCGACCCGGAGCCTCGAACATCCGCGCGACCGGATCCGGACCCTGCTGATCATTCCCTTCATCGCCTGCTCGGCCCGGACCGTGATCATCCTGGCCCTGGCGGGAAAATATCTGGGCGCCGCGGCCACTACCCTGATTTATCTCGGTAATCTCGCGGTCGCCCTGGGCGTCTGCTTTCTGCTTTCCCGCTCCGGGGCGGAGGCTGATCCCGGGATCATCATGGATGTGCCCCGCCTGAGAATACCGCCCATGCGAATTCTTCTGAAAAAGATCTGGCTCCGGCTTTACGAGTTCCTGGCCTTCGCCTGGATTGTGATCATCATCTCCAGCCTGGTTCTCGAGTTTTTCTCCTTTGTCGGGATCAACAGAATCATCAACGGCGCCCTGGCTCCGCTCTCCTCCGGCGTTCTCCGGCTTCCCCCCGAAATCGGGATCACCCTTTTCCTGGGTATCTTCCGCAAGGAGCTTACCCTGATCATGCTGGCCCAGGCCCTGGGAACCGCGGACATTTCCACCCTGCTTTCTCATACCCAGATCTTGGTCCTGGTGGTTTTTACAGTTCTATACATTCCCTGCATCGCCACCCTCTCCACGCTCTGGAAAGAGGGGGGATGGAAACTCGCGGCCGGCTCCGCCCTCCTGAATACCGCGGTGGCTATAATCGTAGCCGGCACGATCGCCTGGACCGCAGCCCTTCTTTAGACTTTCCTCTCGCTAAAAATCTATTAGGGGATAAGGGAAAAATGGCCCGCAACCCTCAACGGGCTGGGGGCGACTGCTATGGTCTCCCAGGCGAAGAAGTCAAGGAATTGGATTTACGGCCGGGACGAAAAGTCTTGGATCTCGGCTGTGGGGTGGAAATGGAGGCGGCACCCCCCACCCCCCATCACCGGAGAGTTCTATTACCCTTGGTTATTTTGGCATTTGCGACTTACTTTTTCTGGTAGGTTCCATACTTTTCCAGTCCCCGCTGGAACGCTTTCTCGTTTTCCTGGGGCAGGCCAATGTGGCGCTTCTGCGGGTAAAAATATGCCCCGTATCCGCCCTCGGGAGTGCCCAGGCCGTTCACCATCCGCTCCACTTCCGCCTCGACCTCCTCCGGGGTACCACAAGTGTAGATTGTCTGGATGTCCACGCATCCCCACATCATGATCCGGCCTCGAAACGGCGCCAGGGCTTCGTATCCAGTCATCCGCGGGCTGTCCAGTTCCAGCGCGTCAATTCCCCATTCCATCAGGGTCGGGATCAAGGTATCGATCTTGCCGCAGGTGTGGAGGTGGAGGTCGCAGCCGAGGGCGTGGGCCTCGTCGGCGAGCGCGCGGTAAACCGGCTCGTAGAATTCCCGGAACATCGGCAGGCGAAGGAAAGGGCGGGTCTGGTCGGCCAGGTCGTCATAGAGAACGAACCCGTGGGGGTCGGCCCCGAATTTCTTCCAGGCCCGCATCCCGGCGGCGTACTTGCCGGTGATGAAGGCGAGCAAGCGCTTGAGCTCCGCCGGATGGAGGACGTGGTCGGTCATGAAGTTCTCGAAACCGCGTAGGATGGACGCGATGGTGAACGGGCCCTGCCAGAAAAGAATGGCCATGCGGTAGCGGCGGCGGCCGACCCAGCGGTTGTAGAGGAGGGGGATCCGGTAACGCGAGATGTCGTCGGGGTCGGGGTTGTAACGGTCGAGGTGGGAGTCAAGATCGTTCCAGTCTGTGAACCGGCCCCGGCCGGGGTGGCCCAGGCTGAGGTCCTGGCCCTCGCGTTTCCAGATGCCGCCCCACTCATCGATCTCCTCGCGGGGGAGGGTGAGGAAGTCCCGGAATTGCGGGGCCCGGGCCCACTCCGGCCGCCGCCAGCGCCAGAGGCGCCAGCGGATGTAATGGTCGTCGCCGACATAGGGGAAGAGTCCGCTTTCCCCGGGAAGGTGGCCGGGCTGCCAGGAGGCGGGCGGGAACATGGGCAGGGGGAGCACGTCGCCGAGCCCGGCCTTCCAGACCGGCACCCGGTCCGGCCGCCGAAACCTCATCGCCGCGCGCACCCGCTCGAGCGAGTTCATCTCCGCCTCCTCACCCGGCCACCCGGAACCCGGCGGACAGGCTCAAGTCTTCCGGACGCGACGACGGCCCGACCCGGACCAGATAATCCGTCGGCTCGACGCGCCAGCCGCCGCTTTCGCCGCCGTCCCAGTAGGCCAGTTCCCGCGCGGGAAGCGCGAAAGTCACCGTCTTTGTCTCTCCCGGCTGAAGCGGCACGCGGCGGAACCCCTTCAACTCCTTGACGGCGCGCTCCACCCGGGATTGGAGACAGCTCACGTACAGCTGCGCCACTTCCTCGCCGGCGCGGTCTCCCGCGTTGGAGACGTCCACGCTCACGTTGAGAACGTCTGCGGGCCCGATCGACCCGCGGTCGAGTCGAAGATTGCCGTAATGGTAAGTGGTGTAGGAGAGACCGAATCCGAAGGCGAAGGCCGGCGTCAGGCCCAGCTGGTCGAAGTGCCGGTAGCCGTGGTAGAGGCCGTATTCCACCTCGCGCGCCTTGGTGTCGAAGGCGGGGAACTGCTCTTCCGACTTCGGGATCGTGAGCGGCAGTTTGCCCGAGGGGTTCACGTCGCCGAAAAGAATGGAGGCGATCGCGGATCCGCCCTCCATCCCGGGGTACCAGGCCATGAGGATCGCCGCCGCCTCGTCGCGCCACTTCTCCATGATGACCGCGCTGCCGGACTCGACCACCACCACGGTCCGTGGGTTTTCCCGCGCCACGGTCAGGATGAGCCGTTCGTCGCGCTCCTTCAGCCGGAGGCTTTTCCGGTCGCCGCCGATTCCGGGGATGATGTTTTCCCCCTCCTGAATCCAGTCCGTTCCCGCCACCACCACCGCCGCGTCGGCGGTCCGGGCGGCGGCCCGGGCTTTCCGAAGGCACTGGCCGCTCTCGTACCGCACCTGTACCCGGCCGCCCGCGCGCCGGGAAATCCCCTCCAGCGGCGAGACCGCGTAAGGCGGCCGCACCCGCGAGGATCCGGTGTCGCCGAGGTTGGCCCGGGCCGCCAGCCGGCCGATGACCGCCAGCGTGCGGACCTTCTCCGGCGGGAAGGGCAGGGCCCGGTCCCGGTTCCGGAGCAGGACGATGCCCTTCTCGGCCACCTCGCGCGCGAGCCGCGTGTGGTCGGCGCAGGCAATCCGGTCCGGGCCGTAACCGGTCCGGGCGGCGGCTTCCCGGAAGCGGTCCTTCTGCCTCAGGATGCGACGGACGGAATCGTCGATTTTATCCATCGGCACGTCGCCGCGGCCAACCGCCTTCTCCAGCCTCTTGCCGTAATGCCAGCGGACCGGGTACTCGATGTCGAGGCCGGCGGTGGCGGCCGCCACGGTTTCGCGCACGGCGAGCAGAAAATCCGAAATCACGAAGCCGTCGAAGCTCCAGTCTTTTTTCAGAATGCGGGTGAGCAGGTCCGGGTTATGTCCGCAGTAGCGGCCGTTGACCCGGTTGTAGGCGCACATCACCGAGGCGCAGCCGGCCTCGACGCAGGCCTGGAAATGCGGGAGGTACACTTCGCGCAGGGCGCGCTCGCTCACCTTCACGTTCACGGAGAAGCGGGAGTCCTCGATGGAGTTGCAGGCGAAGTGCTTGACGCAGGCCATCAGGTGGCGCTGCGTGCCGGTGACCATCCCCGCGCCCAGGCGGCCGAGCAGGTGAGTGTCCTCGCCGTAGGTTTCCTGCGCCCGCCCCCAGCCCGGATGGCGGAGCAGGTTGATGCAGACGCCGCCGAACAGATTGACCCCGCGGGCGCGGGCCTCGATCCCGACGGCCTCGCCCACGCGCTCCTCCAGGGCGGGATCGAAGCTCGCGCCGCGCGCCATCGAGACCGGGAAGCAGGTGGAATGGCCGATGGCCACGCCGCGCGGGCCGTCGGTAAACCGCAGCGGCGGGATGCCCAGCCGCCGGTTCGGGCCGGAGTCAAAGGGCCAGAGGTTGTACCGGAACAGCATGACGGCCAGCCGGGAAAGCGGCGTCGAGCTGCTCATCTGCCCGACCTTGTCCCGGAGGGACATCCGCTCCAGCAGGCCGGTAACCCGGCGCTCGCGCGATTCGTCACCCGGTGCCATCATTTCCTCCTTCCGAGATCAACGAAATTCCCGGTGCCGGAGCCGGAAATGGGACGGGTCCGGCCATCGAGCCGGAGCTCGAACGTGTAATCGCACCAGAAGCGGTAGGACCAGGCCTCGTCGATCACGGCCGCGGCCAGCTTGCGGAACAACAAAGGGTATTCGGCCAGGATGTTCTTGGCCTCGGGGACCGCCGTCACCCTGATCTCGCCCCGGAGATAGTCGTCTCCGGCCACGGCCTCGACCCGGAACCGACGCGGGAGCGGGACCGGGCCGTGATTGGGCCCGGGGCCGGGATCAAGCTCCTCGAGCTGGTACTCGTGCGAAGCGAATAATAGACGGCCCGGATCGGCCACCAGCAGGCGCTGGGACCAGACGCCGTTCAGGTCCGGGGCGGAGGCCCGGACCATGCCGATGGTGGCGTCTTCGGTATAGAACCAGAAGGCGCGCCACCTGCTCATGTAGCGAAGGGGGGAGAGGACCTGGCGGTCGTGGTTCATGCTGCCCACGCCGTCGAGGTTGTACGTCTTACCCCGGACGGTGAGGGTTCCGGTGATTCTGGCCCAGGGGATGGGGAAGTTGTGCATGACAAAGTCTCCGGTATCGCCGAAGACGATCTGTCCGTCGCCCTGCTGGTAGCTTCCGGTGAGGGGATGGTACACGAGGTCGGCCTGGATGTCGTCGCCCTGATACCTGACCCGGTACTGGTCGCCCGCCAGTTCGATCCGGTGCCGGCCGGTGGTGACGCCGAAACCCTGGGGATCGATCCTGACCGTCCCGGCCTTGTGGGAGTCCTTGTTGAGCCGGAGTCCCAGCTCGGGAGAAGAAACGGTAATGAAGGTGTCGGCGTTTCTTTTCTTCAGGCCCCAGTTGTGAAGCTGGATGTTGACGATCACGATCATGTTCAGGTCCTTGAACTGCATCTCATGGAACCAGATCTCGGTGTAGAAGAACGACTCCTGCGGCTGGGCTTGGAAAAGGGAGACATCGAGACGGTCAAATCCGGTGACCTTCCCGTTCTGGTGCCCGCGGAACATGACCATGTTCAGGCCGGCGGCCGCGATCGAAGCCAGCGCGAAAAGCGCCAGCCCGGCCAGCCCTGGCTTAATTATTCCTGCCTTCCGCGATGGTGTTTTCATCCGGGTTATCCCGCGCGCCGCCTTCCCCGGCGGATTCATGAATATCGGTTGATCAGCTTGCGCATGTTGCGGCCGAACTTGAGGGTGTCCCAGATGCTAATCCCGCTCTTCCGCCCCAGCGCGATGTTATGGCTCATCTTGTGGATGTCCCCCGCCACCGGGAACACCATCAGCGCCAGCCCCCGGTTGCCGGTCTTTTTCCGGAGCACGTGCTCGACCCATTCGTAGGCATTCTTGAAATCGGCCACAATGGTTTCAGCGCTGCAGTGGGGGATAACCGCCGTCTTTCCCCCGAAAGCATCCCAGATCGCCTCGAACCGGGTCTCGGACACCCCGAAATTGATCCCGCGCAGACCCCGGAGCTTTTTCAGGACTCCGAGCTGATGCTGAAAATTGCCGCAGGAGTGGATGAGGATCCCGCCGAACTCCTCGGAGAGCTCGTTGAGGTAGGGCAGGCTGAATTCCTCGTAAGTCCGCGCGGAGAGCACGGCGAGCGCATCTTCGGAAACGCAGATCCCCATCCCGTCCGGGAGATAGACGGGCGGGAAATGCGCGGGCACGAACTCCCGGACCCGGGAGCGCATCTCCCGGATGAACTTGATCAGGAGGTCGGTGCAGAGCCGCATGAGGTGATGCACCTCCCGGGGATGCTTGTACATTGCGACCATGAAGTCACACGAGTCCCAGACCAGGTACGCGGTGTCGATCGGACCCTGCACGTCGGTGACGGCGATGGGGAATTTATATCCGGCCTTGCGGTCGAAATACTCGGCGAAGTCGAGGATCTCGCCGAGAAGCCCGGCGCGGACGCCGGGCGGGGGGATCTCATAGACCTTCTCCGCCGGCTCTCCGGCCCTGATGGCGGAATGGGTCCAGGGCATCTGGTCGGGAGGAAAGGCCACCCGGCAGCCCAGGGCGGAGGCGAAGGCCCCGACCCCCATCTGCGGCTGGAGATGGAGGACGAAGTCGTCCCTCGACCAGACCTTCTGGGCCAGGGAGAAAAACCGGTTGAACTTCATCGATTCGCCGAACTGGATGTCGCGGTCGGTGAACAGTGCGGTGACGGACTTTTTCTGGTTGATGAACTTGCCGAAGACCGAGAGGACCGGGGTGGCCGGCACGAACCAGAGCGGGCGGGGCAAGTCCTCCATGGCCCAGAGCGCCTTCCAGCGTTCCTTTTTGGCCGCCTCGGAACTGTCTTTCCAGATGTCCATCTTTATCCTGATCCTACCCGCGCGAGCCGGCGTTCCCCGCTAGCCGTCCAGGTTCCCGGCCTGGATCTCCCGCACGGTTTCCAGGATGGCCCGGATGTTCCCGGCGGGCATGGTGTACTGCATCATATGGGTCATGCCCAGGATGTGCCGGCCGCGGCGGCCGCCGGTTTGGTAAGCCTTGACGATGGACTCCCGGAGCTCGCTGGCGGACACGCTCTCGCCGAGCTGGACGTCAATCCCGGTCGCGAACGCGAGCCGGTCGCCGTATTGGGCGTAGGCCGCCGCGAAGTCGTTGCCGGCCTTGGGCTGGAAGGTCTGCAGGATATCCAGGCCGGCTTCTATATAATAAGGAAGAAAGGGCATCTGGTATCCGCAGGAATGGAGCATGACCAGGCCGCCCGCCTCGTGGGCCGCCGCGATCTGGCGCCGGAGGTGCGGGTAGGTGAACTCCTTCCACATCTCCATGGAAATCAGCGTCCGGTTGGTGTAGCCGTAGTCGTCATAAATGAAAATCATGTCCGCGCCCGCCCGGAGGGATTTTCTCGCCACTTCCATATTCCAGTCGGCAAATTTGCGCTGAAAATCCTTGACCTCGTCCGGATAGTCGTAAAGCGCCATCATCATCCTGCTCATTTCCCAAATCTGGGTGTGGGGCAGGTCCTGGACCCCGAAATTATCGCAGATGATGCAGGCCGACGGATGGTCCGCCCGGAACCTGCGGATGCGGTCGTAATGCTCGCTTCCCGAGACGTCCGGCAGCCGGAAGTTTTTTATATCCTCGATCGTCTTGATGGCGGGCTCGATCACGTCCAGGTAGATGCCGCCCATGCCGCGCAGGCTGCCAAAGGCGTCGCGCGCCCGCACCTTGCCTTTCCGCAGGTCTAATTTTCCCCAGAAGCCGGACGTGCCGAACGGCACGTCGGCGATGTCCGCGCCGAGGGCCAGGGTGTATTCGGCATTGGCATAAATCTGAAGGATGAGGGGCAGGGCGTTCCTCTGCTCTTCGTTAAGCAGGCGGCTTCCTCCGGCAAAGACCTTCCAGGCCCGTCTGCCCGCCCGGTTCCAGAACCAGTCGGGCGCGGGGAGGAACTCGGCCATCAGGCGGCAGGCGGCGTGCGGGTTGAACCAATACATGACTGGCACGCGGTCCACCGGCTGACCTCTGACCGCGGCCAGAACCCGCTCTCGGGGGGTCATGGCCGACTGCGCTTTTTTCATGGTTCGTTCCTCTTTTATGCCAAATCGCCTCAGGCTTTCCCGCTCACCACTTCCCGGGCGAAGTTCCGGCCGGAGGTGGAGTCGGGACCATAGAAATCGGCGCCGATTTCAACACAGAATTCCTGGCGGACGGGGGCCCCGCCGATCATGATCTTGACCCGGTCGCGGAGACCGGCGGCTTTGATGGCATCGATGGTGTCCTTCATGGCGCGCATGGTGGTGGTGAGCAGGGCGGAGAGTCCGAGCACCTGGGGCCGGTGCTGTTTGATCGCCTCGATGAACCCGGCGGGAGCCACGTCGGTGCCGAGGTCGACGACCTCGAAGCCCGCGCCCTCCAGCGCCATCGTGAGCAGGTTCTTGCCGATGTCGTGGAGGTCGCCCTTGACCGTGCCGACCAGGACCTTGCCCGTGGGCTTGATCCCCGACTTGACCATGTGGGGCTTGAGCACGTTCATCCCCTGCTGCATGGCCCGGGCCGCTATCAGCATCTCGGGCATGAAGTAATCGCCCTTCTGGAACAGGTCGCCGACCTCGTCCATGGCCGGGATCATG
>Ga0315289_10003108_pt1 | contig 25195 bp, 18 predicted proteins | sample YL17G11_40_MG_FD_203452 | JGI IMG/M metagenome (GOLD analysis project Ga0315289, IMG submission 203452) | Sediment microbial communities from Yellowstone Lake, YNP, Wyoming, USA - YL17G11_40 | ecosystem: Environmental > Aquatic > Freshwater > Lake > Sediment | place: USA: Wyoming | collected...
GGGAGTTTCCGGATGGGAACTAATTAGCGAAATTCGTGCCGGCCTCGAAAAAGTGGTTTGCTTGGAGGGTAAGCTCTTTAGAATAAAGGCTTTTTCTTGGAGAGATGGGGTGTGAGGAAGGTAGGGAGAAAATGGTTGTTTGCCGATATATCGGCAAAATGCCTTTATCTCGGCATTATCTGGCGGGTCGCTTGATTCCCAGTTTCTTCATCTTGGACTGCAGGGTCGTTCTCTTGAGGCCGAGGACTTCAGCGGCGCCGCCGCTTCCGGTGATACGCCAGCCGGTCTTTTCCAGCACGCCCAGAATATGGCTGCGCTCCGTATCCTCGAGGCTACGGGCCTCGGGGCGGGGTTCCGGGGATCCAGGTTTAAGCAAATTCACCGTCAGGGTTCTTCCGCTGCTCACGATCATGGCGTGCTCGATAACATTCCGGAGTTCCCTCACGTTTCCCGGCCACGGATGGCGCTGCAGGGCTTCCATGCTTTTTCGAGAAATGGTATCGACCCGCTTCCCCATCTTCTCTTCGAACTGCCGGACAAAGGTCCATACCAGCAGGGGAATATCCTCCGGACGTTCCCGGAGCGGCGGAACGGAGATGGGGAAAACATTGAGCCGGTAGTACAGGTCTTTTCTGAATCTGCCTGCTTTCACATCTTCGGCAAGGTCTCGATTGGTGGCTGCGATGATGCGGACGTTCACCTGAAGAGTCTTTGGGGATCCCAGCCGCTCGAACCGGCCTTCCTCCAGGACCCGGAGCAGTTTGGACTGGACCTCCTGGGGGAGTTCCCCGATCTCGTCCAAAAAGAGGGTGGACCCATCGGCCGCTTCGAATCGGCCTATCATCCGGGTCAGGGCACCGGTATAGGCCCCCTTTTCCCGGCCGAAAAGTTCGCTCTCGATCAGCGTGGGCGGCAGGGACGCGCAATTGACGGTCACCAGGGGCCGGTCTTTCCGCGCGCTCAACTGGTGGATGGCCCGGGCCAGCAGCTCCTTTCCCGTGCCCGTTTCTCCCTGGATGAGGACCGTGGACTGCGTTCGCGCCACTTGCTCGACCTGGCCCAGGACCTTCTTCATGGCCTCGCTTCGGCCGACGATCTCCTCGTGAACGTAATGAAGCTTGACCTCCTCCCGGAGGTAGATGTTCTCCTTCTCCAGCTGCTGCTTCAGCGCCTCGATCTCCCCGAGCCTCGCCTGCAACTGCTCTTTGGCGCTGGCCAGGTCCGCCGTTCGTTCCTTTACCCGTTCCTCGAGTTCATCGTGTGCCTGCTGCAGCGCCTCCTCGGCCCGCTTGGATTTGCCGATCTCTTCCTGAAGCTGCACATTTTGGGCCCCGGCTTGCTCCTGCAGGCGTCTGAGGGTCAGATGCGTCTCCACCCGGGCCAGCAACTCCTCGCTCTGAAAAGGCTTGGTGATATAGTCCACCCCCCCGACCGCAAATCCTTTGACCTTGTCCACCACTTCATCCAGGCCGCTGATGAAGATCACCGGGATGTTACCCGTTCTGGGATCCTCTTTCAGATGTCGGCAAACCTCAAATCCATCCATGTCCGGCAGACGAATGTCGAGCAGAATCAATTCGGGGGGATCCTCCTCGGCAAACATCAGGGCTGTCTGACCATTCGGTGCACACCGGACTTCATATCCCTCGCCGGTCAGAAGAGCATCCAGGGTCTGCCGGGCGGGCAGGTCGTCATCCACAACCAAGAGGCTGCCCCCTCCCCTTTTCGGTCGGAGGTTATCCATTCGCCTTCTCCTTCAACGCTTCCTGAATCAGGGCGATGAGCTTATCAAACTGGTGAATGCGAACCAACTCTCCCAAGACCCGGGCCGCAGGGGCATGCTCCGGCTGGATCCGGTCGATCATCGTCAGAAGCCCTTTGGACCACCCCGTTTTCAGCGCCCGGGAAAATTCTTCGAGCCAATCTCCCGGTAAATGGACAAGTTCGGCGGCGGGGATTGCGGCCCTATCCTGGGTGCTATCTTCCCTTCCTGCCGCTAAAGCGGATTCCCGGTAAAGGAACCGTACTCCCAAGTGTCTCTCAATCTTGGCGAATATTTCCTCCTCCCGGAAAGGTTTGTACACCCAATCGTCAAATACCCCGGCAAGAGGGGATGTTTCTCTATTCTCCATCACCCCCGCAGTCAAGGCAATGATGGGAGTATGCAACTCCCCGCCGTCTTGGCTCCGCCTCCCGCTTTCCTCCTCCCGGATCCTCCCGGCAACCTCATACCCGTTCATCCCCGGCATCCGGATATCCATCCAGATCAACTGCGGCGGATCCTTCCGGTATATTTCGACCGCCTCCTGCCCGCCGGCGGCTTCCAGAACCCGAAACCCCACCGGCTCCAACAACTGGCGGAACAAGAGTCGGCTTTCGTAACTGTCGTCCACGACCAAAAGGCGATAATCGGCCTGGCCCGGCGCAAGTCCCACCACCCGACGGGCGACCGCCCGGGCAGGGATATCGGTGTCTTCGGCCGGCTGAACCTCAATCTCCAGCTTGAACGTGCTCCCCCTGCCGACCTGGCTGCGGACGGTAATTTCACCCCCCAGCAGAGCGGCTAATCTCCGGCTGATGGCCAACCCTAACCCCGTCCCTCCGCTTGGTTTGTTAACGGGGCTCAGTTGCACAAAGGGCTCAAATATCCTTTCCCGATCCTCATGGGCAATACCGAGTCCGGTATCCTCCACTTCAAACGCCAGACGGGCCGGAGAACCCGCCTGAACCCCGGAGGCCGCGCTCAAACCCTCGTTCAACTTGATCCGCAAGGTAACCCGGCCGGTATCGGTGAACTTAATGGCGTTACCGAGCAGATTGCTCAGAATCTGATGGAGTTTGCGCCCATCGGTTTGAATATACTTCGGCAGAAGAGGATCGCGCTCCAGGACCAGCTCCAGATTTTTCTTCTCGGCCCGCGGACGCATCATTCCTATTAATTCTTCCAGGAACCGATGAAGATCGAAGGCGGTACGGACCAGGGTCGTCCGGCCGGCCTCGATTTTGGACATCTCCAGCACCTCATCAATCAGTTCGAATAGATGCCTCCCGCTGCTGCTCAGGATTTTCAGGAACTCCTTATCTTTTTGCGGGAACTCCGGATTACGTTCCATGAGCTGGGCAATACCGAGAATGCTGTTCAGCGGGGTGCGCAGTTCATGGCTCATATTGGCCAGGAATGTGCTCTTGGCCTGATTGGCGGCCTCGGCCAGGTTCATCGCCATTTCCAGCTCCGCCGTGCGCTCCCGGATCCTCTCCTCGAGGTGCTCCTGGTACTTCCTCAACTCCTCCTCCGCCCGCTTGCGCTCGGTGATATCCGTTTGCACCGATGTCGAATGCAGGAGCGTTCCGTCTTTATCCTTCACAGAGCCGACGTTGAGAATAACGACGCGTCTTTCGCCCTTCCTGGTGACGATCACCATTTCCTCGTCTCGGATCTGCCCGCTCTCTTTCCACTGGGTAAAGAGGTCTTCCAGCTTGGCCAGGGACTCAGGTGCATAGATCCTCGCCAGGGGCTGGCCGACGAGTTCCTCTCGCTTGTACCCAAGGGTTTTAAGGGCCGCTTCATTTACGTGAAGAATATTCCCCTCCGTTGAAATGATATAGCAGTAGTCAAGGATATTTTTAAAGAATTGCCGGAACTTCTCTTCTGAATTTTGCAGGGCCTCCTCCGCCCGCTTGCGCTCGGTGGTATCCCGTGCGACCGCATAGATCAGCTTTCCAACTGGGGCTGAACTCCATTCCAGCCATCGATACGTGCCGTCTTTACAGCGGTAGCGGTTTTCGTAAGATAACACGTTCTGCTGGGATTCCATGGTGGAGACAACCTCCCGGGTCCTGTTCAAATCGTCAGGGTGGAGTAAGTCAAAGAACCTCCTGGCCATGAGTTCTTCGCGGGTATAACCAAGGATTCTTTCCCAGGCAGGGTTCAAGCGCTGAAAATAGCCGTCGGTGTTGGCAATACGCAAAAGATCCGGGGAAATGTTGAAGAATTGATCCAGCTCTTCAGTCTTCTGTCGAAGCGCTTCCTCCGCTACGCGCTTCCGGCGCCTCTGGACAATGAGGAAAATGATCAGAGCGGTTTCCCCCAGACAAAAGGCCACGGCGCCGATGATGTAATACCTGAAGTCCCAAAGTGTGAACTCCCTGTTTATGACGATGGCTCCCTTTGGCAAAGTGCGCTCGCTCAAGTTCCAGCGCTTGAGCTCCCGCCAGTCGTAGAGATCGATGTATGCCTGCTCTCCGCCGAAGGGGATAGATGCCGGTGACTCCCCTCCCATGATACGAAGCGCAAGTTTCGCTGCTTCTTTCCCCTGCTGCTCAAGGCTCACCAACCGCCCTCCGACGATGCCATAGCCCAAATACGTATCATAGAAGCTAAACACCGGTGCATTGGCCGCTCGGGAAATGAGTGCTAGCGCCTCGCGTGGCACAAAAGTCTTGCGGGCTCCATCCCTGAAAATGCTCGCATAAAAGACGAGAGTGTCCGGCGGGAGGGAGCCCACCCGAGACAGTGTTTCCCCCATTGAAAGCTTCGTCAGATCGATCAAATCGATCTTTCCCGCATAAGGCCTGAAACCCCTGCGGAAGATCTCCTCGGTGTGGGCGTCGGTAGGCGATGTGCCTGCAACCAGGGCGACCCGCTTCGTCTCGGGTCTCACGCGAAGGGCAGCATCCATCACGCCGGTGATGTTGTCTCCCATGATTATGCCGGTCACAAAGCGGCGCGCCGGAGAGCGTTCGAGGTTCTCAGCATAGCTCCTGGTAATTTCAGTGGCTATGATTGGCAACTCTGGGAAAAGGGTACGCCTCTCAGCCAGCAAAAGGTCTACAGCATAGGGATAGATAGCGATGATGGCGTCGATCTTCATCCCGGAGTACTTGCGGCGCAAGTAATCAGCTATAACGCGAGCATGGGAGAGGCCTCCAAAGCGGGACGCATCCAGGTACTCATCGTACACCTGGACATCGAACAGCGTATTCGAACGGAAGGCCGAGCGGATCCCCTGGTCGGTTAACTCGTGAGCCGGGTGCGCTTTGTCCTCACTGTACAGGACCAGGACGTTCTTTGCGCCCAGGTCTCTCTGAGGCTGAGCTTGGCTGAGGGCAGCAGCGCCAAGTTGCCAAATTAGTGCCATTAGGAAAAAAAGGCATAACAAGCCGGCCGGTATGGGTGGAAGCATCCGATGCATGATATCTTCTCCGAAGGATCGGTAGGTAGGTTCGCGACCCGCGCCCGGGTTTAAAGAAAAAATATATCATTTTTTTAGTGTATAGGAAATTACAAAAATCTCTCTCTGTAAGCTCTCGAAATTATGCTTATTATTGAGTTCTTCCCCTGCTGGCCCTGCGAAAGGCAAAGGCTTTTCTCTCGCCCGCTTCTTGAGGCCGCGGAGAACGCAGCGCGGCACACCCGCAACCAAAGAATTTTAATGGGACGCGGATGGACGCAGATCAACACGGATAACTTCCAGAGAAAAAATATCAGCACCTGGAAAATGGCAACCTAACTCAGCAACCCTCCCTCCCAAAGAGTTGATTTTTGCAGGCGGGCAATTCCAGAAATCCCCCCTTCGCCCCCCTTTTCTAAAGGGGGGTTGGGGGGATTTCAGAGAATCGTGGCCCAAAGAAAATTTTCTTTACAAACTCTAAAGAGTCTGGGCATTCGTAGTGCAGAGAAAGGGGAAAAGCTATCCTATTTCAACGCAAAAACGACGCGGCTGTCCTTGAGATTTTCTTTCTTTTCCGGGGGAAGGGATTTAGCCTCCACCAGGAAGATTCTCTCCGGTTCGATCTTTCCTTCCCGGACGAGGAAGTCTTTGACTTTCATGGCCCGCTACAATATAGAAGAAGGGACCTCCGCTTTCTTTTATTGCCTAACGGTTCAGCAGGGCGGCAATTTTGCGCATGGCTGTGGAGATGGGATAGAGGGAAAAACCGGAGGGTTTCACCCAGCGGGCCGACTTGGGGGGGGGCGGTAAGTTCAGCGGATCGATAAGAATGCAAAGGTAGGGTTTCATGCGGGCATGAATGTGGGTGAAGAAGTACTCCTGCTCGGGCAGGCGGCTTTTCATCTTTACCTCTACACCGAAGTTTTCCAGAAGATATTTTTTAAGCAATTTCCCGGAGTCCTTGCGGGTTGTATCCTCTCCCCGTTTTTTCTCCACCACCACCTTGGGAAATTGCCAGAGTCCCGCCAGGAGACCCTTGGCCTCGTTCCGGTGAAGCAGATACCGGCCCTCTCTTTCCACCAGGGCAATCGCCCATGTTTCTTGCCGGAATTTTCTGATCGCCGGTTTCTTATCCGGAAGTTCCCCCTTCGTGGCGCAGAACTTCAGGACCGGGCAGGCTGAGCATTTGGGCCTGGAAGGGATGCAGACCGTGGCACCCAGGTCCATCAGGGCTTGATTGAAATCGGAAGCCCTGCCCATGGGAATCCACCCTTCCAGGAATTCTTCCAGGTTCTTTTTGGCCGGGGCGCGACGGGGATCGTTGAACACCGGAAAGAGGCGCGCCAGGACGCGCTTCACGTTTCCGTCGAGGGCGGCAACCGGCTGGTTGAAGGCCAGGCTGGCCACGGCCCCGGCGGTGTAAGGCCCGAAACCCGGGAGCCGGAGAAGTTCTTCCTTCGTCCCGGGGATTTTTCCGCCCAGCTCCCGGCAGATGGTTTTGGCCGCCCGGTGAAGATTCCGCGCCCGCGCGTAATAGCCCAGTCCGGCCCAGGCTTTGAGAACCTTCTGCAGCGGGGCACGGGCCAAATCTCTCAGCGTGGGAAAGAGGGCCAGGAAACGTTGGTAATAGGGAATGACCGTCTCCACCCGGGTCTGCTGGAGCATGAACTCCGAGACCAGGATACGATACGGGTCCGCATTCCTGCGCCAGGGAAGGTTTCGTTGATGGGTCGCATACCACCGGAGAAGAGCCCGCTGGAAAGCGGGCTTCTCCGGCGGCGAGTTTCCAGATAAGGCAGGCAAGGGGCCTAAGAGATTTTGGTGAACTTGGAGGCCGGCACGCCGCAGATGGGGCACTTGTCCGGGGCTTTTCCTTCCACCGTATTGCCGCATACGGAGCAGACGTAATATTCCACTTCCGCGTTTTTCCCCAGGCTGTCCAGAGCCTTCTGATAGAGGGCCGCGTGGATCTTTTCCACCTGATTGGCGTAATCGAAGCTCATCTCCGCCGGTTTGATGGCTTCCCCTTTGGCCTTGGCGATAAATTCGGGGTACATGCTTTTGAACTCATGGGTTTCCCCGGCAATCGCCTCCTGGATGTTTTCCTTGGTGGACTTCACCCCGCCTAAAACCCGCAGATGGGCGTGGGCATGGACGGTTTCCGCCTCGGCCGCGGCCCGGAAGAGCTTGGCCACCTGCTTGTACCCTTCTTCCTCGGCTTTCCTGGCAAAGGCCAGATACCTGCGGTTCGCCTGGGATTCACCCGCAAAGGCCTCTTTCAAATTCTTTTCTGTCTGAGAACCGGGCAATGCCATTTTGCAGACCTCCTCGATAAATTCTCCCCCAGGGTTAAAAAAACCTTCTCCGCTTCATCAGGGAGAAAAGCGGAGAAGGTCGATTCTGCCTTTATTCCTTCTGGTATTTCTTTACTTCTTCTCGGGTACGATGTCAGGAATATCCTTGGTGATGGGGTCTACTTCCGCATAGACATACCGATATCTCTGCACCGTATTGTCTTTGAGAAATACTTCCAGTCTCTGCTGGTCTTTGGGGTCGGCATGCCACCACAGGTTGCTTTTCTCCCGGTAATAATAGATGTACTTGGTTTCGCCGGAGGGCAGCTGTTCCTTTTGCTGGGGTTCGCCGAACATCTGGACGACTTTACTCTCATCGGTTCCCGGAGCCAGCAGATCCTTGGTCTTGGCGCCATCGATCTTTTTGCCCTCGATGGTTTTCGCACAACCCACGCCCACGGCCAATGCTAAGAGAAGAACCAAAGCAATGCTCAAATACCTCATTTTTATCTCCTTTCTCGGGTTTTTGGGATCATGTATCCCTATTATTCTCCACCCTTATTTTTCGAAATAAAATAAGGTGAATCCTGTATTTTCGCCCGAAAGACACCCTATTTTGGGGTAAGCAAAAAAGCTAACCCATGGCCGGGATTTCGGGCTTTGTCGCCTTCCGTGCCCTTTTCCCCGTTTTTCTGCCTCCGCCGGGCGGCTTTCTTTGGACCTTGGCGGCCTGCTTTGCTTCGGAGGGCTTTACGCCCCCTCCGCGCCCGAATCAAAAGAACCCCATTGGAATAAAAAAATATCAAGGAATGCGAAAAGAATCAAGAGAATTCGGAGGAAAGACCGTGAGTCGGGAGGGGCGAAAAGATCCGCATTCGGTTCGGTTCAGCAAATCCTGGGGAGGGGCTCGCCCACCATCATGTCCAGGAGGCGCGTGGACCCGATGGGGGTGCGCAGGATTACCTTCCCCGGGGGATCTTCCTTCACCTCTCCGATCATCGCCGCATCCCGCCCCAGGGGGTGGTCTTTCATCCCCCGGAGAATCGCTTCGGCAGCCTCCGCCGCCACGATGGCGACCAGCTTGCCTTCATTGGCCAGATTCCAGGGCTCAAACCCCAGGAGCTCGCAGGCCCCCCGCACTTCCTCTTTCACCGGAATCCGGTTTTCCTCCACCCAGATTCCCACTCCCGACTGACGGGCCAATTCATTCAGCGTGCTGGACAACCCTCCCCGGGTGGGATCGCGAAGGCTGTGAATTTGAGGAGATAGGGTAACCAGCTTTTTCACCAGCTGGTTCAAGGGGGCACAGTCGCTCACCAGAGCCGTGGAGAATTCCAGGCCTTCCCGGGCGCTCAGGATGGCCACTTCATGATCCCCCATGGTCCCGCTGATCAACACCTTATCCCCGGGGCGGGCGTTATGGCCCGAAATGAGGATCCCCGGGGGAATGCGGCCGATCCCGGCGGTGTTGATAAAAACTCTGTCCGCTGCCCCCCGGTTAACCACTTTGGTATCGCCGGTTACGATCTGGACTCCAGCCTCGGCGGCGGTCTTCTGCATGGATTGGACGATTCTTTTTAAATCCGAAAAAAGGAATCCTTCTTCGATGATGAAACCGGCGCTCAAAAAAAGGGGCTGGGCTCCGCTCATGGCGAGGTCGTTGACCGTGCCACAGACCGCCAGTTTTCCGATGTCTCCCCCGGGGAAGAAGATGGGGGTGACTACATAACTGTCGGTGGTGAATGCCCACCTTTCCCCCTCGACGGAGATCACCGCCGAATCATCGAGGGGTTGAAGAATCGGATTATGGAAACTTTGGGCGAAGAGCGAGGAGACCAGCTGATGGCTGAGCTCCCCTCCGCTGCCATGGGCCAAAAGAATTCGGTCCTCGGATGAATCCATATTTGCGTCCTGCTTCATGAACCGTATTTATAGGCCGCGGCGCACGACCCTTCGAAAGAGACCATACACGGGCCCACGGGGTTCTGGGGCGTGCAGACTTCAGCGAACAATCGACATTCCCGCGGCCGGATTACCCCCCGCAGAACCTCCCCGCAGCGGCATCCCGGATTTTCCCGGGCCTGGATCCGGGGCAGGTCAAAGATGCGCGCGGCATCAAGCCCGGCCAGTTCCTCCCGAAAAGACAGCCCCGTTCCGGGAATGCACCCGATGCCGCGCCATTCCACATCCGATGGTTGAAACGCCCGGGCCATCACTTCTTGCGCCTTCCGGTTCCCTTCCTCGTGCACCCCGCGGCGGTATTGGATCTCTACCCGCGGGTTCCGCATCTTCACCTGCCGGACCAGCATGAACACGGACTGGAGGATATCCAGCGGTTCAAATCCCGAAATCACGCAGGGGAGGGCGTAGTCCCTGGCCAGAAACTCATAGGGGCGGCTGCCGATGATGGCGCTCACATGGCCCGGCAGGAGGAAACCGTTCAGCTTGACTTCTCCCAGCTCAAGAAGGGCCTTCAGCGCCCGCGGCACCGTTTTGTGGGCTGAAAAGACGAAGAAATTCTTGAGCCCTTGCTTCCTGGCCTCCAGGGCCGTGGCCGCGATCGTTGGGGCGGTGGTTTCAAACCCGACTCCGAGGAAGATGACCTTCTTTTGCGGTTCTGCGGCGGCTATTTTCATTCCATCCAGCGGGGAGTACACCACCCGGATATCCCGGCCCTGGGCTCTTTCCCGGTCGAGGGAGGAGTCGGACCCGGGAACCCGGACCATATCGCCAAAGGTGGCGATGATTACCCCCGGGACCCTGGACAGGGAAATCATAAGGTCCACATCATTTTGCGAGGTAACACACACCGGACATCCCGGCCCGGAAATAAGCTCGATCGTGGGGGGAAGGACCTTCCGCAAACCATACCGGGCAATGGCCACGGTGTGAGTCCCGCAAACCTCCATGAGCCGGATCGGTTGGCCTGCCAGGCGGCGGATTTCCTCGATGATGGGCCGGGCCTTCTCCCCGTCCCGGTATTCGTCGATGTATTTCATAAATTTTTTGCCACCGAGGTCACATAGAACACAGAGTAAAAACGCTGGAAAATTGGAACGATGGAAGGTTGGAATATTGGAAAAACCAATTGTTTGTCCACCATTCCATTATTCCATTCTTTTTCTTCCTAAACCTCCGTGCTCTCTGTGTCTCTGTGGTGAATCTATATGGTGACAAAATTGGCGATCACCGCCTGGCCCAGGGAGAGGCCGCCGTCGTTGCAGGGCACCCGGCGATGGACCAGGACTTTGAACCCGGCCCCTTCCAGGGCATCCGTCATCCGTTCCAGAAGGAGCCGGTTTTGAAAGACGCCCCCGCTCAGGGCGACTTTTTCCGGCCCCCCCTCAGCGCGGATCTTGCGGCACAGGGTGACCCCGATTCCCGCCAGGGTGTTGTGAAATTTCCCCGAAATCCGGGAGGGAGGGACTCCCCTTTCCAAGTCCTGGAGAACCCCTTCCATCAGGGGGCGGAGGCGGATGATCTCCTTCTCCCCTTCCCGCTCGGTGAAGAATTCATACTCTCCATTTTCCTCCGAGTCGGCCATCATTTCAAGTTCCATGGCCGCCTGCCCCTCGAAAGAAATGGAAGGGCACAGCCCCAAAAGGGCCGAGACCCCGTCGAAGAGGCGGCCGCAGGAAGAGGTAAGGGGGCAGTTCATCTTCCGGTCGATCTGCTGGAGGATGACCCGGACTTTCTCTTCCCCCGGTCCGCTCGCCTGGACGGCCCGGGTGAAGAGCGGGAGGACCTTCAATAAACGTTCTTTCCCCAAAAGGCAATAGACATAGCTCAAGGCCATCCTCCAGGGATGGCGGATGGCGGCTTCTCCTCCGGGCACGGGCAGGTACTCGAAGTGAGCCTTCCGACGGAAGGAACGAAAATCGCCCACCAGAAACTCCCCTCCCCAAAGAGCCCCGTCGGTTCCAAACCCCAGGCCGTCGAAAGAGAGACCGATGGCCGGGCCATCCTCGCCGTTCTCGGCCAGGCAGCCGGCCAGGTGGGCAAAGTGGTGCTGGATTCCAACCTTCTTTCCGGGGAACTCCAGGGCATATTTGGTGGAGAGGTATTCGGGATGGAGATCGTAGGCCACGACTTCGGGTTGAATGCGGAAGAGCTTCTTATAAATCTCCACGGTGCGTTGAAAATGTTCCAGGGTCTCCAGATTCTCCATGTCCCCGACATGCTGGCTCACGAAGGCATAGTCATCCCGGGTCAGGCAGAAGGTGTTCTTCAACTCCCCCCCGCAGGCCAGAATCGGCCGGGTGGAGAAGGGGAGGCGGATGGGGAAAGGCGCGTAACCCCGGGCGCGGCGAAGCACGTAAGCCTGGCCCTTGATCACCGCTGTAACGCTGTCGTCGTACTGCACGAAGATGCCCCGGTCGTGAAGGAGGAAAGCATCGGCAAGGCCCCCCAGCCGGGCCAGCGCTTCCTGGTTTTCTTTGGCGATAGGCTCTTCGCTCAAGTTCCCGCTGGTCATGACCAAAGCCATCCCCGACTCTTTCATCAGGAGGTGATGCAGGGGGGTGTAGGGAAGCATAACCCCCAAATATCTTTGCCCGGGCGCCACGGCCCGGACGATCGAAGAATTCTTCTCCCAGGAGAGAAGGACGATGGGGCTTTCCGGGGATTGGAGGAGCTTTTTCTCTTCCTCGTTCACCCGGCAGTGTTCTTCCACCGCGGTGAGGTCCGGCAGCATGACGGCGAAGGGCTTGTCCGGCCGATGTTTCCGCTGGCGAAGGGTCTCCACCGCGGAGAGGTTCCGCGCATCGCAGGCCAGCAGAAACCCGCCCAGGCCCTTGATGGCCAGGATTTTTCCCTCTTGCAAGAGACGAATAGCGGACAGAATTGGGTCCTGCGCGGGAATCGGGTTTCCCCCGCCGTCGGCCAGCTGAAGTTTGGGGCCGCACGCCGGGCAGGCATTGGGCTGGGCGTGAAACCGCCGGTCCGCGGGATCCTCGTATTCCCGCCGGCACTCCGGACACATGCGGAACCGGGCCATGGTGGTCTTGGGCCGGTCGTAGGGAATGTCTTCGATGATGGTGAAGCGGGGGCCGCAGTTCGTGCAGTTGGTGAAGGAATAGCGGTGGCGCCGATCCTGGGGGTCGAAGATCTCCTCCCGGCAGGCCGCACAGGTTGCGATGTCGGGCGAAATCAGCTGATAACGGCCCTCCTCTTCCAGGCTCTCCTGAATTTCAAACCCGCAAAAACCAGCGGGGGGAAGGTCCACGAACTTCAGGGATTCAATGCGCGACCGCGGGGGAGCCTCCAGAGGAAGCTGCTCGGTGAATTGTTCAAGCGCTTTTTTGGGGCCCTCGACTTCGATATAAACCCCGGAAGACGAGTTTTTCACCCAGCCCTGCAAGGAATACTTCTTGGCTAGGCTGTAAACAAAGGGTCGAAACCCAACTCCTTGGACGACCCCTTTCAGCTCGAAGGCCCGGCGCAGCTTTGAATTTCCCGAGGAAGAGCTTTTCAAACGCGACCCTGTTTCCTTTTTCAATTCTTCCAAAATTTTATCTTATCATAGCCATTTTTCCGGGAAAGCGTCAATGATCCATCTTCCTTGCTGTTCTTCAGTTTCGCCAAACTTGATAAAAAACAGGAGAATACCATCTGTGCCATGGCCTCCCAGCAGGAACGGATCTTTCGGCATAATGAGGCGGGGTCCATTCCATAGGATCGGGCGGGCTGTCCTTCCGAAGCTTCGCTGGCTACTCTTCATTCTCCCGCCTCTCATTGCGGAATCGCGGTGGTTCCTTGGGCACCAACCTTCTTCCCGCCGATTCTGCCTTCAAGATCCGTTCCTGCAGGGAGGCCAACAACTCGGGCGTTTAGCGCCAAACGAATACAAACGAAGTAAGAGCTTATCCTTAAATAAGTTGTGGGGTTTAAATCCCCCTTTGAAAAAGGGGGAAATAGGGGGATTTGCTTTGAGATCCCTCGGGGAAATCCCCCCTGCCCCCCTTTTACAAAGGGGGGAATGCTATTTACGGACAAGCTCTAAATATTGTTACAGTCATTGCGAGCCCCGAGGGCGTAGGGGCACGATGCATCGTGCCCCTACGAGCTTCTATGCAGAACGCCCCGGCCGATGAACCTTGGGCGCAGAGGCGATTCATGAATCGCCCCTACAAACAGGATCGTGAGCAACGATGTTACTTATCGTCGAGCAATCGCAGGATATATTCCACCGCCGGCCCCACCAGATCCTCCGTCTCCACGGAAAGGTCGCGGTGAAAGTCAAAGTCGTAGCCGCGGATCGACACGAGGTGTCCGGAGGGTTCGAGATGGTAAAGGGCCTTGAGCAGCGCGAGAAGGGCCGAGGGGGTCAAGTGGTGGGTGAAGGTAGAGGCGGTGTGCTCGGGAGATATCGGCACGCAGTGGAGGGCATCCAAGTTCTCATATACGTGGGCGTCCACAAAGATGACCTGCTGGTAGTCGGCCAGGATTTCCATCAGCTCGGGGGTAAGCTGAGACAAAAAGACGGAATCGACCTCCGCGCCCAGTCCTTCCAAGCCGGTTTCGTCCTCGTTCAAAGGCTTTTGGCCCAGGCGCCGGCGCAGAGCGTTGACCACGAAAAAAGCCACCCCGTCGTCCGCACGGTCGATATTGCCGAAACCGATGATCAGGGTGCGGGGCATGGAACCCTCCTGAATCCCAACGATCCGGGTTTAAAAAATAGACCTTGTTCGAAAAGTACCTGATGAATCACTTTTCAAAGGTTCTTCGTGATTGGAAGGGCCGCAACCAGTAATCAGGATTTTCCCTCGGACCACGGCCTTGCCGGAAATCCCCCCTGCCCCCCTTTATTAAAGGGGGGTTGGGGGGGATTTCAGAGGCGATACGGCCAAACACAATTTCTTGGCAATTTTCAAGGTTTTTCTTTTTGACCGGCCATGCGACAAATCACGTACTTTTCGCACAAAGCCTAAAAAATAACCGGCGGGTGAAACTTCAGGCTCACCCGCCGGCGGTCGAGGGATACGGGATTTCATCAGGAACGGGAAATGCGGTCCAGGACGGTGCCGTCCGCCGCCACCAGGGTGATCTCCAGGGGCATTTGGCCCATGGCATGGGTGGCGCAGGACAGGCAGGGGTCGTAGCAGCGGATCGCCGCCTCCACGCGGTTCAACACCCCTTCGGTGAGCTTGTTTCCGTCCACGAAGGCCCTGGCGACCAGCCCCGAGGCGGTGTGCATGGCCCAATTGTTGTTCCCCGTGGCCACGATGAGGTTGACCCGGGTCAGCTGCCCGTTTTCATCCGTGCTGTAATCGTGGAAAAGGGTTCCACGGGGGGCCTCGATCACGCCCACCCCCTGGCCGGGGACTCTCGTGGAGGGCGGGTAGACGCGAATGTCGGTGGAGAGGATATCTCGATCGTCCAGAAGCTGGCCGATGCGCTCCAGGGCATAGACGAGTTCGATCAGCCGCGCGTAGTGATAAAAAAGGGAGCCTTCCACCGGCTTGCCGCCGTTGACCTGCCTGAAGAGCTTGAACTCCTCATTGGCCATGGGCGTGCCGATCTTGTCCGCCACATTCATCCGCCCCAGGGGGCCGACCCGGTACATCCCTCCCGGCCAGCCGAGCTTGCGATAGTAGGGAAACTTGAGGAAAGACCAGGATTCCACATGCTCGGCCACGTGGGACAGGTAATGCTCCGGCTTGAACTGGGCCACGAATTTCCCGTGGGCATCCTTCACCCGGATCTCCCCGTCGTAGAGCTGCAGGCCGCCTTCCATGTCCACCAGCCCCATGTAATTGGAGGGAAAGGAGGCGAAGGAAGAGGCCAGGTCCTTGTTGGCCTCCAGCCAGCCCTTGCCGATGCCCACCGCCACCTTGGCGATTTCGATCATGGCCTTCAATTCCCCGGCGATGGACTCGCGATCCTTCGGGGAGAGGGGCGCGTTGACTCCGCCCGGGACGGCAAAATTGGGATGGACCCGCTTCCCGCCCAGCTTCTCGATGATCTGCTGCCCGTAGCGGCGCAGGTTCACGGCCTTCAACGCCAGCTGCGGATTGGCCTTAATGATCCCGAACACATTCCGCTCGGCCGGGTCGGCATCGAAGCCCAGCACCAGGTCGGGCGCCGCCAGGTGGAAAAAGTGCATCCCGTGGGACTGCACCATCTGGCCCATGTGCATGAGCTCGCGCAGCAGCTTGGCCGGCCGGGTCGGTACCACCCGGGCGACCCCGTCGCAGGCCTTGGCCGCGGCCAGGTGGTGGCTTACCGGACAAATCCCGCAGATCCGCTGGGTGATCTGGGTCATCTCGAAATAGGGACGCCCTTCGCTGAATTTCTCCAGGCCGCGAAATTCGTCCACGTGGAAGAAGGTTTGATCCACCTTGCCCTGTTCGTTCAGATGGATCGTGACCCGCCCGTGGCCTTCGATGCGCGTAATCGGTTCGATGGTTATCTTTCGAGCCGCCATAATCTTTCTCCTTTAATCATAGACGAAATATTCGGGTGGCAGAATCACCGGGGTGCGCCCGGCGAGCAGCTCCGACAAAGCGTAGAAAAAGGCGTCCGCCCGCGGAGGGCAGCCGGGGATGAAGAGGTCCACTTTCACCACTTTATCCACGCCCACCACCGTGTCCAGCGGTTTTCCCAACTCCGGGGAATCGGGAATGAGGCCGCCGACCGTGGTCTCGGTGTCCAGATAAGCCCGCTTCAGGGCTTCTTTGGTGCCCACCAGGTTGCGCATGGCCACGATGCCGCCGAAGGTGGCGCAGTCGCCCACGGCGATCAGGATCTGGCATCGCTCGCGCATCTGCTTGGCCACTTCCACGTTGTGGGTGTTGCTGATGGCCCCTTCCAGGATGCCCACCGTCACCCCTTCTTTGGGGGGATGTTTCAGGTCCGTCACCGGACTCGAGGTAAATTCCACCTTTTCCAGCAGCTGGACGATCCGTTCATCGATGTCCAAAAAGGACATGTGGCATCCCGCGCATCCAGCCAGCCAGTCAGTGGCGATCTTGACTTTGGCCATCTTTGATTCTCCTTTCACTTGAGTTCCTGGGCCGCGCGAGCTGAAATGTCGTCCAGCGAAGCCGCGAGCTTCTTTCCCAGTTTGTTCGCCAGCAGGGAGATGATCTCCAGGTCCGGCTTGGCTTCTCCCCGGGGTTCCAGCACCCGGTTGATTTTCAGCAGCCGGCCCTCCGTATTGGTCAGGCTGCCGGCCTGCTCCGACCAGATCGCCGCCGGCAACACCACATCCGCCCGCAGGGTCAGGGGGGATTCATAGCCGGCCTGGACGATGAGAAAGGCATCCTTGCCCGCTCCCTTCAAAAGTTCCTCCCCCTCCCAGCGCTGCTCTCCCAGCAGAAGATACAGAACTTTGGCCGCCGGGGGCTTGAACCCGTTATGGAACCCGAAGGCCGCCGCCGCGCGGGTATTGACTCCCGGTTCCAGGGCCACGAAAGCGGCCTTGGGGGAGAGCTTTTTCAGGGCATTCACCGCCTTCTCCGGGACTCCCGCCCCGTACAGCACGACCGGATGCGTTGCCCGCTGGGCCATGTCCAGGGCCTTGTCGATGTCGGCCATCTCCAGGCGCTGGTAGGCGAAGGGGGCAAGTCCGTTCTCCTTCCCGTCCACCACGATCAACCGCGCTCCCTTGTCGACGGACCCTTTCACCAGGAAGGAGGCCACCGGCTGGTCCTTGACCGGGTCCACGCCGACGACCAGGATGAGATCGCTCTTCAGGATGTCGGCCATCGAACCCTGGGTTTTTCCGAAGGCCTTTAGGGCCATTCCGTTGAGGAGGCCCACGTTGGTCGTTTTCATTTCCTGGCGGAACAACTTGCCGAGCTGGTAGAGGGCCTCATTGGTGAGGTGGCTGGAGGTCAGCACCCCGATGTCCTGGGCCCGGGCGGCGCCCAGGCGCTCGGCCACGGCCTGCAGGGCTTCCTCCCAGCTTGCCGGCTCCAGGCCCCCTCTTCGCCGGAGCAGGGGACGGGTCACCCGCTTCCGCTCTTCGTTCAGGGGATCGAAACGGCCCTTTTTGCAGAGCCGCCCCCCGTTCACCGCCGCATCCCAGTCTCCCTCCACGCGTACCACGATCTCCCCGCGGGTGAAGACCTTCATGCCGCATCCCAGGCTGCACTGGCCGCAGGTGCTCTGGACGTGGTCCATCTTTTTATCCGGCCCCATATAAGCGCCTCGTTTGTCGAAGATGGCCCCGGTGGGGCACACCTGGGCGCAGCCGCCGCAGGAAATGCAGGACGAATCCCCGAAGGGAACATTCGTATCCGCCTGGACCATGGACTCAATGCCGCGTTCCCGCAGGTCCAGGGTATGATTGGCGGTGAGGTCGCTGCAGGAGCGGATGCACCGGCGGCAGAGGACGCACCGGTTGTGCTCCAGGAGGAGCTGCTGGTGGGTGGCGTCGATCGGGAAGGGCTTGGTGTAGGTGGGGTACACCCAGTGGTCCAAGCGATACCGGTAGCCCAGGTTCTGCAATTCGCAGTTGCCGCTCATCTCGCAGTACATGCAGAAGTGGTTTCTCTCGGAAAAGAGCATGTCCAGGACGAACTTCCGGGCTTCCACCAGCGGGGGAGTCTCGGTCTGGACTTCCATCCCCTCGGCGACGAGGGAAGTACAGGCCGGTTGAAACGCGGGCATTCCTTTCACTTCCACGAGACAGATCCGGCAAACGCCGATGGGAGCCAACGCCGGGTGGTTGCAAAGCGTGGGAATGTCGATCCCCGCCTCCTGCGCCGCCCGGAGGACGGTGCTCCCGGCCGGTGCGCTGATCTTTCGGCCGTTGATGGTGATATTAACCTTCTCCATCGTGACTCTCGCCTCCTTTATTAAAAGTAACATATTTCTTGGTAAAAACAACTATCCCGGAGCGCAGGTTCACCCCGGCGTCTTTCCCGCGGGATTCCCATTCTTCAGGAAATCGCCGCGGAAATTGTCCACCGCGCTCTTCACCGGCATGATCAGGGACTGCCCGAGGGGACACAGGGAGGTGGCCACCATGGCTTGGCTCATATTGACCATCCGCTCCAGGTCGGCCTCCGACCCCCGTCCCTGGCGGAACTGATCGGCCAGGTCCAACAGCTGATGCGTGCCCACCCGGCAGGGGGTGCATTGCCCGCACGATTCATGGGCGAAGAATTTCAGGATGGAAAGAAGCATGTCCAGAATCGAGGCGTCTTCATCCATGACCAGGACGGCCCCGGACCCGAGGACCGCTTTGTTGTCCTTCAGGCTTTCAAAGTCCATGCGCACGTCGAGGAGGGCCTCCGACAGGAAGACGCCGGCCGCCCCCCCCAGGAGGGCGGCTTTGAAACGTTTTCCTCCCCTCACTCCGCCCCCGAAGGAAAAAACAATCTCCCGCAAGGGGGTCCCCATTTCCACCTCGATGAGCCCGGGGGTCTCCACATGGCCCAGGATGGTGAAGACCTTGGTGCCGGGGCACTTTTCCGTCCCGAACTTGCGGAACCAGTCGCTCCCGTGGAAGAGGATCTCCGGAACGTTGGCCAGGGTTTCCACGTTGTTCACCAGGGTGGGTTTCTGCCAGAGCCCGTGGGTGACGGGGTAGGGGGGCTTGAGGCGGGGATTGCCCCGCTTTCCCTCCAGGGATTCGATGAGCGCCGTCTCCTCGCCGCAGATGTAAGCCCCGGCCCCCTTCTTGATCTCCAGGTCGAAGGAGAACCCGGTTTCCAGGATGTTCTTCCCCAGGAGATTGGATTCCCGCGCCTGATCGATCGCTTTCTGCATCCTGCGGATGGAAAGGTCATATTCGCCGCGGATGTAGATGTATCCTTTCTGGCTGCCGATGGCGTACCCGGCGATTTGCATGCCCTCGATCAGCTTGTGGGGGTCCCCCTCCAGGATCAGCCGGTCCTTGAAGGTCCCGGGCTCGCCCTCGTCGGCGTTGCAGATCACGTATTTTTCCTCCCCGGGTGCTTTGCGGGTAAACTCCCACTTCATTCCCGTGGGGAAGCCGGCGCCGCCCCGCCCGCGGAGGCCGGATTTCTTGACCTCTTCGATGACCGCTGGGGGAGAGAGACGGGAAGAGAGAATTTTTTCGAGTCCCCGGTATCCCCCGGAGGCCAGCACCTCTTCGAGATTTTCGGGGTCGATTTTCCAGGCCTTATCCAGAACGATGCGCTTCTGTTCCCGAGCCAGCCCCAGCTGATAAGGTTCTCTGACGCCGGGTTTAATGTCCAGGGTGAAGTGTTCTACGCTTCGCACCACCCGCCCTTTGACCAGGTGCTCCTCCACGATGCGGGGGAGGTCCTCGACTTTCACGCGGGTGTAGCAAACCCGTTCCGGGAAAACGACCAGAATGACTCCCTGGCCCACCACCCCGAGGGTTCCCGTCTCCAGGACCTTGATCTCCTGGTCGAGTTTGCGGGCCTGCAGTTGGTTCTCCAGGTGCCGTTTGACCTCGAAGACCCCGGCCTGGACCGTGTTCTGGTCCACCGGGATCAGAACGTGGGTGCGAAAGATGCTCATGCTCCCCTCCTCTTCTCCTCCAGGATTTCCCGGATCCGTTGCGGAGTCAGGTTGCCGTAGACTTCGTCGTTGACCATCATGGCCGGGGCGACCCCGCAGACTCCCAGACAGGAAGACATTTCCAGGGTGAAAAGTTCATCCCCGGTGGTCTCGCCGAACTGGATGCTCAGCAGTTTCATCAGCTCCTGGGCGATGGTGGTGGACCCCAGGAGGTGGCAAGGGGGAGACTCGCAGATCCGGATGATGAATTTCCCCCGCGGCGTCAGGCTGAACATGGTGTAGAACGTGGCCACTCCCTGGACGAAACTGAAAGGGAGCCGCAGGTGACCGGCGGCAAGCTGCAGGTCCTGCTCGGTCAGGTAGTGGCGTTGGTTGGCATCCTGAAGGTCGTGGAGGATGCTCAGGAGGTTTTCCGGCAAAGGATCATACTGCTGGATGATCTTCTGGGGAGTCATGGTTCACCTCTTCCTAAAATTATACGGCTTCCGCATGGCCGATGTCGGTTCCCTCCCCGGCGGCGACCGCGGGCTGGTTCCGGTCGCAGTGCATGCACCGCCGGGCCTCTTCCATCACCTCTTCGCGCAGGAACCCCAGATTGACCTCCAGGGCCAGGCTGCGGATTCTCTTTTCCACCTCTTCCAGCCGGGGCGTCTTCCGGGGGATATTCTTCAGGTAAGCCTCTTCGTCGTAGCTCACCGCCACGGGCTGGCGTTCCCTGGCGAAGAGGTTGCCCTCGTAGCCGAAGTGCCGGTCGATCTCCATGGCCGCTTTCCTTCCCTGGGCCACGGACTCGATGATGGTCGAGGGGTTGACCGAGTCGCCGCCGGCAAAGACCCCCGGCAGGTTGGTGGCCAGCGTGCGGGCATTCACTGCGATCTGTCCCCGTTTGTCCAGCTTGAGTTTGGTTCCGTTCAAACCGCCGCTCAGCTTCTGGCCGAGGCAGAGGATGATCGTGTCCACGGGGATGGTGAACTCGCTTCCCTGGATGGGAACGGGTTTCCTCCGGCCCGATTCGTCGAACTCTCCCAACTGGGTCCGGATGCAGATGAGGCCGGTCACGATTCCGTTTTTTCCCTCCACCTTTACCGGGTTCACCAGGAAATCCATCTGGATTTTTTCTTCGTCGGCTTCCTCAATTTCCTCCGGCCAGGCGGGCATCTCGGCCCGGGTGCGGCGGTAGACCACCTGGACCGACTGGGCTCCCAGACGTTTGGAAACGCGGGCGGCATCCATGGCCGTGGACCCGCCGCCGATGACCACCGCTCTCTGCCCCACATCCACCTTTTTCCCCAGGTTCACCTCGCGAAGGAAATCGATCCCCGAGAGGACGCCTTGCAGGTCGATTCCGGGAATGTTCAGGGGTTGGGAGGTCCAGGCTCCGGTTCCCAGGAATACGGCCTGGAATCCCTGCTTCTGCAGGTCCTCGACGGATTTCACCGGGCTGTTCAGGCGGATCTCCACCCCGGCCCGCTCGATCACCCCGATCTCCGCCGCCAGCTTTTCCTTGGGCAGGCGGAAGTCGGGGATGCCCAGCTTCATCATCCCCCCGGCCACGGGCATGGCCTCGAAGACCACGGGTTTGTATCCCATCCGGGACAGGTAAAAACCGCAGGCCAGTCCGGCGGGACCCGCACCGATGATGGCCACCCGCTCTTTCTTGGGGCTCTTGGGCGGCAGGAATCCAATGTCCTGCTCCACCGCCCAGTCGGCGAAGAGCCGTTTGATCTCCCGGATGGCGATAGCCTGGTCGTATTTGCCCCGGGAACACTTCTTTTCGCAGAAAGCCGGGCAGACCCGGGAACAGGCGATGGGGAAGGGGTTGTTTTCCATGTGCCGCAGGTAGGCCTCCTGCAGGCGGCCTTCGGCCATGTAGGAGACGTAGGAGGCGGCGTCCACATTGGCCGGACAGGCGTTTTCGCAGGGGGCGTAAAAGAGGGCCGCGCAGACCCCCGCCCGGCAGGCCTGGTCCTGAATGTGCTCCAGGTACTCATGGCGGAAGTACTGGAGGGTGGAGATGACCGGGTTGGGCGCCGTCTGGCCCAGGCCGCAGAGGGAGGTGTTCTTTACCCAGTGGGCCAGCTTTTCCAGCTTCTCCAGGTCTTCCAGGGTCCCCAGCCCCAGGGTGATTTTTTCCAGCAGGTCGCGCATCTGCTTCAGGCCGACCCGGCAGGGGACGCACTGGCCGCAGGACTCTTCCAGGGTGAAATCCAGGAAGTACAAGGCCATGTTCACCATGCAGCTGTCTTCGTCGAGGACGATGACCCCGCCGGACCCCATGATGGAGCCGATCTGCTTCAGCGATTCATAGTCGATGGCCGTGTTCAGATATTTGGGGGGGATGCATCCTCCGGAGGGGCCGCCGGTCTGGACCGCCTTGAAGGCCTTTCCGTCCGGGATTCCGCCGCCGATGTCGAAGACCAGCTCCCCCAGGGTGGTGCCCATGGGGACCTCGACCAGTCCGGTGTTGTTTACTTTTCCGGAGAGGGCGAAAACCTTGGTCCCCTTGCTGGTGGCCGTGCCGATGGAGGCAAACCATTCCCAGCCGTTGAGGAAGATGTGGCGGATGTTGGCCAGGGTTTCCACGTTGTTGATGATGGTGGGCTTTTGCCAGAGGCCCTTGCTGGCCGGGAAGGGGGGCTTCGGGCGGGGCAATCCCCGCTGGCCTTCGATGGAGGCAATGAGCGCGGTCTCCTCCCCGCACACAAAGGCTCCCGCCCCCATGCGCATCTCCAGGTCGAATTCGAAGCCGGTTTCGAAGATGTTCTTTCCCAGGAGCCCCATCCGGCGGGCTTGCTCTATGGCGATGTTCAGCCGGTCGATGGCCAGGGGGTACTCGGCGCGCACGTAAATGTATCCCCGGGTTGCGCCGATGGCATACCCGGCGATGGCCATCCCTTCCAGCACCGCGTGGGGGTCGCCTTCGCAGACCGCCCGGTCCATGAAGGCCCCCGGGTCTCCCTCGTCGGCATTGCAGATGACGAACTTCTGGGGGGTCGGGTTCTGCCGGGCGAATTTCCACTTGAGCCCGGTGGGGAAACCGGCTCCTCCCCGGCCCCGGAGCCCGGACTTGGCCATGATGTCGATGACCTCTTCCGGTTTCATCGTAACGAGGATCGTCCCCAGGGCCTCGTAGCCCCGCTGGGCGATGTACTCCTCGATGTTTTCCGGGTCGATCCGGCCGCAGAGGGCCAGGACGATCTTCTTCTGCTTCTCGAAAAAGGGGACCTGCTTCTGTTCCTCGACGAGCTTGCGGGCCTCGGGGGTAACCCAGAGAAGGGACTGAACGGGCCGGCCCTTGAGGAAGTGTTCCAGGACGATTTGTTCGGCATGCTCTTCCTTCAGGTTGATGTAGAACGACCCGTCGGGGTAGACCACCATGACCGGCCCGAGCTGGCAGGGGCCCATGCATCCCGTTTCGATGAGGTTGACCTCTTCGGGCAAGCCTTTTTCGTTGATCTCCTCGGTCAGTTTATTCTTGAACTCGCGGCTGTGGGAGGAGATGCAGGCACCTCCCCCGCAGATGAGAATGTCCAATCTCGGTCTCATGCCATCCTCGCAGTCTATTTTTGGGTTTCGATCACGTAATCGGAGACCGGGTTACCGTTGACCAGGTGTTCGGCCACGATCTTCCGGGCGATATCGGATGAAACGTCACCGTAGACGACCGAAGGCTTCCCTTCCACCGTGACCATGACGATGGGTTCTTTGGACGAGAGCCCCCGTTCCCCCGACTGGGTCACGATCACGTCCTTCAGCCCTCTCCTCTCGATCTCCTCCAGAAAGGCCTTCATGGTCTGCCGGGCGCCGGCGGCGATGCCACTCGTTCCCATGCTGACCGCGACTTTCACCCGGGCCTTCCCGTCCCGCAGAAGCATATCTTTTTCTCTTTTTTCCCTGAGTTTCTTCAGGTCTTCGAGGTTCATTCTCTCCTCCTTTGATCGAATTATGCCGTATGGATGTCGCTCTTGATTTCCTGGACGATCTGGTTCGCCTTGGTGGGGTTCAACCTCCCGTACACCTCGTTGTCGATCATCATGCAGGGGGCCAGCCCGCAGGCGCCGAAACAGCGCGCGGATGATAGGGTAAAGAGGCGGTCCACGGTGGTTCCCCCCATCCGGATGGCCAGGGATTTCTCCATGGACTTGATGATTTCCGAGGCGCCCTTCACGTGGCAGGCGGTCCCCAGGCACACGTTGATCAGATGATCGCCCATGGGTTCGGTACGGAAAAAGTTGTAGAACGTGACCACCCCGTGCACTTTGGAAAGGGGCAGGCGGAGTTCCCGGGCCACGCACTTCTGCACGTCCTCCGGCAGGTAGCCGAAAATTTTCTGCGCCCGGTGGAGCACCTGAATCAGAGGACCGGCGACCTGCCGGTTGGCGTCGATGAACTGCTGCAGTTCCCGGTATCGGGCGCTGTCCGGGTGTTGAACCTGTTGCGTCTCCATGTAGGCCTCCTGTAGGGATGAAATCCGCGCGATTCGCCGGGATCCTCGGGAGGAGTCCGGGTCCTTCGTGGCTTCGGGTCGACCGCGGGAAACGGCTTTGCCGACTCCGGCTTCGCCCTTTCCGCAAGGAAGAAACGGAATCCCACAGGAAAGGGAAAGGGGGCTTTTCTCGTGAGGAAAAGCGCGGAAGAATCGAAATCGTCGAGGAAAATTCTTCGCCGGGACGGGGTGATGGTTGGGATCATTTCAACGGCCAGGTGCCTCTACGACGATCGGCGGTCTCCGTCCGCTTCAACATCCTTATTTTTTCCCGAAGCGGGCCATTCTCCTGCCGGCGGACCAGTCCCGGCGAACCAAGCTTTCCTTAACCATTTTAATTCTTAAGCTTTTCTTTCCTCGGTCGGTTTAAAAAAGCGATATATATATATCAAGAAAGAATTCATTTTGTAAAGAAAAAATTGTTCGGATTCGAACTTTTTTTGAGTGAATTTTGATGATCTCCTAACCCGGACGACCCGGAACCAAAAAGGCCTTTTGTACGGGCGACCCGGCGGGTCGCCCCTACGGGCTTTTTCCCCGGCTGGGCGCGGGAAAAGGGGCTCCTCCGGCGATCCCGGTGCGCTTGTAGGGGCACGATGCATCGTGCCCCTACGCCCCGTTGAAGCATATTCCGTTCTTACAAACATGTTTGTATGAATGAGACGCTAAGCGCCTACGCCTCTTCCGGGACTCCGCCCGGAAGGGGTGGCCCCTGCGGGGCAGCGAAAAGTCCAGAAATCCCCCCAACCCCCCTTTGTAAAAGGGGGGCAAGGGGGGATTTATCG
>Ga0315289_10003109_pt1 | contig 25191 bp, 22 predicted proteins | sample YL17G11_40_MG_FD_203452 | JGI IMG/M metagenome (GOLD analysis project Ga0315289, IMG submission 203452) | Sediment microbial communities from Yellowstone Lake, YNP, Wyoming, USA - YL17G11_40 | ecosystem: Environmental > Aquatic > Freshwater > Lake > Sediment | place: USA: Wyoming | collected...
GAATCGAAGAGGGCGAATGCTTCCGGCGCCTTCTCCAGCGGGAAGCGGTGCGTCACCATGGGCTCGAAGTGGAGGTCGTGCGCCAGCATGAACCTCACCAGGTCGCCGTACATATGGAGCGGCATCACGAACGAGCCCATGATCGTGAGCTGCTTGCCGATAGCCGGGCCGAGTGACAGCGGCCTGCCCTCGGACGCGCGCGCCGCCACGAAGACGGCTCGGCCTCCTCTGCGAAGCCCGTGAAGCATCGCCGCAAAGGCGTCCTGGCTGCCCGAGGTCTCGTAGGCTGCGTCAGCTCCTCTGCCTCCGGTCAGCTCCAGCAGCGCCTTTCCCGGCTCCGCAACCTTGTCTATATCAATGACCTCGTCCGCACCGAGTTGCCGCGCCAGGTTCAGCCGGATCTCGCGCCGACCGACCCCGATCACCCGTGCGCCCATCGCCTTTCCGAACATCACGCCGGTCAATCCCACCGGCCCGAGGCCGAAGACTGCCAGAGTGTCCTTCCCGGAAGGACCGATCTTGGACAGGGCGGAGTAGGTCGTGGCCGCGATGCACGCGATCGCCGTGCCGTCTATGAAGCTGAGCTCCTCCGGCAGCTTGAGCGCGTTCCGCTCGTCAATCAGCAGCATATCCGCGTCTCCGCCGTGCGCTCCGCCTCCAAGTCCGCGTGCTTCCCGGCACCACATCAGATTCCCGGCCGCGCACTGCTCGCACTCCCCGCATCCGAGATAGTGGTAGATCGTCACACGGTTGCCCGGTTGGACTGCCGTTACCCCCGGCCCGATGCTCTCTATGATTCCGGACGGTTCGTGGCCCTGGATGACATCGCCGCGCTTTTGGACTCGCTCCCTGTTCGCATTGTAGGCCTGAAGGTCGCTGCCGCAGATAGCGGACGCCTTCATCCTCACCACGACCTGTTCCGGTCCGGGCTTCGGATCCGGAAACTCCTTGATCTCAACTCCGCCTTCGCCGGTGAGTATCACTCCTCGCATGATGGGCATATACCTCCTGTTCGTGTGCGACCGCCGCGAAAGTCCCGGGCGCGGCTCGGTTTCGATTCTAACCGGCAGACGCACTCGCGTCAAGCATGCGGGCGAGTTTGCAGCGAACGAGCGCGGCCGCTCTCTCGACACTCGGCTTGTCTTGCAGAGCGGGAAGTTGCCGCTGGTGGAGCCGCTGTGCTACCATATCCGAGAGTCCGCATGGATGCATGCAGAGCAGTTTCCGGAGGTCGCTTGAAGCATGAAACTCGATGGTAAAGTCGTCATAATCACAGGCGCTGGCCGCGGAGTCGGTCGGGCAATCTCACTCCGTTTCGCGGCGGACGGCGCGAAAGTTGTTCTTGCCGCTCGTAGTGAAAAAGAGCTCAACCGCGTGGCAGCGGAGATCGTCAATAAGGATGGGATTGCCATTGCCGTTCCGACCGACGTCACGGTTGAGACACAGGTCAGAGACATGGTTGCGAGGACCGAGTCTGAACTGGGGCCCGTGGACATCCTTGTGAACAATGCCGGCGTGATGATCCTGCGTCCCATCGTGGAAACTACGCTCGACGAATGGCACAGGGTCATGAACACCAATCTGCTGGGTGCTTTTCTGTGCTCGCGGGCGGTGCTTCCTTCGATGATGGGGCGTCGAACCGGGAGAATCATCAATATCGGCTCGATGGCCGGACGGCGAGGCTATCCGGAGCAGGGCGTGTACTGCGCCTCGAAGCACGGTCTCTACGGGTTGAGCAAGGTTCTCGCCATCGAGGGGCAGGCGTACGGAATCAGGGTCAACGTCGTCTCGCCGGGCGGCGCGCTCACCGAATTGTCGAAGGATCTGCTCGCGACCCGAAGCCCGTCCGAGGCTGCCGAGTGGATGACGCCGGAGCAAGTTGCGGAGGGCGTGTACTACATCGCGACGCAGGACGGCCCTGGAATGACCGACGAACTCGTCCTCCGCAGGTTCGCCAGCGAGCCGTGGCGGTAGGCCGCCGAACCGCCGGGTTTACCGCGCACCGACCGGAGGCGGTTTGACATAGCACTTTCCGGGTGAAAACTCAGTTGGGGATTGTGTGATCTAGCTGGACTGGAGGTGTGGGAAATGAAGGTTGGGTTGTGCATGGTGATCGGTGTCGCGGTCGTTGCGCTCGGGATCGGGCTCGCGCCCGCGTGCGCCAGCGAGTTTCGAAGCGGCTCGGTGATCGTGCCTCAGGGTACGACGCTGGACGACGAGCTGTACGCGTTCGGGCAAAACGTGACCGTCTCCGGCGAAGTGACCGGCGATCTGCTCGCTTTTGCAGCGGAGACCTCAGTACCAGGCAAAATCGGCCAGAGCGCGTCTGTCATGGCTGGAAACGTGAACGTCAGCGGGCCTATTGGGAGCAATCTTCGGGCCGTCGGCGGGGACGTGACGTTATCAGGCACAGTTGCCGACAATGCGTCCGTCTTCGGTGGATCAGTTCTCTTCACGAAAACGAGCAGCGTGGGTCGGGATCTGCAGGCAGCGGCCGGCGACCTTCGCATCGAGGGCAGCGTCGGGCGGAACGTTCTCGCCTCCGGCGGCGAGGTGACTCTCAACGGGAAGATCGGCGGCAATGTCACAGTGAACGCGGGTCAACTTAGGATCGGGCCGGATGCCGTGATACGCGGCAATCTGACTTATACCGCTCCACAGAAGGCGAATATAGCCCAGGGCGCGCGGATACTCGGCGAGAAGACGTACCAGCCGACGCGTGAAAAGCGACCCGCCTGGATCTGGAAAAGCGCTCTGTGGGTATGGAGCTTCCTCGCGCTGTTCCTGGTCGGCGTGATTATGATCGCGGTTGCGCCGGTGACGACCCGGGGTGCGGCCGACAAAGTGATGGGAGCGCCCGGGGTTTCACTGCTTGCGGGGTTGATTCTGCTTGTGGTCGTGCCGCCGCTGGTAGTGTTCCTGTTAATAACCCTGATCGGCATTCCTCTCGGCCTGATCCTGTTGGCCATGTACGTTTTCATGATCTACTTCAGCCGCGCATTTGCGGGGCTGGCAATCGGACGATGGCTCTTTGCCAGGTTCGGCAGGCCGGAGATGTCTCTGTATGTGGACCTTCTCGTCGGATTGCTGATCCTTTGGCTTCTGATGGCGATACCTTTCGTCGGCGCGCTCATCCATATCGCTGCTATCCTGCTCGGCCTGGGGGCGCTCGCCGTGCAGAGGTACTCGATGATGCGCGAATTGAGAGGCGAGGGACGAATCTGACGCCTGCGTCGTGAGCATCTGGACGGCGCTGAGTGTGCTGGACTTCCGATTCATTTCAGGTCAGGCCGGCGTTCCCTGCCGGCCTGACTCTTTTCCGGCTGTCTTCCGAACGCTTGTCAAATCCTCTTCCAGCGGCTACAATATGCCATATCCAAGTGCGCGTGCACCGCGGCCCAAGAGGCGGGACTATCATCATCGGAGGCAGCTATGGACTTTGAAGGAGCCTGGACGGCGCTTGTGACGCCGATGGCATCGGACGGAGCGGTTGACTGGCATGGTCTGGAAAAGAATTTTGCATTCCAGATCGAGCAGGGAATCACCGGACTGGTGCCGACCGGCACCACGGGCGAATCTCCGACTCTCACCTGGGAGGAGCACAACAGCATCATCGAACGCACGTTGAAGCAGGCGGCGGGGAAGTGCCAGGTGATAGCGGGCACGGGCAGCAATTCGACCCAGGAAGCTGTGGAGAGCACCGAGTACGCCGCCGAGCACGGCGCGAAGGCCGCTCTGCTGGTTGACTGCTACTACAACGGGCCGTCCTCCCTGGAGCTGAAGAACGAGTACTACGGAGTCCTGGCTGAGCTGTTCCCGGACGTGTTCTTCGTTCCTTATGTCATCCCGGGGCGGTCGGGAACCGCGCTGTCGGTGGAGGACCTCGCGATCCTCGCGGCCGACTATCCGAACATTCGAGCGGTGAAGGAGGCGACCGGCGATCTCGACCGAATGGCGCGCACCCGCCGGCTTCTCGGTGCGGATTTCTTCATCCTCTCCGGCGACGATGACATCACCTACAAGATGATGACCGCGCCGGATATCCGCGCGGCGGGCGTCGTATCGGTTGTCTCGAACGTGGCTCCGGCTGCCGTGGCGCAGATGGTGCGAAAGCTGCTGGCCGGCGATCCGGCATCCGCTGAGGTCGTGCGGGATGCCCTGTCTCCGCTCTTCGGCATCGTCACGGTGAAGGCCGAGAGCGAGCGCCTGCTTCCGGACGGCAGCGCGGTCCGTGTGCAGGACAGGTTCAGGAATCCGCTGGCCATCAAGACCCTGATGAATGCGCTCGGCATGCCCTCGGGTCCCGGACGCCAGCCGCTCGGCAAGATGACCGCCGAGGGTGTAAGCGTCGTCCGCGGTGCCGCCCGCGAGGTATGGGATCGGAACCCGGAAATCCTCGCCCCGGTCGGCAAGTTCTACGGCGTGGACATCGAAGGCCGGCTCTCCGAGGACTCGGTCTGGTCGTCATTGACGTACGTGTGACGCGAAGGGTGATGGGTGTTTGGTGTCACCGGCATGATGGGCCAACTCACCCGCTGCAAACCGAACTCATGCTGGCGCGTTTGGGTAGCGTTCCTGTTCGAGGCAAACAACCAACTTCGGTGCCTTCTATCGTGAGGCAATGCCGGGCTTGACAAGACTCCTCTGCCAATGCATAATGTGTTTACTTGCTTGGGGTAGAGATGTGCGTATGAGCAATAGTGTTCGTCCAGAGACTCCCCGATTGCGCCTGGAGAAGAAGCGATGAGTATTGTTCCGATAGGCGGCAATGAGACCCCTGAGGTTGTGGGAACTGCCTGTGCCCTGTGCCACACTACGGTTCGTGGTATTCTGTGGCCTCCCGATCACCTGTGCCCCGGGAGTCGTCCTTTCATCTTAAGGCAATTCACTTTTCCGCTCGTTGGGTGGCGTTGTGGTCACTGTAAGGTGACCATCTGCGAAGGATGCAAGAGTCGCGCTGGTTGGAAATGGTTCTGCGGCTGGGGGACAGCCACCTGCCCCGCCTGCAGCCAGCCGTTTAGACCCGTGCAGTTCTTCGCAGAAGAGCACACGGACGTGGGCGTGCTGAGGGAGCTGCTGCCCCGCGATGTGGCAGAGAGAGAAATGGTCAGCTCCTGGGAGTGCAAGCCGCAGACGGACCTGCTTCCTCGGCAACCTGACTCTGTGAAGCACTCCGACCAGGTGGATGCTCTGAGACGCCAGCAGTCCTCTCGTATGTTCATCTGGGGCGCTGCGGGCGCGGCTATAGTTGCCCTGGCGGGTGTCCTGGCTCGACAGGGAGGCGCCCTCGGGGATTTTGTGAAGCTCTTATTGCCGCTAGCCATCGTGCCGGCAGCAGGATCCGCTTTGTGTGTCTACAAAGCGATTATGCTCAGACGCTCCGGGCCACGGCAACTCCCGCCGGAGGGGGTACTGCGAGCTTTCGCGCGAGTCGTCACCGGATCAAGTGATTCCAGGCGAGACGCCGCCGAGTTCGCCTCATTGATCGATCTGTTCTCGCCAGAGGTTGTGAACACGCTCCATGCTGGGACTAGGGAATCCGACCTGTCAGCACTGGCCACCGCATGGGGGGAGGTGTGGAAGGTTACGGAGCACAAGGTCGCGGCAGCCTTTCCTCCCGATGCACTCGCGACAATACTCCAGAGTCCGCTCCAGAGCCCCGAGACTCAATTCCGCTTGTTAGCATACGACTTCGACGCGTCGGTCGTCCACCAAGATGACGCGACTGCCATTGGCAGAATTGAGTTTCGGGTCACGCCGGAGAGAAAGCAACAGTGGGCATACCGCTACGAGTGGCAGAGAGTGCAGACGAGCCGGCAGTTTGCGTTCGAAGTTGTCCTGCATCTCCGCAAGCTCGGAGATGCCTGGCTGATAGAGGAGGCGTTTCCGACGGAGGTTTCCCCAGGTTGATCACTCAGGATCAGTGTGCCGCTACAGTGCGGTGAGACCAGAGGGTCGCACAGAACGGAGGTTTCGAACAGGTGAAACCCAGGACACGTAAGCTGGCGAATCTGCTATTCGTACTGTCAGTCATTGCCGCTGTGCGCGTGCTGATCCAGCTCGTTGCGCGGTCGGGTGTTGACCCGTTGGAGGTTATGATATTGCCACTTCTGGTGTTCAGCTTTGGGCTTGCGGTGGGGCGACCATGGGCCTGGTGGGGTCTGCTCGCATTTATACTGATCATTGCCGCCGCGACTTTCCGGTACGTGGGTCCGTCGCTCTGGAACGAAATGGCTACCCGTCCTGTCGAGTACAAGGTCTCTGCTGGGGGGGGCTGCTTGTTTTTTCTGGCACTCTTCGGTGTGCCGCTGTGGCTGCTCCTCACCGACACACCTGCCGGATGGCAGCCATGCGCTGAAGACGCGTCAACAGATCAGCCAGGTTGAGTGTCCGACATGCGCACGAAACCGCCTACAGAACCGGTAACGATTTGACTCCTCCCGGGCGGAAAGGCCGCGCTGAACACCCGGAACCTCGATCTCCACACCACCCGGAGAAGTCGGCATTGCTATGTTAGAAGTACTCACGCTCTCGGTGGCACTAAGACCCGGTGCAAGTCATCCACTTGTCAGCCTGCACATCTGCTGCGAACACGGTGATTCCACATGGACATGATGTATAAGGATGACTGGCCTGAGGCGCGCGAGCGGCTCTGCGCCTGGTGGGAAGGCGAGATCATTGACCGCGTCGCGATCAGGGTGACCGCGCCGAAGGGCGCGCGGCGATTCGTCCAGCCTCCCGACGGCATCGAGACGCGCTGGACCGATCCCGACTACCGGGTGGCGCAGACCGAGTCGGCGATGGAGGCGACGTTCTGGGGCGGCGAGGCGATCCCGTCCGTGTTCGTGAACCTCGGCCCCCCGGTCATGGGCGCATACCTCGGCTGCCCGCTCCATCACGACGAGCGCATCGGCTGGCAGACTCCCATCGTCCGGGAGCAGTCCGATTGGGAGCGCATTTCGTTCGACCGGGAGAACCGCTGGTGGAAGCTGACAAAGCTGCTGACCGAGAGGCTCGTCGAAGCCGGCGCGGGTAAGTACTTCGTCGCGCACACGGACATCGGCGATCCCGGCGACGCCATGTCCTACCTTCGCGGGCCGGAGAATCTGTGGCTTGACCTGATCGAGATTCCCGAGACGGTGTACGCCGTCCGTGACCGGCTTCTGGAGCTCTGGTATCGCCTCTACGATGAGCTTTTCGAGATCGTGCAGCGCAGGATGACCGGCTCATCGTGCTGGATGGGCCTTTGGTCGTCGCGCAAGTACCACACGCTTCAGTGCGATTTCTCGTGCATGATCTCGCCCGACATGTACCGCGGCTTCGTGCTCCCGGAGATTATCTCGCAGGCGAAGTGGCTCGACCACAATACCTATCATCTCGACGGCCCCGGCGCGATCCAGCACCTCGATATCCTGCTGGAGATGCCCGAGCTTGGAGGGATTCAGTGGGTTCCGGGAGCGGGCGCGCCTCCAGTAAGGGAATGGCCCGATCTCTTGAAGCGGGTTCAGGCCGCGGGGAAGCTTCTGTATCTGGGCGCCGCGCCGGGCGACATTGAGCCGATGCTCGAGTTCCTGTCCCCGAACGGCATCATCTTCAGCACGCGCTGGGGATCGGAGCAGGAGGCCCGCGATCTGCTGAAAAAAGCGGAAACGTGGACGGCCGAGGCCGCAAGACGCGGCCGCGTATAGGTCCCATAGGTCCTATAGGTCCTGTACGGCGTGAGAGGCGAAACACATGAGAATCGGCATTCTCGGCGTAGGCAGCTCCAGCATCGTGAGTTCCAAGCGAGGGCGGAGCTTTATCCGTCTCTTCCAGGCGCTTCCGCAGACTGAGGTCGTCGCCGTCTGTGACCTGCTGGAAGATGGGCTGGCGGAGGTCGGGCGCGACTTCGGCATCAAGAAGCTGTACACCGACTATAGCGAGATGCTGGAGCAGGACCTGGATGCTGTGGTAGTATCGAGTCCCGCTCCTGTCCATGCAGAGCATTCCATAGCTGCTTTGAGGAGCGGAAAGCACGTGCTGTGCGAGGTTCCGGCCTGCTACGATATCGCCGAGTGCCGGAAGGTCGTGGACGCCGTTCGCGAGAGCGGAAAGAAGTACATGCTGGCCGAGAACTACTGCTACTTCGCCTACGTAGAGACCTGGAAGGAGATGATCAGGGCCGGGCGGATCGGCAGGCCCTTCTACGCCGAGGGCGAGTACGTACACGATTGCCGGTTTCTGATGGTGAATCCCGACGGCCGGAAAACCTGGCGGGCGAGCATGCCGCCGATTCATTACGTCACACACAGCCTCAGCCCGCTGATCCAGATGATGGAGGCCAGATGCGTGTCGGCGGTCGGGATGCATACCGGGTGCAATGTCGCTCCCGAGATCGGGGCTATTGATATGGAGGTGGGACTCTTCCGCATGTCCAACGGCGCCGTCGTGAAGCAGCTCTGCGGGTTCTCGGTCGTTCGCGAGCCGTCGTTCATCTTCCTCAGCATCTACGGCACGAAAGGAGTCCTCGAGGGAAAGCGCTACGACGGGGACGAGGTCAAGGGGTATTTCGAGGACGTCCCGAACCTGCACGGTATGGTCAAGTTTCCGCTGGACGATCGCCACACAAAGGTCCCCGCGGAGGCGTCTCTCGGCGGCCATGGGACTTCCGAGTACTTCATGCTTAAGGATTTCATAGACTGTATTCTGAACGACACCAAGCCGCGGATAGACGTGTACGATGCGATGGACTTCACCGCGCCGGGCCTTTGCGCGCACATCTCCGCCGAGAACGGGAGCCGGCCGGTGGACGTGCCGGATTTCAGATAGACTCCTGCCGCTCAATGGGCGCATCTTCGCTCGTCGGGTGAAAAAGGGCGAAAAAGTGGCATCTCATCCGCTGTCTGATTGAGGCGCGATGATCTGCCGCATTTGCTGGGCGCGCGATCCCTCCTGCATTGGAATTCCTCAGGAAATGTGCTACAGTTATCTCACCGGTGATCCGCCACGCCGGGAGGTGTCATTCCCATGCCGGCAAACCTGACCCCCCAATACAAAGAAGCTGAAGAGCGTTACCGCCAGGCCAAGACTCCGGAGGACAAAATGGCCGCGCTTGAGGAAATGCTCGCGGTCATACCGAAGCACAAGGGCACGGAGCACATGCAGGCGGACATCAAGCGCCGCATGTCCAAGCTCCGCCAGCAGGACGAGAAGAAGACCCACGGCAAGCGCGGAGTTGAGTACAATGTGGAGAAAGAGGGCGGGGGCCAGGTCGTCCTCGTCGGGCCGCCGAACTCGGGCAAGTCGAAGCTCCTCTCACGCCTGACCAATGCCCAGCCGGACATAGGCGACTATCCGTTCACCACCCAGAAGCCGCTGCCGGGGATGATGGAATACGAGGACATCAAGATCCAGATCGTGGATATCCCGCCGATCACGGAGGAGTTCACGGAGCGCTGGATGGCTGCTATCGTGAGAAACGCCGATGCCGCTCTGCTCGTGCTCGATCTGACCGACGGGTCGGTTCTGGACGAGATCGAGACCACACTCCGAGTACTCCAGAAGTTCAGAGTCGCATTGTACGGTTGGGACAGGCCGATTCCACCGGACGAGACGGGGATTGCCGTGCCGAGGAAATCAATCCTCGTCGCCAACAAGATGGATCACCCTGACAGTCCTGGCAACCTCGAGGTCATTCGGGAGCTGTATGACGAGGCTTTTCCCGTAGTGCCTGTGTCGTCGGAGTCCGGCTTGGGACTGGAGGACCTGAAGCAGCAGGTCTTCCTAATGCTCGACGTGGTTCGGGTCTACACGAAAATCCCCGGGAAGCCGGCCGATATGGACATGCCGTACGTCGTTCCGCGCGGCAGCACCGTTCAGGACGTGGCAACGATGGTCCACAAGGATTTCGCGGAAAAGCTCAGATTTGCCAGGATATGGGGTGAGAGCAAGTTCGCCGGGCAGATGGTCAGCCGGGACCATGTGCTCGAAGATCGTGACGTGATCGAGTTGCACGTGTGACCTATGGACAACATCTGCCCAATTGACTCCGGCGGCATCATGCTCAGCTACAAATGCAATAGCCGGTGCCGCCACTGTCTATACGCGGCCGGTCCTGAATGGAAGGAGTGGCTGGACGTCGGCGACGCGGGACGCATCTTCGAGGGGCTTCTCTTGGTCTCGCGCCACTTGCGCGGCTTCCATCTCGCAGGAGGAGAGCCCTTCCTCGATTTCGACAGACTCCTGCGCGTTCAGAGGCTGGCGACGGAGTTCGGCATCCCCATCGAGTACGTGGAGACGAACGCCGCCTGGTGCACGGACGAGGATATTGCGAGGGAGAAGTTCGGGCAATTGAAGGACGCCGGGCTTCGGTGCCTTCTGGTCTCGTGTTCCGCTTTTCACGCCGAGCGCATCCCTTTGAACCGCGTCACGGTTGCTGTAACGGCCGGCTATGACGTATTCGGGCCGAACGGCGTGGTCCTGTGGGTTCCCGATTTCTACCGGCAGCTTTCCGAGATCGCCGCGGACCGAACGATCGGGCTCGACGAGTATGTGGAGTCGGTCGGCAGGACCACGGCCCGGCGCATGATCAGGTCGGGTTACAGTCTGATCTCCGGCGGCCGGCTTGGCTATGAGCTTGCGGAGTTCTACGACCGCCAGATTCCGGAGCACTGCCGGGGCGATCACTGCCGTCTGGAACTCCTGGAATCCGGCCACGCCCATTTCGACCCATACGGCAACCTGATTCCGGCCTTCTGCTCCGGAATCTCCCTGGGCGATGCACGCGACCTGCCGGCTCTGATCAGGGAGTTCGACCTGAGCCGACTGTCTCTCGTTCGCATGCTGGTAGAGAGTGGACCGTATGGTCTGTACGAGTTCGCCGCGAAGGAGTTCGGCTACACGGCGCTCGAAGGCGGCTATGTCGGGAAATGCCATCTCTGCGTGGACGTCCGCCGGTGGATCGTCAGCCACACGACGGAGTTCCTCGAACTGGCGCCGTTGCAGTTGTATGAGCAGTTGAGTATTTGATGTAGGGGAGGCCCTCTGTGGCCTCCCGCTCCATTCGGATTAGAGCAAAAGCCAGCATCCGAAATACCGGACGCCGGCCCCACTGTTCACCGTTCACCGTTCACTGTTCACCGTTCACTGGTCACTACGCCTCCGCAGGCACTACCTCTTGCTCGACTGCCGGTGCAGCCGCCTTCTCGGGATCCTTGAAGAAGAGCAGGAACGCGATTGCACACGCGACGGTCAGCGCGCACGGGACGAGGAATACCCTGGTCCAATTGTGCACCTCTGTCGCGGTGCTGAAGAACGCGTTGCCGAGAATGAAGCCCGTGAACTGCATCCCGAGCCACGTACCCACGCCGAGTGTTACCAGGGTCAGCAGGCTCTGCGCGGATGCTCGGATATCCTTGGTCGCCACCATATCCACGAAGATCTGGCTTGCGACGAAGAAGAATGCGTAACCCAGCCCATGGAACGTAAGCGACACTATGACCAATGGGCGCATGATCTCTATCGGACCATACGGAGCAGCCGCGAAGACGATATACCGCAGAGGCCATGCTATCACGCCGATGGCAAGGGTCTTCCGGACGCCCAGCCTGTGCAGCGAGAGCGGCAGGAAGATCGCCATGGCGAGGATCTCCGCGGCCTGTGCGACGGTCATCGTGGCGGGTATGATCGAGGGGTCTATCTTCAAGGCCCTGTTCAGGAAATCGGCAGTCGGAAGATAGTAGAACTGCAATTCCGTGGTCACGACAAAGGCGATGAGCATGAAGACCAGGAAGTTCGCATTCTTGAGCAGAACGAACGCCTCGCGGAATGCGAGCGGGTCGGCGGCTTCGTCCTTCGCCGGCGGAGTGTTGGGCAGGAAGAAGCAGAAGGTGCCCATGATAAGGCTGAAGACCCCCGCGAGCATGAGGCTGTCGGCCATGCCGGGCGGAACGCCGAACTTCCGCCAGGCAGTCAGGCATAGGCCGGCGACTATCCAGCCTATCGTGCCCCATACACGGATTCCACCGAATGTCTTCTCGTCCCTGAGGTGATGGAATGCCAACGAGTTGGTCAGAGCCAGCGTCGGCGCGAATAGCAGGCAGTACAGCCCGAAGACCAGCATCATATTGCTGAAGCCGTGAGTCTTGGCAGCAACCAGCAAGAGGACTCCTCCGATAAGCTGCACCACGCCCAGGAACCACTGAGTGGGCACCCATCGGTCGGCAACCTGTCCTCCCGTAAAAGGTGCGAGAATACATGCGAGCGGCAGTAGCCCGAAGAGAAGCGCCGCCTGCTGGCTGGACAGCCCGAGGCCGTTAGGGGACGCACCTACGAGATACGGCCATAGGACCGGCGCCCAGGCCCCCCAGATTGCGTACTGCAGAAACATCATTGCGCTCAGCCGAAAGCGTAAGCCTAAAGCCATTTCATCCTCCCTAGTGCAATATCGGGAAAAGGTGTTTCAGGTTTCAAGTCTAAAGTTTCAGGTTGCCGGAGATCCCCAGCCTGAAACTTGAAACCTGGAACTTGAAACCTGGAACTTCGTTCACCGGTTTTGCAGTAGAATGCTCAGGGTACGATGCCCTTTATGATATCCGAAAGCACCTTCGACGGACTGGCTCATCATTCCTCCATGTGCTGTGCGCAGGATGAGAGGAGGTCCTTGTCGAACTTCGCATAGGCAGGCAGAGGCGAGAGGAGTAAACGGATGAAATCGCACACCGAGTATCTGTGGTTCAATACGGCCAAGCGACGTGAATACATCAACATCACCGAAGAGTGCGCTCGGATTCTCCGCCAGAGCGGGATCCGCGAGGGGATGATGCTCGTCTCAGCAATGCACATCACAGCAGGCGTATGGGTGAACGATAACGAGCCGGGGATCATCCAGGACGCGGACGAAATGCTGGAGAGATTGGCTCCCTTCAACCCGAAGTACCGCCACCATCACACCGGCGAGGATAACGGGGACGCGCACCTGAAGAACCTTCTGATCCACCACCAGGTTATCATCCCTATCACGGACGGCCAGCTCGACCTAGGCCCCTGGCAGACGATATTCTACTGCGAGTTCGATGGCCGCCGGAGGAAGCGCGTGATTGTGAAGGTGATGGGGGAGTGACAAACGAACTAGTGGATGAGATGGCTGAGCGACATGACCGTTTTATGAAGGACCCGCCGGCGATCCGTCTTGGCGGTATTGCTGCCGATCTCGCTCGCATAGCCTCTTTCGCCTCAAACCCCGCGAACCGGCAGGCGATTCTGGACATGCTGGAGGAGAGCAAGTGGTTCATAGAATGGACCGCCCCGTCGGAAGAGCCCAGTAAGGCAGCGCGCCTGGTGGAGATCCAGGTTTCACTGGCGTTAATGGAGTATCGGCTGCATCGCGGTGATCTGGATTTCGCCAGCCTTTCTAGATTGGCTGCCGAATGGAGTGACGAAGTGCTCGGCATGTCGGGCTTGCTGGAATAGCAGGATTTCTATTTTACCTCCGGGTTTTGTTCCCGATTTGCCCGTGGCTCTGCGTTGAATCTCGGACGGCCGCCGTAGAGAGCGAGTAGTTGTGAAGGTGATAGGGGGGTAGCTAACTCCACCTGAGCACCACTCCCAGCGTCTCATGCGGGCGATTGAGCAGCATGTCCCATGCCTTCGGAGCGTCGGCGGCATCGAATACGTGGGTGATGAGCGGCTCGAGCACGAGCTTCTTCTCGGCAAGGAGACGAAGTACCTCCGGCTCGCCTTCCAGAGCGCACGGGAAGACCATCGTCACCCGCTTGATATGGGCAGGATGGAACGCGAAGGAAACCTTGCCTGGGTACCAGCCCTGCCATACGAGCTTCCCGAAAGGCCGAACGACTTTCACAGCATCATCCATCAGCTCGGTCTTGCCCGCCGCCTCGACCGCCACGTCTGCTCCGTCCGGCTTCTCGGCGAACACGGCATCGGCAAGAGCCTTGCCGGCTGAATCAACGACTTTGTCGCAACTGTGAAGAGCCGCCAGTTCCCTCCGCAGAGGCACGATATCCGCGCCTACGACCCTCGCCCCCGAAAGACGCGCGATCTGCGCGTATCCCTGGCCGATGAGCCCCAGTCCGATCACCGCCACCAGGTCGTCAGTACCGATTCCTGTCTGCCGCACGCCTCGATACCCGACGCAGAAGAGCTTTGCGAGCGCGGCCACCGGGAGCGGCACGCCCTCGGGAACTTTCACCGCGCCCTTGTAGTTCTGAACCGAATGCTCCACGTGCGCTCCCCAGCCGTAGTTCACGCCCTCCGGCAGCCGAGAAGACCAGAGGTTCACGACGTCGCCGACCGCGATCCCTTTGACCTCGCGCCCGACTTCGACGACCTCACCCGTCTGCTGGTACCCGGGGACGCATGGGAATCTCGTGTCCTCCGGCCGCTCGCCCCGGAGTATCCAGCCCTCCGTTCCCACGCTGATTCCCGAGTAGATCATGCGGACAACGATGTCCTCGGGTCCAGGGTCCGGCATATTCAGTTCCCAGATCTCCACTCTTCGCGGCTCCACGAAGACGACGGCTTTCGATTTGATCGGCATGGCAAGGGCTCCTTTCAACCCACTCCGATGTTCCCCGCCGGCGACGTGACCTCCTGCGGGAAAAGAAGGTTAGCGCAGACAGGCCGGAGAACGGATAGGCGGTAGCGGCTCCTGGAGAGTGCTTATGAGACATTGGTCGGCTGTCATTCTGGCCATGTGTATCTGCGGTGTCTGTGGCCACGCTGGAGGAGGAGAAGGAGAGATGCCGAAGCAGGAGACTTTGGCGGATATCTTCGCCCGGAAGCTCGCCTACACCACGGCAAGCCCGTTTTACAGGGAACTTCACACGCCGCATACGAAGCGTTTCCTGCCGAAGCCCTGGACGCCCCAGCCGGGCGAGACCCTGATCGGTCCTGACTGGGCGTTACGCGCCGAAGGGATGGATGCGCCGCCCGGTCCGTTCGCCGTCGAGGAACTAAGGACTTTTTTCGCCCATGCCGGGGAAATCCGATTGAAGAGCGGCGGGGCCAAGAAACAGGTTCTGCTCCGCGTCGCGGGGAAGGCTAAGGATCGCGTGTCAGCCGACAGCTACTCCCTGACGGTCTCGGATTCCCGCATCGAGGTCACAAGCCCGTCGCCCAGGGGTGTGCTCTACGGCGTCTACTACCTGGAGCAGCTTCTGCTCGAGCGAGGCATTCCGGCCCTGTCGCCAATGTCCGTCGAGCGCAAACCCCGGTTCGACGTCCGCATGTTCGGCGAGGTCTACGGGACGTTCACCGTCAGCGGTCTTCGGATCGATCGTCCCGTGAGCCGTGATACGTTCTCGGCGCTCAGCCGGTTCGGGGCGAACGCGAGCTTTACCTTCGTGCAGCTTGGGGACTACCTGGGCAGCGAGACCTATCCTGAACTCAGCAACCCCGACCGCGAGAAGAACCTTGCCGAGCTCAAGCGCCTGGCGGATATGGCGAAGTCGGTTGGCATCGAGCTGTACCTGGATGCCTACAACCCGAAGCTGCCCGCGAACCATCCGGTGTTCCTCGCACATCCGAATGCGATGGGTGCGACGCAGCACGGCGGAGACATCCGCTGCCTGTGTCCGTCCGACCCCAAAACGCTGGAATACATCGCTGACTCCTGGGCGGACGTTTTTCGCCGTGTGCCGTCTCTGGGCGGGATGGTTGCGATCATAGGCGGCGAGGGATTCTATCACTGCTACATGCGCCGCGTGTCAGACGTGCCGGATTGCCCCCGGTGCAGCAAGCGGTCTGCGGAGGACGTGGTGGCTGATCTCACGAATGCCGTCTTTCGGGCGATTCGAAAAGTCAAGCCGTACGCCGAACTCCTCGCGTGGCCCTATTCCGCGTTTGTCTGGTCGAAGGATCCGTATCAGCTCGATCTGATCTCCAGGCTCGATCCCGGCATCCAGCTTGTTTCGGAGATTGACAAGGATTATCGTTACCAGAAGGACGGCTACATCAAGAACATCTGGGACTACTCGATTGACTTCATTGGCCCCAGTGACAGGTTCACCGCCCAGGCAGAGGCCGTTCGGAAGCGCGGATCGAAGCAGTGCTGCAAGACCGAGACCGCGACCGCCTGGGAGATGACCGGAGTCCCCTACATACCATGCATGCAGCGTTGGGGCGAGCGCATGGATGCCATACACCGTGCCAGGCCGGACTCGATCTTCTATGCATACGACTGTACCGGGTTCGCCCGGTCCAGACCCGAGGAGCTCGCGGGTCGGCTGAACTGGACGCCCTCCGGCAGCGGCGATGAGGAGATCACGAGAATCGCGGTCCGGGATTTCGGACCGGCGGCGGACAAAGTGATCGAAGCCTGGAGGTATTTCAGCGAGGCGCTGGGGCACTGCCCGTACCTGACGCACGGGTACTACATGGGGCCAAGCTTCATCGGGCCGGGTCAGCCGCTCATGCTCTCCGAAGCGGATATGCCTCGGGAGTTGTTCGGTCGCTTCTTCTATCTCGCCGAGAACGATTTATCCGACGGGAGTTCTCAAGCGTTGGTCCTCCGCCCGATCTATGCCGGGGATGTCAGGGTTTCCCCGGCGGAGATGGCGGACATGGACAGGGCGGTCGCGCTCTGGGAGCAGGGCGTGCAGGCGCTCAAATCCGCGCGGGGCCGGGTCACCGAGCCGTACGAGAAGGAGTATCGTCGGGAGCTGGACATGGCGGCGTATCTGCAGGCCTGCTTCCGATGCGTGGCAAACTGCAACCGCTTCTTCGCCCTGCGTGCGGAGTACGTCGAATTGATGAAGCATCCGGCCGCGAACAGGGATCGCGCGCTTGAGGTGCTCACCGGGATGGAGAAGCTTGCGAGGGCCGAACTTGTCAATGCTCGACAGGCGCTCCCCATCGTCCGGCGGGATCCGCGCCTCGATCTCGCCGTCCGCCTGGACCTCGATTACCCGCCGCTCGTGAAGATCCTCGAGGCGAAGATCAGGTATACCGAGAAGCTGCTGCGGGAGCAGATCCCGGCAGAGCGTGCGAAGCTGGGGTGACCATAGGCTCGGCAGCGAATTGACCCAGAGGCTCCTGTTGGCCTGGGACAGAAGGAATCCGCTCCCTGCGGCTAGAAACCGTAATGGAAAGACCGGATGCGTAGGCTGACCTCTTGCGGCAGCACCATGCGAGGAACTGGCAGGTTCACCACAATGGAATCGTTCGGCGATCAGCCAATGTTAGTCAGAGAGACCGCTGCGCTGTTTGAGATTCCGATCAGCAACGTCCCGGATACGCTGGGTTTGTACGAGATTCACCCCGAGAATGCGTTTGAGTGGCTGGAGCAAGCGCCGGCCGAGAGCATACACGCAGTTGTAACAGATCCCCCGTATGGGCTTGTGGAGTACAGCGAGAAAGAGCTCGGCAAGCTCCGAAATGGCAACGGTGGGGTATGGCGAATACCTCCGTCGTTTGATGGCTGTCTGCGGAGCCCGTTGCCGCGGTTCACGGTGCTGGGTGACGGGGATAAGGCGGCCCTTAGAACCTTCTTTGAGCGACTGGCAACTGGGCTCATGAAGGTGCTAGTCCCCGGGGGCCATGTAATCATAGCCACAAATCCCCTTGTATCCCACCTGGTATACGTGCCTTTCATTGACGCGGGGTTTGAGAAACGCGGCGAGATCATCAGGTTGGTTCAGACGTTGCGTGGGGGGGATCGCCCGAAGAATGCACATGATGAGTTCCCTGATGTCACTGTGATGCCTCGGTCCTGCTGGGAACCGTGGGGATTGTTCAGAAAGCCGTGTGAGGGACGAGTGCAGGACAACCTGCGGAAGTGGCGAACGGGGGGCCTTCGGCGCATCTCGAGGATCGAGCCGTTCAAGGATGTGATACAGTCATCCCCAGCGCGTGCAGACGAGCGTGGGATCGCCCCTCATCCTTCGCTGAAGCCCCAACGCTTTCTGCGCCAGCTAGTTCGCGCCTCGCTGCCGCTGGGAGTCGGGATAATCCTGGATCCCTTTATGGGATCGGGGTCCACCATCGCCGCGGCTGCTGCCTGCAGTCTGCGGAGCATTGGCCTTGAAGTTGACAAAGACTACTTCGAGATGGCTAAAGCGGCCATTCCGAGGCTGGCCGCGCTGAGGGTATAGACGTATGGTGAGAGACAAAGACTTCGACCCGGATGTTCCGCTCCCGCCCCGCTTGACAATCACAGCTATTAAGAAGTCAATCGAGTACGTAGAGCGGGAAGGTAGAGACTTGGTAGACCTCTACTTCGAGCAAGCCAACGTGTTCAGCGGGGTTGTGGGTATTCTGGGGACCAGGGCTCTCGATACCTTCAGCGTGTATGAGAAAAGCCGTCACGCGGATGTGGCTCAGCAACGCTTCCCGGATCTGTGCAGACGTGGAGCTGGGCCGTCTCCCTGTCCCCGCGATTGTTTAGAGTCTAAGGCCAGCAAGCGGGCGTGGGCATTGCAGTCCCACTATGACCACGCGGGGTGGTACATTGTGTGGCGGTATCTGGTGGACAGCACCTGCTCGATCGAGCCGGAAAAGCCCGTCCTTGTGTGGCGGGTAGATGTGCTTTTTCTGGAAAAGAGTGACTGGAAATATGAAGGCAGCACGGCCGGGGAGTCTGGCGGTGGGAGAACTCACACCTTCGGTTTGAGGAATCCAGCCGACAAGCTCCAGGGAAAGGCCGTGTACAGACGAAGCGATATCAGGTTGTCTGGCGGAAAACCGACTCCCGTCAACGGTGGCTGATACGTTCTTCGGCCATGCCCTTTGGCGGAACCCGCATTCCCCGGCGTCACTGTGCCCGGCCTTGACACTGCAAGCCTCCTCGCGTATACTTTCCAGGGGCGCGACAGTGGAACGCCTCGGAATGCTGCGTTTTTCTACCCCTTCATGCGCTCAGTTTTACCTGCGCGAGTGTAGATTCAGGAGGACAGTCGTATGCCAAGTTCGGACGACAGAGGCGTCGGGACTGAGTGCTGTGGCGCCGGAAGCACGCTCGATCCCGCGTCGAAAACCATAGCAGAGCTCGCCTTGGGCAAGAACCCTCGCTGCGAGGACATGATGCCGGGGTGGGACGTAGAAGTCGCCCGGCAGAAATTGCTCTTCTTCACCCGACCGGCGGAGTTTGCCACCCGGCTGGCGGCCGTCACCGAGAAGCTCGATGAAGCGTTCGGCAGCGGAGACCTCGACGCGCGGAAGCGATGCATGTCCTTCCTGCTGGGCGTGGCCGACTCTCTGAACTCGGTCGTCGAGCTGCACCACAATCTGCAGAGCTCTCGGCTGCACGGCGACGGGACTCTGCCGGATGCCGCGGCGGCGCTGTGTCACGAGGAGTCTGTGAGGCAGTTCGAAGCCTGGGAGAACCAGGCCCCGGACGCAGCAAAGACGGTACTCGATGACGTCAAGCTCGAAGACCTGGCCGTGAACAAGGGCGACAACCTGTTCATCTCCTGGGCCATGAACTGGGAGATGGAGCAGGGAGTTGATCCGTATTCCTCGATATCCGAATTCCTGAAGTGCTTCAAAGCGCTCTACGATCCCGAGACCTACTACGTCGCGCTTTTCCTGGCCAGGGAGCGCGGCGAGACGAAGACCCAGTTCTTCAATGACTACGGTCTGCACGCTGCCAGATGCCGAAAGATAGGAAGCCTCGGCGGCACGACCAATCCGGCCATCGCCGTCATGGGTGAAGATGACCTCGACGGCAAGGGAAACATCTGGGGCGACAGCGCGAGCAGCTTCATCAAGGGCAGACCGAACAAGTGGCGTGAGATACGGAAGGTCATCGCCCGCGAGCAAGTCCGGCTCGGCGAGGCGGATGACTGGGGCGCGACGGCCTTCACCGAATGGGTGGTAGTTGATGCGATGCTCGGCCTCCGGTCGGTCTTCCTGCTCGAAGGGCTCGGCCGGGTCGCGTTCCAGCTCAGGCCCGACTGGCATCTCGATGAGGAAAAGCTCACCTATGCCGGCGGTCAGATCTACAAGCGGCTGGGTCAGCGAATGAGGATATTCGACGACCTCCTTCTCGAGGGCGCCGAGGAGCCGTATGTCGGCGTCTCCGCTCGGAGAGTCGGCAAGCCGAACAACCACTTCAAGATTTCCTGCACCTCGCAGGTCGCGCTTGACATCGTGCGCGCGTTCAATGCCGGCTATCATCCCATGTACCCGGATGCCGTGAAGGAGCGCATGTTCACCAACATGACTCTGAGCTACGAGGTCCCGCAGATGGTCGCCTCGAGCCTCGCGGTGGAGCAGGGGATAGGCGAATACGAGAAGCGAACCGGCGAGAAGGTTGATGATGGTGAGGGCGGATCGGTCGTCACCAGCATGATCGGCCGGTTCAACGATGCCATTCGCGTGCATCGCGTGGAGCAGCTACTGTCCGCCCTGCCGTCGAACTCTCGCTTCAAGTCTGAGATCAAGCCGTCGGCGGTCAAGTCACTGACGGACGCCCCGCTGAACAGTGCGGAGTTCCAGGCGGAGGCGGCCAAGGTGGGCCTGCAGTTCGAACCCGAGGCCGAGGAGGACGCCATTGACCACGCGGGGACGCTGGCCACCAAGCGCGCCGTGATGTACCTTGAACACGAGTACGGCATGAAGCGCACCCGGATGCTCACTGCATCGAAGCGCAAGTTCCATCAGAACACGGATCTCATGGATGTGCCGTTCTCGACGGACTTCGGCAATATCCAGCGCATGTATCTGGAGTTGAAACAGGCAGGCTCGCTCAGTATTGACTCCTGGCGCACCCTGTACGATGGGATGAACCCGGACGGAACTCCGGCTCCCGGATCGGTCTGGGAGAAGCGGTCGGAGACCCTGGCGAGGATATGGCAGGGTTGGCGGAATGCGTTCGACCCGGACGGCGTGCGGCCCGAGGAGTATCTCAATACGATCTACGTGCCGCCGACTCTGAACCAGTTCACCGCATTCTGGCACGAGAACGTCGCCCGGGCGAGGACGGCCAGGGAAGCGGCAGAGCGGGATCGGTGATACGACTTGGGGCCGTGGATTCCCGTGCCCCCGGGATCATCATGCCTCCGGCCTTTGCTCCTTGTGCTATAATGTGAACGGAGGACGATGGCGATGAGATCAGCTAAGGTGAGGCCGGACTTCACAGTCGAGCTCCCGGAGGAGCTTCGCGCGACGCTGCGGCCCGGAGAGTCCCTCGATGTTGTGGTTACCGGTGAGCGTGTAACCTATGCCCGGCGCAGGAGGCGAGCACGCCCCAGCCTGCGCGAGGTGATCGAGCGCGTCCGGCGCAATCCGCCCGCAATGAGCCCCTCGAATGAAGAGATCGAGGAGATAATCCACCAGGTTCGTCAGGGACATGACACAGGCGGATTCCGGCGATTAGTCCTCCCGCCGACCTTCAACCAGTTCACCGCGTTCTGGCACGGGAACGTCGCCCGGGCGAAGACGGCGAGGGAAGGGGCCGAGCGGAGCAGTTAGCAGTCACGGTTCGGGACCCCTGCGGTGATATGATATAATGAAGGTGCGTGACGTACTCAAGTGCCTGGAAGAGGACGGTTGGTTTGAGGTGCGAAGGCGCGGGAGTCACCGCGTCCTCAAGCACAACACCAAACGGGGAATCGTTGTAGTACCCGGCCACCTTTCCGATGATCTCGCGCCGGGAACGCTGAAAAGTATCCGTGACCAGGCCGGGCTGGAGGGAAAGCTGTGAAAGAGTATACTGTTATTTTCGAGTGGACGGGCAACAACTACTCCGCGTACGTCCCAGACCTGCCGGGCTGCGTCAGCACCGGGAAGACGCTGGAGGAGACGGAGCAAAACATCAGTGAGGCCATCTCCCTGTACATCGAGACCCTCCGCGATGAAGGACAGCCCGTCCCCGAGCCCACCACCAAGGCCAAGCCCGTCACCGTCGCGGCGTAGACAGTGGCCTGACCGATCTGCCAGAAGCGGATGAGGGAGAACATCTCCCGGGCGAAGTCCGCGCGGGAAGCGGCAGAGCGGGAGAAGTAGCTTCTCTCTCCACACGTCGAACAGGGGCCTGCTACCCTGGGAAAAGCATCCCCAGATGCCTCTCGATATGCCGCGCCACTGACGCGCAATGCTCCTCCTCGTGCCGGTGGAGCGTGTCGTATATCTGATCCCGCTTCTCGTCAAGCAGCGCGCCGTAGGAGATGTGGAAGAGCTGCCGGACATCCGGTCGGGCGAGAAACGCGGACAGACCGTCCGGCGGCTCGGCCGGGAACTGCTCCTTCGTGATCGAGACGTGATACGCCTTCTTGCTCTCGTCAAGGTTCTCCAGACACAGCGCGTACAGCTCGCGGAAGAGGGAGGCGTCCACGGATGCGATCACCTTTACCGCCTGCAGCCAGCTCGTTCCGGACGTCTTCACATGAAACCGCCCTTCGGTGATCTCCGCGAAGAGCGGATAAATGCTGAACTTGTCGCTGCCGGAATGGAGACTCAGCCGATAGCCTCCTATCTCCCTGCACAGCGCGGTGTGGCCGTGCAGAGACCGGGCGAGCGCCGTCACGTCGCCCGCGTAGTCCACGCCTTTCTGAAACTGCCCGGGGAACTTGGGCGCAAGGCTCGTGAAGTCTATCCCGCTGCGGTGCAGGTATTCGGCAACGAACAGATGATCTTCCGGAGTCGTATCGCGGGCGCTCTCGTCAATTGAGACCTCCAGGTCGAAGTTCCGGATAACACCTCCCAGAAGGCCGTGGAAATGCTTCACCTGCTCCAGGGCTTTCTCGTACATCAGCGCGGAAGTCAGCAGCTTCTCCTCGGAGATTTCGGGACTCTCGCCGCACGCTGTCGCCAGTTCCATGCCCGCGCAATCCGAGATGATCCTGCGGCTGAGTTGAGAGAGCTGGTCGGCCGGCGATGCTCCGGGGTCCTGAAGCCAATCGCTTACGTCCAGCGTGTACATGCTGTATCCGGCTTCGGCGCCTGCCATGAGGTGCTCTTCGTCCTTGATGTGGTCCGCATCCGCTCCGAACGGCCCTGCGCAGCCGGATTCGAGCACGCCCATGACCGCATCCAGCAGCACGTCCCGGAAATCGCGTCTCGTGCGGGCCAGCTCTCTCGGAGACTGCTGGGCGATCACGGGGAAGACAGGATAACGTGACAGCGCGTCGAGATGAGCCGCCGAGACCAGCCCCAGCCGATCGCCTGTGCCGAACGAAGCCTTGCCATCGCACGGCGAAGGCGCGATCGGTGCGACGGACTTCAGCTTCTCATAGTTCTCCCAGGTGAGTGCATGCAGGCTGGCGGCATCTCCCGACGAGAGTCTCACGCCCTCGAGGACAGACGAGGACAGTGCCAGCCTCCTTTGAGCTTGCAGTACTCCGACCGCTTTCTGCCCCGCACGGCGCGCGACGAACAGCTTCGTCCCGTCTTCGGTGACTCTCAGGGACTGAGGATAGAGGCTGAAGCCGTGCTTCCCGAGTAACTCGGCCAGTTCCTTTATCATGAGTACTCCTCACGTGCCCGATGCTCAAATATACCACTTCTTGCCTGGGTGCGTACAGGCAGGCTATGCCCGCTCTCCCTCGACGTAGTAGAGGACATGCCGCCCGCACTTGAGTAATATATGTGGTAACTGAATGTGACAGCGCATGGGGGCGCGGGGACTATGAGGAATCTGATCTGGCTGGCTGCGGCGTTGATGGCGCCGGGCGCGTTTTCAGTCTGCGCCCAGGAGGTAGAGACCGCGATGGTTTCCTTCAAGCCTACGTGTATCGAAGCCGTTCTCAGCTCGAAGGAGGTGCGGCCGGGGGGGCAGATCGCCGTGACTCTCCGATTCCGCAACGACGGAACGGCTGCTTCGGCAGCCGATTACATGGTGTTCGTGCATGTTGAGTTTCAGGAGAAAAGCTGTGGGAAGATAGTCTTCCAGGCGGACCACATGCCGACCGTGCCGACCACTGCCTGGGATCCTGGGAGAGTGATCGCTGATGGCGCGCACGTCCTGGACTTCCCGGCGGACGCTCCCGAAGGCACGTATCACCTGCACGTCGGCGTCTATTCGCATTCGGCGGCCGGACTCCCTCGCCTGTCCGACCAGTATGTCGCCGAGATCAAGGTTTCGAGAACCGCCCCGGAGGCTTCGCCGATTCCACCGGAGATGGATCCGGCTGAGGCGGCGAGACGCCGCGCTGCACTCGCCAGACGCATCGAGGAAGCAGTAACCATCGAGAACGATCGGCTGGCGTTCACCATTTCACCGAGCAGGGGAACCTGGTCGCTCTTGGACAAGAGCACCGGCGAGGTCTGGCATTCCAACGCCGAGGAGGAACGTCTGGCCGAAGTCAGGTTCACGGATGGGGAACGGATGATCACGAAATCCGCGAACGTCTTCTCCGATGTTCGGCAGGACGCCGGCAGGATAGCGCTGACCTATACGCCGGATCTGCCCGGCCCGGCGCCGTCAATCCTGTTCACAGTTGAGCTTGTGCCTGGGAAGAAGGGCGCCAGATTCTCGTATTCCGAAGTTCCCGGCGCCGAGTCCTCGACTCGAGATGCGCAGGAGTGGCGCGTCGAAACCGTCCGACTGCTGGACAAGGCTCTGTGGGCGACCGACGCCGAGCAGGGATACCTTGCGATCCCACACCGCATGGGCATCCTGTTTCCCGCAGACGAAGGCTTGCCCTCGGTTGCCAGGTATTCCGCTTACAGCAACTACCGCTCCTACTCCATGTCTATGCTCGGGATTGTGAAGAACGACTCGGCGCTCCTGGTCCACTGGGACGACCCGTATGCCGTTCTGGAAGTTCAGCGCTCGTGGCCTGATCTGCCGCACGTTCCGGGGCACGGGATGGTGTCGGCTTCACTGGTCCTTTCGAAGAGCGCGAAGTCCTTCGTCGTCAGTCCGCTTGGAAAGGGCGGATACGTGGAGATCGCCCGGGCTTACAGAGAGGTCGCCCGTGAGCGCGGGCTTCTGCGGACATGGAGAGACAAGATACGAGAGAATCCGGGTGTGGAACGCATGTTGGGCGCGGCGGACTTCAAGCCGTTCGTGTTCTCGCGGGTCGTGCCGAACAGCCGCTTCAACTCCAGCCCGGAGGAGCGTGTGAGCGTCGGCTATACGTTCGAGGAAGCCGCGCGCGTGGCGGAGCACTTCAAGCATGATCTCGGAATTGACCGGGCGATGTTCGTGCTCGCAGGCTGGATTCGCCGCGGGTACGACAACCAGCATCCCGATATCCTGCCGGCTGCACCTGAGTGCGGCGGAGATGAAGCTCTGGCCGACTGCGCCCGCCG
>Ga0315289_10003110_pt1 | contig 25180 bp, 43 predicted proteins | sample YL17G11_40_MG_FD_203452 | JGI IMG/M metagenome (GOLD analysis project Ga0315289, IMG submission 203452) | Sediment microbial communities from Yellowstone Lake, YNP, Wyoming, USA - YL17G11_40 | ecosystem: Environmental > Aquatic > Freshwater > Lake > Sediment | place: USA: Wyoming | collected...
AAGTCCGCCTCGGTTGTCGACGGTTGGGCCCGTGAGATGGCCCGCAACGACATGGCCAAGGTGGCTCACGCCAAGGAGTCTTTCTCCATCGCGGATGCTGCGGGCCGCATGATGGCGAAGACGGCGCTGGCTCCAGGTGCGGGCTCCAAGCTCCTTGAGTGGGCGATTGCGCACCCTCATGCCGCCGGCGCAGCCGTGGGCGGTGTTGTTGGCGGCCTCAGTGGAGCAGCAGCTGACGGTGTCTCTGGCGCCGTCAAAGGCACCGTCGTGGGCGCAGGAACGGGCGCCATGCTGGGCGGTGCGGTCAAGGGCGTTCACAGCCACATGGCTACGGGACGCGACTTTGGCGACGCCGTCAAAGCGCACGGGGAAGACCTCGTAAGCAAGGTGAAGAGACCCTTTAGTGATCTGAAGAAGGGCTTGGCGGAAGGTGCTAAGCCTCCTGCCTCCGCTGAGTAATGCCTCTTGAGATCAAAGATCTCCGAGTACGTTCGCTCGACGTAGACTTCCACGAGATCTCCTGGAAGCTCCTCGACACGAGTGAGGACGTGCTCGACTACACGTTCCAAGTCCTACGAAGTGAGTCACCCAGCGGTCCCTTTGACCCGCTGAGTGTTCCCTTTGATGACCGCTACGTCTTCATCGACAAGCAGTTGCAGATTGCACACCGCTGGAGGAACTACTTCTACAGCATCCGTGTGACTCGGAAGTCGGATGGGGAGCACGTAGACTTCGGCCCGGTCTCCCACGACCCAGACCCGGACCTGCTTGCCCAAGAGTTGCGGCGTCACATGCAGCTTCTCTTCAATGAGTTTGCGGGTCGAAAGATCTGGGCTCTAGTGAAGAGGACCTTTGGGCAGCGCTGTGAGTGTTGGGACGTGCATCTGAAGAAGCAGACGCGGTCAGGTTGCCGAACCTGTTACGACACCGGTTTCGTCCGTGGGTACATGGCCCCCATTGAAGTCTTCGGACAGATCGATCCGTCACCGAAAGCTGAGCAGCCTACCAACGTCGGCAAGACGCAGCAATCGAACACGACTGCGCGCCTCGGCTATTACCCGCCACTCAAGCCTGATGATCTCATCGTTGAGGCAGAGAACCGTCGTTGGAGAGTAGCCACGGTCAACTCAACAGAGCAGGGCCGAGCTACCGTGCATCAGGAGTTCAGTCTCCACGAGATCCCCAAAACAGACATCGAGTTCTACGTCCCACTTCGGATGGACCAAGCTCTGAAAGACCTTTGGGTAGCGCCTAGGAGGAACTTCACCAACCCGCAGAACCTAGATACCTTCGAGGAGCAGGACATCCCGAACATCATCTCCCTCTACAGACCTAGGACACCGTGATGAGTCTCCCCTCTATCTTCGATTACCTACCTGCCGAACAAGCGTGTCGTCTTGTTCGACAAGACAATGAGAAGACTGCTGGAGCGGGCAAGGCGCTCAAGGTTGTAGGAAAGGGGTTGCTGGGCTTTGGTGTCGGAACGGCAGCAGGTTATGGTCTCGCCGAGCTCGGAAACAAAGTCTTCCAGGCCTCGACTGGGAAAAGTCTGCCGTCCAATCTTCTTGTTCCTGCGGCTGGCTTGGTGGGCGCTGGGCTTGGACTGGCGTACTCTATGTACAAGTCGAAGGAACAGGAGGAACTGCACGATGCCCTCAAGACTCACAAGCACAAATCCGTTGGGGGCGATTCCGGGAAGTAGCTTCAAGTACACGCCGCTGCAGCATCTGCGGTGGCTCTACTGTCGCTTCATCCAAGGTCTCTTCTTCGGCGCTCCTCGAGGCGCTTATCACTGGGAGCCCAGTGAGGACATGACGGAGATCTGGATCTCCGACGAGAACACTCTCGACGCAGAGAAGGTCGGCATGCGTCCGGCCATCACTATCACTCGAGGTCCGATTCAGTTCGTGACTCTCGGGTTTGACGACATGCTTGGCTACAGCTTCGAGAGTGGACAGAAGCGTAAGGGCGTTCTTGTGCCCGGCACAATGAGCATCAACTGCAGCTCTAGGAATGATCTCGAGAGTGAGAATCTGGCGTGGATCGTCGCAGAGAATCTCTGGATGAATCGCGACATGCTCATGCAGTATGGCTTCTTCGAGGTCGGACGCTCACCCTCTATCGGATCGCCGTCGGCAGCGGGAAGTCTTGTGCAGAACGACAACGGCAAGGAGTGGTACGTCACTACCGTAACTTGCCCCTTCCAGTTCTACAGAACTGGTCAGCTCACTCCGTTGGGGCAGCAGATCGTCGCAGGCATCGAGACACACCTCACTACTGGGAGCCCTCCCGTCGGCTCTACTGGCTACCCCTATGACCCCAGCGGCATACCCTATGGGATAGAAGGACAACGTCCGCCAGCATTCTCCCCAGCATCGGATGCCTACGGAGGTACACCACGTCCAGGGGCAGAGCCTCCAGCACTTCCTACTGTTCCGCACCCACTCAATCCTGCGCAGCAGGTAACAGTACGAAGAGTTCTACCGTTTCAAACGGGGCGACGCTGACCTGGTTTGCGGGTGGCCTATTCCCATAACAACGGCTCGCGTGGAAGAATCACCTTCGTCGGTTGATGTGTCAAGCACGGACAAGATGTGATGAAAGGAGCCGCTGATGGGCGCTGAGCTTCCCCGCCCGGGAGTAGAAGTCATTCAGGTGTTCCGGTCGACATCCCCGACCGTGATCACCCCCACCCTGGTTCCGTGCGTCGTTGGCGTATGTCGTCAGGTCGTCGATGTGTTGATCGCATCTGCGGGCGGTGGGACGGTCCTCAACAGTGACGCACTGGTGCCGCTTCCGGCTCAGTTCATCGCTGCTGTTGCACCGGGTGGTCTCTACACCGGTCTCGACGGTCTTCTGCTTGTTGTCTCTATCGACAACAACCCACCTCTCACGATCACGTTCGTTGGAGCCTCGCTCTCGCCTGCTCAGGTGGTGTCGCAGGTTCTTCAGGCGTTCTCGGACGAGGGGGTCACGGCAGCAACGGCAGAAGTCGTTGGAACCGACCGTTGGATCATGCGGACAGTGGCCTCGGGCCAGTTCGAGTCCATCGAAGTCCTCTGCGGCGTAGGCCAGACCTCCACTGCGGTGAAGTCCGCCTTCGGCATCGGACCCCGCCTCTACTCGGGGCACGACGGCTACGACCAGCACGGCTTCACGCTGTCTCCGGCCAGCTTCCCCGACCCCCGCTCGAACCTGAGCCAGCTCGCCATCGAGAACGACTCGATCCGCGCCTTCCTCTACCTCGGCGGCTCGAGCCCTCAACTCAAGGAGCTCCTGCGTACGCAGAGCTTCCTGCGTCGTGGCGACGCTACGGCAGCGGTGCAGACCTTCACGGGAGACCTTTCCGTCGCCCTCACGGTCACTACCCTCAACGGGCAGACACTCAGCCTCGTCATCAACGGCGGAACTCCGCTTGTGACAACCTTCGCTGTTCCCCTCGTTGCTGCAGACGTCGTCTCGCAGATCAATGCGGTTCTCGGCGCAGTAGCAACCGCAAGCCTCAGCATCACCAACCGTCTCGTCATCACCACGACCAAGCTGGGTCCCGCAGCAACCATCGGCATCCCCACGGGCTCCGGTGTTGGCTTGGGCTTTCCGGTTACGGCAGCTGTCGGCCTCACGGCTGCACTGACGGTCACTCCCGGCAACGGCCAGGCAGTGAGTTCGATCCTCCAGTTCCCCGGCCAGGACTTCACGGCTGTGGCCGACGTAGGCTCTCTGCTCGGCTCGGTGAACATCCCCGGCGGCGGTGTCGCGGATGGGCAGACGCTCATCCTCGATGACGGCCAGACGGTTCAGACGGTCACCTTCCTCAGCGCAACGACTCCGGCACTCGTTGTGTCGCAGATCAATGCTGTTGTGGGAGCAGCCGCCGGCGGTCAGATGCTTGCGGCGATCTCCACGCTCAAGCTGCTCCTCACCAGCACGGACCTCGGCCTCGACGGCATCGTCAAGGTGGTGGGAGGAACTGCGGCAGCCACGCTCGGGTTCACCGCAGGTCAGTATGACCTCGGCGCTCCGTTCCCGGTCAAGGCCGGTGACGACCTCTACATCGATGGCGTCCTCTACGCTACGGTCTCCCAGGTCGCTCCCGGTGCGGCAGTGGACAAGCTCAAGATCAACAAGAGCGTTCCGCTCAACACCGATCTCGGCCAGAGCTTCTACATCAACGCGAAGAACCTCACGGACTCCTCGCTCTTCGGTGTCTCTCGCCCCGCCCCCAACCTCCAGGTCGACCTTGAGGGACAGCCCATCTTCAAGCCGGATGTTCTCCGGGACACGACGGGCAACTCCATCCCGACGGGCCTCGCCACTGTCTACCTCTCGTACAGCGCTGTTCGTCAGGATGTCTCGCCCATCGGAGACAACCCCGGCCTGCTCCGCTACAACGACACGACGACGCTGAACAACGACCTCGCACCGCTCAGCACGGTGAACCCCCTCGCCCTCGGTCTGTACTTCGCGCTGCTCAACAGCCCGGGTGTCCAGGTCACGGGCATCGGTGTCGATGCCATCAGCGCCAATACCCCCAACGGAACTGTCGAGGCGTTCACTCGAGCAGCAGAGTTCCTCGAGGCCTTCGAGGTCTACGCCATCGCTCCGATGACGCATGACCAGACGGTCGGGCAGATTTTCAACACGCACGTCAGTGTGATGAGCGCTCCGACCCAGAAGGGTGAGCGTATCTGCCTCTTCAATCCGGACAAGCCGACGCACAAGAACGACAAGCTCGTCACCTCGGCAGTCACGGGTAACTCAACCCAGACGACCAACCAGTTCGACACCGGCATCCAGAACCTAGGAGCTCTGCTTCTGGGTCAGGGAGTCAACCCGGTCGGCCCCATCCTGGTGTCCTCGGGTGTGTACCTCGCCGTCGCCTCTGAGGACGGGAAGTACGCAGTCATCGCAGTCAGCGGCTCTGTCGTCACGGTGAAGACCACGGGCTTCACAGGCGGAGACAACGACGACGGCTACTACGCCACCACCACGTTGCCCACCACCCTCATCAACGAAGCCTTCGCTGTCCGCATCCGTGGCGCATCGCTGGCTACGGTGAGTGGTGTGCCGGACAAGGACGGCATTGCCGACACCTACGCCGGCATGGCGGCCACGTTCCTGAACCGCCGGTTCTGGCACGTTGTCCCGGACAAGTGCGCGGCCACCATCAATGGGCTCGAGCAGTCCATTGAGGGCTTCTACATGTGCGCGGCCATTGCAGGCATGATCGGACAGCAGCCCCCGCAGCAGTCGTTCACCAACTTCCCCATGACCGGGTTCACCCGTGTCATTGGGTCGAACGACTTCTTCACGGAGTCGCAGCTCAACCGGATGGCCGGCGGCGGCAACTACGTCGTGGTGCAGGACGCTCAGGGAGCTCCCCTCATCGCCCGCATGGCGCTCACGACGGACCTCACGTCCATCGAGACCCGTACGGACTCCATCACCAAGATCGTCGACTACTGCGCCAAGTTCCTGCGCCGTGGTCTGAAGAACTTCATCGGGCGATTCAACATCACCCAGGGGTTCCTCGACTCTCTCGGTCACGTCATCCAGGGCCTCCTCGGGTTCCTCGCCGACACCGGTGTTCTCATCGGGTCCAATCTCAACAACATCGTGCAGGATGAGTCGGCCCCGGACACGGTCCTCGTCGACATCACCCTCGATGTTCCGTTCCCCTGCAACTACATCCGCCTCACGCTGGTTGTGTGATGGCTACGGTCATTAGGAGCACGTCGGAGGGTATGAACAATGGCCGGTAATTTCTCGGACTGGGCGCCGTACACTTCCTACGTCCAGGCAGGACTGGTGGATGGTGCCTACGCCAACGCTGGGTACACGATGCTTGCGGCGGGTCCGCCTCGCCTCGCTAACATCGGCGGGGCTGCGGCCATTGCCGGTGCGGTGTCAGGTAACGGTCAGGCCGCAAACCAGATCGTCTACCCCATCGGCATCGTCCAGAACTTCAACCTCTCGCACACGCGAAACTTCTCCCGCATCTTCGAGATCGGGTCGGAGCGTAGCTACTTCATCGCGGGTCGTACGGTCGGACAGATCGGCCTTGGCCGCCTGTACTACCACGGCTCGTCGCTCCTCAGGATCCTGTACGCCTACTACCAGGACCTGATCCCGCCGACCCTCGTGCCGGCGATGTTCCCGAACGCTGGCGCTGCCGTGATGTCGAACCCCCACGACGTCATCATCCCCGCCGGCTACGAGAACATCTACCTCAACCTCGCCTCCGACCTCTTCGCCCAGCCCATCGGCTTGCTGATGTACATCCGTGACATCAACCTGCACACGCTCGGCGCGGTCTACTTCGAGGCCTGCTACCTGCCGAACCACTCGCTCGGCATGGACGCTCAGGGAGTCCTCATCCAGGAGTCCGTGTCTGTCCAGTTCGAGCGCGCTGTTCCGGTGGCTGTGGCTGCCCTCACCCTCATCTCCAACTCGACAGCCTCGAACGCCGGCGGTGCGAACGCTACGTTCCCCGGCGTCACTCCGGGCTGATAGATGACCACCCCGTTCGCCTTCGCTGGTTCATTCCAGCTCCCTCCGGACTCGGGGTCTCCGGCAGACCCCATCGCGTTCAACATGTCGAGCCAGTTCGACTCGCTGAACGAGCAGGTTCTCAACCTTACGGGGTCGGGAACAAAGGTCATTCCCTTCGGCACTGTTCCCGCCGCCGGGCTCAAAGGTCTTCTACTCAAGGTAGATGCCAACCCCACTGGAACTCCTGTTACGGTAGCTGTCAACGGAGGCACTCCTTTCGAGGTGTCTCCGGGTGGCTTCGTAGCCCTGGGCTCCCCCGCTCCAGTGGCGGGGGTAACGGCTATCTCGGTCACCCACACCAGCGCGAACAAAGTGCGAGTGTGGGCTCTGGGTTGAACATGATGCTCTTGGAGGTTCAGTGGACCTGGCGACGATCGCAGAGAAGTTTGCTGCACCCGTACTCACAGGAGTAACTGGGTTCGTCGGAGCTGCGCTCAACTTCAAACGACGCATCGATGATCTAGAGAAGGAATTCAAGACGCACCAAGACACCGTCAAGACTGAGCTCGCCAACCTGAAGTCCGCTTGGAGGTTGGAGATCGATGACTTGAAGGAAGAGTTGACCGCGAAGATCAAGGAACTCACCACAGAACTGAAGGAGCTCGACAGCACTTTCGAGAGGTTCTGCCGGGCAAGTAACGCAGACTTTGCGAACGCCGACGAGATGAGGGCTTTCATCGAGGAGCAGGGGCGCCAATGGCAGCAGATCCAAAGAACACTGGGGCAAATCGAAGGACTGATGGAGCGGGCGAATCAGCAAGCCCCGCCACGGCCTCTGAAGAGGTGACCGAAGAGATCTTGGACGTCCCCGCCCCACCCACTGTTCCGACTGGATCAGACCCGAAGAAGATGCTTCAGAGGAGAGCCTCTGGAACGAATTTGCAGGCCATCAATGTTCTTGCTCTTCTGCGCAAGAGCTCGAGACCGCCGCCGTGAAGACCCCCAACATCTCCCTCATGCGTGAGTACGGTACCGACGCCTCTTTCCGAGCGAAGACGGCGAACGTGCAGCCGATTGCTCAACGTATGGCGCAGATTGTTCTGGGTAGGCAGATCCTCCAGCGGCTTCAACAAGTTCGGGGGCCGGAAGTCCGTCACACCGCTCAGGCGGAGATGATGAACACCACCTTCCGAATGCTTGAGCTCGCACGCATGGAGCAGGCTATCGACAACGCGAACCACACGATCGCTCCGATCATCCTTCCCGCTGGGTACCAAGATGACATGCCCATCGGCATGACCGAAGGCATGATTCGTATGGCCTCCGTCATCGGCGGCAACCTGGCCAAAACTGCCGGTGTCATGCGCCAGCCGTATCGGGCCCCGGCTGTCCTAGATGCTCCAGCTGCGGTACCCGCCCAAGTCTCTGCACCAACAGCAAGTGTTGCTAGTCCTGCTGCCGGCCACGGTGGAGGCTTCAATGCCGGTAAGTTCTGGGATCGCACCGGCCTCTCGAAGGGCAGAGCGAAGTGGAAGATACCCGCTCTCCTAGGTGCGGCCGGTCTCACGTACGCTGCCGTCAAGGGCACCGAAAAGGTATTGGATTGGGGCAAGAAGGAACAGCCAGAACCTGTCTACGGCAGGGGCTTTGGCAACCTGGAGCTTGCTCCAGGACTCAACCAATATGACCAGCCCCAGGGTTTGGCAGCTGGCTACTAACTGAAGGAGAATTCTCATGAGTGGTTCTGGTCTTTTCGCAAACAAGAACGCCATCAAGGCTCACCTCATGCAGCAGACCGGCGGTCTTGCTGCGGAAGTCAAAGACCTACGTGACGACATCCTCGCCGAGCTGGCGCCGATGGCCGCCATCGCTGTCGATGAGTACACCAACCCGGTCGCCGCTGCGGCAGCCGGTCTCGAGGCAGCTACAGCAACCACGGTTGCTCCCCGCACTGTCCTCGCTGCGGGCCTTCTGGCTCCCGGCAAGGCGGCGCTCCTGGCCTACGGCCGCAACGTGACCTTCACCACCGCCGGCGCTACGCCTGCGGATGCTCCGGCGACGGCGCTCGTCACGGGTACGGGCATGGACGGCCTGCCCCTGACGGAGACTGTCACGCTCGCTCAGACGGCCACCATCGCCAACGGCGTGAAGGCCTTCAAGACGATCGTGTCGGTCGCCTACGCGGCAGCAGACGGAACGGCAGCCACGGTATCCATCGGCTTCGGCCTGAGCCTCGGTCTTGGTCGCAAGGCGAAGTCTCGTGCAGGCCTCACGTCGGCCATCCGGGAGATCGCCGTAGGCGTTCTCGTCACTACGGGCGTCCTCGATGCCACGAACCGTACGTACACCCCGTCAGCAGCTCCGGATGGCGTGAAGGACTACGCCGTCTATTACGAGTACGACCCGACGGTAGCCTGAGCTACAGCCACCAGTAGGGCCTGGCCTCTGCACCTGGGGGCAGGTCTGCGAGAGGGTCAGGTCTCGCTGGTGGATCTACGATGCGGTCTTCAGCTGGGAGCCTCGACGGAAGCGTCGGGGCTTTTTGCTTTTGTATTGTCTGCGGACGGTACTGGTAGAACTCCAGGGAGCCCGTGTTCAAGAGGGCCGCCTCCTCGGGGGTCAGGTCTTCTACCTTTCTGCGGAGCTCGGCCAGGTCCGTGGCCAACCGTACGAACTCCGAAGAGTAGCGATCCGGGAAGGTGACAGCGTCCTGGATGAGGGCGTCAGGCTGCCCCCCGAACAAGTCCCAGAAGATCCCCTTGTGCTTGGGTGTGTCAGCGACGGCCGGACTTCCTGCGGCTATCTGCTCGAGGGTTGGGAACGACGGGGGCAAGGGCGGACTCGGAGGCTTCGGATAGTCCAAGACCTCGGGGACCGGAAACTTGAAGGGCGATGCCGAGGTGCTTCTGGAGTTCGAGCGAGGCATGTTCCCCCATGATCTCCGATCTGTGGGCTAGAAGAAAGCGCGTCAGTATGGCGCCAACTACCTGCCCTTTACACACCCGAGGCAACTGCTGCTTCTTGAGCCGCTTGTTGATCAGGCGCATGTAGTGCTCGAGTAGGCCCCACAAGGCAGGGTCTATCTCGACATCGCTAATAGTGTGTCGCTCCACAGCTGGTCAAGTATGGCACAGGGCTCAAGCAAGAAGTCCCCCACTTGCGGTAAAAGCATTGTGGAGGCCAGGCTCGCCATGAAATTCAAGAACTTTCTGTACGTTGTCTCGAGCTCAACTCCCTCACCCACGGGCAGGGGGACTGCGGTAGAACACCTCAAGCACTACAAGCTCTCCTCTGAGGATGAGGTCTTCATCCCCTGGACAGATGCCAGCGTGCCGTTGCAGGGAGACCTGCTCTGGATGCAGGTGGACAACAAGGTCATTGCCTACGTCGAGATTGGTCGCGTGGTAGAGGATGTGATGAACGGGAGGCTTGAGCTTTGGTTCGACGGCAAGAACATCAACAACACCAAGGAGGGTGGAATCTCGAGTGATTGGCTGAAGGGGTCCGCGCCTATCTCTGACGAGCGTGCCGCACGTTGGATCGATCAGCTACACATCGTTGACTTACGTAATCTTCCCTTGCTATGAGTAAGGGAAAGACTATCTTGGTTGTTCCGCCCTTGGAGAAGTTCATGGAGCATAATCGCCCCGTCTCTCAACAGGACCACGAGATCCTCGTTCTCCTGCAGAGAAGTGTGGGTCGTGTTGTTCTCACAGCGGTCTTCCACAACGGGGAACCCAGGCAGGCCTTCGCCATTCTCGAAGAGAACGAAGAAGGGATCTACCTGCGCATCATCGGCATCGCCCTCAACCCCAGCGACATCACGCAAGACAAGCTGGGTCACGCAGCAGCTTTCCATCCTCCGATGGGAAAAACTGCACTCAACTGAAAACAAGTGTTCCATCAATCTGGGCGTGATACCAACGACGCCCAACCCCACAGGAGACAGTCATGGCAAACTACGAGAAGTTGACCCCCGAGAAGTTCACCGAGAGGCTCAAGGCTTCGAGCTACGACAGCCTGACCGGCGCACGCCGTGCGATCGGCAAGGCTTCTTGGCCCGAGACAGCCAAGGCGACAGCACGCACTCAGGCGGAGAAGTACTTCGGCCTCGGCGGTCTCGCCAAGGTCAAGGCGAAGTCGGTCAAGGCTGCAAAGCCGGCGAAGGTCGCCAAGAAGGTCATCGCCAAGACAGCGGAGCCGAAGGTGGTCGTGAGCTCCAAGAAGATCTTCAAGAAGACCGAGGGCACGAGCGACAAGCAGGCTACCTTCGCGGTCGCAGGCAAGCAGCTCACGCTGGCAGACGTCCGGAAGAACCCCTTCCAGGTCATCCAGCTCGCCGAGCACTGCGTCGCCAGCGGTACGAGCGTCCTCAACGCACTCACCGAGATGCGCAAGCAGAACCCGAACCTCGATGTCACGGAGCCCACGGCAACGGCTGTGAAGACGATCCAGAACGGTCTGGACCTCGCCTCTCGTGTCATCCTCAGCCTCGCCAACGGCATGGACGCCGGCAAGGCGATCGATGAGGTTCTCTCCAACGGCTCGCAACCGCATGTCGAGGACGTGATGCCTGGCGAGCCGGTCTACACGGCACCTGGCGCCGAGGCGTAGGCCTCTTTCGTAGCCCCAAGAATTCGGGGATAAGAATTCTGAGAGTAAACTAGACGCTTCGTAGGTGGGTGCGGCCCGCTTACGACTGCGTCTAGTTCTCTTTCTGGACCAGGCCCAACGAGTCTTCGTTGTCCTTCGTCTGCGTCTTGCCGAGCACAAGGATGTCCGCACTTCGCTCAATGGGAATCGTCCAGGTGCGTGTCCCCTTAGGAGTCTCGAGGATGGCCACGACGCGCTTCGGCTCCTGCCAGAACACGAAGATGCCGTAGGGCGAGATGCGCGCGGCTAGCTTACGCAGCAGGTCATTGTGCTTCTCACGCTCTGGCGGGAGCTGCATCCTCACGACGCTGTTGATCATCTGCCCATCGTCCGCAGGTACATCGGTCGACGGCCAAGCCAGTACGCCGGGGTCAATCCTCCGGTCCTGCCGCCAGAGGTCGTAGAACTCTTGAACTACGCCGCTACATCGCAGCATGATGTCGTCGTGTATGAATTGCCCTGAGGCTAGATACTTCCGGGTCGACGGCCGCACGGGTAGGATGCTCCCTCTTCGCCACCCAGACTGCAAGTGAGATACTTCCGGCATGTCCACATTTACGTTGACCCAGGAACAGTACGAGGCCCTGATCGCCTATGCCCAGGCTGGGGCAGCGGGTGATTCCATCGCTGTGCTGGACGCCTTTCTGCGGGACATCGAGAAGGCGAACAATGTTGTTCGCTCACTCGTATGGATCCAGTGGCAGGAACAAGACCAGCCGCTTCCGCCGACGACGAACTTCCCAGCAGTCTGGCCCCCGCAGCTTCGCTACCGACTCGAGCTCCTCTCCCGCCCAGTCAACAAGGCGGATGTTGAGGAGGTCTTGCGCCTACGTGCTCGGAAGCCCGTCACAGTTCTTCTGACGAAGGACCCGGCAGCCACCATCGGTTGGACCAAGCTCGAAGACTTCTTCACCCAGTAACGCATCACCTGGAGGTGTCCGCACCAAACACCATGTCACCATCAGTACCGCCCACAGATCTCGTGACGGTAACCATCGAGACTACTCTCGGTGCCCGCTATGAGTTCCCAGACATGTCCAGGCGCATCGTGGAAGGCCTGATCACCGACGAGCTCGCCCTTCTAGGCAACCTCACGTTGGTCAACGTCAGCCAAGCTGTCCTGGTCATACCGCTTCGGATTGTGAAAGTCCTCGCCATCAACGGCGAGGTGAAATGGAGAGGCATTGCTTTCGTGCATGAACTGCAAAAACCCGGTTAGCGATAGCCAGGCCAAGGTGATCTTCAAGGTGTTCGTCTGCCCAACGTGTTTCACGGTGGCGGAGGCGATCTATCGGAGGAGTGAGCAGGGCGTACAACACGCCTTGATCATTCTGAAGGACATCCTGCACCAGCAGCTAGTGGACGGAAAACTGCAGCTCCCTGAAAAGCAGCCGGAGATCATGTCGCATACCGAAGTGATGCGGATGATCGTTCGACTGCAGGAGGCATACGATGTTGCACGTAGTAATTCGCTCCCTGGCTCTGCTCCTGATTCTTCTGTTCGCCACCCCAGCAACGGCCCAGAGCGTCAGCTCCCCGCTGTCACGGTGGATCCTGGACTCGATGATCCGCGCACAGCCAGAAGCTCCCTGGAGGGACACGTACCCCCAGACAGCGGAGACCTTCGCCAAGGTGGCGACTGACTCCCCTCTGTTCAGCGGCGAGGATGGTCCTCGAAAGACGGCAGCTTGGCTCGTCTCAACGGCCTGGTTCGAGGGGCGCTTTGACCCCAAGGCCAAGGGCGATGGCAAGTGCCTCGACAGTGAGCCCGTCACGGTAGCGCAGCTGGAGGCAGCCATCAATTCGCCCCCAGGCACGCCCATGCGGCCGAAGCTGCGGTGCAAGAAGAAGGGACCGCCGCAGTCCTTCTGCATGTTCCAGGTCGGGAAGTCGAACTTCGAGTTCCTGAAGACCTCCGAGGAGGAGATCATGGGCAGTGTCGAGGTCTGCACTCGACACGCTGTCACGATGATGAAGTCCAGCATCTCCCTCTGCAGAAGCCATCCTCAAGACGAGTGGCTCGCTCAGTACGCAAGCGGCGGCGGGGAGTGTGGCGGAAGGGTCCTGCCCAACGGAGAGAAGGCAGGACTTCTCGAGAGCCGACACCGCGTGAACAAGGCCAAATGGCTCTTCACGAACGTCAAAGCCAAGGAGTAGTCTTGGCCCATGCCTGACGAGTTCAACCCCCGGACCAACCCACTATTCCAGAACTACCAGCTGGAGTGCAGCTACGTAGAATCGAACGGTGTGTTGTGTCTGGGGAAGTTGCGACTTGTGGAAGCCCCCTCAGCGGGTCTACAACTGGGAGACATCGTGCCGGAAGATCCTTCCGATTACCGCCGAGCACGGTGCCCCAGGTGTCAGCGATGCAGGATGAAGGTAGTAACGGTACCGCCGCAGCCGGCGCCCGCTCCGCCGGTGGGCTTCACAAGAATCCCTACCGAGTAACGGTAAAGTCAGATGGGCGTGTATCGACGATCGGTCGGTGCACGCCTGTTCGTTCTTCCGAGGTAGTGTCCTGGGCCCCCGAGGCGAGCCGTCAGGTGCGCTGGCTGAGGTATGACATCGAGCGCCTGTTGTTCTCTCAGACAGGTACCTTGCTGGTCCTTCAGGGTCTTCCCTTGATGAAGTTCTTTGAGGGGGTGTTTTTCGATAGCCCCAACTTCTCCTTGCGAGGGACTTTCGTGTTCTTGCGGGGTGAGCTCAGCTCCGTCGCAAGGCCGCCTATGACGATGTCGAACATCGTGTTGGGGCGCATCTTGGACGCCCCTGAGAGTCTTGAGCACTCTGAGGTGCTCGCAGCGTTGCTTCAAGACGTTCTTTCTCAGGGGGCTTCCCCTAGTCAGTAGACCCTGTTACCCATGGATGTGGGCGCACACCGTGTGGCCACTTAGGAGCGAGATGGCAAAACGAGAGAACCCGGGATTCGGGCCTCCGCAAGTTTCCCCCGGCTTGGCGGTAGACCCACGCGTGACAGCGTACCGAGAAGGTGCGGAGCAGCGACGAGTCCCCAACCCGCTGCCCAAGTACAACGAGCCTGTGGCGGGTGGTCCAACGCCACCTATCCCGCACCTCGAGGCTCCATCCAGGGAGGGCCTGTCGATGGCGGACCAGGCGATTCAACAGCGGATGCCTCAAGGAGGCGGTGCAATCATGCAGCCGTCGCTTCAGGATGGCGTCCTAGCGGGCGATCTCCTTCCGAACGAAGCAAGGCAGGACAAGGAGTTCCGAGACGGTCCTGGGGCCATGTACGCGGCCCACCAGGTCAATCTGGCCAAGAAGTACGGCGTCATCCGTAACGGGCGCCAGATCCCCGCTCAGCAGCTTTTTGCTCCCCCCTCGAACGTCGGCGGAGCTCTCAAGTCTTCTACGGTTGAGGGGCTCGAGGCACTGGCCAAGTTCAACGAGCAGCGCAAGAAGTCGGAGAGCGGAGACCAGAAGGCGGAGGATGACTCGGCGGCAGGCGCCGCAGGGATGGCCGCCTCCATCGCCAACGGCCCTGGGGACCGCGATGTGAAGCCCGTGGATGTTGCGGCCATCAAGCAGCAGATCAAGGAGATGGACGATTTCGACTTCGCAGCCTTCAGGCAGGCGATGTTGAAGGACCTCCTCAACAACGATGACCAGAGAAAGATCATCGAGGACCGTCTTCCGCCTCTTGATCTGACAGACCTCATCATGACCGGCTGGGTCTCGCAAGTGGTGCCGATCGTGGTCGACAAGTTCGAGCCCGAGTTCCAGTCGATGTCCACCGAGGAGGATCTAGCCCTCAAGCGCATCGTCATGGAAGAGACTCGCAGCCTTGCGGCTACGGAGCAGTACATGCTCGACAAGTTTTCTGTCATGGCCGTGGCCTGCGGCACCAGGTCGATCAACAAGAAGCAGCTCCCGGACCACCGTGACAAGGACGGCAACTTCGACGACGCCCTCTTCAAGAAGAAGTTCAACCTGGTTGTGAAGTACCCGTTCCACATGATCGCCTCTCTAGGCGTCAACTGGTTCTGGTTTGATGTGCGGGTCCGAAAGCTCTTCGTAGCCGAGAAAATAAAAAATGGCTGAACACCCCCGAGGGGTGGGCGCGGGCAAACATCCTGCTTGCGACACTCAAGGAGCCGCCCCCGAGGGGGTCACCTCGGGAGGTTCTCCTTCTACTTCTGTGGCTTCAGAAGGAGCAAATGGAACACGCTCAAACCTTTGCGCTGATTCAAACCATGGTCAACAAGGAGAAGGCCTCTGAGGCATTCGAGTCCTACAAGAAGATCCGCTTCCCCTGGATCGAGGGCTCGAACGAGAAGCAGAAGCAAGAACACCTCAGCAAGATGATGCACGAGATCAAGCATGGCGCGCTCTCCATCACGCCTATGCAGCAGACGAAGAAGGTGAACAGTCGCCTACGTCGAGTGGCGGATCAGCCGAAGATGACGGAGGCGATCCGCAAGGAACAAGAGAAGATCTACAAGAAGATGGGAGCGGCTATCCCGCAATGAACAAGGCACCTAAAGAGACCAGCTACTTCTGCCCTTCGTGCAATAGCCCGGCGGTAAACCTCTCTGCGCTACTGGGCGGAGAGGCTAACTGCGGGGCCTGTTCCTGGAAGGGGCGCAACGAGGAGCTCTTGGGCTATTCCTTCGAGAGCGGGTTCGGTTCGGAGCAGGAGATTGTTGACGCCTTTGTGCGTGACATCAAGCTGCTGATTGCCCGTGAAGGTTTGGGGCTGAAGATCGGGCAGCTCATCGTCAAGTGGGGCTTTGTGACGAGTGTTGATGTACCCACCCTCTCTAGGTACGTGGGGGCCATAGCTCGAGGAGTCACGCTCTCCATCCTCAAAGAGCGCTACGACATCGAGAAGGAGAAGCAGCATGTGTCCTGAAGACGACGAGGAGATGGCCTACCACCCGGACATCAAGGAGCCCAATGGGCTATTCTGCTTCAAAGACCACAGCCGCGCCTGCGGCCCTGACTGCATGGCCTTCCTCACTGACCGTCCCGAAGGACCGGACTACCGAGGGCAGTGGGCCAGCTGCATGATCCTGGTCAATGAGCATAAGTCCGCCAAGCACCTGGTCATCATTGCGCAGGGCGCCAGCACGCTGATCAAGCAAGGGCAAGACAAGGCAAGGGCGTCACAGACGGCCATAGCTCCCGTGCTGCCGCAGCAGTTTCCGCCGAGGACTCCATGAGCTTCTCTGTAGACATCAAGAAGATCAGCCAGGAGATGAGCCTGGAGAATGGGGTGATGGAGCACTTCGTCATCCTGACCCTTCCGAATGGGAGCCTTGTCCGGGCGAAGGTCAACGACGAAGCCGCGCAGACGGTCCTGGACTGTTTCGTGAATGGGGCAAACTCCACACGCAGCCCCATCAACCAGGAGGACTTCTTGCCCCCAGAGCAGCGCCTGCAGGATCCGGGACCGCCTAATGGTTTCCATGAGACCGAGGCGGCAGATGGCACCTCAATGCTCGAGTTCGGCGGGGCTCCGCAGGCGAAGGTCCGAGTTCGAGCTCGACATGTGGCGGCCGATGCTTCAGGAAACCCGATCGTAGGTAACGAGACCTTCGACCCGGGAGAGCGTGGGTCCGATGCCGACGAGGATGGGGTAGGCCAGGTATGATTCTGATTGTCTGCCAGCCTTGCTTCATCTGTCTTCGGGTCATGGGTGACCCTGAAGAGATCTCCCCTCTCGTGGGGGAGCAGAGCGACTTCTGGCCAGACAAGTACGTATGCCCAATGTGCGACAAGCGCTGCATCGGGCTGAAAGAGTCTGATGCTGACCCCAGCGTGTACAGCGTGCTCAGTCTGATGGACGTGAACGCCCAGGAAGCCTTCGCCGCGATGCACGGCCTAGGGCTGCCGAACGAGACGGACTGTCGCCACAGTGTTCTCGAGAAGCTCTTGAAGGAGCAGCCCGTGAGGAAGGTGCACGGCAAGGACGTCGCGCATACCAACCGCTGCATAGTGGACTGGCTCGAGCTCTGGGATGGCTCGAAGCTCTACTTCGGCGCCGGCGCCGAGGGCGCCGTGGTCTACCGCATCTCACGTCCGGGCTCTTACGTGGAGAAGGTCGATGGCAGCTGAACAACACGACGTTGCCGACATTCTGCTCGAGTACCGCCGGGAGGATGGGCGCTCCACGGGGCGCCTGCTCACCCTCTATGCTGGTAAACCCCACAACCTTGAGACCTTCGAGAAGGTTGAGTATCGCAACCTCCTCACGCGGTTGGCGAGAGTTCTGGCCAGTACACCACTTGCCCGGGTTGTGATCACCCGAACGGATGCGCCCAACCTGTTCCCTTACGTGCTGGACAAGGGGACTGTGGACCTGTTCAGAACAGATCCCGTCGCCGCCATCCATTCGATGATCTACGAGCTCCCGGAGGCTCGCATGGAAAAGAAGACCGAAGACGAAGCCGTAGAGGTGGCCCCCCTTCGTGTTGGCTACAACACCCTCGCCGATGCCTTTGGTGATGATGTCTACGTCCGCACTAGACAACACTCCATCGAATGCCCCGGCTGTGGGCTCTGGGGTGATGCCGATGTCGACGGCAAGGGAAAGGGCAAGTTCACCTGCAAGCGTAGCTGCGAGCTGTCAGTGCCCATCTACCTCTACAGACTGTGGGCCGCGATCTCTGTCGAGGAGCTCCTCGGGACACAGCAGAAGCGGTTCTTCCTTCCGAGGCCCTGGAATGACGGTCATCCCTGGGTAACTCGTGAGGAGCTCGAGAAGAAGTACGCGGCATACAAAGCCGAGAAGGAAGAAGCATGTTCACAGCAGCGAATGGTCTGAGGCAGGTCGGGGTACTCAAGTCTGGTGGGGAGGTCGACCAGGCTGCCCCCAAGACGATGACTCACGTGGCGAAGGCCGAGATGTACGCCGTCCGCTACGGAGACGAGAAGGGTCAGGCACACACGGTCATGCTCGTGAAGGCTGGCGACCAGTGGTACATGCCGCCAAATGCGGAGCAGTGGTCGAAAGACCTCAAGCCGATCGCCCCCTGGCTGGCTGACCAGCTTTCCAAGGCTACGGTCTCCACGGACAACAAGTCTCGGGAGGATACGGTCAACGTGCTGGGGGCAGAGAAGCCGTGAACGTCGAGCCGAAGAATGACTGGATCTTGGTGAAGATGGACGAGTTCCCCGAGGAGAGGAACGGCATCGTCATCATCGAGGACAGCTCCGCCAACAAGGTGCGGACTGGGGTTGTTCTTGCGGTAGGTCCCGGCAAGCGCTCAAAGGCAGGGAACCGTGTGCCCACGGGTCTCGAGCCGGGGCTCTTCGTCGCCTTCTACCGCTGGAACATGGAGCATCAGAACGGGAAGCGCCTCGCTGCGTTCCTGGATGGTGTCGGTGAGAACCTGGGGCTCATCCGCGCCAACGACATCCTCGTCACATCCCCCGAGAAGATCGACATCCAATGAGTGCCGTCCACAAGCCTCGAGGCTCCGCGAAGAAGACGCCCATGCTCCGGTCGTTCGACACGACCTACCTTCGTACGAAGGGGCGTCGCACACCCCGAGAGGACAACGGGACCGTCGTCGGCTACCAGGACGCCCGTAATCCTCAGGAGACTGTCTTCGAGAAGAACGTCGTAGACCTCGCGCAGGATCGTCTTGACGAGGCCCTCTCTGACTTCGAGGCCTTCACAGGCCACAAGGTCAAGCGAACGGAGATCGACCACGCCACGCTCGAGGGGAGGGTGCAGATCTTCTTCATGCGTGTGGAGAGCGTAACTGCTCATGTCCTCGACCGCCTTGGCGTCCTTGCCATGAAGGGCGCAGCCTACCTCGACCGTAAGGGAGGCTGAGATGCGCGCCGTTGTTCAGACCGAGCCCGGAGTTCTGGAGCTCAACTTCATGTGGCTCCCGACTTGGCTGGGCATGAACACCCATCTCAAGATGGAGCTCGAAGCAGCCCTGCAAGACAAGCTTGTGGGGCAGCCGATGGATGAGGCCACCATGGACTGGGCCCATGAGCAGGTGGTCCTGTTCCTCGAGAAGAAGTTCCCTGACCTAGGGGGGCTTCGAGACTTCCTCGATAGCCTGAAGTTCATCGCAGAGTCATGAGCCGAGTACGCGAAGGCCGTCTCCACATGCGGATCGATGAGAAGCTGCTGGAGCAGGTCAAAGAGTACGCAGAGCGTCGACACTTGACGCTGACAACTCTAGTGGAGCAGCACTTCGTGCGCCTCCTCGAAGAAGAGAAGTCTGTCATCGACGCAGAGCAAATCTGATGCCCGAATACAAACTACATAGCGAAAAGATCGACATCCCGAAGGGCGCTGGCGCTCGAGGGTTTCTGTACACGATCGAGCAGATCTTGAAGCTTGACCGTGTGCAGGGCATTCAGATCGATGCCCGAGGCAACGTCACCTACACCCGTTTCGTTCGGGACGAGAACGGCGACTTCAACATCGGGCCGCAGATCTCCTTTGAGTCCTTGATGCCCTACGCCTGCGTGCGTAACGGCATCGTCCAGGAGTTGCAGACGTATCTTCACCACCCAGCGAAGGCCATCGGACAGATGTTCCAGAGGGTGTCGAGCGAGCGTCTCTTTCCTATTGCCTGGGTCACTGGGGCGAACTCCACCCTCTGGGATTGGTTTCGTACGGAAGACACCATGCTCATCGAGAACCGTGAGGAGTTCTACGGTTTGCCGGTGATGGCGGACCGCTACCTCGACGACTACGTTCTCTTGCTCGCTGCCGCTTACGGACGTCAGGCAGGCATCACCGAGGTGCAGAAGACGTTCAAGATCATCATGCCGCAGAGGGAAGAGTATGCATCCGATCGCAACAGCAGTGCTCAGGGCGGGAATTCTTCCGGAGGAAACCCTGGCGGAGTTTCGCAGGTGGGGTCATCAGGTCGACCTACCAACGGCGTCGCCGCCACGAAAGCCGGAGGAGGTGGTCCAGGCGATCGAGGAGGCCCTCCAGGAACAGGGTCTGGTCCTCACTCGTGAGACCGACCTAGGAGCCGTCAACTACTATCTCCAGACGTCGCTACCCGGCGTTCTGCATGTCGCCATCGGGGAGGGTGCGGAGTTTGTCGAGACCGACATCCCCTGCACCTATGGCGTTACCCCCATGGGCGAGTACATCATCCGCTGGCACTCAGAGTCCATTGAGGACGTCATGACCAACGGCCGCACCTACTTGCTCCTGGACCCCACGTCTTCAGACGGCCTGCCCTACAAGGTCTTCTTCAACCGTATGCGTGAGGTCTTCTTCGGTGAGACGAAGGCCTTCATCATCTGCACGCCGACGAAGGAGTGACGATGGCTACAGCACAAGACCTGATCAACGTGCTTGCCGCAAAGGCGCGGTTCGAGCCGGTAGACGTCCAGGAGAGTACGACCCAGCTTCGCATTCTTGGCCGTGTCCGTACGGATGGTGCCCGCACTGCCATGGACAACTGGCTTCTCATGATGAACTCCATCGCTGAGAAGGAGGAGCGGGCGGGCTGTCCGTGGAAGGTGGATATCTCGAGGAAGTACTTCCGTCGAGGTGGGAAGTTGATCTTCGCCTGGCGCCTCATCATCCAGGGAGAGAATCTCCCAGCCCTACTGCCGGACATCATCACGGCAGCTCAGGGCTCTCCCGTATCTCAGGGGGTTGAGCTCACCGAGATTGCTCTTCCTGGAGCATCGGGGAACCGTAACGCTTTCCGTAACGGGCGTGGTGCTGGGGAGACTGGCAAGGTCCCCGTGGGGCCCATGGCCATTCACGCTCTTCGTGGGGGCGGCTGATGCCTGACGCGACAGAGATCAAGTACGGCGAGGACAACTCGATCGACAACGCGCCGAAGCTGTCTGAGGAAGAAGAGCTCTCCCTCAAGAAGCGCATGGCAGCGATGGACAAGCTCCTCGAGGAGAAGGGGCTAGCCAAGTACAAGCTGGAGATCATGTTCGAGAGGAAGCGGTCCATCGTGGCTCCGACCTTCGGCATCATGTCCTTCTGGGAGAGTGGGACGAAGCTCCACGGCGGCGGCGACACCCGCGTGTACATCTGCGCTGGCAAGGCCCAGAAGAAGAGCGACTGTGAGGCGTTCATCCCTGATGCCTCCACTGGTTACGGTCACTTGGTGTGCCCCGAGTGCCGTACGGTTTGGCAGGGGCCGGAGGTGACTGGGGAGATAGGTGCCCGGCTCACCATGCAGAACTGGGCGGTGCTACTGCACAAGTACTTCATGCGCATGGGCGGTAATGCGGACATCTACATGAAGTACCCAAAACACGACATCCGGGTACTGGCCTCGGTCGAGCAACAGAAGCAGCTCGGCGGGGAGGAACTTGCTAAACTGAGGAGAGATCAGCAAAGATGCATCTATCCTCTGAAAAACATCCTCAAAGATGTATCGTCAGGGGCTGACTTGCTGACCAAGTTCTACGCCTTCCTGAAAGCATGATCCCGTGTCGAACGATTACACAAGGCACGCTCACCGCCGTACGATCTTGGCGGAGCTCCAACGAGTTCTACTTCAGCGCTTCGTCTCTCAAGGAGGCAATGCGCCGAAGGACACCTTGGTCTGCGAGGAGGTCTTCTTCGCTGACCGAGAGGTCACCCAGGAGACTCTCCTAGAACTCCTAGAGGAGCTCCAGCGGCGAGAGGCCGACGAACGCATTCAGATGACTCAATTCGAGTTCAGGAGACGAGATGGCGCAAGGGTCGCAGCTCAGGAAGCAAAAGAAGATGGCGGTGAAGGGGATGATGAAGGCGCAGGCAAGAAGCCCAAGCCCAACAAACCCTCTGGAGGTGCCGCACCTGCGAAAGCTGGAGGCTGATCTCGAGCAGCTTGGCAACGCCTTCAACAACAACACGAAGGTCTACAACCACGCCCTGACGGTGGCTGAGATGCGCCTTCGGGTCATCGAGCGTGCGATGCATGATCAGCTACGTGGCTGCGTCCGCACCATCACCACGGATGACGTACTCTCCGTGGACTTCGAGTCGTACGTCCAGGAGTTCGTGTGGTGCATGGTGATGGCGGAGTTCGCGGCTTGGCTGAAGCGTCTGTCAGATGCGCACGGCCCAACGAACGGCAAGATCATCCAGCCTGGATACGACGACGCTCTCATCTTTGGAGGTAGCCCATGAAGATCATTCGAGGCACTGGCGACGCGAAGAAGCTGAAGGGGCAGGCCGTATCACAGGGCCAGCTCACCCTGCGCTGCACCGGCTGCGGTCAGCAGGCCATTCAGACGCGTCTCGCCGATGGAACGCAGGTCTACAAGTGCAACGCTTGCGGTATGGCGTTCAAGGCTACGAAATTCTAGGGCTAAGAAAAGGGGGGCAGTTGCCCGCCAGTCCCGCAGCGAGCTGCGGTACCCCCTCTTCACCGGTACGTGGCCAAGCCCCCCATTAGCGGCTAGCCCGTACGCTGCTGACGATGGCTGTGAATCGGTGCGCTCGGTGCTTGGCGTTCGGTGTGCTTATCCGACTTGGACAGCACCTCCTCGCCGATTCTCCCGAGCAGCTCGTGCTTCTCACTGAGGGTGAGCTTGCACCGAGCTACACTCATCCGCGCCATGTGGATGAGGTAACGGGTTGAGACCTCGATCATCTCCGAGCGCTGAGCAGCAGTGAGCTCCTCAGACAGCTGCATGGAGGATTCGGGGGCGGGCGGTGCAGGACGGCGGGCCTTTGCAAGAGATGGTTTACGCGTAGTCATGTGAGGCTCCTGGTAAAAGAGAGGGAGTTCTCTTTCACTACTCTTATCCCTCACGTTACTCAGTAATTGTACGACGCATTACCCACGCCTGCGCGCTATGCAGGTGCGCCACAATCTCGAAACCGTGCCGAGCGTAGAGCCTCATTGCTCGGGCGTTGTCCTTCTGCACCGTGAGGATCACAGTGCTGCCCTCTTCTAGGGCGCGGACCAACAGACGGGAGCCTAGGCCGTGTCCCTCTTCCTCAGGGTGTACCCCAAGTCTGGTGATGTCCATCAGGTCGCCGTCGAAGCGGATGAGGATGTATCCGGCGACTGACTTGTCTGGACAACTGAAGCGCTCCTCCAGCCAACCCTTGCCCAAACGTAGCTCTTGACGCAACATCCTTTCTCCCATTGAATTGGGAAAGAGAAGGGCCTCGAGGTCCGAAATCTTCAACAAGTCCGAGAGGACAGCAGGTCGCATGATCCAGGTTCAAAGTACTACTCCTAGGGAGAAGCTGGAAGAGGAGGTTGATGTGGAGCTCGCCTCCTTCGACACCTGGTTCCAAGCAACGCTCAACAATGGGCCACTGGTGAACAGCGAGCGTGCCATTGTGAAGACGTACCTTGCCTGGAAGCTGGGAGTGAAAGATGGCGCGTAAGCAAGTCGTCGAGATTCAGTGCGATCGTTGTGTCCGTGTCGAGCACCGTACGGTCGCTGACGACGACATCCACACGACCTCCTTCAAGGGTCAGATGGGTCCTGAGGTTCCCACGACCTTCGAGGATCTCTGTACGCCCTGCCTCAACACGGTGCGGGCGCACATGGAGCAGATCACCAAGAAGCTCACGGGCCTCTCTCCTGACCGTGCCGCGAAGCCTGCTACGGAGACCCCAACAGTCCGGCAGCCCAAGGCGCTCAAGCAGCCCGACCTTTTGCCCAAGCCTGAGAAGCAGGTCGACTTCCCCAGGAAGTAGGAGCTAGGCAAAAGCGTCCCCTGGTGGGAACGCCTTGCCTGCAGCTACACCATCTTCGCGTAGGTGAACCCCCTCTCGAGGGCATACGCGAGCGTGATGACGTCCCCCCTTCTCAGCTCACCCTTCTCGAGCCCATGTAGCTCGGAGGGCACGATGGGGTCCCCCGGATGGAGGGTGTACACGATATCCGCGCCATCGTCGTCCGGGCCGAGGATGATCGTGGTGAAGTTCACCGCCCGCCGAGGAGAGTCCCCCTCGAGCAGGAGCTCGCAGTAGCCGTCGTTCTTGTGATCGACGGTCGTGAACTTCGTGTCTGCTGGCAGCCCCGCGATGGGGATGATGCCGAGAAGCCCGGGCAGCTTTGCCACTGCGGCAACGCAGGGGGGCGTGACTGCTGGGTGTGCGTACGCTTGCCAGGTGGTCTGCTCCACCTTTGCCTCGATCTCCTTCGGCAGGAGCGCGTAAACGCTCCCGTGCCCCCCGGCGGAGATCGACCTCACCTCGAAGAGCTTCGTGTACCTCTCCGGGTCTCTGGCCCTTGAGCGTGACAGAGCTGCCGTCACTCTGGCCGTCATTGCGCCCGCAGGCGTCTCATCAAGTGTGCCCTTCACGAGTCGAGCTCCCGCTGCTTGTCGAGCTCGTTGACACGGATCTGAAGCTCGATCATCTCATCCATCAGCAGTCGGATCCGCCGCACCATAAAGCGCAGCTCCGGAGTCTCGTTGGGGTTGATGGCCTGCGCCATCGTATCTAGGTCCTTCGTCACCTTCAGCAGGTGCTCGATGAGGACCGGGCTCGGCGGCCTGCCAAGTCCCGCCCCATCCTCGGCCTGCATCTTCAGCTGCTTCAGCTGCTGCTCGTACAGCTCCACTTTCTCTTGCGTACTGGTCATGTCCTTGTCCTTTTCAAACGTGCAAGAAGGAGAGGTCCTTCATTGTTCTTATGCCGGCTACCGTGATGACTTTGCCGAACGGACGTGCCTACTCAAAAGCTTGCCGTCCCACTGAAATCCCAAGTCCTTTGGTCCGTCGATGTCACGGCCCGTCCTTTCAACCACAAAGAAGGAGCCCACCTCCATAGCGAGGATGTACATGGGGAAGGCGTCTGAGCCCGCTTCGACCCCGAGTACGCCCTCCGCAATGATGTCCACTCCTTCTCCAAAGGTGTAGCGGACCTCACCGCCCACACCGGGAGAGATGCCTACGTGCACTAGGGCCTTCTGATCTTTGCCTTGGGGGCGGATCAGAAGGAGCTCCTCTCCATCTCTTGCTACGTCACCGTTGTCTATGCGTAGCTCGTCGAGAACGCCCTCACCCAAGAGACCGCTCTTCAACAAGTCAGAGGCCGCGAACATCAGGACAGACAGTCCCGTGTCAAAGCGAAAGTCCTCGTAGAGCTCGAGGTCCTGCTTGTCC
>Ga0315289_10003111_pt1 | contig 25177 bp, 11 predicted proteins | sample YL17G11_40_MG_FD_203452 | JGI IMG/M metagenome (GOLD analysis project Ga0315289, IMG submission 203452) | Sediment microbial communities from Yellowstone Lake, YNP, Wyoming, USA - YL17G11_40 | ecosystem: Environmental > Aquatic > Freshwater > Lake > Sediment | place: USA: Wyoming | collected...
GGGGGCCTCTGGCGGCCAATCCCGCTGCCAGCCGCCGCCTGACCCGCCCGCGCACCTGGACGCTCTACGCGGCTCACATTCACCCGCCGGGACTGCCAAGAGGCGGGTTCTCGGCCAGGTTTCTAGTGTAGTGCTTCACTCTGATGCGACCCTACGATCGAGGGTCACTCGGGCCCGTCGGACTTTGTGGTGCCGTTGCGCTTGTAGTCGTGGGTCATCGTGCCGCAGCGTCCGCGCTTCAGCGGCAAGCCAGGGTGGGTACGATCCAGGTGAGGTGCACCCCTGAAGCTCGAAGGGCCGTGAGCCGAATGGAAGAGACCCCCACGCTCATCGCCATTGGCGATCTGCCCCGCTGTCCGTACTGCCACGCCCAACCCCACAGCCGGTGACCACTCGCCCCGGCTGCCCCCGGAACTTGCCGCAGCCCGCGGCTACAGCGACTCAGTCGTGAGCCTTGCGACCCTTCGGCCTACGCCGTCGGGACGGCATCGACCACGACGTCGTCGAAGAGGACGTCGTTCTCCCACCCGCCGAGCCCGATCGCGCCCGTCTGGTACGTGGCGTCCTCCACCTTTAGATACCGCCGCCCATCGACGAAGCACTCGATGAGCGGGCCGACCGCCCGAATCGTGACCTCGTACTGGGTCTCCGGGGTATGCGGGAAGAAGCAGTTGCCCAGCTCCGTCCATCGTCCCGCCTCGCGGCGGAACAGAGCGACCTGCCCGCCGCCCGCGCGCAGCCCGAACATGTACCCGTTGTTGATGTCTCGTGCGCGGAAGAACACCTCGGCGAACCGGTCACCCTCCTTCCGCACGCCCAGGGAGAGGGTGAAGTCACTGAAGCCGCCCGGGCGGCTGAGGACCTCGGTGTTGTCACCCAGCAGGAGCGCCCCGTCGCGCAGCTCGGCCTTGCTGCCCACCACCACCTGCCACTGCGAAAGGTCATCCTGAAACCCTTCCCAGAACTCGGCGAGCTTCGGCTGCGCCTCCGGCCATTTCGCGTCCAGCACCGAGTACCGCAACGCCTCGGCCAGCAGTTGGCCTGCCTGCGGACGGTCGGAATCGACCAGGCCGTTCCACAGGTAGAGCGCCTTAGCCCCAGCAAACTGCCGGCAACCGTGCTCGATCAGAGCCACAGCTGCTCCGTAGTCGCGCCCAGCTTGGTCGTACAGCGAGTAGATGGGCGTGAACCGGTCGCCTTCCGCCAGCGCAGCGCCTGAGATCGGCCGGTAGCGCTCGTCCAGGTTCCCTCGGTCAGTCCACGCGATCGCCCGGGGCGGCGAAGCGACCACCTGCTGGTTCAGGTTGAGCCTGAGCTCCAGTTCGTCCGGCTTCTCCGGCCGCTCGAAGGGCACGCAGTCGGCCCAGGTCTTGGCGGGGTGAGCCACGCACAGCTCTAGGTCCTCGCCGAACAGGTGCAGCCGCGGCGCGCGGAAGACCGCGTCCGTGTCGGCCACCCACTGGCCCGTGTCGTTCAGCTTCTGCGGGAACGCGAAGGGCGCGGCAAGGCACGCGCTGACCAGGAACCCGCCCTTCCGCAGGTAGTCGAGGTATCGCTGGCGGGCACGGTCCGGATCCTGGGGGTCGGTCACGTAGGTCTCGCTCGCCGTGTAGGCGGCCACCGGGAAGACGGCGGGGTCGACCCCCGCCTCCAGGAGCCGCTCGCGCGAGATCGGCACCGCCAGGGCGCCTAGCTCCCGGCACGCCGCCCTCACTCGCCGGATCGTCCCGCCGTCAAAGGGCGGCAGCAGGGCTAGCCATGGCATGCGTCCACCAAGCCGGTCCCTGAGCTCCGCCCTCCAGCGCGTCACCAGCGTCTGGCACTGCTGCTGCGCCGCCAGGGACGCTGCGTCGGCCTGGACCTGCCGGTCGTTCCGCTGCCGAAGCTCCTCCGCCAGAGCCGCTGCGCCCGGGCCCGAAGCCACCGTCATCGCCAGCAACCGGGGACCGTTGACGGTGACGTGGTCGATTCGGGCAGCCCTGGCCCGCACGACGCTCATGTCGGCCCGGAACCTCTTGATCGGCAACCCGTTGAGCGGGCAACCATCAATTCCCAGGGTCAGCTTGGCCACCTGGCTGCTGCCGTCGGCGTAGGCGACGTCAACCTGCCCCAGCTCCGACCGTCCGCCCGCCAGCATCTCCTCGCGCTCGGCGTTCGTCAGCCCGCAGAGGAAGTACAGCGCGTCCCCGGCTGCCCTGACTGGAATCCGCCGAGGCTGGCGGCAGTCCATGGCGCCGCGGCCGGCGTTGAGGGCCGCGTCAACAAGGTCGAAGGTCACGCCGCAGGGAGAGCACGGTCCCGGGATCAGGCGGAACCAGTCGCCCTCGCGCCATCGCTGGTCCAGCGCCAGGTCGCAGAACGGATACAGGTTCATGCAGGCGAAGCCCCCATGCCGGGTCAGCGCTCCGGTGGGCCGGGAGCGGTACCTCGGCTGCGGCAGGACCTCCGCCTGGCCGGGCCCAACCTGCCCTATCTGCACTACGTCGCCGTCGTTGAGGCCGCGCACGAGGATGTCCTCGCCGCCCGTCTGTGGGTACTCGCGGTAGCGTGCGTCCGTCAGCCTCTTTCCGTTGACGAGCATCGGTTGGCCGGCAATCCTGCGCTTGGGAGCTGTCACGATGACATCCACGGGCCGCCCCGCGGTGTTGATCAGCCGAAAGCGAAGCCCCGCGGGAGGGTGGAAGCGGTAGTCCGCCACGTTGACCGCCGTGGTCCCCGCGCAGAAGGCCATCGCTGCCCTCTCTCCCACGACCACCCGGCAGGCCGCCCCGTCCGTAGGCCGTGCGTAGCGGCGAAAGCCGTTGATGAGGCCCTGCCCCATCATGCCTGCCGTGCGGTTCCCCTCCGGCTCGCCCTCGGGGAAGACCTGGATGTTCTCCTCATCGATGTCGCCGAACTTGCGGTATCCCAGCCACCATCGCTCCAGCGCGCCTCGCAGCAGGTACTCGAGCACCGGATCGCCTGTCTCTGTGTAGACGACTAACATGCTCTTGAGGCACAGCCCGAGCTCTGCCCAGCTTACCTTGCCGACCCACCACCGCCCGTCGTTGGCTTGCATCATGAACGTCGGGTCGACCCACCCGTACGGGTCGGGATCGGCCAGGTAGAAGCGGGCATCCTTGTAGACCGCCGCGCGGGCCATCTCCAGCGCGCGCTCTGCTCGCTCGCCTCGCTGTGGATCGCCGCGGAACGCCAGGCGGTACTCCAGCAGGAACTGCTCGCCGGCGGCAGTGGCAATGAGGGGCAGCGTGGCCGCCGGAAGGTCGAAGATGTTGCCTCGCGTCCCCAGGTACCGCCGCGCCCAGTTGTACACGCCGTCGATGTAGGGCAGCAGGCTCGCATCTTTCTCACGCTGGTACAGGAGCACCAGGGCGGCGCCGATCTCGAAGGTGGAGTTGTGCCGCACTGTCGTGGCTGCCGCCCCTCCCAGTTCCTCCTTGAAGCTCCCCGCCACGGGACACTCCCACGCGACGCAGTCCAGTCCGTGGTCCTCGAACCGCTTGGCGAGAGGGAGAAGCCGCTTCAGGTCCTGCTTCAGTTGCCCGACGGCCACCGCGTCCTGGCGCCCCCAGGCCGCCCGCACGCCGTCCGCGACATCCCAGTTCCCGATCCACGTTGTGCCCGGCTTGAGGTAGCTGTCGACGGGGCCGCCGGTCTCGCCCCGGTAGTCCCATAGCAGCCCTGTGCCGCCCACCCTCTGGATGCCCTCGTCGAGAACCCAGTCGAGGTCACTCATCGCCGGCACCGTTGGCAGCAAGTCCCCAAACCGCTGATAGGTCCGATGCAGCAGCCTCTCCTGGGGCTCACCCTCCGGCCCCAGGTCACTCCAGTAGACGAGGTCGAAGTGGCCTTGCGCGACCGAGCCGGCGACCGGGAAGGTCAGCTCGGTGAAGTTGCGCTGGTACGGGTGGACGAGGGCGATGCACTCCCGATGCCCGCCCAGTCCCTGGCAGTACGCGCTGGCCACCAGGTTCTCGCTCTTGTCCGTCAGCCGCGCGGCTGTGAAGTCGTAGCCCGCAAACACGCCGCCACGCTCATACGGGTTCCACAACCCGACCACGGGTGTCGAATAGGCCCCCATCGGCGGGGCGTACGACCAGCCTGGCGCCCAGTTGCCTCGCAGCCCGTTGGGCGCCTTCGGGTTCAGCGGATAGGCGTCCACGCGCCGCGTCGTTACCCCGAAGCCGCCCTGGTACCACATCAGGGGCTCCCGGATACTCAGGCACAAGAAGCAGAGCGGCGCGGGGTCCTGGAAGGCCGCGCACCATCGCTGCCTGTCGAACGCGTCCAGGACCAGACGGTAGGCGACCTCGGGGAAACCCGCGCCTGCCGGGCAGCGGACCGAGATGGTGCTCTCGGCGCCCAGCGTCGGCGTCCCGCCGGTGCCCGAGGTATTGAAGTGGGTGAACGCGAGCCCCCGCCCGTCACGGGCGATGGAACACTCTCCCGCCTCCCACCGTCCGCCGGGGCCGAAGCTGACCTCCGCCAAGGTGCCGTCGCGGTCGCGGAGAGCGCAGCCTTGCCAGTGACCCACGGAACCGAGGGTGACGATCTGGCACTCGCCTGCCTGCAACGCCGGAGCCGTCGGGCCCTGCAGCCCTTGCGCCACGCACGTCCCCGCCGCCAGACACGCTGTCAATGCCGTCAGAGGGACCGTCCTGGCCTGCATGTTGCGCGCCTTTCTGCCGCGACTACGGATACGAGATAGGCTGACTCCACTCAATGGCCGGGCTGAGCAGCGCCCGGCAGCCCGCAGCCGCCCTTAGGGGGCCCGCTTCCCACGTGCCTCCTAGCGTTCGACCCCAGGCGAGGTGGCGCTTTGTGAACAGCACTCATCTGGCCCCTCGGGCTCCCCGCCGACCTATCCGCGGAACCTGACGTACGTAGCTCCGGACACCGGCCTCCTGTGCCCCGTCGCGGCACTCCCTCCCCTCCGCCCTACCCTCTCTCGGGCACCTCCACCTCGTAGTCGGCTCCCGTGACGCCGTACGCGCCTCCATCGTGCGGCGTGAAGGCAGCGATCGCCGGCATGGCGGGCTTCGGCAGGATGCCCTCTTCCCCCAGCTCCAGGACGTTGCGGTAGCCATGGACCATGAACCATGCGAAGCCGCCGCTGAGCATCCTGACGGTGAGTCGGAGGGGCTGGCCGGGCATCACCAGGCCCGGCGGCAAGCGAAGCACGAACACCCCGCTCAGGCCGAAGGTGGTCCGGGCATCGCGCGTGTCGCCGCCGTGGTAGTAGCGCAGCTCGACATCGCCCTCCCGCCAGCGGGCGTCGGCCCGATTCCCGATCTCAAAGCCGATCAGCTGCTGGCCGTCGCCTTCGAGCTGTGCCGCGCCGCTCGCGTAGTCCGTCCCTGCGATGAAGGCCACCGCGGTCTCGCGTCGAGTTGGCACCGGTGCGGTCAGCCACGTGACCTCCCCCGTCTCCTCGGGGTGCACCCGCAGGGAGACGTCCTGGCGGCACCACCAGGACTCGACTGACCCGAGGTAGGAGCGGTACGGCCCGTGTCCGCCGCTCAAGGCGCCTGCGAACCCCTCGATCCACTGCCACTCCTTGCCCTCTCCGGCACGGAGCGCCGCCAGCGGGCCGGGCTCCACACGCCGGAAGGTGGCGCCGGTGGAGTCGCGGCCCGGCGCATCGAAGGGCCGGTCGAGGCCGTCGCTGTCCATCCGGACGAAAGGGTGGGCCTCCTGCACGTGGTCGGCGAATCGGTAGATGACATCGCGCGCCCGGTCCGGCCCGATTCGCACCAATTCCGGCTGCCCCCACAGCGCCCATTCCCAGGAGAGCGAGTCGCGGTTCTGCGCCCGGGTGTACGAATCCGTCACGAACCGCAGGCGGAGAGGATGCCCCGCCACGCGGATGGGGATGTCCCAGTGCTCCCAAGACCGGCTGTTCTTCCCCAACGTCCGACGGAACAGCATCCGCCCGCCGGACTCCCCTCCCTGGTCTTGAACCGTGAAGACGACGCCGTGGCAGAACTTGTCGTGCAGCGCGCTCAGCCCCAAGTGCACACTCAGGTAGATGCCAGGCTCCGTCGCCTCGGCGCTCGGGGGGACGCGATCGGTGAGCTTCTCCCATGGGAGGAACAGCGGCTTGCCCAGGCGGAGGCCCGCGCCCTCGGACACGGGCCGGGCCAATTGCTGAGGGGTGAGGGGCGGCTCGGAGGTCGGGAGTTCGAGGATCCGGATGGACCGCAAGCGGACCGTAGCCTGGTCAGGTGTGTCGAGGCGCAGGCCGCCGATGGTCCTCGTCCAGTTCGGCCGCAGGTCGTAGGTCGTGCTGCGTTCCCCTGCGGTTACCTCGAACCGCACGGCATGGTTGCTCGGCCCGGGCTCGTCCGTGGTCCACCAGAAGAACTCGGCCCAGCCGCTCTGGTCTGAGGCCATTTCGATCTCGACCACATGCTGCGGACTCGCCGGGAGCGAGATGGGCTGCGTGCAGACGATGAAGGGGTCGTCCCCGGTGGCCCGAACGGTTAGGGCTCCCTCCGCGACGGCCGGCGGCGTGAGGTCGTGGACTGCCGTCCAGCCCTGCAGGTCCCCGGTCTCGGCGAAGCTCCAAGAACGGACCACAGGCGGGCTCGCGCCCGACAAGAGGCAGGGCAGGCGGGCCTGGCGGAGTCGCTCCGCGAGCTGCACGCACAGTCCCTCATTCCAGTGGTAGTCGTCGTCGAAGTTGGTCTGGTAGAGCCGCTGGTTCTCCTCGGCGGCGTGCACTGCGCGGTCTAGCAGCCCGAGGACCGTGCCGACCGAGGCGCCCTCCGCCGCCCGTCGCGCAGCCAGCCGGTGGCACAACGCCGCTCTGCAGAGCAACTGCGCGCGCCGCAGCTCGACGCACAACCACCGGAGCGACTCCGCCTTGAAGAGGTGGTCAGCTACCCGGTCGTGACCCCGCCATCGGAAGTCATCCTGTCGGTAGGCCGGGCGCTCAAGGTCGGGCTCGTGGCCGGTCCAGAGGCGGTATGCCCGCCACGCCAGCCGCACCGCCTGGTCGGCCTGCGCCGCCAGAAGCTGGTACTCACGGTGGAGGGCCCGCCCGGTCTCGGGGTACTGCGCCCCGTGGACGTCCTCCAACACCATGGCGTCGTTTACGCACGGGCTGGTATCGAGCGCCTGCGCCACCAACGGGCCGACCTGTTCGCCATAGTGGGCGCGGTAGGCGTAGTCGAGGAAGCCGATCTGGTCGTCGTTGTTGATGCCCGGCACGCCGCTCGCCCGCCACATGTACTGCGAGCCCACGTAGCCGAAGATCTCGTTGCTGCGCCACTCCAGGACGTAGGCCATGGCGCCGAAGCCGCCGGCGCCATGGATGCGCCGTTTGCAGTCGCGCTCCCAATCCACACTGGCGCCCATCGAGTCGGGGAACATGTTGTTGTTCACGCCGGTCATCCGGCGCCAGGCCGAGAGACAAGCTCCCCCGCGCCCCCCGAGGCTGGCGATGCGGCCGCCGCCCACCAGGTCGACGTACTTCCTCTCGTCCGCCTCGTTCACGACGAAGGGCACCTGGCGGCCCTGCCCCTCATCGATCATCGCCAGCCACCGGGCCCGCTCCTCGGGTGTGCGGCTCTCGTTGATCACGCGCAGGAGCACGAAGTGCGACACGAGGTAGATCTCCGGCTCCGTCCGCTTCGGCCAATGGCGCTTGATGGCATCGTAGAACTCGCGGAACAACCACGTGTAGTACTCGATGTGCACCCCGAGCGGCGCACGGTTCGAGTCCGTCTGGTCGCGGGACGTGTACCCGTAGGTCTTCGCCCACGGTTCCCAGAAGGTGCGGTAGCACCCCTCGTTCTGGTTCGGGACGTGGTTGGCTTCCGGGTTCTCCAACATGAACCCATCGAAGCCCATGCCCGCCAGGCGTCCGAGGAAGGCATCGATGTACTCGTGTACGCCCGGTGCGAAGGGTAGCATCTCCGCCGCGCCGCCGGCGTCAGCCTCGGGGTGGTGGAGCATGTAGCCGCCGTCGAAGGAGTTGTGGGCCATGTACGCGTAGACGTGGATGCCTCGCTCCTGGGCGTAACGGATGACCCTGGGGAAGAACTCGTGCTGGATATTGCGGTGGATGAACCGGCGCGGCTCCTTCTTCCCAGTCGCCGGGCTGAACCAGAACGAGTCGACGTCGAGCGTGCTCTCCTCGTAGCCGGGCAACGTGAACGGCCAGTAGCCGCAGAGGCAGACCGACCACGCGTTGAGCTTGTGAAGCAGCGACCAGTCAACCAGCCACTTCCATTCGTCCTCGGTGTAGTTGTTGAGGTCGTAGCCTTCGAGTCGGTTCCAGCCGGAGTACCACGTCAGGGCGGGCGAGAGACAGCGCCACTTCAGGTCGGGCCAGTCGCGGATGGCGAGGCAGGGCAGGTCCCCGGAGCCGGTCCGGGTCGCCTGCCGGGCGAGCTGGTTCACCGTCTGCACCCCATAGAGCATCCCGAAGCGGTTCTTGCCGATGACCGTGATGCCCCGCGGTGCGATGGTGAGGACCGAGGCTTCGGGGCTGGTTGCCGGAGCAGACAGGAAGGCGTACTGGCCGGTGGTGAGCCACGAGCTGCCACACCCTTCCTCCAGCGAGCCGAGGCGGACTGGGATCGGGGTGCCCGTGCGGGGAAGGAAGCTGGACAGCGAGTCCTGGGCGACGCGTTCGGTCGGCGAGGGCGGGGCGTGCCTGACGAACCGTGGCGGACCCAGCGGGAGCGTGCCGGGCTGGAGTTCGGCCTGCTGTGGGTAAGGCAGAAGCCCGAGGTTCTCGGCGCGTACGGGCACTGGTCGGCTCGGCGCGCCGGCCTGCGTCTGTGGAGCCATCAGCAGCACCCCCGCGGCGATCAGGAGGCCCATGGTCATCTCCAGCGGAGACTCACCGTCTCCCTGATGAACGGGCTCGGATAGCGGAACGGCGCGAGGAAGGATAGTGGCACGGCACCTTCGCCAGGCTCAGCGGGTGCCGTGCCGTGCAGCTCGATGACGCGCCGGTCGCCGTAGACCATGGGCGCGCCCTCATAGTCCCAGTTGGCCGGCAGCCCGAGGCGCTGGGCGTCGTCGCCAAGCTCAAGCCTCTGGCCAACGCCGGGCGACCACGGCCAGAGCCCCTCGTTCGCCAGCTCGACCCGCAATGTGAAGGGCTGCCCGGCCAGCACCTCCGTCGGCGTCGCCCTCAGTGTGCCGGCGAACTGCTTCACGCTGAGCTGCCACTCCAGCGCATCGTAACCGGCGACCCACTCCTTGTAGGGCTGGGTCAGCCCCGAGCGTCGCGTCGCCGCCAGCATGTTGCCCGGCACACTGGCAGCCTCTTGGTCGAAGGCAGCAGCCAGCCGGTAGGTCTCGTCCCGGATGGCGAGCAGCCGGGAGCGCACCTCCTCAGGCAGTGGGCGCGCCTCGGCGTGAGCAGCGACCAGGCCCTGCATCTCCCACAGCAGCTCCAGCCGCCGGAGGTGGTATTCGAAGTAGGTCCCGAACAGATGAAGGTGAGCGAACCACTTGCCGTCCGCATGCTCGCCCGCCGCGGCCTGGAGACCCGCCAGGCGCTCGCGGAGCTGCTGAAGGCGCTCGTGGGCCTCCTGCGACACTTGCGCCTGGGCCTCCGGCCCGAGCTTCGCCCATTCCTGGGGGAGCATCGGCAGATCGTAGACATCCCACAGTTCCTCGCAAGCGTGGGACAAGGCGATGAAGGCCAGTGCGTTCGCACGGCCGAACTTGCGGCTCCCCCACCAGTAGCGGAAGGAGTTGACCGTCGCCGTCGGCTCCCACCCGAAGAAGCCGATCGACTCCCACGGTAGCTCGGTACCGCAGTATGCCCCACCGATCCAGAAGCTGCCTCGGTCGGAGAGCAGACGCTTCATCCGCGGCGTGGAGGCCAAGCGGAAGCTCGCGAACAGGTTGTCGAGCCACGTGTCGCCCATCGGGCCGAGGGTCTCGAAGCTACGGCTCAGCATCCCGGCTCCGCTCCCATGACCGACGATGGACAGATCCGCGGGCAGGAGGTCGTCGAGCCTCGGCTCGTAGGGATCGTTGTACGGGTACACGCCGATGGCGCCGTGGAACCCGTGGGACCGGAGCCAGTCGTACAACAGCAGGTACTGCTCCCACATCGGGCTTTTGGTCCGCGAGGCGGCGACGTAGGCTTTGCAGCGGCCGCAGTCGCAGATGCCGCCATTGTCGTCGCGGATCATCACGACGCCGTCGATGGGATACGTCTCCAGCAGCTCCCTGGCGTAAGCCTCGAGGTACCGCTGGTAGAGCGGATGGGTGAAGCAGGGGAAGGCGGGGTTGCCGGGCGACATCGCTTCCGGGTGTGCCCGCGCGTACGTCGATGGTACGCACCCGACCGGCACCCACTGCCACACCTTCACCCCGCGCTGGTGCAGGAAGTCGAGCAGCTTCAGCCCATGCTCGCGGTGCTGGTCGATCTCCGAGAACCGGGCACCCGACGCCTGGTCGATGGCATCAGGCGAATCAGACCGGAGCTCCGGCATGTACTTGTAGCTGACTGGCATCTTCCAGTTGCCCCACATGCTCAGGTCAGCCATGACGTTCATGCCGCTCGAGATCATCCCCTCGAAGGCGTGTTCCCACTCCTGATCCGTCCCGTAGGGGAAGTCCACCTCGTGCTCGCCGCCGCCGAAGCCGCCGGCGCGGAGGTCGGCTGCCGGGTTGCTCGCGATCAGCGGCAGGCGTACGGGGCCGGTCCGCTGGTCCAGATACTCCGCGATGCGCCGCGCCGCCTGGGTCAGCCCGAAGGACGTGAGCGCGGTGACGCCAATGCCCCGCCCCTCCGGCCGAACCGCGAACCCGTCGCCCGACAGGGCGGGGTCCTTGGCGACCAGCCGGAGGGCGACCGTGCCAGACGGGGCTAGCCGCTCCGAGGTCGCCGCCGCAACCCCGCGCTTGCGCAGTGCCCCGGCCACGGTCTCCGCGGCCGCACGAGCCTCGGGTGGGGCCGAGACGTGCGCCGCCTTCGACGGCCAGGCCATCGAGCGTGGCTCCAACTCGACGATGAGGCCCTCGTCGGCCAGCTCGACCAGGTCGCGGGTCCTTGCGAGCTGGCCGGGCGGCACCAGGTACAGCCGCCGGCACCAGCGCCGCCCGTTCGCGACCTCCTCGCCGAGTTCCACGACCGCCACCCCACCCACGCGGTGCACGGCAGCCGGGTGCTTGACGACCGCCTCGAAGTCCTTGAAGCCGTAGTATGGCGCGCGGTTCACGAGGTACGGCAGCGGCTCAGCGTCACCCGCCAGGGCGAGCGCATACTCGGCGCCATGGGTCACCCAAGGTGAGCGCCCCACCCATGGCCGTTCGTCGGCCCACACCTCGACCAGGCCGCACGCATGAACGCGGTACGTCAGCGCGGTCTCGGGGCCGCCGTCTGCGGTACGCACGAAGTGCAGCTCGGTCATCGCGGGGGTCGATGAGGAGGACACGAGTCGCGCCGGGTCTGTGCTGACCTCCTCGCGATGCTTGCCCTCGGCGTCAGTCACCCGATAGAGCCGCGCTGCCATCGGGTGCTCCAGGACAGGCACGCCCGCCGCCTCAATCGACGACAGGAGGCCCGAGCCGGCATCGACCGTGACCCGCACACGCGGGTACGACACGACCAGAGACCCGCCATCGCGCGACAGCGCCGACGTGCTGGGCGGCCCGCCGGCCCGAACCTGGATGGTCGCCCATGCGTGCGGCGGCACGGCGCACGAGAACACCAGGAGATCCTCGGCACGCGGCTCGCGAATCGGGGCGACCAGCGCCGCCCTCCAGTGCGGCCGGCCTTCGCGGATCGTGAAGGGGATCTCCGCCTCGCCCTCGGTGAGTCGCACGCGGTCCCAGCGGATCAGTCCCGGCGAGGCGAGGCGCCCGAGAGGCACCTCGACAGCGATCGGCTCCCCCCACCCGGTGGGGTTGTAGAGGCCGATCTGCGCCACAGGCTCCGAGGCGGCAGCGACTCCCGCCAGGGCCAGAGCCCCGGCCCACATCAGGGCGCCGGTCATGCGCTGTGGTCCCCTCCCATGCGAGCGGTGCGGTCGCAGACTGCAGGCGGTCGTGGCACGGGCAGCCCCGCTGCCCGTGTTCCATGCCTCCGTGCGCCGGCCCTTCCCGCCCAGCCGAGACGACCCCGTGCTCCAGACTGACGAGGACGTTGCCGAGGTCCCGACGAACGCCGCACGATGCGTCCAGGCCGGAGGCACTGCCTACGCCAGGAGGGGCCATGCCGTTGTACGCCGCTGTCGTCTGTGTCGGGGTCCTGGCTCTCGGCCTGCCGGTCTGCGCGCAGCCCCTGGAGAACGGCCTGCTGAGAATCGGCGGCTTCCGCTGCGTTGATCTGAAGCCCCTGCGGAACGACTCCACCATCGACCTCTACGAGATCGGCTACTGGACCTACGCCGGGTTTCGCATGGAGGTCTGGAAGCGGAACGGTGTGCCCTTCTGGTACCCGAGGGACTCCGGCGACATCCGCGTGGCCGGCTCAGCCTGGCGGCCGGCCGCATCGGACTCGGTGTCAACCCCGCGGCAGGGCGCGGTCGCCGGCGCCGACAGCCAGCAGCCGGGCAACGGGGCCATCGCCTTCGCGAACGACGGGGACACGACCACCTACTGGTACGCGGGCGACGGGCATCCCACCGGGAAGCTATGGATCAGGTTCGCCCGCGCGACACGAGTGCGGCTCATCCGGTTCCTGGGCTGGGCCACGCCGCGGCACGCACCTCGGGACTACTCCGTGGGGCTGATCCTGGCCGATGGGTCACCCCGCGAGGTGGCGGCAGTGCACGACGAGAGGCGGATGGGGCAGTGGATCGAGTTCCCCGTCGAGCCGACGGGAGCCCAGGGCATCTACCTCGACGTGCGATCGACTGTGGAGGGCGAGCACGGGCCCGTCATCTACGAATTCCAGGCGCGCGGCGAGCCAGCGCGGCCTGAAGACCGGTCGGCCTACCCCCAGGAGGTTGTCATCCCTCTCTCCGGCACGCCCGCCGAGGAGCTGTTCTGCCTGGGCCACGTGGGCAGCGGGTTCGACCCGGCGCCGGACGTGCTGACGCCGCTCGGCGAGTACGTCCTGCGCTACGAGAACGGTGAGGCGGAGACCGTGCCGTTGGTCGCGGGGCGCAACGTCGCCGACCTGCGCTACGGCTCGTTCGTGCCGGAGGCCGAGTTCGCCTTCGGTCTGCGCGACCCGGAGGCGGAGGAGTCGGCGCCACCGGAGGCGCTCTACTACCACCTGGACGAAATGCTCCCCGTCGAGCCGAAGCTGCAGGTGCAGATGTTCGCGCACCGGCTCGCGCACCCGGACCGGCCGCTGAAGTCGCTGACCTTCCGGTGCACCGACCCCGAGGCTTCCCTGATCCTGATCGCCGTCACCTTGCGGCAACGCGGCCCGCGCATCAATGCCCTGGTGTACAACGGCAGGCGGGTCAGGCCGTACCCGAAGGAGACCTCACACGCGCCGCCCTCGCCACTCGAGCGGCTGCAGGACCGGGCGCGCGCCCTATCGCTGGACGGCAACTGGCGGTACGTGACCGACCCGGGCAACCAGGGGATTCGCCGCCGGTACTTCGCCCCGGAGCATGACGTCTCGAGCTGGGGCACCATGCCGGTGCCGTCGCAGTGGTACGTCCAGGGGCTTGACTATCACGGGGTCGTCTGGTTCCGTCGCGAGTTCGCGTTGCCCGCGTCCTTCCCCGGTTCGGTGCTCGAACTCCGCTTCGGTGGCGCGGACTACGACGCCCGGGTCTGGGTGAACGGGCGGTACGTCGGCCGCCATGTCGGGGCGTTCGCTGCTTTCAGGCTGGAGGCCACGGCGGCCCTCCGCAAGGGCGCCCGGAACACGATCGTCGTTCGCGCCGACAGCCCGGTCGATCCCGGGGTCCGCTCGCGCAAGACGCTCATCAAGGGCAACAGCATGGACGACATCGCCATGCCGTACAACCAGGAGGGCTGCATGGGTGGGATCCTCCGCCCGGTGGCCCTGGTGGGGCACGGTGACGTCGGGATCGAGGATGCCTGGACCGAGAGCACGATCAGCGACGACCTGAAGCACGCCCGAGTAACGGTGCACTGCGACCTCGTGCCGTCCGGCGCCGCGGCGGGTGAGGTCACGGTGGCCTGCCGGCTGACCGAACCGACCGAGGGCCCCGGCAAGTCGCGGGCCTTCCATGCGGAGAGGGTGCTCCCGGTCGCCGGCCGCACAAAGGTCTCGATGGCCCTCGACATCGAGAGCCCGAGGCTCTGGTACCCCTGGGAGCAGGGCCGCCCGGAGCTGCATCTTCTGGAGATCGAGGTGCGACGCGGGCCGGAGCTGTTGGACCGTCACGTATCGCGGGTGGGTGTCCGAGAGGTCAGCCTCAACGCGCGCGAGAGCTGCCTCTACGTCAACCACCACCGCATCTTCATCAAGGGGATGCTCAACGACGACGTGCATTGGATGTCGCTGATGGACCGCACGGGGTACCGGCAGCGGATCCAGCTTCAGCGGGACGCGAACCTGAACCTGATCCGCATGGTGGGGCATCAGTCCTCGCCGGAGATGTACGACCTGTGCGACGAGCTGGGGATGATGATCTGGCAGGAGATGCCGCTCCAGTGGCAGTACTCGCCCACGCCGCCGATCCGCGACGACATCGTCCGCGTGGTGACCGAAACCGTGACCCAGTGCCGACCCCATGCCTCGGTGATCGGGTGGTCGGCGTGGAACGAGGGCGGCCAGGGCGACTTCAGCGACCGGCTGACGTCGCTCATCCGCAGCCTGGACCCGACGCGACCGATGACGAAGGCCAGCGGCGGCGGGGATTTCGACATTCACATCTACCCCAATCTGGCGAGCAACCTGTCGCGGCGCAGCTTCTTCTGGAGCGGCATCAAGGTTGGTTTCGTGAGCGAGGTCGGGGCGTACGGGCTGCCATCGGTGCGGGAGATGAAGGCGATCACCGGACCTGACCTCTTCCCCTTCGACTCGGCTGACTTCTACTGGGAGACCTTCAGCTCGTACCGCTACGTCGACGGGCCGGTCTTCTCCGACGCCCCAGCCGCCGCCGACTGGCCGACGGAGAGGATCCGGGAGTACGTTGTCAGTCACGCCGAACCGAGCGCGCGCTGGCTCTCGCGGTTCATGCAGTTCATGTACGAGAACCTGCGGGCCCAACGTTTCGACCCCACGACCTCCGCCATTCACTGCCGCTTCGACGACCCTCTGCCGACCGCGTTCCTGGGAGTGGTCGACTTCACCGGTCGCCCGCGCCAGGCTTACTGGGCGGTGCGGCAGGCGTGCCAGCAAGTCCTGCCGATCCTCTTCTTCGACTACACCGGTGTGGAAGACCTGAGGGTGATCAACGAGTACTGGCACCGAGGGTCGAAGGGCTGCCGGCTAACCTACGCCTTCAGGACACACGATGGGGCTCAGTTCCGACGGGGAGAGCGGGCGTTCGATCTGCCGCCTGACGCCACGGTGAAGGTGCTGACGCGCGAGGAGGTTGGCGACCTCTACGCGCAGCCAGGGGGCTTCGTGGCGGACCTCGCGGTGTACGATGCGGACGGCCGGGTGCTCTCGCGGAACCGTTACGACCTTACGGAAGAGGATATCCGGCTGTTCGTTGAGTCCGTCTACCCCGTGCCGCCGGTCAGGCCGTACGACTCCATCATCCTCAAGCCTTCCGACGCCGCTGAGGTGTCCGGCGTGTCCCGACGGCTCCCTGGCGAGGGCACTTACACCCCGGTGCTCCTCGAGCTAGGCGGGGAGAGCCAGGAGCCCTACCTCAGGTTCGTGGCGCCAACGTCGCGCGCCGGAGAGTACCTCGTGCGCGCCAGTTGCAGCTCCGGCGAGGCGCTGAGAACGTGCGAGCTCTGGGTGGACGGCACCCGGGCCAGCCTCGAGAGCCACCCGTATGTGGACATAACGGCCGGGATTACGCGCGCGCCGTACTCAGCCTACGGGCTGTCATGGCGACCGGGCTGGACGGTGAAGCTGGCCGAGGGCGAACATTCCCTCGAGTTCCGTTGGCGCAAGGGCCAGCGGGCGCCGGTGTGGGTCATGGACGCCGTCTCGCTGCAACACCGACCCTCGCCTCCGGCCCGATGACCGACCGCCAGTTCCACGACACCGTCATTCAGGCGGACTCCATGCCCCTCGCCGCCCTCCGGGCGCGGTTGCTCGGACTGCCGATGGAACGGGAGTTCAGGGGGGAGTGGGGAGTCGGGGAGGGGCCACCGCCCTGAGGCTAGAGGCGGTTCGCCACGCACGGTGAAGCGGACTCAGCGCGGCGAGCCGAAGCCCTTCCTCGTCCAGTTCCCGCCGCTCCCCGTGGCCGGGCCCGGCGAGGCATCTTGCGCTCAGAGCCCACCGGCCGCAGCTTCTTCGGTCGCCCAGGCCGTCCAGGAAGCTCGTCTAGCCCTGAGCGAAGCCATTCGGGCTCTTCGGAAGACTGACTGGAAGCAAAGGGAGACGGTGCGAATGAGTACGGAGGAGACAAGTCTGCTGGTAGATATCGCACACAGGCCGTCGGCGGGAGTGACGGAGAGGTATGCGCGTCTGGGCTGGACGGCCCACACGCGCACGAAGACCAAGCGGGGCTTGCCGGACAGGGGACTGGTCGAAGAGGAACGCCTCTGGGTGCCGAAGAGCCTGTGCATGCTGGGGGAGATCAGTTCCTGCTGCTCGGGTCCGATCCCCTCCCAAAGCCCGAGGTTCGGGCCTGAACGGGCTTTCCTGGAGGCACAGGGGCGACCCGAAGGCGCCCGAACCCGTGCTGCCCGGGCGTCGCCCTCCGCCCGACCCGAGCCGCGACGCATGCCTCCAGGGCGACCGGGGCCCCGTGCGTCGCCGTGGATTGGCACGGAACGCGCTGCTGTAGGTCCATGTGGCACGTGTCCACGACCTGATGCAGGTGGCATCTGCCTTGTAGGCTCGCACGAGTTGGCGCTTTGGCCGCCGACGCGGATGATGGTGTCCGCTGTCTAGTGACAAAAGGCGATCCACTTGCCAGTCGGTGACCATGAGGGCCATTGGGTGCCGACATCCAGTGAGGTGAGCTGCCTTCTACCGCCGCTGCCGACGTTGATGATCCACAGGTTGCCCTTCCACAGGTAGACCAGCTCCTCGCCGTCGGGCGACCAGCAGAAGTTCATGCCGTGGTCCCACGCCTCGGTCAGGTCCCTCGCATTGCGGCCGTCGGCGTCCATGACCCAGAGCGCCGTGCGGCCGGTCGTCCAGAAGAAGGCGATCCGCGTCCCATCCGGCGACCACTTAGGCCACTCGGCACGCCCGGCGAGATGCCTGTTCAGGCAACGCTTCCGGCTACCATCGGGAGACATCGTGTAGACGCAATTGCCGGCACCGGAGCTGGCCACGAAGGCGATCTTCGAGCCGTCGGGCGACCACCCGGAGCGCCAGGGGTGCTCCGGGTACCCACGGTCATCGCGCAGGTCCGATGTCAGGTTCACAGCTTTGCTGCCTTCGAGGTCGGCTACCCAGATGTGGAAGTCCCGGTGGAAGGCGATGCGAGCGGAGTCTGCGGACCAGGACAGGTAGGAGCAGTTGTCGCTGAACGGCCAGCCGGTCGGGCCATGCGTGACGCGAGTTGCCTGGCGGCCCTGCGGGTCGGTCACGTAGACCTCACGGACCCCGTCCCGATCCGAGGTGAAGGCAATGCGGCGGCCGTCCGGCGACCAGACTGGATCCCGATCGGCGGCGGGATGATTGGTGATGTTCGTCTGGCGCGAACCGTTGGGCCGCATGACGTAGATCTCGGGGTTGCCATCGCGATCCGTCTCGAAGGCGATCCAGCGGCCGTTGGGGGACCACCGCGGATTCGTGCCGGAGGCGAGCCACTTCGGCTCCCCACCAGCGGCGGCGATGATGAAGGTGCCGTGCCGCGGATCGGCCTGCGAGCGAGGCATCTGGTTCGGCGGATAGTCACCCGCGCAGGTGGAGACGACGGTGAGGACCACGAGGCCGGCCAGTATCGAGAGGGGCACGAGGAACGCGCGGCGGGTCAGCATCGTCGCGGCCTCCTCAGTACCCCGGGTCCCACCGCTGACGGGCGTCACCAGCCGCCCGGGGAGCCGTGAGGCCTCGGGGCGGCGTAGTAGTGGCCGGGCTGTTCCCAAGGCCGCGGGTTCCATCGAGGGATGCCGTGCGGGCCGGCCTCCCACGTGCCGGTGACCACCCAAGCGATCTCCCCGTTGGGCCGTATGAGCGACACCGAGGCCTGGTCCGTAACGGCGGCCCGGCCGTCGGCCGCTACCGCGAGTTGCCTGGGATCGACGAACCGCATCCCTCCCCTGCCGGAGGACGTGCCCGGCAGAGGGGTCTGAGCCCACAGCAGTTCGCCGCTGGCCGAGACGGTCCAGAGGTGGTCTTGGTAGTCTCCCTCCGGCAGGATGTATAGGGTATCGTTCGGGCCGAGCAAGGGATCCCCGAGGACTGCCTCTGTGCCCTCGAGACGCCACCTCAACGTACCCCCACGACCGAAGGCGCACACGCAATAGCGGGCCATGCGACGCCGATCCCCCCACACGGGCCTCTCGTTAGAGGGCCCCTCCCAGCGGGTCGTGACGTAGACGGTCCCGTCCGAGCCGAGGGCCGGCCGGCTGGTGACGCGGCCCTCGGTGTCGGCTTGCCACTTGAGCTGGCCCTCGGGCGCTATGGCATCCACGTAGTGTTCGGAGTGAGACAGGTAGGCGCAGCCATTCGCATCGCCCACCGGGGCGGAATCGACTGGCCCGCCCGGTCTGTAGCGGTACTTCGGCTCACCCGCCGGGGTGAACGCCGCCACGTCGTACGGCTCGCCGAGGCTGACGTAGACCGTGCCATCGGCGCCGACTGACAGGCCTCCCCGCCGTATGTCGCCGCCCACGTCAACCTGCCACGCGAGTTCGCCCTGCGACGTCAGGCAACTGAGGCGCTGCTTGCCTGAGATCACGTAGGCATGCTGATCGGGACCGATGGATGGGCCGTCCGCGATGTTCCCGCCTACATGATGCTGCCACTTCGGGGCGCCTGCGGGTGACACGGCGCATACGTAGCCATTCGCCGTAACCCCGTAGACTGTCCCGTCCTCACCCGTCGCCAGCCTCTCGATGAGAGGGCCAGGCACGGAACAGGTCCACTTGGTCTGTCCCTCCGCATCGAGGGCATAGAGTCGGCCGTCATACCCCCCCACGTAGAACGAACCATCCGCCCCGAAGGCCGCGGCGGTGAGGTCCTGGTCCGCCTGGTACAGCCAGCGGAGCGTGCCGTCGGGCGCGTTGGCACTCACCCCATCGACACCGCCGATGTATACCGTGCCCTCCGGGCCCAACGCCGGGCTGCCGCTCGTGTACCCCCTCGTGAGGCCATTGGAGGCCCACAGAACCTCCTCCTCGGGTGACAGGCAGCGGACCCAGCCCGTGTACTCCACGGGCATGACGTTGCCATCGGGAGTGACGACCAGGGCCCTATCCGCATACGGGTACTTCCACAACACGCTGCCCTCGACGCTCACGGCGATCAGCCCGCCCGGGCTGGCCACGTAGTATCCTCCGTCCGTTCTGGACACGCCGTCACCCGTTGCCTGCGGCCATGTAAGCTGAGCCTGGATCCCGCCTCTGGGCGTGAAGACCGTGAGCGTGTTGCGGTCGGTTTGGATGAGGATTGCCCCCTCGGGCCCCACAAACGGATCCATGCCGATGGGTCCGAGGGTCTTGTAGCGCCAGTGGCGTTTGCCCTCGGGCGAGACGGCGTAGAAGAAGAAGTCGTCTGAGCCGAAGTACACGTTGCCGCGCGGGTCTATGGCCGGCGTGCTGTGGACCTCAGCGCCTGTCTTGAACCGCCACCGGACTGTGCCGTCCGGATCGACGGCATACACATGGTAGTCGCGCGACGCTACATAGACGGCTCCCCGTTCGTCAACAGTAACGTGGTTGGTTCCCGGTGCGCCCACATGGCAGGTCCACTTCGGCGTGCCATCTGAGGCCACGGCATGGAGCTTGCCGTCGGCGGAGGTTACATAGACCGTCCCGTCCGGTCCGGCGGCGGGGCTCTCCAACGGCGGCTCCGCCACCTGGCGCCGCCACTTCGGGACGCCGTCGGGCGACAGGGCGTACAGCGCGCCGCTCCCAGACACCATGTAGACCGTGGCGTCCGGCCCGACCGCTGGTGTGGCCTGCAGTCGCTGTGCACCACCCCAGCGCCAGCGGGGCTGCATGTCCTTGCCGTTGGCGAAGCACGCCTCTCTCCCGCCCCACTCCACCAGCGCCGTAACGGTCGCGGCCAGCAGTGGCGTCCATGTCCAGGCGACCTCCTTGCTCCTTGGTCGCATGGTGCGTTCCACCCGTTCGCTCCCATTGGTGTCACTTGTGTCAGACGCCTGCAGCGTGACCCTGGTTGCGCTCGCGAGCCCTGGGCGGCATCGCGGTGCTCGATGCCACCGAGGTCCTCGGAACGACCGGTTCCCCCACCGCTGTCCTCGAGAACGTCATCGCCGCGAGCGCATGACGACGCCGTTCCGCCCCCACCCCGATGGGAACTGAGACTCCCAGAGCAGGCCGGGGACGTTCCGCCCCCCCGCTCGGGAGTCTCCGATGGTGCCCTCCATGGCGGCGATCGCGGCATGTCTGGAAGGGGATGCCGGTGATGAACCTCTGCGGCTACCCGGACTCGGACAGCGCCAAGACAACCGCCGGCTCGATCGGCGGTCTCCTCAAGAGCGTACCTGCGGGCGCACCGGGCTTCTACTTCATGCGCGCCATCTGGCTGCCGCCGAGCAAGATCGTTGGTGTGATGGAAGCTCTGCGCAGAGACCATCCGGACGTGGACTTCGAGGTGGTCGATCCCTACACGCTGTTCGACCTCTTCACGCAGCACCAACAACCGGAAGGCTGAGGCACGGATGGCGCGCGGCACTGACTTCGCGCAGCGCCGGAGCGAACTGGCATCAGACCTGGAACGGTTGGGTCTGTCGCTCTGTGGGCTACCGGATGGAGGCAACGACAAGGGGCAGAGCGAAGCCTTGCCCCCATCCGTAAAGCGCCGCCGCCGCGCTCGGGTGGCTCCCCAGGGACGGGAGCGATGGTGTTCCGGGAGCGACTGCAGTAGACGCGCACGCAGATCGCGAAAGGTGCCCGATCGGTGAGCACGCTGCCGAACGTCATCCTGTGCCTGTGCGACCAACTCCGCCCCTTCGAGGTCGGCTGCTACGGGAACGCGGTGATCCGCACGCCGCACCTCGACCGCCTCGCTCGGTCGGGGATGCGCTTCGAGTTGGCGGTCACGAACGACCCCGTCTGCATGCCGGCGCGGTCGAGTCTCCTCACGGGGCAGTACGCGCGCACCTGCATGGGTGCGCTCGGGAACGCCGCCGAGCCGTCGCCCGGCGGGCAGGTCACGATGCCCGAGTACCCCGTGCGCGAGCGGCGGATGCTCCCTGACCCCACTCTACCCGAGCAGCTTCGGCGACAGGGCTACGAGACGGCGCTGATCGGCAAATGGCACATCCATCCCGCGCCCGACCTGGTGGGCTTCGACGAGTCCGTCTACCCGCGCGTCCACCATCGCCACACAGGGCAGAGCTTCAGCGAGACCGACGGCACCGAGCATCCGGTCGAGGGCTTCAGCGTCGAGTATGAGGCCCAGCGCGTGGCCGAGTTCCTCGCCCGGCGCCGAGACCACCCCTTCTTCCTCTTCTACAGCATCTCCCCGCCGCACATGCCGCTGAGGGACGCGCCGGAGAGGGTCCTGACGATGTACTCCCCCGACGAGGTGCCCCTGCGACCGAACACCCGCGTCAACGGCGCCCTGGCCCACGACGAGCGCTGGTTCCGCATCTACCTCTACGACTTCCTGTACTACGACCGCCAACTGCCCCACACAACCGCGCCGCTACCGGCGGGGTTCGACCTGCGGCACCTCACCGCGCTCTACTACGGCGCCACGACCTGGGTCGATGACATGCTGGGGCGGCTGCTCGCGGGGCTGGAGGCAAACGGGCTTGCGGACAACACCATCGTCGTGTTCGCCTCCGATCACGGCGACAACTCGGGCAGCCACCATCGGTTCAACAAGGACTTGCTCATCGAGGAGTCGATCCGCATCCCGCTCCTCTTCGCCGGGCCGGGCATCCGGCCGGGGGCGGTCAACTCCCGGCATGTCGCGCAGATCGTCGACCTCATGCCGTCGCTCCTCGACCTATGCGGCGGCGAGACCCCGCACACCGTGCAGGGCCGCAGCCTCGCGCCGATCCTGCGCGGCGAGGCCGAGAGGCTGCCGGATGACGCGGGGTTCATCGAGACCAGCGGCGGCTTGATCGGCCTCCGCACCCCGACCCACCTCTATGGCATCCGCCTCGCCACCGACCTCTGGACACCCGCCGAAGACCCCTACTGCTTCCACGACCTCCGCGACGACCCCTACGAGCTACACAACCTCGCTGGAGCCGGCCGGCAAGCAGACCTCGCCGAGTGGCTGCGAGGGCGGTTGCTGGCCTGGCACATCGGCGTTCCATGGCATGCGGCCGGCATCGCGCCGGGGTAGAGGCGCATGGGGTTCGTCCGTTCCGCGTCACGCCGGCTGAGGCTGGACGGGTCTGCGGACCCGGCCGGGCTTGGCGCCCGGGGGGCTCACCGGGCCCCCCGAGTCCCCGCTCTGACGTGGACCTGGACCTTGTACGTATGCGATGCGCACGGCCCGTAGCTGTCCCTGATCTTGCCGTCCACCACACCCACGCTACGCCCCTCGAACAGCACTTCAGCCTCCCCGCTGGCCGGCAGGCCCTTCACACTCAGCTCCACCCGACCCGCCTCCTCGTCCTCCGCGTTCACCGTGATCAGGTAGAGACTGCCTCCGTCGCGCGCCGCCAGGCCGTGAACCATGCCATTCCTCCCGGCCCGGAAGCGGACGCCGCCGTAGGCCGCCCCCAGCAGCACCGGACTGAGCGCCTTCACCTCGGCTACCAGCGTCTTCATCTCCGCCCACAGCTCGGGGTGCTGGAGCACATCGAACAGGCCGTCCTGGTAGACGTAGTACACCAGCCCGTTCGCCCCGTGGATCAGCGCCTGGTAAGTCATGGAACGCTCCTCGGCAGGCGAGGGCACGTCCCAGGAGCTGTACCCGCCGAAGCACTGCGGCACGACCCACAGCGGCTTCTCCTGCTGCACCGCGTCGCGGGCCCGGTCCACGCACTCGCCAACGGCCGAGAGGTTGTGGTTCCCCTGGTGCACCGGGTACGGGTCGAGCGAGAACACCTCCGTGACCGGGGCATAGGTGCGGTACTGGTCGGGGATGCACAGCGTGGTGTACGTGACCCGGTTGGGGTCGATGCCCTTGATGACGTCGATGCGGCGGCCGACCTCGCTGGCCGGGACCCCGCCGCCGTCCGGCTCATCGCCGGGGTTCCAGGCCAGGACTGCCGGATGGTCCTTGAACCGCTCCACCGTCTTCATGTCCAGGAGGCCTTCCACGATGACCTTGAGGCCCAGGCGCTGGGCCTCATCCAGGATCTCCTGGAAGTCGTTGAAGTCCTTGCAGCCCAGGTGCGCGGTGTTGAACCCCGCCGCGGCCAGGTTGCGAACGCACTCGAGCACCTGCTCCTTGTTGAACGGCCAGGTCACCATGTACATGCCCACTGGGAAGAAGGGCTTACTGTCCACGTAGCACACGTTGTTGGGTTCGATCCGCACCCACGGCTTCGCGTGCAGGACGACCGGCACGTGGGCCTGGTAGTCCGGTCCGCCCTTGCCCGTCAGGCGCGCGGTCAGCTCGTAGTTGCCCGGCGGCAGGTCCGCCAGCGGGATCTGCGCCTCGAAGGCGGCCTGGGGCGAGTTGATGACGACCTCTCTGCCCTCGGCCTCGTCGCCCACCAGCCGCAGCGACAGGCGGGCGGCCTTGAGGTTCAGGGGCGGATCCGGCACCAGGGCCACCTTGGGTCGGACGTACCGGTAGTGCGGGTAGTAGTGCCTCGTCCACAGGTCCAGCGTGATGGCTTCCGGGACGAGGAGCCGGCTCTGCGAGTCGAAGAACGTCCCCCTGGCGGCGCTGGCGAGAGCGAGCTCGACCGCGTACTCGCCGCGGGCGACGGTCTCATAGGGCAGTTCCAGCTCTCGGGTGGCTCCCGGCGGCAGGCTGACACTCGTCTCGCTGGTGCGCGCGGCGTCCTGGCCGTGTTGAACGGTTACGCTGAGGGTCAGGTCCAGCGGGGCCTCGGTGATGTTCCTGAGGCCCACAACCGCCTGGTTCGGTCCCGGCCTTGCCTGGCCGTAGGTCAGCCGGGTGATCTCCACCCCACCACGGCGGGCCTGTGCACACGTCAGCGCATTCTCCAGGAGCCCTCTCCCCAGGGCCTCGGGGCCACCGCCGCTCATCCGGAAGAAGCTGGTGACGACCAGCAACCCCTCCCCCACCGCGCGGTAGGCCAGCAGGGGCTTCTGGTCAGAGCACAGCACGGGGGTCTGCCAACCCGCGCCCAGCCCGTCGAGGTGCGCCCAGTTGTCCTTGTGCTCCATGGCTGCCCGCAGGTCCTTTGGGCAGCGCAGGAGCGGGCAGACATCGTCGAAGGTTCGGACCTTCGTCTCGGGCGAGGGCTTGGTGTACTCGCTGCACGGCCCAGAGCCCACCTTGAAGGCCGGGTCCAGCCGGCCGATCCACTGGTCCAGCAACTGCGCGTAGGAGGCGTCGGTGCAGATGACGACCCCGCCCCGATCCAGGAACGCTCTCCACTGCTCGGCGTACGGGGCGAAGTCTTGCGGGTTCTCGTAGTTGCTGACGCTGGAGCCGACCACCACGTCGAACTCGCTGAGCCGCGCGGTCAGCTCCTTGGCCTGGGTGTTCTCGAACTTGGTGCACTGCCAGCCGAGCGCCTCGAAGGCCTCGTCGTGCTCGGCCATGAACGACTTTGAGCCATTGCTGTAGCCGCTGTACATGAACGCGGCGCGGACGGGCCCGGGAGTGGCCGCACTGGCCACTGGGCAAGCCCACAGTATCAGGCCGCAGAGAGGCGCCAAGGTCATCGAGAGTGGCTCCATGCTGCTGCGCTTCCCCTCCATCCTGGCCGAGACTACAGGGGTTGCCGGCGACCCGCTCCCTGTCCCGGCCTCGCCTCCTGCCCTGGCTAGCGCAAGTTTGAGAGTTTGGGAGACCCCCGAAGGCGCTACGGGGCTGTGGGGGGCCTCTACGCGGGTTTTGGCCTTTCCGGAGCCGAAAGTGTAGTGTAAAGGATGTTGGCTGATGACCTTG
>Ga0315289_10003112_pt1 | contig 25172 bp, 16 predicted proteins | sample YL17G11_40_MG_FD_203452 | JGI IMG/M metagenome (GOLD analysis project Ga0315289, IMG submission 203452) | Sediment microbial communities from Yellowstone Lake, YNP, Wyoming, USA - YL17G11_40 | ecosystem: Environmental > Aquatic > Freshwater > Lake > Sediment | place: USA: Wyoming | collected...
GGGGTCGACGCCGCCGATGCGGCCGGCGATTCTGCGACGCCGCCGATGCGAGCGAAAGTCGAGCCGGAAAAGTTTCCGGCCAAAACGGAGTTTCCGGGGGTTCTTGGCCTGAGTGCCAACCGTCCCCGACATAGTCTGCAGGACGACAAGAGCAATCAAAGGGAAAAGCGCTCGACGGTCGACGAAGCTTTGCTGCTGTCGTTGATGCCAGAGCTTATCCTGCTGATGAGGGAGTCGGTCATCGAGACAGTTCGTGTCACTCTTGGCATCAATACTGCGGTCGGTACTGTCTGCGAGTACTGGAAACTTTTGTTGTAATGGAATACGGTCCATTTAGCAGTTTTATTTGACGGGAGCACTTCCCGTCGCATGAGGAAACTAAACTAGGCGTTATAATCTAATGATAAAATGAAAAAAACACTTCGTGCATCCCAATCCGACTTATTTTTGTGAGGGGAGAAAAGAAGAGGAACGGGTCTCTTGCAGTTTAGCTTTCCCTTGCCTTGAGCAAGAAAACGAGTACTTATCTCACCAAAAGGAGCCAGGATCATTTTTTCTTAATAAAGCTTTGCTTTTATAGGAGCAAATTAAGAGCTGCAAAATAAGCATAAAAACAATGGCAGAACAAAGAAAGAGAAAATTGCAGTCAGCCAAGTGGGCAGCATCTCACACATTCTATGTAAAAGCCTCCCGCTTCTACCAAGAAAAATCGCAGTACGAAGCACAAAAGAAATATTTAATGGGTCCTTACCTTGAGAGGAAGATCGCGCCAGAAGCGGATGCGGAAGAAGCTCGGGCGACTTTCGCTGCTGTAGCCACCGCCGCTCCTACAAAAGTAGAGGCGAACACGAGAGATGCCGTCAAGTGCATCCCGAGAGACACGTGCATTCTCACGGGCTCTCGGGAGCCTGGCGACCTGCAAGACCTCTTCACTCTCGAGAAAATGCCCGTGAGCATGTATTGCGTCGACGGCCCGATTGTGGAGGACGCCCACGCGGACATGAAATGGAGCATCAGCAAGAGCGCGGGATGCGTGCAGCTCTCTAACCTCGTTCCCCTGGACGTACTGTACCAGCACGAGCACGGGTCCGGTGCCGTCGGAAGCGTCTGGAAGGACCACCATGAGCAGTTTTGCGACTTCTTAGCGGCCCACGGCGTTCGTCGCCCGCTCGAAATCGGTGCCGGGCACGGGATCTTGGCCAAGCAGTTTTTGCAAAAGTATGATGGCAAGGACTGCGACAAAGAGATTGCTGCGGGCTGGGTCATCGTCGAGCCCAACTTGCCCAGCTGGAGGCATGACCGCGTATCCATGGTCGCCGGTATGTTTGACAAGGACTTCAAGCTCCCGTCCGACATCCCGTCAGTCGACGCCGTCGTCCACTCGCACACGTTCGAGCACATGTACTCCCCTCGCGAGTTCTTGGGAGACGTGTCTCGCTTCCTCGACGTGGGACAGAAGCACCTGTTCTCGCTCCCGAGGCTCGACCTGTGGCTCGAGCGCGGCTATAGCAACGCCCTCAACTTTGAGCACACGATCCTGCTGACCGAAGGGATCATCGACGAACTTCTCCGCTTGACGGGCTTTGCAGTAATCGAGAAAAAGTATTTCCGAGAGGACCACTCCATCTTCTATGCGACCGAAAAAGTCAAGGATCCTCTCATCGCCGGGGAGGCCGGTCGGGAAAGCTTCAACGAGTATGCTGCGAACAAGACTCTCTTCAGCGACTTTATCTCGAAGCAGCAGGCAAACGTCGCGCGCATCAACAAACAGCTGGCCGCTGAAAAGGGCGAGGTGTACTTGTTTGGAGCGCACATCTTCTCGCAGTTCCTCATCGGCTTCGGGCTGGACACGTCGCGCGTGGTGTGCATCATCGACAACGATAAGAACAAGCACGGCAAAAGGCTCTACGGCACGAAATACACCGTTTGCCCCACAGAGGCTGTGAGGCAGGCAGAGAAACCCCTCGTCGTGCTCTGCGCCTGCGCCTACAGGGACGAGATTGTGCGAGGAATCCGTGAAAATGTGCGCGAGGATGTCTCGTTTGTCGAGTAAAACGTCAGTTTTAGAAGATGAAGTTGAAAGCCTGCGAACGCGTCGAAGAACAAAGTTCTAGGAGACTGATTCGGAAGAAAGATCGGGCGAAGAAATACAGCGGTTTTTTTAGCGTAATCTGCACTACCCACAAGATCGACGTTATCTTTATTTACAAGGCATACCCTCTCTGGGCTGAAATCGAGCACGCTGCCAATCTTGAAGAGTGTCGCGTTTGAAGCGGCTGTGTAACTCCGTCTCCCTGATGATGTTCTGCTCCCGCCCGTGCAGGGGGGAGAGGGGTTCGGGGCGAACAAAGTCGCCATCGAGTATTGCTCCCACTCTGATCAACGCAGCTGGGCTCAATGAGACCGTGGCCGTGAAAACGCGCAATATGGGTCGCGAGCCAGCTCTCACTTGCAGTACGTTTTGTCAAACTACCACAGTTTTGTCAAACCTGCCTCGGCACGTCATGTTTTTGCAATCAGACGTCGAAGATGTCGACAATGTGCTTGACAAGTTGATCCAGGCGACGGAGCAAACGGGTTTCCTGGGGCTTGGAATCTGGGGCAAATGCAACTGCGACAACTGCAACCTCGTCCCTGGGAAACTCGTGCGCATCCGAGAGATTTGGGCGCTCGCCACGGGGACGCTCTGTCTTCGCGACTTTCAGGCCAACTTTCGCGGACAGATGCTCCATTCAAAAATACGCGTGCATAGGCATCCTCCGAAGCTTTACCTGATGTTGCTGCGGTCTTTGTATGCCATGCCCGGGCACGCCCTTCACGGTGACCTAGGGTTCATAGACGAGAGCGATTTTAGCCGAGACATTCGGAGAGCTGTTGGCATCCAGGGTGCCCACGATTCGCTGTTTGGCCACATCGTGGAGTGCCATTTTTGACTGCTGCAGCGTTGATGCGCACCATGGGTGCTTGGACTGATCGGATGGCATACGAAGACGCGTTGCAATGAAAACAGGAAGGGCAACAAGTATCAAAGACGAGTCGCGAAGAAAAATGGAGGGCACTTTTACTTTCTCTTCCAGCAACTATGCGGAAAAGGGCCCCTGCTCATCGACAAGCATTCCGCGAGGAATGCAACTCTCAAACGAGAGCACGCGCGCCGATGCTGCTGCTGTGCACCATGTCGTAAAAAAGCGCCGCAAAAACTTGAGGCCGAGAGTCTGCTGGCCCGGGCGCAGGGGCTGTCAGCTGTCATCCCTCGACATCTGTCGAAGCAGTCGGTGATTTCTCTCCTCACTTCTTCCTTGCAGGAAACCATAAAAAGATTGTTCAAAAAGAGAAAGAAAGAGTGAAACAAAAGGGCGCAACGACGAAAGAACGCTACCGCTCTTGCTTACGTAACATTGAAATGAAAAACAGTTCTCCATCGGTAAGAACGTTTTCAATCGAAGGAACGTCTCCACAGCTCACTTTCGCGCGGCATCCATGTTACGCAAAAACCACTCGACAGTCTCCACGAGCGCTTCATTAAACGGCGTGAACGAAAAGTTCGGAAGGTATTTGCGGAGCTTGGCGTTGCATGCCGTTTTCTTATACTGACCGTCAGCAGCAGCGTTGTCGAAGATGACGTCTCCTTCGAATTTCATTGCCTCTGCAATTGTCCGCGCGACGTCCTCTATAGAGATTTCGTCCTCTTCGTCAACGGACAAGATGACGGGATCGACCTCGTCGTACGAGCGAAGAACCCACAGCATGAGCTTCGCAATATCCTTTGAGAAGATAAACTGGCGCAAGGGCCTGCCACTTCCCATAATAGTAAAAGGCTTGCTGTGTTTCTTGGCCAAGTAGCATTTGTGAATAAGCCCCGGAATGACGTGACTGTCTTTCAAATGGAAGTTGTCGTACTTTCCGAAGATGTTGGTTGGGATCACGGCCGTAAACTTGCTTCCGTATCGAGCCGCGTACAGACGGTTCTGGACGTCGACCATGCGCTTGGCATAAGCATACCCTTCGTTAGAGAAATGCGGCGGACCGCTGTGGATCATAGTCTCGTCGATCGGGTAGGTCGTCTTGTCCGGGAAGATGCACGTGGAGAGGCAAGAGACGAGTTTCGTGACGCCGCGCTTGTGGCATTCTTGCATCACGTTGTCCTGCATCGCGACGTTTTTCCGCCAAAATTCGACCTTGTCCGTCATGTTGGCAAACAGGCCTCCCACTTTACCGGCCAAGTGGAGAACGTGCGTCGGGTTGATTCTCTCAAAAAGAGCATGCGTTTCTTTTGCGTTTGTAAGATCTGCATCCTTGGATCCGGCGAAAAAGAAAGTCCAGCCCGGGATGGGCTCCGATTCGACGATTTCGCGGACAGCGTTGCCGACAAGACCAGTACCCCCCGTGACGAGCACAATGGCTTCAGAAGGGACGATGATGGCGTCTTTTTCTGTGGTACGATTTTGGATTATCTTGAAGAAGCATGAGCGTTTGAGTCGGCACGGGAAAATCATGGAGCCGCTCATCTTATCCATCTCGCTCGCTCTCGGTCACCGCCTACCTAAAAGTCCTTCAAGCACTTCTGCGACGGACTTGGGCTTGACGCCTAGCACATCTTGCATCATCGCGACGTATACGGACGAGTCTGATGGCGACGTCATGGGGCGGGACGTGCCGCCCACTCTGACAGAGACCGTTTTGACAGCGTCTCGAGGAAGTCCGCGCGCGCGGGCCAGAGCTCGTGCAAAGTCAGCACGCGACATGCGCTCTGGTCCGGCCACGTTGATAGCACGCCGTCGACGGAACAATTTTGTGGAAGACACATCGTTGACGTTTCCACCGGCTGCGGTAGTGCCCTCGTCACTGCCAGCACGAGCTTCCACGGAGATGACGTGGTTGCTGGCGAAAAAGCTATGGAGATCTCCACCGGAAAAGCTCCCTTCTTTCGAAATAATTTTGACGGGAGGCCAAAGTCGCACAGATGCAGAGACGGCGGCGGCTACGTCCGTCACGGACACAAAGTTGCGCCACTCGTCGTCGAAAAAAGCAACCTTACTTTTCCCGTCGAGAACATTGTTGCAGAATTGCAGAAAGCGTTCCCCTTTCACAGGTCCGAGCAACTCAGGAAGGGGCCCGTACATCACGGAGGAGCGTAAGATAACGTGGTGAGGGTATCTCGCCTCAATCATTCCCTCAGCATCGGCCTTTTGCGCCCCGTAAACGTTGACTGGAGCAATGGCATCGGTCTCGCGCCACAGCGAAGGGATTGCATCGCCACGCGAGTCTCCGTAAACCTGGTCTGTGGACAGCTGCACGAGCAGAGGGGCCCATCCAGTGCTTTGCGCATGCCTGCAAAGATTATCCACGAGCATTGACGGAACGTTCACGCTCTCCGTTTCGCTGGGCCGTGTCTCGCATTCTCCTGGGAAAGAGATAGCCGCGCAGTTGATGACGGCCGCGAGCCTCCCATTCACAGCGGCCTCGGTCGCTGTGTCAAGGGCATTCTGGAGGCCGGCGCCCGTGGCGAGGTTGCCGACAGCCCTTGTAACTCTGGGATGGCTCAGCTCAGACTTTGCTGCTGAAGATTGCAAGACGGTTACCTGTGACGTTTTTAGGAATTTCGGTGCAGTTTTCGTGTATCTTGAGCCACGGTGTGGTGGGGGAGGGGGAGCGGTGTTCTTCGAGAGGCATAGAAGCAGAATAGGACGCTGTGTTTCTGTTTCGAATGGGTTATATGCATTCGTGTCTCGCAGGGGTGCAATTGTAGCTTTGTCGTCTCCAGAGTCAGCATGATGCTCCCTCGTATTTATCCTTTTCCCTTTCTCATCCCAAAACGAACCAACGATCCAACGATCACGTACCGCATAACCTGTCTCAAGAAGCGATCCAACGACGTACTGGCCCAAAAATCCAGTTCCGCCGGTGACGAGCACCGAGGAGCCTTGCTTTGGGTCAGGCATGACGAAAACGTTAGATTTTGTGCAAATCGCCGGAAAGCAGAGAACAACGTGAAACCTAGAGGAAAATTCCAAGAGGGGCGGGAGCGAATGTATCAGGAAGAGGGATTAAATGCAATGTGATCCTTGAGCCAGCAGAAGCTTTGAACACATTCATCGACACACATTTTCCCATTTTAGCCAACAGCAAGGGCAAAATAGCCTCAATAGAGTCCGGATGCCTCTCGCAGCGACACGAAATAATACCCCTGACACAAGAAAAGGACCTTTTCATGGTCTGTTTTGACCGATTTTGCCCGTGCCCAGCCACCCCTGCCTCTTCCTCTATCGGTTGAAAAACATTCCAACCAGATGAGAAACAGAGAGGAATGCGTCCACGGAACAGCTTGTTAGAATATTTCGCCTTTACCATCTGTTGCGTCGCTCTCCTTGATGTCTATTTCCGAGTTGAGCAAGCAGTACTTCCGAGTAGCCTTTGGCGAGGAAAGAAAGGAAGGAGCGAGAGGACCGTGTTTGACGGCAGCCATGAGAGTCACGCAACCTCGCTGAATACTGAGTCCATGTCCTCCGGAACCCTCGAGCGCTTTGCGAAAGCTGCTTTCAACGCCAATGACGTAAGAGCGGCATTGAATGACATCTGGCGGAGCCATTCTCTGTCAGAGCTTAAGGACTATCTCCATCCGAATGATGGGATCTCGGATACAATATCGAGCCTTGAACGCTTCTTGTGCACTCAAGAAAGATACACGGCGCACGTCGACACCTTCCAGTCTGCAAGATGCCTCTCGTGGTGCGAAAAAGATGCTATCTTTGCCCGAGAGTACGCAAACACGACGTGCAGATACTATCATTTGCAAGCGCAATGGAGAAAAAAGTTTCCGGGAAGGGCGTACATCTGGACCGCGGACCTGCACTCTGGTCCTTTTTCGTGCGATGACAGCCTGATGAGAGAAGCAGGCGCAGTGACGCACGCGGAAATTCAGTACAGCAAATGCGCCTACTCCAACGTGTGCGCCGACAGGCTTCGTGTTTTTCGCAACGAGAACATGACAGGATACAGTCTCGGAGACGACCCGGAAAAGCTGCGGCGTGCTTTTTTCGAAGCGTACAAACACGATCCGGAGTTTGCTCGAGTCGACGCGTTTCTTTGCACGCACCCGACAGCCAACTGTGAGCTCTTCATGCCCTTTAACAAGTCCATTATCATAAACGCTGCTGCCCGGATAGAGTTTGGACGATATGACGACAACATATCCTGGCGTCGCGATCGCCTGACCAGCAGGAGCTTCGAGCAGTGGCTGCAGTGGGTTAAGAACCTGCGGCTTATCGCAGCGAGACCTGAAAATGTCATCATGGCGAATAATCTGTATGACGTGGCTTATATCAAGCACATGACCGGCATCAACGCCAAGTACATGCCCGCTTGGTGTGGAAGCAGCGGCTTCACGTACACGCCCTCTCGTCAAAGCATTCTCATTGGGCCGTACAGGCTCGCCGACAGCATAGAAGAGCTCGGCTGGGAACATCCCATCTTGCGTGATCTCTCGCGAACCAACGTCGGTCTTGGCAAACCGCTTGAATTTCAGCGCATCACCGATTTGTACCCTTCCTACTCTTTCAGCGACCTGGCATCTCACCGAGCCATCGTCTTTCTGCCGTACCAGGTCTCCATCATGAGTTTTTTTGAATATTACAGGATGGGCATCCCGTTGTTCGTGCCCAGCAAGGACCTGTTGCTCGAATGGGACGACAAGTACGACGTGATGAACGAGCGCGTTTATGGTCATTTAAGGCGCGACGACGGTCATATAAGGCCCGAAGATGGTGGTGGCACACTCAGCAAAGGTGCGGAAGTACACGACGATCTAGGTCGCCTCCCCGACCCAAACGTAAAGGCCAACTTCAAGTACTGGATCCACCTTTGCGACTTTTATGTGTTTCCGCACGTGCAGTACTTTGACTCGTGGGAGGATTTGGTCGGCAAGCTGCGGAGTGTTGACACAAAAGGCGTCAGCAAAGCCATGTTGAAGTACAGCGACGAGCAACGACCGGAGTTGGTCGAGAAATGGCGCAAGGTGATGCGAAAGGTTGCACCGTCTGGCGAGAAGGGCGCTCGCGTTGTGCCGAGCGACTTCGACGAAGCTATGGAAAAAATGCATGATCAGCCTGTGCTCGTGTCCGGTTTAGCCTCATGAAGATGGAGCAGGAGGTCGATTTTTTCTGTTAACAGCAAAAAGGCCCCCACATTCTTGGTTGCCGCGCGAAGATTATCTTTTCAAAGGGGGGAGCGTCGAGATGGAAAAAGAGCCTGCGCAAAGAAAAAAAAAGGCCCGATGACCATGATGGACCCCAGAATCGAAACGCGAGGGTGCTGGTCTCGAGCGATTAAAGCCAGGTTTTTATATCCTGGTGGAGACGTCGTTAGTACATTATTTTACTGAGATTTTAGGAGACACGACGGAACTGTGCTTGCCCGGCAAGGCCAGCCGTCGCGGGAAGCTCTTGCCTACGTAACATCTATTTGAAGGATAACGCGCAAAAATACAACTCAGTGCTCCTTTCAAATCGATACATGGCGGCTGCAGTGAGAGATGGGCGGCGCAATTTTCTACCCAAAGGCAAGCAACGGTCGAGTTGGCCTTTTTTTCTTTTTTCCGATGGAGCGGCAGGACTCTCCTCAAAACGTTCGAGGAAACCTGTCATCTTGACGCCAAAGTATAGAAAAATTACCGTCTGCATTGCTTATAAAATCACTCGGCGTAATGATTGTCATCTGGAGCATCGAGAACTTTTTATCATCGGCAATGGGGATGAATATTCCTTCCAGCGTGTTCCCCGCGGGGTCTTTTCGCAGTCTGTGGCTTTTTCCCGCGAAACGAAACGAAACGAATGAAACGAAACGAAACGAATGTTTGCTTTTTCCCGCCGCCTTGGCGATAAGCATGAACGAGCCCAGGTCCACACACCACGGGTAAGAGCGCTCCGATGTCACAAACTCCACGGCCTCCCCCGCACGGCCTCCCGATTTCGACGCGAGGTTGCCGTCGAAACAGCTTCGAAGCTGCTTGTGCTCCTCTCGGCCGGAAAAGGAAAGTGACTCGCGAAACGAATCGCAACGAGGTCGTGGCCGTCGCCGGTTATGGACTGCAGCATAACCGGAACGCAATGAGGAGAGCACAAGTTGTCTGCGTTCGAATAGGTCAGCTTGTCGCAGTGGAACACTCCTGAGCGAGCCTCTGTTTGCCCCAAAATGTCCTCCAGGGCTATGTCGGTCAAGACGTAGCCAAAGTCTTCGTGGTGAAAATCCGGAAACGCGGAGCGGAACGGACGTCTTCTGTCTTTTTGTCGTAGGTGTGTACTAATTTTTTCCCCTTGTTTTCGATTTTAATCTCTTGCTCTCCTTCAATCAGAATTGCTGCTCCCTCTCGCACGGTCGCGGGTACCAAGACGTTTGCGGGACGGTGCCCGTGCCGGGCTCGCACACCTTGATAAACGCAACTTCGATGTAAATGCGAGCATCGACGTAATTGGGTTGGACGCTGAAGACCCGGTAACCCTGCGCGGCGAGGCCATCGAACGTTGTGAGGACCAAGGGAAGGGTCGAGAAGTGAAACTCGATCAGGAGCTGAGAATTGTTTTTCGTGCGTGTGGACGGCGCGTGTTTAGGATGATTAGCATGATAGCATTAAACGGGCAGAGGGTAGCGCAACGGAGGACGGCGATCTCTCAGCGTACCATTTCACACCTCATCGTGGTCCACCTTGATATGCTTCGATCGCATATCAACCTCTCACCCTCTCCTTCTTTGCTTACTTCGGTGCAAAAAAAAGCTATCGCGACGTACCTGGCCGACTGGTATGGGTTTCCCCTCTCGGAGTAAATAATCCAGATACTCTCACTCTCCTCCCTCGTTGTCCATCTTGAGCACGTCGATCCACGCATGTCCCAAGCCGCTCATCACCGCCTCGAGCGACTTTGTCACCCACGTGCTGTTCTCAGCCGGGTTGCCGATGGCGTACCTATGGAAGTTTTTGTGCCCGGAGCGGTGCGTCGAAGGCATCGGCACAGAGGCCTGCGTCGGGTCGAACACTTGGATGTCGCACTCTGTCTCAAGAGCCACGTCGGTCTCGAACGACGTCTCGGCGTTGGAACCGAGGCTGTAGATGACACACCCGGGCTTGCTGAGGAATTTTCGTGCCCCGCAGATCCACTCGCCTCCGTCCTCAACACGACCGTGTCGCGACTAGCCATAGGGGCAGTTGTAGTCCGGGTAGAAGAGGTCCCAGACGAGGCGCAGGCCGTCCAGAGAGGGGCTCTCAGTGGGGAGGGCGCCTAAGTTCATATGTTTTCGAGTGGAAGCGGAACGCAGCTGCCCCTTTTTGTAGATGCTTTCGATCGTGGCAAAATCCGGCTCATGGACGGCGCAGCCCGCCTTGTCACTCCGTTCCCTTTCGGATGCGTTCGCAAGAGAAAAACCGGCATGGTGTCTTGACGCGCCTGCGCCGAGGCACAGCAGCAGCTGCAACAGCGCGACGACGCAGGTAAACACGAAGGAGTGGCAGCGCATCACTGGTGATATCTTGGGCGCAGCAGTTGGCGAAGAGAGCAGACGGCAAGATCGGCAGAGTAAGGGAGATGGAGCGAGAGCGCGAGCGGAAGGAAAGGTGATGGTCGGACGGACGGAGAGACTCAGAGCGAAAGACAGCGGAGAGACGGTGTCGCCGCAGATGCTCAGTTAAAGAAAGTCCGGCAGAGAAGCATGCTTTAAAGATAAAAACAAAGAAAACAAGGAGTGAAAGAGAAAAAAAGAACGTCGAAGAAACCGAGATTAAATGGCAGAAAAAGAACCGCAGAGGTAGTGCGGCAAGAACGCTTTCATCGTAGTTGTTTCGAACTCTCGCTTGTCTTTTTGTCGTAGGTATGTACTATTTTTTTTCCCAGAGGCCTGGTTGACGCGGAGAAGGAGGTCAGGGAGCTCTTCTTAAAGTTTTTTGCCCGTGTCACGATGATTGAAAGCTTTCAAGTGCTGATAAGCTGAAGCGAGCAGGGAGAAAAAGCAGCAGCGGAAGCGCGTCGGCCTGCTTGTCATAGAAGCGGACCACAACGCAGGGCTTCAGATCGATCTCAGCTTGCGTTGTATACAGAGCCGACGCGGAATGTCGAGCAGCTCAGGATGAGAAAGGGACGGCGGAGCGGCTTTCTGGGAGAGTCGCTGCGTTCGAATGTGTAGCGAAGCAGCATCAGAAGAAACAGATGAAGAGGAAAAGGACGGAGAAGCCTAGACGACGACGAGCGCTCTCGTCGCACCGATCAGCAGAAGTCGGAAAATTGCGCCGACCAGCTTGGCAGCAAGGCACTGGAACAACCTGAAGCTCAATACCCTACTAAAGCACTCCCTGATGGCATAATTTTGCATTCGTTCTTATTATTCCACTATAAATGTATTCTTTTTTATCAATATATTTCTCTTCATTCCGTCTCTACTCGTGCGAGTTCTTTTTGCCCCCCTGATACGGGAAGCATCGCCCGCAATCACTGCGCGTCTCAACCAGTTTATTTGCTTTGCGAATTGTTACAGTCATGTTGCTTTCTCGAAAACTTACGCCGACGAGCCGACTTTCGCGCGTGATCCTGATCGTCGCAGCGCTTCTTACTTGCCTATTTTACAGCTCTCTGCGCGTCTTTTTTTCTGTATCTGGATCGAAAGTGAGCAAAAGGCAAACCATCAACAACCATATGAATAGAGCTTCCAGCTTTATATCGGAAAGGGACGGCAAGGCAAGGTCCCGAGTGCTTTTCACCCATGCCTCTCTTCTCGCTCCACACCGAAAGGGAGGCGATGCTCACATGCTGGGCGTTATGATGGCTTTTCAGCAAATGGGATACGACGTGACATTTGCGTATCCAATGCGCAGGTTCGATGACCATCATCACATGCTCGAGGACATCGGAGTTCGCGTCATGGGTCCGATGCCGAGCTCCTCACAGCTTCTCCAATCTCACCTGGAAACGTTCAAATACGAGCTCGTCGTCGAGTTTCTGTGGTATAACCTTCCGTACTCGGCTTTTCTGCGAGAGCTCAACCAGCTCGTTAAGCAGGCTTTTCCTTCGACAGCGGTCGTCACGGTCACTCCGGATCTTAATCACCAGCGATTCATACCTGATCAGATAAAGGGCGAAGACTCAGAGGCCTTTTCTCTGAGGAGGGCGCTCTTTCGCCAGAACCTGTTGGACACCGAGACATTTTTCTGGAGCCGGGCAGAGGTCAACTCCTGCGTGAATGTGAACATCTGCAAGCACATTCACGAGCTGTACCCCTCGCAAGACTTGCAACTTCAAGTCTTTTATCAAGCAATTTCTCCGACGAAGGGGGAACAAACTTGGTCCGATCGGACAGGCGTCATTTACTTCGGATACAAAAATGACGAAAATGCAATTTCACTGACCTGGCTGGTCGAAAACGTCGTACCAACATTCTTCAAAAAATACGGGGAAAACCTCCATGTGTATGGTTCAGTTCAGGCTTCGGGTTGCGGCACCACCATGGGCTGCGTTTATCACGGTCCTGTCAGCGACGACGAGCTGAGCTCCGCCATTTCGTCAGCACGATGGATGGTTGCTCCCATCTTCAGGAGTGTTGGTATCAGCACAAAGATACTCAAGGCGCTAGGCAGCGGTACCCCCGTGCTCACGACGCCCCTTGGAATGGGAGGTATGGAACATTTGGATCGAAAGAGAATCCCAGTCGTCACAGCGGAGGCAGAGAGCTTTTCGACGAGACTGGAGGAGGTTTATAATGACCGGCGTCTATGGCAGGGCCTACACGCTCGAGCTCCCGAGTTCGTAACAAAGTACTTTGGACTCTCCACCGTCGTCGACGCCAACCGCAACATCGTGCGGACTCTTCGGAAAATGAAAGGACGTCAGTGGGGCGCCAAAAAAGCTCACGTCGCCGACCTTTTTTCGCAAAGAAGAGCTCTTTCAGTTGCCTGGGATGTCAACAAAGTCGCGTCCTCCTATGCGAGCATCACCAACATGTTCCCATTTCTCGATTCGAGCGGTCATGTCAAATCGTATTATCAAGGATGCCCTCCTAGAGGCTCCACCGTCGACGTCTTTGTGCGGATGAGATGGCCGGTCAACTTTGATCGGCCGACGTGTTGCCCGCGCAGGTCCTGCAAGTTTGTGCTTTACCAACCTTGGGAGATGGGCTACATACCCGAGTCTTGGGTCCCAAAGATCAGCAGCAACGTCGACTTCGTGTGGACGCTCACTTCCTTCAACGCCCGCATGTTCGTGAGAAGCGGGATCGACCCTGCAATCGTCCGAAGCGTGCCCTTTGGCGTCAACTGCACGACGCTGCAGCACTCGGCGATCGACCTGCGTGCTGAGCTGGGAATATCGTCAAGCACCAGGGTGTTTGCCTACATCGGCGGCGCACTTTCGCGCAAGGGCATCGACATTCTCCTGGATGCGTACACAAAGGCATTTACACGTAAAGACGATGTGCTTCTTTTGCTCAAAATCACGTACCAGCATGGCGGCCTTGACATTATCGACAGAATAAACGCCGCGGCGAATGACGCGTCCCTACCAAAGATCATGGTCATCAAAGGGACGGATCACGGAATGGGCGACGTCTACCAGGCAGTGGACGTTCTCATACACCCTGCCAGAGCAGAAGGGCTTGGGCTGACTCCGATGGAGGCCCTGGCAGCCGGCAAAGTCGTCATCGCACCGGACCAAGGCGCGACCAACGATTACCTTTCTTCTGCTTTTGCCTACTTGATCCCGTCGAAAATGGAACATTGCAGCGAGTATCCCTGCCAAGGCGCATCCCTTTGCGTGTTCCCGACGCGCGACGGAATCGCTTTTAATGCATGCGAGCGACTGGTAAAGCCTCCCGAATGGCTTTCCATGGACCCTGTTGACCTTGCGGGCATCATGACCTTTGTTCATTCGAATTTCGAGACTGCCAAAGAATTGAGCCACGAAGGTATGCACTTTGCCTGCGACAACTTGCAATGGAACTACATCGCTGAGATTGCCAAGGCAGAGCTTTACAGGGCCGCTCGCCTTGGATTTAGCGCGCCGGGAACGAACGCGTGGCACGATCCCTTGCCAGCTTTGGTTCGCCTTGGTGGAACGGAAAACTATTTTGGAGAGTTTACGGTGACGGAGGAAGACACATCGGAATGATTCCCTCGTCTAATGTTAGAGCTCAAAACGGAGCAAACAATGTAAGAAAAGAATAAAAAAACAGGCGGGACAAGTCATCTGTAAAAGTGACGCGTTTTTCTTATTAAAGGATAAGATGGATTCGAATCGAATCCGTCTTGTCGCGCGATTCCTGCTGATAAGAATTATGATTAGGCTGTATGACGTGATGATAACAGCTTCCCCTCCTCTTTTCCTCTGACAAAGAACAAAGCTCGAAAAAGGAACAGTTGTCATTTGGGCCGGCGTTCTACTTCCGAATTCTTTGAGTTACACAAGAGCAATCATCGCAGTGCTCAAAGCGAGACCGTCTTTGATTGTGGAATCTCATAGCTGTACGACGCTCCCCCGAGAGGGGGAGCGTCGTAATTTTCTATCAAATCAAGTCACTATCAAGGACGGAAACCGAATCGCACAAATGGACTCGTAACGCAGCACGCACCCTGCCCACTCAAGAACGGGATCTTCGAACGCGCCATCGGTCGTCTTTAGAGAAGAAAGCTCGAGCGACGGCTGGTAGCGGTGCACATATGCCGATGATGCTGACGAGCGGAGTTGGCCAGAACACTGGGAGTCGACGAGCTCTACAGCAATGCGCACGCGCTGCGCATCATAAAAAGCAGCACCTTTCAAGTGCGATCCCGAGGTTAAATGAAGTGGCATGACGCGTTGGCCAGAGCTCTTTTTCTCCTGAGAGATGACGTGCGTGATGACTTTCGAACCTGTCACAAAAGGTGCAGGCTTTCTATTCGAAGGCTTGTTTCTTTCGGCTGATCGCAGATAATCGATCCCTCCACGTTCGTGCTCGTCCACAACCACTGCCGCATTCTTAACAGCCTCATGCAGAATTTTCTGTAAGAGACTGTTTCGAGGCGTGGTCGCGAAAAAGTGTGACGACGCCCCTTTGCGGGAAGGATACCGCCATTCGTCCGCAGTGCTCTGGAGCCTGAAGTCTGACTCCAGGCCTACCACGAAGCTATCGGCGTCACGAATAGCAATGTCGTCCGACAGGGACTTTGTTACGATCGTGTCCAAGTCGGCGTAGATGCCTCCTCGCTCGAGCATGACCACGTACTTGGCAATGTCCCGGAAGTAATCGTCCATAGCGTGCTGTTGAAGTCGCTGTAGGAGGGATTTCAGCGAGGGACTCACGTACTCTTTGCTTTGGACATCGTCGTACGATAGGAACTCGTAGTCGTGGTCGGGGTGCAGCTGCCGCCACGTCCACGTCAACGGAGCCAATCCATCATATAAAGCCTGAGGTCCGATCTGCGTAATGCGTGGGGGAATCTGCCGGCTCTTTGAAGACCACCTGCTCTCGCTAGTCAAATGCATCGGTACCTCGTATCGGCAAGGTAAATGCGGCACGTTCATGTTAACGAGCGCCGAGAGCCCTGGAACATCGGCGGGACGAAAGGTAGACTTAAGTTTCACGAATTCTTCCAGCATTTTGTACCCTGGATTACGCAAGGTATCTCCGGAGATGTCCTTAAACACGCGAAAAGCGAAATCGCGGTCCGATTCAGACGATAACCTGGAGTACATCTGTTGGATTTCGCGGTGGATGCGCCGCTTTGTCTTCATACCGCAGCATACCGTTGCTCGAGCTGGCGAACTGCGGAAAATGTCGGCGGCTTCCTTTGAAGGGGCGCCGTCAGGCGCCGCAGGCGTCTTTTTCAGGATATCGTGCACATCTTTGGTGTACGATAATCGCACATCGTTGTGGACTGCAACGCGCTTATATCCCATGTGCCACAGGTCAGTGCACATGTGGTTTTCGCTAGCTGCCAGGCATTCTGAAGGAAGGTTGGAGCGGAAAGTGAGCCCACGATAGAATGGCTCCGCGCGCACAGCGAGCAGCCCGTTCCAGCAGCACTGCACCGGTTGCACCTCGTTTGGTTTGGTCTCGCTCAGCAGCGGCAAAAAGTTCCCCTCTGTTATCCAGTCCGAAAAGGCTGGCAAAGTTCGTGACTCTGCCGGAGGTATCGGCATACCTTCGGCAAAGTCACGTACAATTTTGATATTGCCTTCATTTTGAGGAACATACGGTGGCAGGTTGCGAAAAGGAAGCCCGTCGAGCGTCCGCGCGACCCAAACATCGTAGAATATGGGGAGATTCGGAGAAACTTGACTGCTGTCTTTTGTATAGACGGCGCTAGCCTCTTTTTTACCGTCGGAATGCGACTCGATGAGTCGTTCCTGAAGCTGGGGGCTCGCTGAGAGATGGGTAAAGTCCATGCCGCAGACTAGGTCGCCGCCTACGTTTATGAGCTTCATGATGTCATTGGAAGAGAAAAAGACGTCGTTGGCAAAGACCACAAAGTCGTAGCGCGTGCGAAGCGATTGGAGAGGGATGATAAGTTCGTTTCTTATGTCTGTCAAGAATTCAATGCGCTGCCGGTCGTTTCTTGTGATATTTCCTTGAAGGGTGAACGAGGTGCTTATTTTTCTGTGATCGTGGAACCTTTGCTTGATTTCCAGTAATTTTGCGTCCGTCCCATCTGTACTTCCGCTCTCGTAAACGGTAATGTGCAGTCTTGAGACGCTTTTGAGCTCCGCGAGCTCCTTGCATGAGCGCTCAAAGGAATCAAGCGTGTGCACGTTGTCATGGAAAGCTGCCGCCAAGTAAATGGAAACGGGATTTGCCGGAGACCTCTTTGCCAACGAAGAGTGCCTCGAAGCCGCAGATGCATGTTGCCTCAGAGATGATGACCGTGCATTGGATCCAATTTCTTTGCCACCGAAGTTGCCGAGCAAACGGTCCCGTGAAGCGCGCTCTGCCGCAGCAATGTTTGGAAAAGCGCTTGAGAACAGCAAGATCGCCGCGAGTGCTCGCAGCAAGACCATGTTGTTTTGAATGTTTGCACACGTCCTTACGGCGACAGCAGGAGCAGCAGCTTCGAGTCGAAATGCGGAACAAACAAGAGTTTCGTTGGTGGCTTTAAGTCTTGCTTTTTTGCTTTTTCAAAGAAGAATAAATGCCCAGAACACGCTTAATTTATTTAAGCGAGCTTAGCAAGGCAATAATCTCCATGTTCCCTTCGTTGTCACTTGTTATAAAATATAGAGGGAAAACGAAAGAAGTCTTTCAAGTTCCCTCTCTTTGTGATTCTCTTGTTCCGCATGTTCGCATAATGTCCACGACCAAAAGCGTTCACAACAGTCTTTTTTTCCTTTTCGAAGTCGATCGCTCTCACAATCTTGTTGACGCCAATTCAAAATGCACTTTTTTTGCAATTTATTGTCACGAATTGTTGCTAGAAAACTTATTTGGACAAATCTTCGACTAGGAGCTTGTTGTATTATTTCCCCGAAACATGTCTGCCAAAATTGAGCCTGAGTTCAGTCTTTCATAAGGGGACCCTCTTCCGTCTCTCTTCCTGCCTGCCAAACGTGACGTGCCTACATGTGGCCGAATCGCAATACTTGGATTAAAAAGATAGACAGGCATTATGTGAACGTTTGTTCTTTACATTCGACGACCACCAAGAGAACAGTGTGTCTCCCTTCCAAAAAAACAGTTTCGTAGGGAGAGGACAAATGAAAGAGGTCTTTTACTACAAGATTTCTTAGTTCTTTTGCAAGCACCTTGCAAAAAAATTCAGACCACGACTCAAAGCTCGCTTTTGCCTCTGAACTTGTCAAGCTCTTCACCGTGCTCCACCAGCAGCGCGATTGCTTCCGAGTTAAATGTCGATTCCATCGACCTCTTGGGATTCATCTTTTCCGGTGAAGAGCGCTGCCTAGACTGCGCGTAAAGGCAGCCAAAAAGCATGACCGCCACAACCCCGGCGCTGGCGACACCGTCCAGCGTGCGCTGAATTAAGAGCTCGCTCAAGATGATGACCAGAAACTTGTTGACGTTGTTGGCGACCATTAGCGACGTCGCCGAGATCATGGTGTTGAGCACAAAGCCCGAAACGCTCAGCATGCAGCCCAGGACGCACGAGAGAAGCAGCGTAGTAGCGACTCGGCCGTCGATCGGCACGACTTCCGCGATGCGCCCCGGTTCTCTGTTTGCTACGGCGATACACGCCAGGAAAGGGACGGACATGACGTTGTTCAAGTACGCAAACCCAAACGGCCCGATTTTTGCGGACGCGTCCCTGGAGATGATGCGCTTGACCATGATCTGATAGCAAGACGTCGCGACCATGTTGACTACCAGCCACACGTAACCTTGCGCATCAAACGTCAGGTCGTGCAGTCCGAACGCGACCGCGCCACCCACCATGCCCAACAGCGCGACGATACCAGAGTGAGGAACGGAAGTTCCCAGGACCATCCACTCGAGCACTGCGACGGAGATGGCCGTCAGATTGCGAATGACGATGAGCGTGACGGCGCTGACTTTGAGGAGAGCAAGCATGCTGCTCACGAGCATGACCACGAAGGCTGTGGCGAGCGGAGCCCACATCGTCAGCGTTTCGAGAGAGAGCAGAGGCATTTTTCCAAAAGTAGCTGGAGACGCGATCGAGCCAGTCAACAGCATGGCTATTGTCGCCGCATTTTGCAGGGTGATGACGGCATTGGGGAACGGGAACTTGGCCATGGCGAGCTTGTTGACGAGCGTGAGAAAGGTGCCAGAAGCGCAATAGAAGACGATGACTGAGACCAAGCGCGCGTACGATGGGACTTGGGGTGCGTGCTTGAGCTGCGCTCGCTCCTGCTTATGCTCATCTCGCGATGCTCCTGGCACGAGTGAGCCCCTCTTCTTTTCTTTAAAGAACGTCATCATAAATGTGAGGAAAGAGGCGGAAAAAGTCTCTACGAGTCAAGAAAGGTTTCGTCTTGTTTGCTACCTTACGTGAGCGAAATAATTGAACAGAAACGCCCAGAAGAGCTGGAAATGTTATGTGGTAATAATTTATTTGGTAAATTTTACGGGAAAGAAGGGAGAACTGACAATTGCATAGCCAAAAAGAGCGCACAGCGCACTTGCATAAATGCTTGGTGGAAAAGAACTCTTTTTTCTTGCAAACTTTTGCATTGACGAAAAAATCTTTTTCGTTGGTCATGGCAATAAGAGAGGGAGCCATTCCAAAGACCTCGTGCCGCTACTGTGACTTTCTCCAACCCGCGTCACAAGCGGAATTGATATTTTTTTCTTGACCTTTTTTTCTCAACATGATGCTCAGCGATGGCACCAGTCGCATCCGCCGTCGCGGCGACGATCTCCAAGGAGAATCGAAATCTGCGCTTCAACGTTTCAGACTTTCGGCATCATTCGCCTTCCCTCCTCGTATGCTCGCTCTTTTCTATGTCTTCTGCACATTTTTAGTGTGGATTTCTAAAAAAGTCGAAGCACGGTCGCAGTTTAAACAGGACGAGTGGGTGCTTTCCATGACACGGACGCGCTTTTTCCTCGACGTCGGAGCCAATGACGGAGAAGTCGATAACAACACCTTTGAGCTCGAAAAGGCCGGATGGAACGGCATATGCATCGACGCACGTCCGAGAAATCACGAATTCAGAAAAGCAAAGTACATCGCTGCTGCACTGTCATCCTCGGAGCGCAACGTGTCGTTTTTACACAAGGAGGTCGTCCACGGCCACTCTGGCATTCACGAAATGCTCCTGGATGCACACAAGGAACAGAAGCCATCCGACCACGTGGAAGTCATGCGAACGAGGATCCTGGCCGACATTCTGGACGAGCATAGCGCGCCAAAGTTTATCGACTATTTCAGCTTGGACACCGAGGGAGCGGAGTATGACATCCTGTCGAGTTTTCCCTTTTATCGCTACAAGTTTGGGCTCATCACGGTAGAACACAACTTCCAGGAACCGAAGAGAAGTATGATTCGCCGACTGCTTGATCATCACGGGTACCGATTCGACAAAGAGGTAGATGTCGACGATTGGTTCGTCAACAAGCACATGTGGCCTTACCAACGAGAGAGTCGCACACAGAAAAAAGTACTGTAAGGACTTCATCGGTTACTGGTTCTTCAACAAGAACATTTGGATGTAGCCGTAGCGACAGGAGTCGCACACACAGACTATATTTTTTCTCCAATACCGTTTGTAGCGATCTGTCACTCGTGTTATGTTTGTGTTGAAAGAATCTTCGTCTCTGCTATTTCGATTTTTGACTTTTCCTGCGGTGATTGAGAACAGCTTTCGCGAGGCCTCTTATGTCGTACGGATCGAATAGATAGTCCGCTTCACCAATTAGCTCACGAGTGAGCAGGAATTCGAGATGCTACAGGAGGAAAGCCATGAGTGATGGTCTCGATGACGGGTAGTGCAGATGGCGTACTGAGATGTCCGGATATTGATCAAAGGATCATAAAACGCGTCAGAAAGCTGCGTATTATGCCACGAAAGACTTCACTTTTCGCGTTTTTCCCTTCGTATTATGCCACGAGGTTTTCAACCTTCGATGTGCTCATGAAATTACTTTCGTACGTGTCGAGCTTTTTCATTCTTGCCGACAGACTACAATAAACGTTGCTTCCTCCTCTTTTCCGGTGCGTTTTTGCTCTGTTAGTTCTCGAAAACCCGCATTTCGCATCGGTAGCCCTTCTTTTATCCTGAAAACTTCATGGTATTCAATTTAAGATCATTGGGCTATAAGTTCGGAGAACCGGACAGCGTACAGGGATCTTCGACCTCAGCGCTCATGGAAAATCCGCCTCCTCTACCTTGGCGAAGAGATACTTGTCCTCCAGAACATGCGAGAAGCAATCTGCCACCAGGAATTTCATTTAGTGAGGACATAGGAGCAGCTCGTGCTTTTACCAAAAAAGGATAAGGAAGAGAAAAGAACTGAAAAAAAGGAAAGAGCGAAGAAGTCAGGTCGAAAACAACAACGCATCGCTCGTTCGTGACCTTATAAGGGCTTTATTTTAAAGGCTTTTTTCTAGTGCAACAATGGTTCTTCTTTGTCCCAAAAAATTTGCATCTTGAAATGCACTTATTATAGACGTTCTTTATTGCGAATGTGATTTGACCGACAATCCAGCAATCCTTCGAGAAAGGAGTGCACAATTACACCTTTCTTCCTTGCTTCCTCTCCAATACTGTTTGTAACGATCTTTCAATCGTGTTATGTTTGTGTCGAAAGAGTTTTCTTCTCTGCTTTTTGGTTGTTTGGCTATTCCGGCGGTGCTTCAGAACAGCTTTTGCGATGCTTTGTATGTCATACGGATCGAACAGATAGTCCGCTGTGCCCACTAGCTCTATATGTGCAGCGATTCGAGATGCGACTACAGGAACGCCATGAGTGACGGCCTCGATGACGGGAAGTGACAAGCCCTCTGCGAATGAAGCAACTACCATGAGGATTGATCTTGTCAGCAAGCCTCTCTTCTCCGCCTCGCTGATCCGGCCAGCATTGATGACCTCTCCTTCCCGAAACTTCAATTGTGCAGCCATTTGGCTGACTTTCGCGTCTAGACCATGAAGTCCCATGATCACGACGGACCTATCCCTTTCAGTTTGCGTGGCCGCGCCGACTGCCGCCAGGGCTGCGAACGTATTCTTCCGGGGATCTTCGGAATTTTCGTTACCAGACGCGATAATTATCGTTCGCTTTTCTCCTAGACCACCCGATGCTTGCGCTGCATGTGCTCGTGCTGCATGTGCGTGCACGATTCTCTCGCTCAGCAAGTTCTCAGGCCACGACACGGAAAACGACACGTTTTCTCCCTTTTGGAAGACACGAGAGACATCGTCACAGGCTGTGCGAGAGATGCACACGACGCCGTTGTACAGCCTGAGGGACGCAACTTGAACTCCATAGAAGGTTCTTCTTGCTGGATCGGCCAAGTAAAAAGACGGATATTCATTCGGAATAAAGTCGTAGAATATGGCGATTTTCGTGGCGTTCGAATGCAAGAGCGGCGATGCAGCTATGGAGTCGTATCGTCCAAAAGGATTTGGCTGAATGAATGCCCTGTAATTACGGACTTGGTCGGTAGAAATCGTGTGGACAGTCGCAAAGTCTCTGGCTTCAGAAGGCTGCTGCTTTGCCGGGTCTATCAGTAGTACGATATCTGCAGTTGGTGCCGCCCTTTTTACTCCTCGCAAAGCAGCCAGTGAAAAACGTCCGATGCCCCTCAGCTTAGTGTCATCCTGAAGGGATCGCGCATCAAACAAAATCTTAGATCCTCGAGCCTCCATTGGTTCCAAGGGTGCACTTTGAAGCTGAAGTCGGTGCTTCAGATTAGTGGCGCACTTGAGTATTGCCTCGCGATCCGTTGGCGACTCGTGCTTCTGCATTAACTCCTCCGTCGAATCGACCCAAGCCCTGACTTGGTTATTGTCAATAGTGCTAAGACGCGCTACGGAATAAGCAGCTGTGGGCAAGTTGAAGGGCAGCGTCGTCTCGTCGCTTCCCGGGGAAAAAAATGCTGGAGGTAGTCTTTTCGAGAATTCGTCGCTTGCTTCCTTTATGTATTTTTCCAAGCTCTCTGCGTTTGTCTCCAGGGATGCTTTTGTATCGAAAGAAGCGACTGAACTTGCATGCAGCAAAACAAGGCAACAACCAAGGTAAATGTCTCTCTTTTTTATCATGTCTTTTCTTGCATGGCGTGGCGCCAAGTTGACGAGAATGACGTGAATGACAAAAAATGACAGGCACAGAAATTCGGCTTTGAATTGACAGAGAGTGTTTCATAGTGATCAGTATTGCCATACGAAAAAAAGCATTATTGACGAAGCAAAAACAGAGCAAAGTGTGCACTGTCTTGAGAGTAGGAACAAATTGATGTGTCCTGTTTATGTCAACAGCAAGCCCGAGCAGGCTCGACTCCCCAGATGCGCGCGTTCCGCGAATGAAAAGGCTCAGATGAAGGCAAGAGCAAAGAGAAGGGTGAAGTTCCTTCCTTTGCTAAACAGTGTAAGAACCATCACACCTTAGGGCGTAGCTGTGCAGGGCGTTCAGGTCAAAGCCAGGGAGATCAGGATTTAAGTACATGACATCGGGTCGAACCAGGATTTAAATGCATAAATCCGCGAATCAAGGAGTGGAAAAAAGTGGACGGAAAAAAAGGTCTCACACAGAAACGGAAATGTACACTGAATTTAACCAGGCATGGTAAAATGACAAGAAAATCAGTACGACGTCAGCTTCTCAGCCGCACCACGACGTCGTCGCTCGCGCCGAAGCTCGAAACCGGCAGCGTTGCTTCCCTGCTTTGCTGATGCCCCGCGGCGGCAACAGGCGGCAGCGCCCACAGTTTTCTCGTCGTCATCGACTTCACTAACGCAGCTTCGCGTTGCTTCGCGCGACCGAGCGCAGCGACGGTCTTGCGAAATGCAGCATCTCGTGAAAGGTGGCCGGAAGTGTTCGCGATGTCTCCCTTTTTCCATGCTCCTCCTTCCTCCACAGCAACGATATTCAGAGGCAGAGTGGACGATTCGGGCGAGAGCAGAAACTCCAGCACCGCCTTCGGGTGCATCATCGCCGCCAGGCTCGGAGGGAGCAGCGTGGGGCGCACGCGGTACAGCTCTCCGATCTCCGTGATGCTCGACCAAGGGAGCAGTTTCCCTGTTGCCGTGTCCGCCGCGGCCGGGAGGAAGGCGAAGTCGGCCCGAGTCTCCGCGATGGTCGGGGCCAGCATCGACAACGACTGGAGTGCGGCTTTATGGCGAGTGGAGGAGGAGGAGGTGGGGGGGTTGCTTGCTGATGCTGATACTGATGCGGACGAGATGCTGCTAATTCTACTGCCGGGCTCTTTCCCACGACCGCCATCACGGTCAACTCCTCTTCCTTCACCCGCAAGGAGAAACTGGAGCGAACGACCGCGGACGAGGTTTGGCCTGTCCGGCCTGGCCAGCCACTTGGCGAACGCTGTCACGTCCTCGAGCAGGATCGACGGCGGGATGTGCCTTGCGACGAGTTCTGCGAAGTTTTTGGTGGTTTTCCTTCGGTGACCTGCTGCTGCTGCTGCTTTCGATCGAGGAACGCTTTTCTTTCCGACTTCCAAGAAAGATGACGAGAGCTGCCGGGACACGTCGACAGAGTGCACAGCATACCGGCAAAGCAGCTTCTCCAAGACGCCAGCCCACGCCTCGTCTGCCAGCGGAGACGGCTTTGGGTTGAGTTCCTGAGCGCACTGCAGTTTTTGGTCGTGCGAGTGCAGGTCCGAGAGCGTGACGATGGTGGGTGGCGATGGTGCTAAAGATGATGATGGAAGGGAAAGAGACAACGAAGGAACATTTCCAAACGACCCACGCGGGAGCAGCCTCCACGCGCCCGTGAGCAAGACGGTGGCGGCGTCAGGGGGAGGAGGAGAAGATGAAGCTTTCAAAGCAGCAGTAGCTTTCGAGACCTTGGCAGCAACCTCGCCGAGACCACTCGCACCCCGCAAGCCGGTCAGAGCGACCTCTTCAACAGTTCTTCGTGCGTCGAGTATGCAGACAAAGGACGAAGGCAAAGCCGATATTATTTTGTTGAGAGCAAGCGAGACGTCTTTGGCGAGGCAGGCGGTAGGCGACGGCGACGGCGCGAAATGATAAAAAGCAGAGCAGAGGTCGTCTTCAGACAAATCCTTTTGTTTCCTCGAGTGCTGCGACGAAGAGCTCCTCGCCTGCTCGCTCTTGCGATGACGATTTGGAACAAACGCAATATAACCTTGGCTCGCTTCTTCCACGTCCTGGATGCGAGGCAAAATCGTCGCCTGCGTGCCGACAGAGGCGTGTATTGTCTCCAAATCTAACAAGGCATCCACAGGAAGAGTAGCACCTGTCAAAGGAACCCGAAACCCGGGGAGCACAGCGCACGCGATCTTGCGCTCCCGCACAAAGGAGAGAAACTCGGCGTGTTCAGCTAGCTCGTCGAAGACAGTCTCGTGTGTGAGGTCTCTGGGTAGACGAGAGAGCACAGAATACGTCCGGCAACGAGCCGGGGCGTGCCACTTGCCAGCTTGCTGGAGGCGAAAGATCATTTTGGATGGAGACGATGATGATGAGGGACGTGATGCCAAGCTCGAAGCGCCAGCACCACCCTCACCAACACCACCTCCTCGAACTCCGCTGCTCATGTCCAAAATCAAAGCGTGCTTTCTC
>Ga0315289_10003113_pt1 | contig 25171 bp, 25 predicted proteins | sample YL17G11_40_MG_FD_203452 | JGI IMG/M metagenome (GOLD analysis project Ga0315289, IMG submission 203452) | Sediment microbial communities from Yellowstone Lake, YNP, Wyoming, USA - YL17G11_40 | ecosystem: Environmental > Aquatic > Freshwater > Lake > Sediment | place: USA: Wyoming | collected...
AGGGCGAGATCTACATCTCCCCCGAGGAGGCGGAGGGCATCCGCGTGTCGCTTCTGTCCTTCTACGTCTCCAGCCAGCTGCCCTTCCTCGGCATCGCGAAGAAATACGTCACCATCCGCGACATCTCCGCCATTCTCGAGCACACCCTCGGGCACGTCGCCTACCCCGGCAGGCTGGGCGGCAAGGCGGCGGGCATGATCGTGGCCCAGAAGATCCTGCTGCCGATCCTCGCCGGACACGACCCGGATTTCGAACGGCATATCGCGGTGCCCGACACGTGGTTCATCAGCTCGGGGGTCTTCTCGGACTTCATCGACCGCAACGACTTCCACCTCTTCCATACCCACAAGTACCGCGAGCGTGAGGCGTTCGACGCGGAGTACCAGCTCATCGGCGAGCGCTTCGAGAGCGCGAGCTTCTCGCCCGACATCATCGCGCAGTTCCGCCGGCTCATCGAGGAGATCGGTGAGCATCCGATCATCGTGCGCTCCTCCAGCTTCCTCGAGGACAGCTTCGGCCTCGCCTTCTCGGGCAAGTACCAGTCCGTGTTTCTCGCCAACCAGGGCGACGTGGAGGCCCGCCTGGCCGCGTTCGTGCGGGGGGTGAAGACCTCCCTCGCGAGCATGTACGGGCCCGATCCCATCATCTACCGCAGGGATCACGGCCTGCTGGACTACGACGAGCGCATGGCGATCATCGTTCAGAAGGTGGTCGGGCGCAGGCTCGGCGACTACCTGTTCCCGTTCGCCGCGGGGGTGATGTATTCACGCAACTGCTGCACCTGGAGCCCGAAGATCCGCAAGGACGACGGGCTGGTGCGCCTGGTCTTCGGGCTGGGCACGCGCGCCGTCGACAGGGTGGGCGGCGACTACCCCCGCATGGTCCCGCTGAGCCATCCGCTGCTGCGCCCCGAGGCCACGGCCGAGCAGATCGCGAAGTATTCGCAGAGGATGGTCGACGTCATCAACGTCGCAAAGGGGACTTTCCAGACCGTCGACTTCCGCACCCTCGCGCGCGAGAGCCGGCACCCCGACCTCTTCCAGGCCGTCTCGATGACGGAGGACGGCCGGCTGCGGGCCCCGATGTTCCGCACGGAGGAGCTCGCCGAGGACTCGATGTACCTGACCTTCGAGAACTTCCTCTCCCGGTCGCCGTTCGTCCCGCTCGCGAAGAAGGTCCTTTCGGTCGTTCAGGCCGCCTACGGGAGGCCCGTGGACATCGAGTTCGCGTGGGACGCCGACAAGCTGTACATCCTTCAGTGCCGCTCGCTGTCGGTGCGCCGCGAGATCGAACGCGTCCTGATCCCCGAGGGGACGGCGGAGGACACGCTGTTCGTGACCCACTCGGGACTGTCCAGCTGCCTGATCGTAAACGTCGAGTACGTCGTGTACGTCGATCCGCGCGCCTACGACCGCCTGCAGACCGTCGAGGACAAGCGGCGGATCGGATGGGCGGTGGGGCAGCTGAACCAGCGCCTCGCGGGCAGGACCTACGCCCTGCTGGGCCCGGGGCGCTGGGGCAGCTGCGACATCAATCTCGGCGTGAGCGTCACCTACTCCGACATCAACAGGACGAGGCTCCTCGTCGAGATCGCCTTCGCCCGCGACGGCTACACACCCGAGGTGTCGTATGGCACCCACTTCTTCCAGGATCTCGTCGAGGCCGACATCGCGATCATGCCCCTGTACCCGGACGCGCCGGGGACCGTGCTGAACGAGGAGTTCCTCGCCCGCTCACCCAATGCGCTTGCCGCCGTCGACCCGGGGCTCGCTGAGCTTGACGGCGTGGTCCACGTCGTGCACGTGCCGTCGGTCCGAAACGGCCAGTACCTCCACGTGTACCTCGACGGGGAAGGGCAGAGGGGGGTGGGGGTGTTCGGGGAGAGGATCGGAGCGGGGGGGCGCCTGGACGATGAAGGTCAGTCTCCCCCCGCTCCCTCGGTCAGTTGATTTCTATGGAGCCGACGCCCGTTTCCACCGAGATTTCCACCCGATTGGCCGCGCTGTCGTAGTCGGCGGACCTGTAGGAATCCCCGACCTTCGGGAAGCGCGAGGTGTCCACGTGGATCCCCGCCAGCGCGCCTCTGATCGAGATGGAGGCCGCCACACCCGCGGGCACGCGGAGCTTCACCGACGCGGCGCCGGATTCCACGCGCACGCGCGTCCTGCCCGCCCTGGCGGGGAGGTCCACGGTCGTTGAACTCGCCCCCGTGCTCACCGAGAGCTCGCGCACCTGCAGGTCGGTCAGGGTGAGCCGCGACTCGCTCGCCCCGGTCTCCAGCGCGAGGGACAGCGGGATGGCGGTGGTGAGCACGAAGTCCCAGCCGAGGACGCCGACGTTCCCGCGGGTCCACGGAAACACGTAGTGCGAGATGTCCCTGTCCTTGACCCTCATCTCGACGGCGAGCCGGCCGCCGTCACGGCTCTTGACCGTCTCTAGTCCGCCGCCGAAGCTTCCCGACAGCAGGTCGCCCGGCCCGGCGCCGGCGCCGATCAGGAGCCTGCCCGCGCCGTGACGGACACGAATCGCAGCTTCCTCGGCCCCATCGAGGGTGACGGCCGCCTGCTCGCGGACCGCCTCGCCCCTGCGCCAGGAGGCCCCCGCGACGATCAGAACGCCGACCGCGATGAGCAGCAGGGGCCAGAACACGTGGAAGATGCCCATGAGGGTGATCGCTCCGAGGACGATCAGGACGACTCCGATGACCCAGTTCCAGCGCACCATGTCACTTCTCCCCCCCGTCCTTGCGCCGGATGAGGGGCCGCAGGACGACGAGCACTCCGATGAGGATCAGACCAATGGCCCACCAGTTGCCGATCGCGGGGAACCCCCCCACGTGGCGGCCGAGCAGCGAGCCGAACACGAAGAACAGGATGGCGCTCACGACGATCGGCGTGCCGCCGTCGACCAGGCCCTTCAGGGGCCTGCCTTCCATCAGCTCGCTGATGAGGACGCCGACGCCGACGAAGCCGGGGATGAGCGCCCAGGCGTAGGACCAGGTGCCCCAGAGGCCGCTCACGTTCTGCCACAGCAGGATGCCTCCGATGCCGCCGATGATGCAGGCCGGAACCGCGAGCCCCGGCGTCCAGCTCACGAGCGCGGCAATCATGAACGCGGCGCCCACCCCGATCACGATCCAGGGCCAGGAGAACGGCGCGAGGATGTTCGGCACGATCCGCGTCACGAGGAAGAAGACCCCCAGCACAATGAGCAGCGTCCCCACCCCGAGGGCGGACCTGGCTTTCGGTTCCATGAGCTCCTCCTTGTTACCTCAGTAATTCAACACCGGCGGTCGTCCAAAGGTACACCGCTCTCGTGAAAGGCAGCCGGGCGATGACCCAGTTGCGCCTCGGGGCGAGGGCGACGAGGTCGGGGCTGCGCGCGGACTCCCTGGCGCGCTTTCGGCTCTCGGGAGAGGAAAGGAACGGCAGGCCTGATCCGCGCCTGTAGTACCAGATCGTCACCCCGTTCGGGGGGGAATCCTTCGGCGGCATGAGGTACAGCCCCGTGAGCGAGTACAGGCCGAAGGCGAGCGCGCCTGCGGCAATGAGAACGATCAGAAAGGCGCGCAGCCCGCGCCGCCCGGGTTTCGGCATGCATTCCCCCTTTCCGCCGGTATCGGCAGGGGAAGTATACCCGCTCCCGCTCCCCGGCGCCAGAGCGGCGCTTGCGCGCCGCTGGGGGGGAGGGGTACACTGGGGGAGCGGAGGCGCCGTATGGAAACTGGCTGGCGGAAGGTCGCCCGCGATTCGGACCTTGTCGAGGGGATCCCCCTCCTTGCGAAAGCAGACGAGGAGGGCATCTACCTTGTGCGGCTCGGCGGGGTCGTGCGCGCGCTCGGCCACGAATGTCCGCACCACCATGACCCCCTGGAGAAGGGGGCGCTGATCGGCGGCGAGGTTGTCTGCCCGGGGCACTTCGCGCGTCTGGATGCGCGCGACGGGAAGCTCATCGCGCCGCCCGCCCTTGACGACCTGCCGACCTACCCTGTGAAGATCGAGGCCGGGGACGTGTGGGTGGGGCAGATCGTGAAGCCGCGCCGACCCGTGCCGGCAGAGGGCGATCCCCGCACGTTCCTGCTCATCGGCGCGGGGGCGGCGGGGAATGCCGCGGCCGAGACCCTGCGGCGCGAGGGATTCGGAGGAAGGATCCTCCTGGTCACCGCGGAGGAGGACGGACCCTACGACAGGCCCGAGCTCTCCAAGGGTTTCATCACTGGAAAGACGAAGCCGGAGTGGATACCGCTGCGCGGCCCGAAGTTCTATGCGGACCAGAGAATCGAGGTCCTCACTGGCCGCCGGGTGACGGGCCTGGACACCCGGAAGAAGGTCGCGCTGTTCGCTTCCGGAGAGCCCCTCGCCTTCGACAGGGCCCTCCTGGCCACTGGTGGGACCCCGAGGAAGCTCGCAATTCCCGGGGCGGAAGCGGACTGCTGCTTCAGCCTGCGCAGCCTCGCCGACGCCCGGGCGATCGCTGCCGCAGCCTCGCAGGCGAGCCGGGCGCTCATCATCGGCGCCGGGTTCATCGGCATGGAGCTCGCGAGCGCCCTCATCGAGCGGGGGCTAGGCGTGACGGTGGTGGCGCCCGACCCGCTGCCTTTTGCCCGAATCGTCGGCGAGCGCGTCGCGTCGCTTCTGAAAACCCGCCATGAGCAGGCGGGAGTGGTCTTCCACCTCGGAAGGACGCCGACGCGGATCACAGGCGGCAGGGGCGCGAAGAAGGTCGTGCTGTCCGACGGGACGAGCCTGGATGCCAATTTCGTCGTGCTGGGCATCGGCATCCAGCCCGCGGTGGAGTACCTGTCGGGCACGGATTTCCTCCAGTCGGGTGGTGTGCCGGTGGACGGGAGGCTTGCGACCTCGCATCCCGACATCTTCGCGGCGGGCGACATCGCGATCGTGCCGGGCGCCGACGGCGAGGCCGAGAGGATCGAGCACTGGGTCGTGGCCGAGCGCCAGGGCCGGCACGCGGCCCGCTCGATGCTCGGCGCCGCGGTCGCCTACGACGAGTGCCCGTTCTTCTGGACGAAGCAGGCCGGCCTCAGCCTGAAATGCGTCGGCATCACGCGGGGCTTCGACGAGATCGTCTACAGGGGCGACGTGGAGGGTGGACGGTTCCTCGCGGGCTACTTCCGAAAGGGGAGGCTGCGGGCTGCCGTCACGGCGGGCATGGTCGGCGCGTGCATCGCGGCGGAACGGGCGCTGCGGGCGGGCGCGCCGGTCTCACGGCGGCAGTTCGCGGACGAAGGCTTCGATATCCGATCAGCGCTGTAGGTCCCGCCTCTATGTCTCGATGGTGATCAGGGCGTCGAACTTGATCATCCGCAGGAGCTGGAGCATCTCGGCGCTGCATTTGCGGATGACCAGCCGGCGGCCCTTCTCGTCGCACTGCTTCTTGAAGTGAAGGATCTTCCCGATGGCCGAGGAGCTGAGGCTCGCGAGGTGCTCGAAGTTCAGGACGATGGTCCGATGGCTCCCCCGCAGGGCCTCGTCGAGCCATTTCTGGAACTCGTTCATGTCATCGCGCGAGAGGTTTCCCTCCGGCACGATCTCCACCTCGTCTGCCGAAATCTCTCTCTTGACGATCATTACTAGCCTTTCTTTTTCCGCCACGGCTGCCCCAGTATAGAGCATCGCCGCCCGGTATGCAACTGTGCGCCCGGCGTGTATACTGGCGGCCCGATGTACCGCGCGGTTCTTTTCGATTTCGACGGAACCCTCACGAAGCCCGGGGCGATAGACTTCGCCGCCCTGCGCCGGCTGCTGGGCTGCCCGCCGAAGGTCCCCATCCTCGAGTTCATCGACTCACTCGGTTCGCCCGAGGCGCGCCGGGAGGCGCACCTCGCTCTGGACGAGTTCGAGCTCGCCGCTGCCCGGGCTTCCGTGCCGAACGACGGCGCCGAAGAGCTTGTGCGCCGGCTGGCGCGCGCGGGAATCGCATGCGGCATTCTCAGCAGGAACAGCCTCGGCTCGATCCGTGAGGCGCTGAAAAGGTTCAGCGAGATCGGAGTGGAGGATTTCCCGGTCATCGTCACGCGCGAGGACGAGGGCAGGCCCAAGCCTCACCCCGACGGCGTGCATCGCGCCGCGGAGCTCTTCGGCGTGGCGCCCGGCGAGATGCTCGTGGTCGGGGACTACGTGTTCGACATCGAGGCGGGCAGGGCCGCCGGCGCCTCCACGGCGCTGCTCACCAATGGCTCCGCCGCCGCCCCGATGGCCGTGGCCGCCGATTTCACGATCGCGACGCTGGGCGAGCTGGACGGAGTGCTCGGCCTTCAGGCCGGCTCGTAAACCTCGAGGGCCCGGGCGATGATGTCGACCGACTGCGCGAGGGTGCCCCTCTCCAATACGTAGGCGATCCGCACCTCGTCACGGCCCTTGTCCGGCGTCGAGTAGAACCCGGCCCCCGGCGTGAGCATGACAGTCTGCCCGTTCCACGTGAAGCTCTGCAGGAGGAACCTGCAGAAGTCCTCCGCGTCGGCCACCGGCAGCCGGGCCATGAGGTAGAAGGCCCCCTCGGGCACATGGAAGAGGGTGCCGGGAATCCTGGCGAGGCCCTCGACGAGCACGTCCCGGCGCTTCCTGTACTCGTCGCGGATCGGGGCGAAGTAGCCCGGGTCCATCCTGTATGCGGCATCCGCGGCGAGCTGGCCGACGGTGGGCGGGCACAACCGCGCCTGGGCGAACTTGTCCACCAGCTCCATGACTCCCCTGTTGTGCGAGACGATGGACCCGATGCGCGCGCCGCACGCGGAGAAGCGCTTGGAGATGGAGTCGATGAGGATCGCGTGCTCCTCGAAGCCCTGCAGGTCCAGCAGGGACGTGAAGCGCACGTGCTCGTCGTAGATGAACTCGCGGTAGACCTCGTCGGAGATCAGGAACAGGCCGAACCTCTCGCACAGCTCCCGCAGGGTCTCCAGCTCGCGGCGGTCGTAGACCACGCCCGTCGGGTTCTCGGGTGAGATGTAGAGGATCGCCTTCGTGCGGGGCGTGATGCAGCGGGCGATCTCCTCGCGCGACGGCAATCGGAAACCCTCGTCGATCGAGGAGGGGATCGGCACCACCTTGGCCGAGATCATGGCTGCGAAGGCGATGTAGTTTGCGTAAAACGGCTCGCGCACGAGGATCTCGTCGCCCGGGTCGCACACCGCTGAAAGGGCGAAGAAGATCGCCTCGCTCCCGCCCACGGTCACCGCCACGTCGCCGGGATCCACGGCGTGGCCGTAGCGCCGGTAGTAGCCGGCGATGGACTCCCGCAGCTGCGGGATGCCCAGCGACGGGCTGTAGGCCAGCACCGGGGCGTCGAAGGAGCGGTAGGCGTCGATGATGGGCTGGGGCGTTCTGATGTCGGGCTGGCCGATGTTGAGATGCGCGATGCGCACGCCCCTGCGCTTGGCGTCGTCGGCGAGGGGGGTGAGCTTGCGGATGGGGGAGAGGGGAACCTCGCCTCCCCTCATCGAGAGGGTAAGCCGTTTGCGTTCCATGTCAGGCGCTCTCTTCGGCCTACGCGTCGCGCACGTCTTCGATGGTCAGGGCGAGGGGCGTGGCCGCGCCCGTGACGATGCCGGCCAGGCGGTCATCCTTGTCCAGCGCCGGGAGGTGGTGGATCTTCTCGCGTCTCATGCGCTCCTTCACGAGCATCGTCGCCTCCTCGACTCACTGTCTTTTCCAATACTACGGGTGCTGCGGCCCTTGGTCAATGCGGCTCGCCCGCCCCATCGGGTGCCCGACCGGCCGCGCAGGGCAGCCGCCCATAGGCCGGCCGTCGCCGCCAGGGACGCGGTCCAGCCGATCGCCTCGGCGAGCGACGGCGCTCCGGTGTACCCGAACAATCCCCGCAGCACGCTCCCGACGCTCCCCTTCTCGTGGAAAGCGGGGAAGCTCCCGTCCGGGCGGACGGCGGGGTTCAGGTCCCACAGCCGTTCGATGATCGGCGGGACGATGCCCGCTTCGGTGAGCTCATGGATCCCCCGGGCGACCAGTCCCGCGGCGAATAGCACCAGGAGGATGTTTGTGACCGTGAAGAACGTCCTCATCCCGACTCGCCGGGAGCCCCGCAGCAGGAGAGCGCCGAGGATGACGGCCGCGGCGATGCCGGCGAGCGCGCCAAGGAGGGCTGCGGGGGCGGAAGCGGAGCCTGCGGCAGCGAGGAACAGGACCGACTCGATTCCTTCCCGGAGGATCGAGACGAAAACGAGGAGGAACAGTCCCCACGCCCCAGGATCCCCGCGGGCGAGCCCAGCGGCGGCCTGCGCTTCGAGTTCCGCACGGGAGCTCCCGTGGGAGCTCCCGTGGGAGCTTCCATGGCGAGCGACCCAGACGATGACCGTGCTCATCAGGACAGCGCCCGCGAGCATGGTGACTGCCTCGAAGATCTGCTCGGACTTGCCCTCGAATCCCCCGGCGAGCAGCTGGAAGAGCACCGCGCCCAGAGCGCTCGCGGCAATTCCGGCGCCGATTCCAAGCCAGACTGTCGCGCGCCGCTCGCGCTGCCCCGTCTTTTGAAGGAAGCTGAGCACGATTCCGGCCACGAGCACTGCTTCGAGGGACTCCCGGAACATGATGAGGAGAGCGGGGACCATCGTAAAAAGGTAGTAATGCTGACTGAAAGAGTCAACTTCTGGGTGCGCCGCGGCGACCCCGCGACCGCCGGGCCTTGCCGAGAAGCATGGCGACGCGGGCCGTGGCGGGTATCCTCTCGAGGACGATCTTCAGGGAGGCGGTGACGGGGACGGCGAGGATGACGCCGGCCGCGCCCCACATCCAACCCCAGAAGAAAAGCGAAAGGAAGATCACGAAGAAGGACAGGTTGAGCCTTTCTCCCATGATGCGCGGTTCGATGAGGTTCGACACGGCCATGTGCAGGACGGTGAGCGAGGCGGCGATCACCAGCGGCATCAGCATCGTGTCGTACTGCACCAAGGCGATCAGCACCGGCATCACGACCGCCCCGATGGGACCAAGGGCGGGGATGAAGTTCAGCAGGACGGCGAGGAAGCCCCACGTCACTGCGAACTCGACCCTGAAGGCCAGCAGCAGGACGGCGGTCCCGATCCCGATCGCGAGGCTTGCGAGACTCTTGATGCCGAGGAAGGCGCGCAGGTGACGGTCGACGTGCTTGAGCATGATGGGGATCATGCTGTGCCGGGTCGGGAAGACCGCGAGGACGATGCGGATGACTTGGTACTTCCCTAGCAGGAGGATGACGGCGAAGAAGAAGATGAGAACAGCCTCCGAGAGGATGCGCAGCGTCGAGCGGGCGCCGCTCAGCACGAGCGGACCGACCTGCAGGGTGCTGAGCTCCTCGAAGGGATTCACGATATTCGGGATGCCGAGGGCCTTCTCCAGGCCCTCCATGGCGGCCTGCGCCCTCTGGACCATCTCCTGCTGGAACTGGGGGAAGTTCCTTCCGAAACGGGCGAGATCGACGAAGATCAGCAGCCCCAGCCCGAACAGCAGGGCGGCGAAGAACACGATCGAGATGATCGCCGCGGGCCAGAGGGGAATCCGCCGGCGCTGGAGGAGCACGACCAGAGGGTCGATCATGTACACCACCAGCACCGTCAGCAGCAGGGCGATGAAAACCGGGGCGGCGACCCGCAGGGCGGCAGCCACGAGCAGGACCACGATCACGAGAAGGAGCCTCTTCGTCGTCCGCCCGCCGTCGGCTTCCGGCATCACGGACAATCCATCAGATCGTCGGGGCGGTGTCAAGGGTTGCGTCGGGCGCCCCCCCGGGGGTATCATCGTCCTCGGGAGCACGCCATGGCGAAACGCGGGTTCGCGCGCGACGAGTTCGAGCAGCGGCGACGGAAGGAGCACTTCGCCTTCCTCGTCGTGAAGTTCCTGAAGGCCTTCGACTCCTTCTCGGAGATCTACCGCGGGTTCAAGGAAGCCTCGCGCCGGGGCCGTCTTTCGGGCTGCGGGCTGTTCGAGAAGGTGAGGGAGCTGGAGGAGAGTCTCGCCTTCGATCTGAAGGAGAAGGCCCATGCCCTCTTCCGTGCACGCGTTTCTCCGCCCGCGCGCCCCGCCCGCGCTTCCGCGCGCGACACCCGGCGGCAGCTCGCCGAGCTCAAGGCGGCCATCGAGACGAAATCCCTCGACTCGTACATCGGAACCGGCTTCCACCTCCTGCTCATCCTGCGGGAATCCCTCTACCAGATCGAGCGCTACTCACCGCAGTACGAGAAGGAGCAGGAGGAGATCGGGCGCATCGAGGAGCTCGCGCGCGTGGTCGGCTACAGCCTCAGCCCTGCGGAGCGGGGCGAGATGGAGCACATCCGCGCGCTGGGGGACGTCAGCGCGTCGCTGAACGCCGACGCCCAGGACATGGCGGAGCGGATCATCGAGCGCTGCAATGCCCTGTTCAAGGGCACCGCGGAGGTCATCCGCCACATCATGACCGGCTCGAGCGACAACGAGATCCTGATCCAGAACCTGCTGCAGAACCGCGAGCTGATCGAGAAGGTCTACGGGGCGGGAGCCGCGGAGCGCATCTTCTCGGAGCTGTGCAGCGGCAAGACCTTCGCGGGAAAGACCGGGTTGGAGAGGGCGATGGCCTACGCGCGAGGCCACTGCGGCAACACTACGGCAATCCCAGCCTCTTGACCAGGAGCGTGGCGTAGCTGCCCCTCGGCAGAAAGAAATCGAGGCGCAGCCTCTTCTTCCCCGGGTACAGCTCGTCATCCTCGGCCGCGGCGACCGCGAGGTTTTCGGGGCGCACGAACGCGGCCCTCTCGACGCCGTGCGCGCTGATCCTCCGCATCTGTCTGACCCGCAGGTCCGAGAGCCCGATCTGCTCCTCAGTGAGAACCTCCTCGACCATGCGCCGGACAGGCGGGTCGGGCAGGGCGCTGTCGTAGCCGGGAACGGGAAGCAGGACTGCTGAGAGCTCCTCCGCCATGCCGTTGGGCAGCTTCTCGGGGAAGAGAAACCTTCCGAAACCGTAGCGGAGCTCCCGGATGGCAACCCCGCGTTCCTTCGCGAGCCCCAAGATCCAGCGCGCGAGCACCTGGTTGAACAGGAAGGACTGGTAGGCGTTCAGCGCGAAGACCAGGAAACGCTTGTCGATCAGGCCGAGGGCGGTGTGGTGGGCGCGGGGATGCTCGCGCAGGTACGAGAGGATCCTCCCGTACTCCCCGAAGCCGAGCGCCGCGCATCGCTCCCAATGCCCCCAGTTGTCCGTCACGCACCTCTTGAGCTTGCGCGTCTTCTGGTCATCGTGCTTCGAGGGGGTGAAGTACAGCTTCAGGGCTGCCTCGCGCCTGCCGAGGAATATCTCCCTGCCCATGAAGCCCGCCTTGTGCCGGGCCGAGCCGAAGCGCTGCTCGTCGTAGTAGTTCGGGATGCCGTCGGCCGCGGCGACAGCGGCGTTGCGCGCGTACAGAGCGCACTCGCGCTCGGTGAGGTCGCGCAGCGTGATGGAGAACCTGTTCCCCCGGATCTCCTTCGCCGAGATGGCGCGATCGGAGTACCCCGCGAGCTCCATCGAGAAATTCCGCTCGCCGAAGGAGTGGGGCTCGCCCGGCAGCCCGCGCACGGAAACCAGCTGCGAGGTGAGGCCATGCCTGTCCTTCATTCCGCCGACGCTGATGTCCTCTCGCCGCACGTTCATGCGCCGGGCCAGCAGGTCGATCAGATCGAAGGTGTCCCAGGACCTCTTCGACAAGTGGAAGACGGCGTAGGGCGCCCGGTGTCTGGACAGCGGGTAGTCCGCCTCCTCCTGAACGAGGAAGTCTTCGGGTCCCACCTTGAGCTTCATGGAGAGGGTTCCTCGGTCCAACCCTACCATGGGCTGCGGGAGGGGGTACAGGGCGGGCGGGCGCGCGAGGGGCTCCCGCCATATGGGCTCTCGCAGGTCCTTCGGACCTGCTGTCGCCCTCGCGCGCCTTCGGCGCGCTAGGGTTGTCCAGCGGCGAAGACCCGTAGTACACTCGACGCTACACGCAAAGGAGCACTGCATGCAGCTTCTCGATAAACTGCCGGAGCGCATCCTCTCATGGCAGCTCAAAGGCCAGGGTCTGGAGAGCATCGGCACGAAGGGCAGGCCGGACACGGTTCCCTTCCCATCGTACGGCGAGGACAACCTCATCGCGCGCATCGACGCGGTGGGGCTGTGCTTCTCCGACATCAAGCTCATCTCCGCCGGCTCCTCGCATCCCCGCATCGAGGGGCGCGACCTCGCCAAGAACCCCACCGTGCCGGGGCACGAGGTCACGATGACCATCGTCGGCGTCGGCGACAAGTGGAAGGACGCCTTCACGCTGGGCAGCCGCTGGATCATCCAGGCCGACATCTTCTACAAGGGCCGGGCTGTCGCCTTCGGGTATGCCATCCCCGGGGGCCTGTCGCAGTACGCCGTGATCGGCAGCGAGGTCCTCGAGGGCGACGAGGGGTGCTACCTCCTGCCCGTGAAGCCCGAAACGGGCATCGTCGAGGCCGCGCTCGTCGAGCCTTGGACCTGCGTGATCGCCTCCTACCAGATCGCATCACGCACCCGCATGCGCGAGGGCGCCCGTGTGTCGTTCGTCGGGTTCCCGAAGGGCCAGGTTCCCTTGAAACTCGAGGGCCTCGAGACCGAGAAGATCGCACGCGTCGCCCACTCGGGGCTTTCGGAGGAGAACAGGAGGGCCGTCGAGGAGCTCGCGCGAAGGACGGGAGCCGAGGCTGCTTCGGCGGCCGATGCCGCGCCCACAGATGTCGTGTGCGCCGGCACCCCCGACCGCGAGACCTTCGCAAAGCTCGTGAACGCGATCGACGCCGATGGCGTTCTGGGCGTGCACACGAGCGTGGCGGAAGTGGACCTCCCCGTCGACGTCGGCAAGGTGCACTACCGCAGGCTGGAGCTTGTCGGCTCCACGGACGGTTCGGTGTCCGCCAGCTATCGTGCCAACACCCGCCAGTCCCTTGTTCCGAGGGGCAGGGCGTGGTTTGTCGGCGGCGCGGGGCCCATGGGGCAGATGCACGTGATCAAGGCGATCATGGACGACAAGGGCCCCTCGCAGGTGCTCGTCACCGACCTCTCCGACGAGAGGCTGGAATCGCTGAAGCACCTGGTGTCGCTGATCTGCAGGGACTGCGGGCGCAAGGTCACCCTGCGCTTCGAGAACCCGAAGGACTTGTCGGGCGACGAGCTGGACGGGTTTCTCTCCCGGGAGTACCCGGGCGGGTTTGACGACGTGGTGGTGCTCGTGCCTGTCGCCGCGATCATCGGCCAGGCCTCCCGCTACCTCGCCCCGCGCGGCGTGATGAACATCTTCGCGGGGGTGAAGGTGGGGACGATCTCCGACCTGCCCCTCTCCGCCGTTGTGACGAAGCAGGCGCGGATCACCGGCTCGTCCGGCTCGCCGCTTTCGGCCATGCGCGACACCCTGCGCCTGACCGAATCGGGCAGGCTCAATACAGCCTACTCCCTGGCTGCGATTGGCGACATGAACGCCGCCGCCAAGGGCCTCAAGGCGCTCATGGACAACACCTACCCCGGCAAGGTCGTCATCTTTCCCTTCGCGAATGGGATCGGCCTGAAGTCGATCCGCGAGATCGCGCGCGATCTGCCGGAAGTGGCGCCGCTGCTTCTCGACGGCCTTTATTGGACCCGGGAGGCCGAAGCGGCCTTCAGGAAAAGCAGGTATTTCCAGTAGAAACCGCCCTGACAACGAGCCCAGGAGGAACGATATGAAGAGCGTACCACCAGCGAACAGACTTCGGGGGAGCCTGCCGAAGATCGGGATCCGGCCGACGATCGACGGGCGTCGGAGGGGGGTGCGCGAGTCGCTGGAGGGCCAGACCATGGCCATGGCCCGGTCGGCGGCGGACTTCTTCTCGAAGCGCCTCCGCCATCCCTGCGGGCTTCCTGTCGAGTGCGTGATCGCGGATACCTGCATCGGCGGCGCGGCTGAAGCGGCCGACGCTGCCGAGAAGTTCCGACGCGAAGGCGTCGGCGTCTCCCTGACGGTGACCCCCTGCTGGTGTTACGGGTCCGAGACCATGGACATGGATCCCCTGACGCCGAAGGCGGTGTGGGGCTTCAACGGGACGGAGCGCCCGGGAGCTGTCTACCTTGCCGCGGTCCTCGCCGCGCACTCGCAGAAGGGAGTTCCCGCGTTCGGCGTCTATGGCCGCGACGTGCAGGAGGCGGGCGACACGACGATCCCTGCCGACGTGCAGGAGAAGCTGCTGCGCTTTGCGCGCGCGGGGCTTGCCGCGGCCACGATGCGCGGAGCCTCGTACCTCGCGATCGGCGGGGTGTCCATGGGCATCGCCGGCTCCATCGTCGACCCGCGCTTCCTGGAGAGCTGGCTCGGCATGCGCTCCGAGAGCGTGGACATGTCCGAGCTCACGCGCCGCATCGACGAGAGGATCTACGATCCCGACGAGCTCACCCGCGCCCTCGCGTGGGTGAAGGCGGGCTTCCGGGAAGGTCCGGATCTCAACCCGAAGGCCCAGGCGAGGAGCCGCGCGCAGAAGGACGCGGACTGGGAAAGCTGCCTCAAGATGGCGATGATCGGCCGCGACCTCATGGTCGGCAACCCGCGCCTGGCCGAGCTGGGCTACGGCGAGGAGGCGCTGGGCCACAACGCCATCGCGGCCGGCTTCCAGGGCCAGCGCGCGTGGACCGATCACTTCCCAAACGGCGATTTCATGGAGACGGTCCTCAATTCCTCCTTCGACTGGAACGGAATCCGCGAGGCTTTCGTGTTCGCGACCGAGAACGATTTCCTGAACGCAATGGCCATGCTCTTCGGCCACCTCCTGACGGGAACTGCGCAGATCTTCTCGGACGTGCGGACCTACTGGAGCCCCGAGGCGGTGAAGCGCGTCACGGGCCGCTCGCTCTCGGGAATCTCGGAGGGCGGTTTCATCCACCTCATCAACTCCGGCTCCACGGGCCTTGACGGCACCGGGCAGCAGTCGCGCGACGGCAAACCCGCGATGAAGCCCTTCTGGGAGATCACGCCGGACGAGGTGAAACGGTGCCTGGATGCATCGAGCTTCTGTCCAGCCGTTCTGGAGTACTTCCGCGGCGGCGGGTTCTCGACGACCTTCGAAACGCGGGGCGGCATGCCCGTCACCATGTCACGGGTGAACATGGTCGCCGGGCTCGGGCCCGTGCTCCAGATCGCGGAGGGGTGGACCGTGGAGCTTGCGGCTGAGATGGGCAGGCCCCTGATCGACAGAACCAACCCCACCTGGCCTACGACCTGGTTCGTGCCGCGGGCCACGGGCAGCGGGCAGTTCCGCGACGTGTACTCCGTGATGAACTGCTGGGGAGCGAACCACGGCGCCGTCAGCTTCGGCCACATCGGGGCCGATCTGATCGCCCTGGCTTCGATGCTCCGCATTCCCGTGGCGATGCACAACGTGCCGCCGGAGAGCGTTTTCCGTCCCAAGGTGTGGGGGAGCTTCGGCGACCCCGAGTCGCAGGGCGCGGACTACAGGGCCTGCGCAGCGCTCGGTCCCCTCTACGGCAAGTAGGCGGCGAGGCGCTCCGCCAGCCGGGTGCAGCGCTTTTCAGCGCCCGCGTTCTTCACCGCGATGGCGAGCGCCTTCCTGCTGCCCACCAGCACGGCGAGCTTCCTGGCTCGGGTGACCGCCGTATAGAGGAGGTTCCTCTTCAATAGAATGAAGTGCTGGGTGTGCAGCGCGACGATGACTGCCGGGAACTCGCTGCCCTGCGACTTGTGGATGGAGCAGGCGTACGCGAGTGACAGCTCGTCGAGGTCCTCCCACTCGTAGGCGACGGTTCTCTCGTCGAAGCGGACGCCCAGGGTCCGGTTCTCCTGGCTGACTGATGCGATCCAACCGATGTCCCCGTTGAACACGCCCAGGTCGTAGTTGTTGCGCAGCTGCATGACCCTGTCGCCGACCCGCAGGCTCGCGCTGCCTCTGGAGAGCGAAGGCCCCCGTGGATTCAGCAGTGCCTGCAGCTCGCTGTTCATGTTCGCGACCCCGAGCAGGCCTTTCTGCATCGGGGTCAGGACCTGGATGTCCTGCAGGGGCTCCAGGTGGAAGTGCTGGGGGATCCTCTTCGTCACCAGCTCGCGGATCGTCTCGAGGATCTTCTCGGGCTCCTCCCTCTCGATGATGAAGAAATCCCCCGCCTCCGATGGAGAGGTTTGGGGCATGCGCCCTTCGTTGATCCTGTGGGCGTTGACGACGATGAGGCTCGCGCCTGCCTGGCGGAAGATCTCCGTGAGCCGGATGACCGGCACCCTGGCCGACGAGATGACATCGGCCAGGACGTTCCCCGGCCCCACCGAGGGGAGCTGGTCGCTGTCGCCCACGAGGATGAGTTCGGCGCCGGGAGGGATCGCTGCGAGCAGGTCGTTGAACAGCGTCACGTCGATCATCGAGGTCTCATCCACGACGAGGGTGTCGCAGCGGATCGGGTTCGCCCCGCAGCGGAGGAACCCCCGGCTGTGCGGGCTCCACTCCAGCAGCCTGTGGATCGTCCGCGCTTCCCGGCCGGTCGCCTCGGCCATGCGCTTCGCTGCCCGGCCCGTCGGCGCCGAGAGGGCGACGGTCCGCCCGCTCGCCTCGAGAATGTCGATGAGGCATGTGATCAGGGTCGTTTTTCCTGTGCCTGGCCCGCCCGTGATCACGAGGACCTTCTCCCGCAGGCCCCTGGCGACCGCCTCCCTCTGCAGGGCGGACAGCGTGATTGCCCGCCGGGATTCCCACTTCGCGATCTCGGAGGAGGCGTCGGTCGGCGAGGAGCCGCCCTGCGTGGAGGCGAGCCGGGACAGCAGGCGCGCCGCGCCCTCCTCGGCGCGCACGAGGGAGGGCAGCCCCGCGAAGCGCCCGCTGGCCGTCTGCTCAAGTATGAGCCCGCCGCGCGCGGCGAGAGTTTCGACCGCCTTGCCGCAGACCGAGGGCTCGATCGAGAGCAGCGCGGCGGTCTGGTCGATGAGCGACTGCACGGGCGCCATGACGTGCCCCTGGGCAGCAGCCTGGCCGAGAACGAATCGGACCCCGGCTTCCGCCCTGTGGGGCGAATCGGGCGGGATCCCGAGGTTCTTCGCGATCCCGTCCGCCGTCTTGAACCCGACCCCGTCGACTTCCGCGGCCAGTCGGTAGGGGTTCTCCCTGATCGCCTCGCTCGCCCGGTCGCCGTACAGCTTCCAGATCCGGGCCGCAAGACCGGTCGACACGCCGTAGGACTGCAGGAAGACCATGACATCCCTGATGGCCCGCTGCGCCGCCCATGCCTCGGTGATCTGGCGGCTCCGCGCGGGTCCGATGCCCTCCACCTCGCGCAGCCTGCGAGGAGTCTCGTCGATGACGGCGAGGGTCTTAAGGCCGAACTTCTTCACCAGGCGCCCGGCAAGCTCCCTGCCGATGCCCTTCACGAGGCCCGAGCCGAGGTATCGCTCAATTCCTGTGAGGGTCGCGGGGGCGACCGTCGAGAAGGACACGACCTGGAACTGCTCGCCAAACCTGGGGTGGATCGTCCATTTGCCCGCGAGGCGCAGGCTTTCGCCGGGCTGAACGCCGGCGAAGTTGCCGACCGCGACGACCTCCCGGCCGGACTCGGCGAGCGCGACGACCACGACGCTCCAGGCGTCCTCCTCGTTCGCGAACCGGACCCGTTCGAGGGTTCCTTCAAGGGTGAGGGTGTCGGAAGCGGGGAAGAGTGAGGGTGGGGATTTCGGGCCGGGCCCGTGGCGTCGATGGCTGTCGATGGGGCGATGCTATCGGGCAGGGTAGGCAAAGTCAAGCAGATGGGCTACACAGTGCGCAATGGGCACAACGAGTGGACTCCTCGGACGCCTGGCGGGCATCGACGAGATGCTCACCCGGCCCCTGACTTTGCCCGAGAAGCCCCGTCTCGCGCGGCTGGCCGCGCTCGGCCTCGCGCACTCGGGCGACAGCTGGATCTGGGCGGGCCTGCTCGCGGCTGCATGGTTTCTCGGCGACCCTTCCTGGAAGGCGCGGGCGATCGTCATCTTCGCCGGCCTTATCCTCACGGAGCTCGTCACGGTGGCCGTGAAGATGGCGATCCGCCGTCCCCGTCCGGCCGGCAGCTCCGGCGCGATCTATCGGCGCATGGATCCCTACTCGCTCCCTTCCGGCCACGCTGCCCGGGCGACCATGCTCTGCATGATCTCGTTCATCATGGGGCCGCCCGCGGCTTTTGTCGCAATTGTCGTGTGGAGTCCCATCATGGTGCTTTCCCGGATCGCGATCGGGATCCACTTCGTGTTCGACGTGATCGTCGGCGCTGCCCTCGGCGCGCTCCTGACCTGGGGGTTGTGGAGCATCATCCCGCTCGTCCTCGCGCTGATCTGATCAGAATCTCATCGAGCCGATGATCTTCACGATCTCCCGCGTGTCCGCGCGCGACACGTCGAGGTGGGTCACCAGCCGGATCGAGTCGCCCCCAGGGGGGCCGCTCAGGATGCCGCGCGCCTGCAGGGCGTCGACGACGAGCTGGGGGTCGCGCCCGGGGGTACGGAAGTACAGGATGTTCGTGACGACGTCGTCGGGATCGAGGACAGCCCAGTCGGTGGCGGTCAAGGCGCGCGCGATCGCTTTCGCATTCTCGTGGTCCTCGGCCAGCCGTTCGATGTTGTTCTGCAGCGCGTAGAGGCCGGCTGCGGCGATGACGCCGGCCTGGCGCATGCCTCCGCCAAGCATCTTGCGCACGCGCCTGGCCTCGGCGATGAAGTCCTTCTTCCCGCACAGCACCGCGCCCACGGGCGCGCCCAGCCCCTTGGACAGACAGAACGACACGGTGTTGGCCTCGGCGCAGATCTCCTTGACCGGGGCGCCCGAGGCGGCCACAGCGTTGAAAAGGCGCGCTCCGTCCAAGTGAACCGTGAGTTTCTTCCGTCGGGCGAAGGCGCCGATATCCTTCAGCGTTGCCAGGGGGTAGAAGGTGCCGCCCGCGGCATTGTGCGTGTTCTCGAGGGCGACCATCCGTGTGCGCGAGCAGTAGTAGATGTCGGGTTGTATTCTCGTCTCCAGATCCGCGACGGACAGGATGCCCTTTTCGGTCGGGATCTGGACAGGGAGGCTTCCCGCGATCGCGGTCGCCGAGGCGAGCTCGTGCTGCACGATATGGCCGCGCGAGTCGAGGAGCAGCTCGTTGCCCCTGCCGCAATTGAGGAAGACCGGGATGAGGTTGCCCATGGATCCCGAGGTGACGAACAGGGCCGCGTCCTTCCCCGTGATCTCGGCGGCCATCTCCTGCAGCCTGTTGACGGTCGGGTCCTCGGCGTACACGTCGTCGCCGACCTCAGCCTCGTGCATGGCCTTTCGCATTGCGGGGCTCGGCCGGGTGACCGTGTCGCTCTTCAGGTCGTAGATTTTCATGAGAGAATCTCCTTGTCGATGAGGTCGAGGGCCTCGCCCGCTTTCAGCGGGACGTGGATGTCCGCGATCGTGTCCGTGAAGCTGGACGGCTCGGGGTTGACCTCGATGATCTTCGCCCCATGATCGGCGGCCTGGCGCGGGATGAGAGCAGCGGGGTAGACCTCGCCCGTCGAGCCGATGACGAGCATGAGGTCAGTTCGGGCTGCGGCAGCCTGCGCCTGCTCGTAGGCCTGCGGCGGGATCCCCTCGCCGAAGAAGATGAAATCGGGCTTGTACAGTCCGCCGCAGGGGCAGCGAGGAGGGAGGCGCTCGAGGAGACGCGGGTCCGCGTCGACGCGCGCGCCGCAGCTCAGGCAGAGAAGCTGTCGGGAGTTGCCGTGGAACTCGGCGACGTTCCTGCTCCCCGCCAGATAGTGCAGGTTGTCGATGTTCTGCGTGATCAGCACCTTCAGCAGTCCGCGCGTCTCCCAGGCGGCCAGCACCTCGTGGGCCTTGTTCGGCTTTGCCTTGCCGAAGTGGTCGTAGAAGATCTCGCGCAGGATCGGCCAGGACACCTCAGGGTGGGCCAGGAAGTAGTCCAGCTCGAGCATCCGGGGGTCGTACTTCGACCACAGCCCGCCTTCGCCCCGAAATGGCGGGATGCCGCTTTCCACGCTTACCCCCGCGCCCGTGAAGGCAGTGAGGTAGCGCGCCGAGCGGATGAGCGAGGCAGCGGAACGAACCTGCTCCTGGATGCCGGTTGTCTTTTCGATTCTGTCCATCTGAGAGAGTTGCAGTTTAGAGAGGGGCCGGACTTTGTCAAGCTGACGAGCTATGGTATTCTATGGACCGGTGTATAAAGTTCAGATTTCGAATACAGCGACGGAGGGAACGTCGGTGATCCCGTTACGCTTGGGGCAGCGTGATGCCACGGATCTTCGATACTATCGAGTCTAATCCCCTGCCTGCCCTGCGGGCAACACTGGAGGTCTCCGACCGCTCAGATTTTTCCGCCGGATACTTTAACCTGCGTGGCGGGAAAGCCATCGACGACCTGGCCGAAAACTGGTCGGGGACCAGAAAAACAGTGCCATCTGCTCGTTGGGATGCAGCGGCTACCCCAGGACGAGTTGCGGGCCGCACTCCGCCTGAAAGGAGGTAGTGCGAAGGGCGCATCCGTACGGGAGAATGGAATGAATTGCGGTGAAAGCAGAGATGTTATATATTGTGTGACGAAGGTAGGCTGTACAGGTGACTAAAGACGTACAAGCTATAACAAGAGCCTCTCTTGGCAGAACGGAGGCGGCATTTGTCGCTGGAATCGGGAAGAAACGGTTTTTCACCATCGATGATGCCCGCAAGGCGCTCGGACAGAGAAAGAGTGACCCGACCAGGCAGTTCCTTGAAAGGCTCATAGAGAAGGGCTGGATCCTCAGGATCAAGCGGGGACTCTACATCATCCTTCCCCTCGCAGCCGGTAGCGAGGGAAACCCGCAAGCCCACGAGTTTCTCATCGCCATGCATCTTGTGAGCCCCGCGGCGATCGCCTACTGGAGCGCTCTGAATTACCACAGGATGACTGAGCAGCTACCGCGGACCATCTTCGTTGCCACCAACCATCCTGTGCGCCATCCGCCCAGGGATGTCCTATGGTTTTCCTACAACATTGTCTCTCTCAGGCCCCACCGTTACTTTGGGATAATTCAGGATTGGATAGACGAGGGGCCGTTCAGGATCACCAACCGGGAGAAGACGATCGTTGACGGGCTGGACCTTCCCGAATACGTCGGAGGGGTCGGCGAGATCGCTAGAGCCCTTAAGCGCGTCTGGAAGGATCTGGATCGCAGGAGGCTCTTCCACTATGCGGTAAGGATGGGAAACGTCGCGGTCGTGAAGCGGTTGGGGTTCCTCATGGAGAGCCTGGATCTCGGCGACGCCAACCCGCTGCGTGAGAAAGTCGTGCTCTCGAAAGGCTTTTCCCCGCTCGATCCGCTGCTTCCACGAAAGGGAGTGCATAACCGGCGCTGGGGATTGCTGGTCAATGTAAAGGATGTTGGATGATCCAGAAGGATGAGATCAACCGGCAGGCAGAGAACCAGGGTCTGCGCTTCGATCAGATCGAGAAGGACCATGTCATTCTCTGGATTCTGCGGGCTCTCTCGCAATCGCATCTGAAACCGGCAGGGTGGGTCTTCAAAGGAGGCACGTGCTTGCGCCACTGCTTCTACGACGGCTATCGCTTCTCAGAGGACCTGGACTTCAGCTGTCGGCCGGCGGCAGGCGGAATCGAGGAAACACGCAGCTTTCTCACAACGGTGGCGGATTGGATCCGAAATAAGTCGCTTCTTTGTCTTTCAGTGAAGGAGGTTCATAGCAGCGAAAGTGACTTTCAGGCGGAGATCCCCATTCAGTACAGCAGGGGAGGTCCCCGCCGGCAGGGACTTCCCGAGGTCAAGCTTCATTTCACCTTCGACGAGCCTATCCTCACCCGGGCCCGGCCTCGACGGGTGAAGCCCGGCTTTTCCGACCTAACAGATTTCTCTGTTCTCAGCTACAGCAAGGAAGAGATCCTGGCGGAGAAGATGCGGGCACTCCTGCAGCAGCAGTTGAAATGGCCTCGACCACGGGATCTTTACGACCTGTGGTTCATATTGTGTTACAAAAGGGAGCGGTTCGACTGGAAGGGGCTCTACCGCCTCTTCATCGAGAAATGCCGCGTGCGGAAGATCGAGCCAGATAAGCATCTTCTGACCTCGAAAGAGTTGCGAGCGATAAACGAGACGGTCTGGTCGAGACAGCTTGGACCGGTCATGGCCTCGGTTCCCGATTATGCCATGGCTTGGCGAGAGTGGGCCGAGTTCTGCAGCCGGACGTTTGCAGAACAGGAATAGCTTGCATCGGCATCGCACAGAACATTTTGGGAGCTCGGGTTTTTCGCTCTCTGTTCTGTGCGACCGAAAAACGAAGTCCTATCCTGTAACGAGTTAGAGAGCGCTCCCTATCAGTTCAACTGTACAGAATCGATGTTCTGTGTGATCAGCACCTTGAGCAGCCCACGCGCCTCCCAGGCAGCCAGGACCTCGTGCGCCCTGTTCGGCTTTGCCGCCCCGAAGTGGTCGTAGAAGATCTCACGGAGGATGGGCCAGGACTTCTCGGGGTGGGCCAGGAAGTAGTTAAGCTCCAGCATCCGCGGGTCGTACTTCGACCACAGGCCGCCCTCGCCGCGGAACGGCGGGATTCCGCTCTCTACGCTCACCCCCGCACCCGTGAAGGCGGTGAGATAGCGGGCGGAGCGGATAAGAGCAGCGGCGTCGCGGATGGCGTGTGTAACGTTTGACGCGGTGAATTCCGAATGCACGTTGTCTCCAATCAGTAGGCCAGGATGAGATCTGCGTCAAGGATCAGAATCAATGATTTTGATGGTGATTCGAAAACCTTCGTACGTCATCAGTTCCCTCCCCAATTCAGCCCACTTGAACTCCTTGTCCTCCGTCACGATCTTGGGGAGCGCGCCTTCACTCTCCTCGTCGCACTCTATCGTGCCTTGGATACTCTCGTAGCCTGTCTGTTTGTCGTCGCCTTGAGGAATCGCTTTTTCAGGCATCGTTCTTTCAATCAGTTTTGCGAAGCGTATCTCTGGCATCGCCCGATCAGTCTTCGCTGTATCCCAGCGAGTGCCCGCCCAGTTGGAGATGCGCCCGTTATCGCCGCAGACGGAACACCACCAGTGAAGCTCGTTTCCCTCGGGGTTCAGCTCCGACTCGATTACCCCGAGACAGGGAATCTTCCCGGGGCGTCTTCGACAGCGAATACCTGTCGAGGGCCTGAAAGGGGACTTGCCCACGGTAGCTTCCACGATCGACCCGAAGTGTCCCCAGAATTTCAAGGTCCGCGCAGGAAACCTGTTGGCTTCGTCATCGGGATAGTCCCAATGCGACATGTCGACGACCCAAGTGTTGCCCATCTGCTCTCCCGCGTTCAACCTATCACAACCGACGGCACGAAGAGAAGTGAAAGTGGGTAAGCGCGTTTACTGGATTCGAAATGGAGGAGAAGGAACAGTCATGGGAACTCGATCTCATCGGTCCACGTAGCGCTCGGGAAGTCGCCCCTCCTTCGGTAGGACGCTTCGGGCTTCCCTCGCCCCCCTTGCCGCCTCCCCCTGCCAGACGACCATAGGATGCCTTGGAAGATCTGAAGGAAGTGGTAAGAAGGGCTCACCCCCACGGCAGGAAAGACCTATGAAACCATCGGGAAGTGATGTGTGGACAATGTACGGAATCGAAGGTATACTGGGGATAGAGGGAGCAGGTATGGCGAAGACCGAGAAGATGGACAGGATCGACCTGAGGGTGACCAGAGACCAGAAGGAAGTTCTGGCCCGTGCCGCGGTTCTCTCGGGGCTGAGCATGAGCTCGTTCCTGGTGGCCAAGGGGTTGAATGAAGCGAAGAAGATCGTCTCGAAGAATGAATCGATTGTTCTTACCAATCGGGATAGAGACCTGTTCTACTCGCTTCTGAAGAATCCACCCAAGCCGAACAAGAATCTGGTCAGCCTCATGAGAAACCACCGCAAGTAGCTCGTCAAAGAAAGGTCACTTGAAGTTCATATTTGAAAAGTTAAGCAGGGACTTCGCCAGAGACGCCTTCGATTGTGGAATCGAGAGCCTCAACGAGTTCTTGAAGCGCTACGCACTTCAGAACCTCAAGAAGAACATCAGCGTGACCATGGTCGCTGCGGCAGAGGAAAACCGCAAGAAAATCCTGGGCTACTACTCGGTGAGCATGGCGCAGGTGAACTTCGAGGACCTTCCTGCAGAATTGGCAAGAGGCATTCCTCGTTATCCGGTGCCAGCCTTGCGAATCGGGAGGCTTGCCGTCGATCGCTCGGCTCAAGGTGCGGGGTTGGGAGCTGAACTGCTCCGACATGCCCTCCTCAGGGCTCTGGAACTATCCCGTGAGGTTGGCACCTGTGTGGTGCTGGTTGACGCGATCGATGAGAAGGCGAAGCGGTTTTACGAGAGGTTCGGCTTCGTTGCGCTGCTCGATCTTCCCCTGTCGCTGGTTCTGCCGATGGAGACGATCGCGGAAGCCCACAGGAAGAGCAGCGAGTAGGGAGGGGCTCACCGGAGCCATCGCACAGAACATTTTGGGAGCTCGAGTTTTTCGTTCTCTGTTCTGTGCGACCGGAAAACGAAGTCCTGTCCTGTAACGAGTTAGAGCACGCTTCCTATCAGTTCCACTGTACAGAATCGATGTTCTGGGTGATCAGGCACGTGAGCAGGCCGCGGGCTTCGCATGCGGCCAGCACCTCGTGGGCCCGGTTGGGCCGCGCTTTGCCGAAGTGATCGTAGAAGATCTCACGCAGGATCGGCCAGGACTTCTCGGGGTGAGCCAGGAAGTAGTCCAGCTCGAGCATGCGGGGGTCGTATTTGCTCCACAGGCCGCCCTCGCCGCGGAAGGGCGGGATGCCGCTCTCCACGCTCACCCCTGCACCCGTGAAGGCGGTGAGTTAACGGGCAGCGCGGATGATGCGAGCGGCTTCGCGGATCTCCTCCTGTGGCTCCGAGGCAGCGTGGCTAGCTTCCATGGATGCAGAATAGTGCTGCGGGCAGGGGACGGCAGTCAACCCGCAGCTCCGGGGGAGGCGGGCGTCAGTGGTCTTGCCCCAAGACGGCTCTTGATAGGGCCACACCCGGTGGGCAATTCTCTTGAACCATGTGATACTCGTCTGCCCGCTCTTGTTCCACGCTCTGGAGCAGGCGCCCGACGAACGTGAGAAGCCCCTGTTCGTGCAGCATCACCGCGGCGGCCGGTTGGCCCTCCGCACCGTCGCCCAGATCGTGGAGCGGGGCGGTGGATCGAAGCGGAGTAGGGAA
>Ga0315289_10003116_pt1 | contig 25169 bp, 19 predicted proteins | sample YL17G11_40_MG_FD_203452 | JGI IMG/M metagenome (GOLD analysis project Ga0315289, IMG submission 203452) | Sediment microbial communities from Yellowstone Lake, YNP, Wyoming, USA - YL17G11_40 | ecosystem: Environmental > Aquatic > Freshwater > Lake > Sediment | place: USA: Wyoming | collected...
CGAAGAACCATTGGAAGGATTCTCCCGTCATCTCCTCCAAAGTTCTGCGGAAGTCTTCGGTGTTCGCCTTCTGACCTTGAAAACGATGATAGAACTCGTGCAGCACCGCCTTGAATTTATCCTCGTTCATCGTTTTGAAATCAATCATGAGGTTGCGCAGCATGTGGAGAATCCAGGCGCCTTTTTCGTAGGTCAGCCGAAAATAGTCGCCACGAGTTTCACTTGTCGAGGCACGCCACCCAAGCCAGAGACTACCAGTAGTGGGACCTTTTCCAAAGAGATAATCCCGAGAATGCAGAATATCATCTTGAGCTTTTTCAAGTCGTCGGAAAAAGAGCTTATTTCCCTCCGCCAGTTGCAGATACCACCAAGCAGAATACTCCGCAAAACCCTCTGAGAGCCATTGGTCGTGGTAGCTTTCCCATTGGATGTCTTCTCCCCACCACTGATGGGCGACCTCATGCGCGCGAAAGGCTCGATTGACTCCCCAGTCATCCGAAAGGGCAAAAGTCAGCCACGAGAGTTGAATGAATCCCAAGAATCCCTGTCCATGCCCGCCGAGAATTTCCGTAACATAGATGTGCTCTGTGGGACAAGGGCCAAAAAGTGAGGTGAAAAATTGCAGTGTGGCAGTTACTTCATCCGCGACCTCTCGACCCATGTTGCTCCCAATCGCAACACCTTGCGACTGAAGATAATGCTTGATTTCGGGTGAAGCAACATCCGTTTGACAAAGGGTGATTGTCGGCAGTCCTTCCTTCATAATTTGTTCCGACCGCATCTCGCCAATCGCGAAGCGCATCCCCAAGACCGGCTCTCCGGTAATCCAGCGCGCTCGTTTCATTCCCTTCTCTTGAATTTCCTCAACTTTCTTCCCGAGGGCAACAAGGTCATAGTAGTCCGGATACTCGAAAGTCACATCAAAATCCGCATAATGCAGATAGCCGCTTATTGGGTACCAGTCAAATCGCGTGTCCAAAGAGAAATGCCCATAGGAGCGTTCCAATGCTTTTCCCTGAATCTCGAAACTCCAACTGACATCACTCTCCGACGAAAGAGGTTGCGGGGAAATCAGGTAGAGTTCGTCATCCCATTCGCCGGAATGCTTCTTTCGCCACACCTCAATCGGAGTTCCCTTTTCATCCGAAAACGAAAGGACTTCCATCTTCGGATGAAGCTGCAGGGCCACCAGTCTCACCTCCGGTCGCGTCGCCTTGAGCCATAGCGTTCCCCGAATGTGCATTCCCCCTTGCTCGCCAATGACAACGGTCATCGCATAATTGGAGATCACGACATCGGCCGAATCATCATAAGAGGGAATCTGTGCAACAGTCTGACTTTCCGGACGGAAGGATGAAAGCATCTGCAAGTCGTCAAGAGATCCAACGGGATTAAGCAACTTCACCGGTTCGGCATCTTGGCCATCATAGAGGTAGATGAGTTCGCCGAGCTTGTCGGAGACGATTCGTGCATACAGAACTGGCGCCGCAGGATTTTGGAGAAAAGCCCGGGCAATCTTCGGCGCAATCGCCGTATTGGCCACGCGATTCCATTCATCCTGAGCGGCAGTCATCAGCTGTCCGCATGACTTTCGCTCCCGACTCTCGCGCAGGCCAAACTCTGCGTAGAGCTGCTCTCCGACCTCTGGAGAAAAGCGAAGGATGAGGCCGTCGTAGGAAGTCTCGATCTCCTCGGCTTTGAGGACGCGTCCCAAAATGTCCTTTTCGGGCATGAGCTTCGGCTTAAAAGAAAACTCCCCCGGGCCGCAGATAAGCGCTCCCGTCGGCTTGCCTTGCGTAACCGTCAACCATTGAAGAGTGCCTTTCGAATGACTCCACTGCGAGCCGTGCCACTGAATCGTCAGTGAATCGAACTCAAAAACCGGCCCGACTGCCTCAAACTCGCTGGTCGAGTCTATTAAAGCCACCGATTGCGCTTGCGCCGTCCATGGAGATGCAAAAACGAGAAGAATGGCCATAGAGAGTGAGCAAGCGCTCACTCGTATTGGACACTCTCCGCCAAGAGAGAGTGATCCGCTGTTGATTGGCTTCATACGCCTCCCTTAAGAAGCTCAATGGTGTGTCGCGTCTCCTACTGTCCGTCGAGGATTTCTCGGACCCTGCGTGCCAAGCCATCTATCGTGTAAGGCTTCTGAATGAAACCCTGAGCCCCAGCTTTCAAGAGCCTTTGGGCTGGTTCGTCCAAAGTATAACCGGTGGAGATGATGACCTTCATGTCAGGCCTCAGGGCGGCAAGGCGAGGATAGGTTTCAGTCCCGGCAAGCCGTGGCATGCTGAGATCGAGCAGTGCCAGATGAATTGTTCCTTTGTAGTTCTGTGCAAGCTCAAGGGCTTCTTCCCCACTGGTTGCCAGGAGAATTTGATAGCCGAACCGCTGAAGGATTCGCTCCGTGATGTTCAAAATTGACGGCTCGTCGTCAATAATCAATATCGTTTCATTGCCGCGGAATGTGCCGGCTTTCAGCGGCTCTGTTTTCTTCAATGCTTGTTTCGTTGCAGGAAGGTAGACGGTGAAGGTGGTGCCTTTGCCGATTTCACTTTCAACGCTCACAACGCCGCCATGATTGGTGACAATTCCATGGATCGCTGCCAGGCCTAATCCACGGCCGACAAATTTTGTCGTGAAGAACGGTTCAAAAACTCGCGCCAGCGTTGCTTTGTCCATTCCACGCCCTGTGTCGCGGATCCGCAGGCTTGCATAGGAACCGGGAGCCAGTCCTTCGGGGCGATTGGGACTTTTCTTGCTGAACCGAACTCCTCGCGTACGAAAAGCGATTCGACCGCCATCGGGCATCGCTTCGCCCGCATTCGCACACAGATTCATGACGACTTGGTGCATTTGAGTCGGATCCGCCAGAATATTGGGCAGGGACGGATCAAGATCCAGTTCGAGATGGATATTGGACGGAATGAGATGCTCGCAGAACCGAATCGCGCCGCGAACAATTTCGTTGAGATTTAGAACCTGCGGTTCGTATTTTCCTTCTCGGGCATAGGCCAAAAGCTGCAGGGCAAGTGCACCCGCATGTGAAGCGCTCTCTTCAATGATCGAAAGGGATTTATCCGCCGGGTGACTGTTGCCAAGCTCCGTGCGCAACAGAGATGCATGTCCCAAGACGGTTGCCACGAGATTGTTGAAATCATGGGCAATTCCTCCGGCCAGAGTGGCGATGCTTTCCATCTTCTGCGCCTGATGAAGTTGCTCTTGGGCACGCTTTCGCTCGGTGATATCGCGAGCGATCCCGCAGAGTCCAACGATTTTGCCGGTATTGTCGCGCATGGGTACTCTGACGACATGAAAAATCGTGGGAATTCCCTTGATGGGTTTTGTGTCTTCTTCCTCGATGATTTCCCCTGCAAGGACGCGCAGGTCCATCTCTCGAATATGGACACTGACTTCTTTTCCCAAGAGATCCTCATCCGTGCAGCCGAGCAGTCTGGAAGCGGGCAGCCCAAAAAGCTTCTCCATCGCCGGATTGACATGCACATATTTCAACTCGCAGTCTTTGATGAAGATTGAGTCTTGGGCCGTTTCAAAAATCGCTCGAAACCGCTCCTCACTTTCCCGAAGTGCTGCTTCCGCCCTCTTGCGCTCCGTGATGTCCTCGCCCGAACTGAGCGTGCCCACAATGTGGCGAGTTTCATCCCTTAGCACGGTATTGTGCCACGCGATAATTCTCTCGTCGCCGTTTTTTGTTAAGACCGGATTCTCATAATATTCAACGGGCTCAATTTCACCAGCAACCAACCTCCTGAAGACACTCTTGACATCCTTGCGAAGTCCTTCGGGCAAACAAGTGTCAAACCAATTCCGTCCGAGGAGTTCTCGCTCTTCGTAGCCCAGGACTTTGCAGCCCATTTTATTGACAAGGGTGATTTTCCCGGCCGTATCCAGTGCCACAAAGATGACTCCTGCCAAATCAAGATAGCTTTGCGCCAGGTCTCGTTGAACGCGCACCGCCTCCTCGGCTCGCTTGCGATCCGTAATGTCCACATCCATGCAGAAGACCTCGCTCACGGCCCCGTGTTCAAAGACGGGAAACATACTTGAATAAACCCAACGCTCCTCGCCTGACCGTGTTCGAACCGGCCATTCCTGGGGATTCATTGCTCGGCCGCTATCCCAAATCTCACCCAGAGTCCGCATGAATTCTTGGGCGGCTTCACCCGAGAGCAGAATGTCCTGAAGGCGTCTTCCAACAGCCTCCGAAGCCGTGAAACCATAAAGATGGGTGCACGCGGCGTTCCGATGGTGAATGACTCCTTGTCGGTCAAAACCCTGAATCGCAACCGAAGGCGTATTCTCGATGACCGCCTCGAATCGCGACAAAGCATCCTTTAGTTCTTCTTCCGCCCGCTCCTGTTCGGTGATGTCTCTCATAATGCTGACAATCTCTTGAACTCTGCCCTCTCTGAATTCCGGCGACCACGAATGAGAGACCCACTTGATAGCTCCCGCCTTGGTCCCGACGCGGTATTCAAAGCCGCACCACTTTCTCCCATCAAAGCTCGGTAATGAAGCTCTTTCACTTTTGCCAAATCATCCGGGTGAATGATCCAGGGCTGCTTTCCCAGCAAGTCTTCAGGAGCCCACCCCAAGACCTCGGTGCAAGCAGGACTCATATATGAGATGATGCCGTCGGATTGAGTGAGCATGATCACATCGCGGCTATTCTCGACAATTCTCTTATACTTCTCTTCACTCAGCCGCAGTGTGTCAGCAATTTGCTTGCACCACTGGAATCACGGAACAGCAGAATGATCCCATGAATGCTCCCTTTGTCATCTCGCAACGGAGCGCAACTGCCGCAGATCGCGAGTTGCGTCCCATTTCTTGCAGTCAGCGGCACATGAATTCCCAAGCTTTCGCCGACACCTCGTTCGACCGCTGCGGCCACAGGGTCCTTAGCGTTCCGAGCGGTTTTGTCCTTCGCGAGAACGAAGACATCGTGTAGAGGCCTGCCCATGGCTTCCTCCGGTCGCCATCCGGTCATGACTCCGGCAGCAGGATTCATAAAAGTCACACGCCTCTCGCGGTCGGCGATGATTACGCCATCGCCGATGCTCTCCAACACCGTTGAAAGCCCCTCTCCGTCCATCCTCAGATTCATAATGCCTCCCTTCTTATGATAAAAGGATAGTTCACGAACGATTTCTTTCAGTTCTGAAATCCAGAGGGCTCAGAGGGCACCGGGATGCTGCAATCCCCCCTCGCTTTGCAGCGGCCCAAAAGGTGGGACAGGAACAGGTAAAGTGTAGTCACACATTGCGCCTGAAAGCGCATGGAACTCAAACCGCTCCAAAAGGCGACGGACTTGCGCATGGCTCAACCATGACAGTAGCCACCATTTCCATGCTTTGGTCAAGGAAGGCCATAAACGAGTCGCTTTCCAAAAAGCAGAACGCGCTTGAGCGTGCTCGCCTCGGCTGAGAAAGAAGCGTCTCCCCAGACCATACCACACCATCGCGTCCCGCCGTTTTTGCCACGGAGCAAGAGTCGGAACCCTTTGAACAAGTTGGCGACTCAGTTCGATTTGGTCAGCATAATGCTGCGAGCTTTCCATAAGACTTCCAGAATGAGTTCGCCAAGCGGCTAATGGTTCCGGCATGTACCCGATGCGGTATCTTGCCAGGAGGCGAATCCAAAGCTCAAGGTCTTCGCCATGAATGATGTCTTCGCAAAATCCCCCTTCTTCAGCAAGACAGTGCCTGCGAACAACAACCGATGAAGTATAGATAATATTCTCCAGAAAAACCCGCTCGAGTGTTATGCATTTCGGTGAGAATGGCCCCGTGCGCTTGAATGGGCGACCATCAGAATCCATGTGCCATACATCGCTGAACAGAAGATCGGTTTCTGGGTGAGATTGAAGATACTCAACCTGCCGCTCCAATTTGTGGGGAATCCAGAGGTCATCTGCATCCAAAAACGCAATCCATTCGCTCTGCGCCTCTCGAATGGCGCGATTGCGCGCAGCGGATGGCCCCCGACGCGATTCTCGCAGCACTCGCACGGGAAAAGGCAGGCGCCGCGCAATGCTCTCAATGTACTCAGCGGAGCCGTCTGTGGAGCCATTGTCCACAAAGAGCCATTCAGCGGGCAGGTGCGTTTGCAGGGACAACGCAGTCACTGTCTCTGGCAGGTAGCGCCGACAGTTATAGCAGGGCGTAATGACGGTGAAGGCGATCGGCATCGAAAAGCTCTCAACAGACTTTTTGTGTCACTTCTCTTTTGGTTTCCAAAGCGTCAGAAGCGCCACGCCTTCCCTCCTTGTGTTCAATTTTAGGGTTGCTCGCAGATTGAGAAGCCCAATGAAAGGCTCAACGGCGTTCCATAGAATCCGAATCGGATAGGGGAGCTTGTAGGATTTCGTAATGATTTTGTGATGAAGGCATATGTACTTTTCAAAACCTAAATGGAAATCAATGAGCTCCAAGCCACTGTCTCTCAGCAATCGCTCTTGAAGCAGATCTTTATCATACCAACGCTCGTAGAAAACCGGCTCTGAAGTGAATTTCTTGTGATAGACATCCTCGCCTTTGAAGACTTCATGTCCATTTTCATCGTAGGGAACTGTGATTATCGCGACTCCTCCTTTCTTTAAAACACGGGAGATCTCTCGCAGTGCCTTTGTATCTCCGGAATCATCAAAATGCTCGATTGCTGACACCGAATAGACACAATCGAACGATTCATTCTCAAGTGAGAGACGGGTGGCATCTTCAATTAACAGGTTGATATTGGCGGCTATGTTTCCCGAACCATCAATTCGCTTCAAGATATCTTTCCAAAATGCGATTTCCTCATCCCAAATATCAATGGCAGTCACTTGATGCCCGCACTTTCTGGCAAGATAGAAAGAAAGAATCTTGGGGCTTGAGATGTCCAGGATTCTGAGTCCTTTTTGTTTGGGAAGTCTATCCAAGGTGTACGCGAATTCCAGAACCCGCCAATATCGCAATGCACCGGAAAATAGTCCTCGGCAGAGAAATTGCGTTCGGGAGAAACGGCCTCGCGAAAACAAAACCTTGAATGACCAGATCGTCTTCAGTAGAAAAATCTCAACAAAGGGCAACAAAACCTTCATGAAGACACAGGCTCCGGTGACATGCTCCTGCACTCTCTGTCCGTTTTCCAAGCCAATATGGAATCGCTTGCGAGACGAATCTTGTTGTCCGTCATGAGTTGTGTGAGGACCTTAGAAGCTTTCCAATGCCACGCACATCACCCCAACGACGAATGATTCCTGATACCGTAATGGGAAGCACTTTCCGAATCTGATACCACTGAAAACCGACCATGAGCCAGGGCACAACTGCCATGGCAACAGCGACTCCATAGAGTCCTCCTGCATACACTCCGATGGAGATTGACGTGATGGCGATTCCGAGATTCAGCCAGGTCATGGTGAGTCCGGCTCGAAGCCGTTCCGTCGCACCATACGACAGAGAAATAACGGAATTGATTGGTCCCACGAAAGTTCCCAAGACAAGGATGGAAAAAACGATGGGCGCCTCAGGATAGAGAGTGTGATAAATAAAATTCATGACGGGATGCGCGAGGGCCAGGAACACCAGCGATGCCGCAAAAATGATAACCAGCGAATAGGCCATCATCTTTTCGGTGAGGTCAAGAGCCGCTTGCCGATCCTTTGCCGAATGAACGCGGCATAAAGCGGGGTATCCAACCTGCAGCAGAAGTTGATCTTGAAGGTTATAAAATCGAAAGAAAATCTTTCCCGAGGCGTAGGTTGCCACCGCGATGGGATTCATGACAGCCCCGAGAATAATCGTATCGAGCTCGTTTTGCAGACCAAGACCGACACCGGATGCAAAACCATAGCGACCGAAGCGAAATAACTTCTTCAGAGCATCTCGTGACAACCTGAGTTCAAAACGCCAATAGGTTGAGCTGAGTCCCAAGCCCACGACAAGAGACAGGACGGCTGCTGCAAGATTGATCTTGAAAACATCGGCAGCCGTCGCCAATTGACCTCGAGGGCCTGCGTACACAAGTAGAAGAAAAGCGAATCCATAATAGGTAAGGTCCAGCCAAAAAATCCGTCGGCTCTGAATTCGCACGGAAAGAAAAGTGATGCAATAGTCGCGCAGAAGAAGAATGAAGAAGAGCGCAATGAGCAGAGGCACAAGCTCCACGAATCCCGGAGCGTTGAAAATCTTTGCCAGCAGTCCTTGCAGAGCGAAAAGAGCAGCCGCGAAGGGCACAGCCATGCTCAGGGCAAGAGCGAGGCTTGCGGTGACAAGCGAGCGCGTCGGGGCATCGGGCGGCGCAAGATAACGGACAAGCCCCGAAAAGAGAACATACTTCATCTGATTCAAAGCAATCATGAGGAAGGCAAACGCAATGGCAAAAAGGCCGTATTCCGCTTTCGGAAGCCGCCGCACGACCAAGAAAACAAAGCCGACACCGTAAAGCATCGGAAGGCTTCGGTCCGCATAAGCCCAAACGATTTTTTGCCAGTGGTCGCGCAGCCTCATCGCCTATGGCCTGTCTCTTTCACACTCTTCTCCTCCGCAAAGATACATATCTTCGCTGGGAAAAACAAGCCCCACTCGCCAATGGCCGAGCAGGGCTGCCAATTTGTTAATTTCTCGAAAATGATCACCGTGTCCGGTGGCTTCTCCTTTCATCATGCGAGTTTAAGGGCGGGTCACAGAACCGCCCCTACATTCAACCTCCGCCGTGGCGGGTCGCCTGACCCGCCCGAGGTTTCCGCCGAGCCAGGTTCTCAACCTGGCCGGAATCTCATTTTTGCGTGATTCTACGTTTCACTGCCGCCCACGAAGAGGTGATGAGAAAGCTCTCGTCCATGTTCTCGACCATGCGCGCAAATTTCTCTATGGTGACAGCGAAACTGAGGGCGTTCTCCGGCAAGTAGGGTCGCGCGCTGACATCGAACATCCCCAGAATCGCGCGATGGCGGCCGGACAGTTTCTCCGCGTAAGGATATTGAATGAGTTGCGAGCAGCCGGAACCGAAGGGCGCAGAAGTGGCTGCTGTCGCATCCGATTCATCGTAGCCCGCGAGCGTGAATAGACCCGAGAGAACATCGGGCGTGGCAAAGAAAATCACAATTTCGGGATTGTCGGCTTCGCCCAGGTTGTCCCATCGCTTGAAGACGATGAACTTGGTCGGCGCCGCACGCCACGGCACTTGCGCGAGCGTCTTCGCGGCAATCTCCGGCGTCTTCTTGTAGCGTTCGCCCTTCATTCCCGGTTTGCCGCACGAAAGAAAATCCGCAATATCCGCCCGCAGATGCTCGCTGAAGCCCGAATAATGCTTTCCCCCTTCGCATTGAAAAGACTCCGCTGAGAATCGCAGCGACGCGCCGTCAAAGATATCTTTCAGCGAACCGATGAAGCAACGCGGCGCTTTTGTCCCGCTCACCAGCTCAGCATCGCGCTCGTCATTTGTGTATTCAAAAGTGATTGGCAGCGCCGCCCCATCAAAATACTTCCGCCAGCGGGAGAGGAATTTCTCTTTCAGTTTCAGATCCATATCCAGCACCTATTATTTGCCAAGGCGGATCACATAGTCCATTCAGATCGGAGGAGAATCAAACGTGGCAAGCAGCTTAGTCTTACCCGAATAGATGTCGAAACCCTTTGAACCATAGTCAATCTGTGCGTTCAAGAAACCCGAATGTTCCAATCGCTTCACCTTGAAACCGGAAGCATACGCAGCAGCTATGAATGTACCCTCCGGAACATAGACGCGCGGACCTTTTCGCTTGGTAGTATATTCAACGAAGTGTTTAAGGACATAGGTGTTGAATTTGAAGTTGAAATCCTGTTGCTTATGAACCCGTTTGAGAAATCGCAGGCAATGCGAGAAGGCTTCAACATAGTTCACCATGTTTGCTCTGTCCTCTTGAAACTCATTTCCCGCAATTTCGGCATAGTCTCTGGCACGGAACCCCGCCAGTGACAGCGTTTTGTGTTTCCTGATGGTTTCTTCAAGCAATTCCTTTGATTTTAACACTCAGCACTCCTTTCCTTGCCGGACTTAAAAGCCGCAACTGGTTATGGGGATACCGCGCCGAGCCAGGTTCGTAACCTGCCCGGAATCAATCTCGAATCGCCTTGCGCGCCCAGGTGACGGTCGCGAGGGCAACGAACAGAACACCCACTATGCCTTCGAGCGATGCCGCCCAATGGCTCAAACCTTCCGCTGGTTGCATCTTGCTAAAGCCCAAGGTCACGAAGTTCTCAATCGAGAAGCGAAGACATTTCAGAAGATACATCCAGGCTTCACCGGAGAGGAAAACGAAACTCGAAGAGCTCATCGGCTCAAAGACTCTCGGCGCGGTCTCATACTGAAAGCCGGATAGGAAGAAGATGACGGCACACGAAAGAATAAGAGCGAAACTCCATCCAATAATATATCCCGGATGCTCACCATAACCCATGAACTTCTCACCTAAAATATATCGGCAAAGAAGAATAAAGGAACGCAAGCGGTTTCCAGTTTCGAAGCATCTTGTCCATTTGCCAATCTCTTCTTCATCGATTTCTTTGTCGCCAATTTCTTCATTCTGTTCACTTTCTTTCCTGCAAATGTCTTCCCATTCTGCTCTCGTCCGCCAGTACTCCTCCTGCTCGTAGTAAATCGCAGCCTTATGAAAGAGCCCATTATCGCGCAAACAGAGCCGAATTTCAGAGCAAACATTCATTGCATCCTTGAGTTCGCGTTCTTGCTTCTTCAGAACTCGCTTATCGAAAAGCCAAATCGTTCGTCTACCTCTACCTCCAATTATCCGACCAAAGAATGTATCAGTATTACACGCGGCATAACCTTCAGGAGAGCGCAGATCAATCCCAAAAAGAAAGCAATCCAGAAAACGAGCGCCGTGCAATCCAGCTTTCGCTAGGCTACACCCTATGAATGTTACACCCATCAAATTCGCTTCTGTGAGGACAGCTCCAGACAAATCCGCATTTGCGAACCACGCCTGCAGCAAATTAGCTTTCTCGAGTCGTGTTCCAGATAGATTCGCCCTCCCAAATCGCGCCCGCGATAAGTTCGACTCCCCGAGATCCGCTTCAGACAGATTCGCCTTATAGAGCTCCGCTTCAGACAAAGTCGCCCATTCGAGCGAAGCTCTAGACAAATTCGCTCTACTGAGTACCACCCCCGAAAGATCTGCGGCGTTGAGACGCGCATCCGACAAATTTGCTGCAGCCAGCCTCGCCCCCGACAAACTTGCCATGTCGAGGATTGCCCCCGACAAATTCGCCCCCACGAGTCTAGCTCCCTCAAAGTGAGAAAGGGGAACAGTAACGCCCTTCAAGTTGACATTTTCAGGAAAGGGACAGCCGCGCAGGTCAAGAATGGGCCGTCCCTCAAGAAACATTTCGTGACATTCCTGTTCCTCCTCGTCACGCCATCTTTCAAAACCATTCTCTACGGTGTACCATGGCAGTTCGGCGATTTTTTCTGCTCCCCATCTAGGATCGTCCTGAAGTGCGTGGATGACATCTTCTATCCACCTCGTTTGCCAGCGACCACGGTTCTTCTCAATCTCTTGGAGTGTGCGCTCTGGCAATATTGGATCGCGAAACCAGAAGAACTGATTCTCGATTTTTTCGTCTGTGGGGATGGCGTGTTCGTCGGGCATTATTTTTCCACACGCATTTATCGCCCTTGCGGGTGAGGACACGCGCACGGCGGTTTTGATTCCGGCCAGGTTGAGAACCTGGCTCGGCGAGAAAAAGGATGCGGGAAGCTCTGCCTACTCCATCGTCAAGCCCAGGACGGCGCTGTAGCCGACGATATCGAGGAACCCGTGACCGCTGATGTTGAAGGCGATACACTTCTCCTCGCCACTCGCCTTGCACTTCAGCGCTTCATCCATCGCGCAGGCCACACTGTAAGCCGATTCCGGTGCGGGCAGGAATCCCTCGGCGCGCAAGAATTGCCGCGTCCTCTCAAACACATGCTTCTCATCGGCGGGATAAGCGATTGTGTCAATGTAGCCCTTGTTTCGCAGCAAGCTGATGATGGGCGAGCAGCCGTGATAGCGCAGCCCGTCCCCCTTGATAGGGGGGAAGTCGGTCTTGTGACCGAGGGTGTACATCATGAGTTCAGGGGTAATCTCCGCATGGTCGGCGTGGTCGTAGCGATACACACCTTGCAAGTTCGGGGCCGCTTGGCTCTGGGCCGCGATGAACTTGATTTTCTTTCCCTTCGTCAGCACATCGCCCAAAAACGGGATGGCGAAGCCGCCGAAGTTGCTGCCGCCACCCAAGCAGGAAATCACCATATCAGGATAATCCCCCATCATTTCGAACTGCTTCTGTGTTTCCAAACCGATAATCGTCTGGTGCATCAGGACATGATTCAGGACAGACCCAAGCGAATAGGCCACCTTTTTGTCACCTCTTGCGGCCTCTAAACCCTCCGAAATAGCGATAGCCAGCGAGCCGGGATGCTCGGGGTCTTTGGAATAGAGTGCCCTGCCGGCTTCCGTCCGGTTGCTGGGGCTTGCGAAAACTTCTGCGCCGTACATTTGCATCAGATTGCGGCGCTCGTGCTTCCAGCGATAGACCGCTCGAACCCAATAGACGGTGCATTTCAATCCCATCAGGGCACAACCGTAGGAAAGCGCCGTGCCCCACTGACCGGCTCCCGTCTCCGTTGTCAGCCGCTCGAAACCCGCTTCCCGGGCATAGAATGCCTGCGCCAGCGCCGTGTTGACCTTGTGACTTCCCGTTGGGCTGTAAAACTCCGATTTGTAGTACATTCTCGCGGGCGTTCCAAGGGCCTTCTCGAGGTTGAGCGCCCGATAGAGGGGTCGTGGCCGCCCGGCTTGGATGTAAATCTGCTGCAGTTCCTCAGGAATGTCAATCCATCGGTCGGTCGAAAATTCTTGCTTGAGACATTCCCCAATCATCAAGTCCGGCAAGGATTTGAGTTGCTCCTCGCCTCGCGGCGGCGGCAGCGGCTCAGGCAGATCGGGTTGTATGTTATACCATTTTGTGGGTAATTCCTCCGGTCGGAGGATCGCGGCTCGCAGTTGCTTCATTTCAGACTCCTATGAATGCTGGGTGGTTATTTTGAGATATTGGTAGCGCCCAGCTCACTGGGCTTTTTTTGGTTACCGAGCTCTCGTGCCCAGCAAGCTGGGCGCTACGGTGTCAAACGCAGCCATCGCCCGCGCGGCCGTTTTGTCTGCATCAAATCCTGATCTCGATGTCCATGACGGTAATGGCCTGCCCGCGCAAAAGCACGCGCTCTCCACGGTCCTCGATTTCAAGGTAGCCGCCACGACGCGACGCTTGATAGGCTGAAAGTGTCCTCTTCTGCAATTTTGAGGACCAGTAGGGGGCGAGGGCGCAGTGAGCAGAGCCCGTAACAGGGTCCTCATCAATCCCCACTTCAGGAACAAAAACGCGGGAAACAATATCCAGCCCGGGCGTCGTCGCTCTGGCGGTGACAATCAAATCGCCAAGGCCAAGCGAATTCAATGAACGAGTGTCAGGCGACAAGTTCCGCACCGCCTGCTCCGAATCAAGCTCGGCAAGCTGCCAGTCCCCACCTGTGCTGTAGGAGACGGGAGTCGCGCCCAGCAGGCGGATCGCACTCGATGGAAAGACCGCCGGACTCACGCGAGAGACGGGAAAATCAAGTTCGATCTTGTCACCGACTCGGCGCGCCGTGAGAAGACCCGAGTGTGTGTGGAATCGCGCCATCGCATTCGGCTGCAGCCTTCCTGATTCGAAAAGCAAATGCGCGGAGGCGAGGGTTGCGTGTCCACAAAGCTTGACCTCGACTGTGGGTGTGAACCAGCGAAGCCGGTATCCATCCTCTTCCGCAAGGAGAAACGCCGTCTCGGCGAGATTCATCTCCGCCGCGATCTGTTGCATCAGCTCGCCGGGCAGCGCCTGCTCGACAACGCACACCCCCGCTGGATTTCCGGCGAAGGGCTTGTCGGTGAAGGCGTCTATGGTGTGAAGCGAGAGGGGCATGGAACAGGTCACCTCCAAAGCGCTTTTTACTCTACATTCAAAATTCTAATCACAGCGGCGAATCTCCCGATTCGCCCGGCTTCGACTTACGGAGGGCACTGTTCTGGTTGCGGGAAAGTACTCACAAGCACCAAAACGGCTAGAAATTGTGGAACGGAACTTTGGCCGGTTCACTTGCGCCGATCGTCCGTGCTGTACGGTTACACAGAACACCCAGATATCTAACTGCGGCTTCGAGGGTTTTTGAGGCCAGCTTCTCATTTGCTCCCCAAAGGCACAGAATCGGTTGAGTCGGACCTCGTCTCCCAATTTCAGGGTAGTCTTTTGGCTTCATCCGACCCATCGAATGCACTAACGAATTCCGCATCCGGGGCAATGCCTTCAGGGTTTCCCATTCTTCAGCTAAGAGCTTTTTCTCGTTATGAGTCATTGGAGCAATACCACACTGAGCGAGTAATGCCTCTACGGCATCAAGTCCCTCGAGTCCCTCGACCTTGGCCCGGTCAATACTTTCTTCGAGTGCGAAAATCGCTTCTGCCGACCCCTTATTCCGTTGCATTTCGTCCGAAGCAGCCCTTACTCTCTTGAACTTCGGTGGCAACTGCAAGCAGACATTCGGTTTCAACATGACCACATATGTAAGGGCCTTTGTCGCGATCGCCTTCACATGATCCCATATGCAGCATATGACCAGCCCTGAGAGAACAGATTGACCTTCTCGTCGCTGCCTGGCCACGAATTCTGCCTCCGCGCCGCTTAAACCAAGACTGGCCGCGTTTGTGCCATCCGCGTTGAATATGAGTTTCTGGTTAATGGTCAATAAGCGTTCGTAATCCTCAAGTATGAGCATTGCCATCGCAAACAACGTCCTCATCATGTTGGTTCGGTGAATTCGGTCGGTCATTTTCGCCTCTGTCTTATTGCAGAGCGATGAGGAACGGTTCAACTGACAGTGTGCTTCAACTCCTGGAGCTCGCACGGGGCTTGCCTTCTTTGTCTCACGTGGTTCACCGCCCGTGCATAAGAGATATAAGAAGGACCTAAGAGATGACCGGCTGGAAATTCGGCTGCACCATTCACTTGTTGGCGAAAAAGTGGTGCCCGAGCGTCGAGATCGGGACACAGAGATGTAGTCCGACGATGCTGAAGGAGTCCAAGACCTCTCCGTCCAGCAACTCGTCGCGCCACTTGAAACCGAACGTCTCGTCTCCGTCGTTTCTCCATAGGCTGGTCCAAAAGAATATGCTTCCGAACAAGCTCCTTAGAAAGACGTCTCTATGGAGTTGACCAGTGACTTGACAAGGGCTTGCATCTTCTCGAGATACTCGGCTTTTCGCAGCATGAATTCATATCGCTGCCTGATCTCTTCTGTGGTCAGTTCACTTGGTCGAGCGTGACGCATGTTCCCAAGTTTTCCACCGGTTTTCTGTTTATGGAGTTTCTTCTCAATAAGATTCCTTCGGCTGCCAGTTGCCCAAAGGAACTGCAAATGAAGCGCGCTGGAGTCCTCGCGAATAATCCATTGATCCAGCTCGCTTCCGTAGTGCCTTCTCAGAGTCGTAGACGCGTTGCGGATAACATCGACAAGATCTGTTCGTCCCCTGAGTTCAGTCCACAGTTTCAGGTACTCGTCCCATCGGTCTAGCCTATCAAGCATATTAAGCGAGAAGCGCAGAAGACTTTTGACGTTGGTAAGGTATTGCTCTTGGGCCATCCTTGTTCGATAACGCTCCGACAACTCCAACAGTTTGTCAGCAACCCGAAGTCCGTCTTCGTACGACCGAGTACATATCAGGGTCTCTGCGATAAGACCCCAAAGTGGATGCCGAAGCAACATGTCATACTGTTCGAATGAAAGGTCCGACATAATGCCAACGACTTCGAACAAAATGACCGACTTGCCGTTAGATTCTTCCATCAGGTGACCCGTCTGCATGAAAGACTTCGACGATCTCGCCATCCAGACCCTCAGAGCGCACTGCCGTGCGGCACTACCAGGATGTGCGAAACGCTGCTCTCAGTAATTGGGACCGAAGGCGGCCTTGAAGGCGTCGGCCAATTTGATGTCCCACCTGTCGAGGGCCTCCAGACGGCCGAAGAAGAAGCGCAGCACCTTGGGTTCCTGGACGAAGCGCAAGCCGCCGATCAGTTGGCGATTCTTGTAAAGCCAAGTCAACCGATCCACCACATATTCGATGTGCGACATGGTATAGACGCGCCGCGGAAGGGCCAAGCGCGCAAGTTCCAGGTCGGCAAACACATCGCTGCCGTCCGGCGCGCGGTCCATCGAAATGGTGCCGCGCTCCATGGACCGAACCCCGGAGGTGATATAAATAGCCGCCACCAGCGCCCCAGCCTGATACTGGCTCTGCGGCACATGCGGCACGAAACGCTTGGCATCCAAGTGAGCGGCCAGACCTCCCGCCGGAGTGACCACCGGCAGCCCGGACTCGAGCATTCGCCTGACGAAGTATTCGATAAACTCCGGCCCCGCGCCAGCCACATTCACATCGGTCATTTCCCGCAGGCCGACCGCCATCGCTTCGATCTCTTTCGTGGACATTCCGCCGTAGGTCGAGAAGCCCTCATAGACCGGAAGCCAATCGAGAAGCCTGTCATAGTAATCCTTGCGGTTCGTGCAGATCATGCCGCCGCGCACGGATGTGCTCTTGCGAGCCGACAGATAGAAGAGGTCTACATACTCCATCAATTCCCAGATGATTTCCTGAATCGACTTGCCCGAGTAGCCCGGCTCGCGCATCTTGATGAAATAGGCGTTCTCTGACAGCAGGCTGCCGTCAAAGACCAGCATAATGCCGTTGGCGCTGGCGATTTCCTTGACCTCTTTCAGGTTCTTCAGCGAGAACGGCTGACCGCCAACCAGGTTGGTGGTGGCTTCCATCCGCACAAATGGGATTTTATCGACGCCGAACTTCTTAATAGAATCTTTGAATCTCTGCAGGTCGAGATTCCCCTTGAAGGGATGGCTGCTCTCAGTCTTCATCATCTCGTCGGTATAAATTTCCAGGACCTTGGCGCCGGCCAGTTCGAAGTGGGCTTTGGTGGTCGTGAAGTGATAGTTCATGAGCACCGTGTCGCCCGGTTTCACGAACACCTTGGCAATCAGATGTTCGGCGGCGCGACCCTGGTGCACAGGCATCGTGTATTCGAATTTCAGGACATCCTTGACCGCGTCAGCCAGCTTGTAGAAGCTCGCACAGCCGGCGTAGGCATCGTCCGAAACCATCATCGCCGCCAATTGGTTGTCGCTCATCGCGTTGGTGCCGCTGTCGGTGAGCATGTCCAGAAAGAGGTCCTTGGTGCGCAACAGGAATGTGTTGTAACCGGCTTCCGCGATCGCTTCCAATCGGCGGGTGATGGGCACTAAGTCGGTCCTCTGCACGATGCGGACCTTGTGTGTTTCGATGGGAATCTCGTAACCGCTGGATAGTTTGACTTTCATCGGGGGTCTCCTACTTGATGTGTTTGAAGTGATGTTCCGTGCTGCAGGCGTCGGCTGGCGACAAATGTTCCTGCCGCATTTCTATTGAAATATGATAAATATAACCTCGTGAGGGGATAATAGCAAGTACAATGTTTGTCCGAATGGTCTGGGGGCAGGCAAATTCTATGTTCAGAGAATGTGCAAGAAATCGTAGCCGTTCCGTCTTTTATCTTTGAGCGACTGTGTGCATGCGTTATTAGGTTGTGCTCGGCATCTCGACTGGCTGCGCCAGCACCGCTTCGAGGGCTTTGAAGAAGATTTCATTTTCTTCCAAAAGGCCGAAAGTAACGCGCACGGAATTGGGAAGGTTGTAGCCGCGCATAGGCCGCACAATCACTCCTCGACGCAAGAGAGCTTGAAAGATTTTGGAGGCCGGTCTGTCGAAGTGAATCAAGACGAAATTCGTGCAAGGGGGAACATAATCCAGTCCGAGCCGGTCGAGCTGCTCGAGAAACATCTGTTTGCTTTGGTGATTGAGCTCGCGAGAACGCTGCAGAAATTCCTCATCGTCGAGCGCAGCCGGCGCGGCGACCTGCGCAAGGTGATTCATGTTAAACGCCTCGCGCACGATATTCATCTCGTGCACGAGATGGGCCGGCGCCAGGGCATAGCCGATGCGAAGTCCCGCAAGACCATAGGCCTTCGAAAAAGTGTGCAAGATAACCACATTGCGCCCCTCGCGCACATAACGAAGCGTGTCCGGCCGCTCTTCCGGTTCAAGATAGTCATAATAAGCTTCATCGAAAACGGTCACAACATGATGAGGTAGTCTGCTGACGAACCGATGGATCTCTTCGTTGGAAACGCGCGTGCCCGTGGGATTGTTGGGATTAGCGATGAATATCAGCCGCGTCTGGTTGGTGATACGCTCGAAAATAGCATTTAGATCAAAAGTCCAATCTTTCATCGGAGCCAGAATGGGAACTCCGCCCATCCATCGCGCGGCAATCACATATTTCGAAAACGCTCTCTCGGAGGTTACCATTTCATCCGCCGGATCCAAGAAAGCCACACACAAAATGTCTATGATTTCCACCGAGCCATTGCCGAGCATGACATTCGACATATCGAGGTCGAAACGCGCCGCGAGCTTCTGGCGCAGGTGAAATCCCGACGCATCAGGATAGCGATGAATCTGCGCCAACTCGCGCTGAATCGCTTGCACGGCGAGAGGAGCTGGCCCCAAAGGATTCTCATTCGATGCCAATTTGATGACGCGCTCGAGACCATGCTCCCGTTGCACCTCAGAGATGGGCCTCCCGGGTTCATAGGGTTGGATACTCGCGAGCACACGCCTTCGAGGATAAGTCACTTTCATGGAAGTTGGCTGCTCACGATTCAATTCCTTTTGCTCAAATCGAATCAACGGCGCCATCGTGGGTCTGGAGACCCACGACGGCGATCGCACCTATGTTGGTAAACGCCTCAAGAACACATCAGGTTCGCGATTTTCACGCTCCGCCACATATCCTCATCATCGGCATGGCGCCACGGCAGCGCGATGGGGCACGGCGCACCCAAAACAAGTCCTGCCGATTTTCTTTCCCCCGAGAGATGAAGCGCATCCATAAGTGAACAGAAGGTGTTCAAATCAGGAGGAATCAATAAATCCGCGCGTCCATCCACACGAGTCTGCACGCCTTTATCTCGAACGGCTTCAGGCGAAATAGCGAGGTCGAAGCCCAGCGGCCCGTCCACGATGGCTGCGCCGAATTGACCTTGCTTGCTCATTTGCGCAATCTCCGCTTCCCACACTGTCGAAGGAATTCCTGCGGACACGGTTTCCACGCAGGAAAGCAGCGCCACTCGAGGTGCAGGCTCGCCGAGCACTTGAAGAGCCTTAACAAGCATCGAGATTCCTCTCGAAACATCCGACGAGTTATCCCACTTCGAGTGAGGTGCGATTCCGATCCAGAGAGTCTTTGGATAAGTTCCGACTTCAATGCCTTGCATCACGACAAGCGGTTTTGCAGAGAGTTCCACGCGCTCTTCCAACAAGCGAAGCGCGTCGAGAAAACGAAATCCTTCGAGAAGAAGAAATGAAGTATCACCTTTCGCGACATTTTCCAACGCTGTGTCCAAAGCCGCGGGAAAATTATCTTTGAGATGCATTGCCTCGCCGCCCTCGCGTCGCCATCGCTCAGCAATCGAGGACACTCGCTGCGCAGTTCCGACAATGCCCAAGCGCCCGCTCTTGTGCGCCTTCCGAAGAAGCTCATCGAAGGTCATGATGCCTCTCCCGCGAAAAGCGAAGCCAGCGCAAGCGAGGCAAGTTTATTTCGTGGAGGGTCGCTGCGAGACACAAGCGACAGCGGTACTTTTGCGCCCGCGATGACGCCCATAAAAATCGCACCGCGCAAATTGATGAGCGCTTTAGCGGCGATGTTGCACTCTTCGATGTTGTTGGAGACGAGAACATCTGCCTTGCCTGCCACCTCGCTTTGCCGTCGCAATTCCGATGGAAGCCCTCGGACTGCGCTGCCGAAAGTGAGCGGCCCCTCGATGAATTTCGCCATGCCGCGAGCCCGAACCTCTTGGGCGAGTGCCGCCGCCTCGACTGTTGCGGGATAATCAGGATTGACTTCGTCCAAAACACCTAAAAGCGCAATTCGAGGCTTGTCAATGCCGAGCACACGGCACACCCAAGCGGCGTTTTGAATGATCGCGAGCTTCTGCTCGAAAGTCGGCGCCACCAGAACACCCCCGTCGGTAATTGTCAGAAGGCGGTCGTATCCTGGAACATCCAAGACGGCACAGTGAGAAAGCGTTTGTCCTAAGCGAAGCCCTGCCGCAGGAGCCAGGACGGCTTTGAGCAGAACCGGCGTTGGCAGCTTTCCTTTCATCAGAATATGGGCGCGGCCTTCGGTGCAGGCGCGAACCGCAAAAGCCGCCGAATCGTTTGGCTCATCTGCGCTCTCGATTTGAAACTGTCCCGCGTCAAGTTCGAGTTCGACAAGCAGGCGCGTAATCTTTTCACCATTGCCTACAAGCAGCGCGTTCACAATTCCTTCTCGATGAGCCTCGCCCACCGCTTTCAAAACATCGGCATCTTCCGCACCAGCAACGGCAACGACCGACCTTCGCTTGGCAGCCATTTCGCGCGCTTTCGCCAAGACCATCTCGGCGGAGGAAAGGGCCCTGCTTCGATTTCCGTTCGTCTTCATAGGAACACTTCGGACAAGGCAAGCCTTGTCCCTACAGAGCGGTTTGGTTTCCTCGAGCGGGATCGCTCTCGACACTGCAATGTATTCGGATATTGCTTCATCGTGACCATATCCGCGAGAATCTTGTTTGCCGGCATCTCGATAACGAGAACGAGTAGGGACAAGGCCTGCCTTGTCTGTCGCGCCTTAGTATTCCTTCGCTTCTTCTTCGCCGTTCAAGACGCGAAAAGCTCCGGCAGCTAATGCTTCCATTTCGCGTTCGCCGGGAAATACAAGGATGCGGCCTACCCACCGAACATACGCGCGCAATTCCTTGCGGAATGAATGTGAATGCACCAAGCCGCCGGTCAAAATCAGAGCATCAATTTTCCCTTTGAGGACGGCCGCACACGCACCGATTTCTTTCGCAATCTGGTAAATCATCGCATCGCGAATGCGGCGAGCATCCTCGTCTCCTTGCGCGATGAGCTCTTCCACCCGCACGAGAGAACTCGTGCCGAGATACGCTACGAAACCACTTTCCTGAGTGAGTTTATGAAGGAGCCGGTCTTTCGAGTACTGGCCTGAAGTCGCCATCTCAAGGAGCGCTCCGATCGGCAATGCTCCCGCGCGCGTCGGCGAAAAAGGCCCCATGCCCAACAGCGCATCATTCACATCCTCGATTCGCCCGCCATTGACGACAGCGACCGAAATCCCTCCGCCAAGATGCGCCACAACAAAACGCGTGCGCTTCAACGGCTTGCCGACTTTTGCCGCCGCAAGATGCGCGCACGAGCGAATATTTAGAGCGTGCGAACGACATCGCCGCTCGATTTCCGGCACACCGGAGATGCGCGCGAGTGCCGTGAAATTATCCACCGTCACGGGATCCACGACATAGGCGGGGACTCCCCATTTCTCAGCGAAAAACCTCGCCAGCGGGGCGCCGAGATTTGACGCGTGATTAGACCATCGTTCGGAGAGGAGCTCATCAATCATCCTCTCATTGACAAGATAGGTGCCGCCTTCGAGTGGACGAAGAGGTCCACCCCGCCCAACGACCGCCGCCGGTTTCCAATCCGTCAGCTTGTCGCCTAAGAGATTGGCGATTTCCTGTGTGCGTTCGTCCAAGACATCTCGCGGATGCGCACCAATTCCTCGCGGATGCTCGACCGAGTGCTCCCAATGGCTTTTGCGCTCGCCGAAGAAAGCCAATTTCGTGGAAGTGGAACCGGGATTAATCACAAAGACAAGCGGTGAAGCCATTGACTATCTTCTCCAATTGAAAGCAATCCCAGTTTGGGGCGGTCTCCGGCCGCGCAAATAGCAAACACAGAGACAGTGCTGTCAGTTTCGGGGCTGTGCTGCATTCGTATGGGAACTTGCAGCAGCGAAGACATCGCGTTCATGGTTCAATAACCACTGTTTGCGCCAGAGGCCGCCACCATAGCCGCCCAGACGACCATTCTTATTGGTCACGCGATGGCATGGAATGATAATCGAGATGCGGTTATGCCCATTCGCGTTGCCGACAGCGCGTGCGGCAGAATCATTTCGAATTCTTTTAGCCAGCTCAAGATAGGAAACCGTTCGGCCAAAGGGAATCGTGCGCAGTTTGCGCCAGACTTTCTGGTCAAACGCAGAACCGGGCGTGACGAGTGGAACGGTGAACTCCGTTCGCTTCCCGTCAAAGTACTCCCGAAGCTCACGCTCAGCCTGCTGGAGATGTGGATTCATGCCGGGAACGATAGCGCAGCCAAGACGGTGACGCAGATCCGCAATTTCTCGTTCGAACATGCGGCGATCAGCGAACTCAGCGAGGCAGAGACCCTCATGCGTGGCACCGAGAATCATCGGCCCGAGTGGGCCATCCATCATGGATATGACAATGCAATCGCGCTTGCGGCTCTTGCCCGGTGGCAAATGGAAGGCCTGCTTGAAGGCGTCTCGAAAACCGCTGTGCGAGGAGTAGCCGAATCCCAAAGCCACATCATCGAGCGGAGCACCTTCGCGAATTTGGGCGAGAGCAATACCCATACGCCGAGCCCGCGAATACGCCTGAAATGTGAGGCCGTAATGCTTTTTGAAATATCGGCGCGCACGGGCGGGCTCAATGCCCATCTTGTGGAGGTCGCGATCGAAGATCTTGCGTTCAGGTTGAGCATCAACACACGCGAGCAATCGCTTGACCCATTCGGGATGGCTGTCGCTGATGTTGAGCGGCCGGCAGCGCTTGCAGGGACGAAAACCAGCGAAGAGTGCATCCGCCGCCGTAGCGAAAAAAACCACATTTCGGCGCAATGGCTTGCGCGCCGTGCAGGAAGGACGGCAGAAGACATTCGTCGAACGGACACCTACGAAAAACACCCCGTCGAAGGAAGAATCGCTGCGGAGAAAGGCCTTCTCCAACACGATTCTGGGTGGCAGGCGTTTTTTAGCGGTGGATGATTGATCCATGGTTTGCGCCTAAGAATGAATACGGGACATAAATATAAGCAAACCGCAGATGCAATTCCACCGAAAAATGGACGAGGATTTCGGCCAACCTCGCCTGTCCATGGAGCGCGTGGCCAGTCTATTCAAACACAACGGCGTTGACATTCACATTCGACGCAGGTTGCACAATCTGCTGAAACTCACCCCAGCGTTCGGGTGGGATAGCGCGCTCGCTGAAGTGCATCCGGCGCTCGACCGTGATTGCCTTTCCTTCGGTCTGTACAGTCTGAGCAAAACTCCCTTGCGCATTCTGCACATTCACTTCAACCGGAAGATGGATCGTTTTCCATTCATCAGGATACTCAATGCGCAGCTTCACATGCCAATCACCAATTGCGCGCAGGAAGAGTGGCACAGGTCTTTTCGACTCTGCAAAATCCAAATTCTTGGGCAACACCGCGCTTGTGTAGGCTTTGTTGTCGGGCAAACTGAGAGTTCGGACGCCGCTTGCCGTATCGCCCGCCTGAGGCAAGCGCATGTGAAACGCAAGTTCACTTTCGCGCGGCGACATCGTGCGCACGCTGACATCCTCAACGATGATTCCTTTCCAAAAACCCTTCAGCATATCGGTGAGTAGCTCGTCCAATTTGCCGTCGCGCATCTTGCCGAGATGATTCAGCGCACCCCCGAAACGCCACACGCCTTCGCCACTCGACGAGCTATCGGATTTCAAATCCCATGTCACGAGAAGCTCGGAGAAGGTTGGTTGGTCTGCCCAAGGCACGGGCGCTAAAGTCAGCGACGCGCCCGGCTTCAACCGAAGAATCTGAGCATCCCCCAGCCTCTCTCGCAAACATTCTTTCGGGGGTTTCGTCACATCGAAAAGGCGTTCACCGCCATCTGTCTGAACAATCACCAATGCCTCGGAGAAATCTTCCAAACTCGGCACATCCGGCGGATTGGGAAAAACGAGCGCGACATCGGCCGTAAGCCCCGCCGCTCTCGCCAAAGCCGCAAAGAGGACAGCCAGATCCAGCGTGTGACCGTACCCGCTCTCAAAAACCTGAGCGGCAGGTCGAAGCGTGCGCTTGAACAAAGGATAGCCATGCTCGATTCGATTGAATCTCTCGCGCAGGTAAGTCTGAATCGCCAGCACCCGACTCTCTGCGCTCAGCTCATCTCCAAATTCATTGCCAACTATACGGCGCATTTCGGGCGTTACACTGGTGTCAGCAGCAATAGCCGAGACCAAAGGACGCAGGACAGCATCCCAATTCGCTGCATTGGAAAAGCTCACACGCGGGCGGAAACGGGACGCGAAAGGCTCGGCATCCGGTGCCCAAGCTGCAGGCAGCTTGTCCATCCGCCAGAAATAGCGGTCCACTCCGGCAGTTGTACTCTTCTGCGCCGCGGGAACACCATTGCCCTCCTTGATCTGCAATTTCGCACCCGCGGGAACTTCAATCGCAAACTCTTGCCGAAGAACCGGATTTCGCCCGCCAAAGAGAGCGGTGCCGCTGAAGACTTCACCCAAAGGTTTGCGGTCACGGATAGTGTAATCGAGATAGGTAATCGCGCCGGGCTCCAAGCCCAAATGCGTGACGACCATATCTTGCAAGCTCGTGTAATCGGGCGCTAAAGCGACGGCATCGGGAGTGATGCGATTGAAGCCGTTCGGCGTCGTGTCCACAATCTTGCCATTGGCCATGAAAGTGCGGCTCATCGAGACCGTGAGCTCCTGACGAACCGAATCATAGGGAATTTCGGGATCGCCGTAGTTGTCCATAGACCAGTAGGTGCGCAAGAGCCTCACAATCGTAGTCTGCACTTCGCGCCGACCATCGGGAAGCAGCGCATAACGAACTGCCTTGTAGAGCTCGACGGCGTCTTGGTCGGTGTACTTCGCCGCTTCACTTTTCAGAGAGAGAATCTCTTCAATCGTTGCCGCTTGCGCAAGAAAAACGGTACAGCAGAAAATGCTCAATATCAGCGCAGGATAAATGAGGTATTTTGTCATGATTTGCCTCCACGGAAAGTCCAGACAGCTTCGGCTTGCTTCTTCATCAGCTTCTGCGC
>Ga0315289_10003118_pt1 | contig 25163 bp, 37 predicted proteins | sample YL17G11_40_MG_FD_203452 | JGI IMG/M metagenome (GOLD analysis project Ga0315289, IMG submission 203452) | Sediment microbial communities from Yellowstone Lake, YNP, Wyoming, USA - YL17G11_40 | ecosystem: Environmental > Aquatic > Freshwater > Lake > Sediment | place: USA: Wyoming | collected...
TCGTTACGAAGGCCTTGTTGCCAAGGACCCGCAACCAAGGCATGTCCTCGGTGCCTCCGCCTTGGATGAATCGCGAGCCCATGCACACGTCGAAACCTGCTCTGATGCCTTCGATCAGCAGGCCCAGCTCGCTGCTGAGGTGGGAGCAGTCCGCGTCCATGGTCACTAGTATGTCGCCCTTCGCTTTCCCCATGCCCAGGCGGAGGGCGTAACCTTTGCCCTTTCTGCCTTGCGGGCTCTCGAAAATGACCCTGGCCCCGTACCTCTTGGCAACCTTCACAGTGCCGTCCGTGGAATTGGCGTCCACTACGAGTATCTCGTCGATTCCCACCCCGCTGTTCTTCATGTCCTTCAGGACTTTTCTCAGGTTTTTCTCCTCGTTGTAGGTGGGTATTACAACCGAAACGGTCATCTTCGTCCTCTTGCCGGCCATCGCACCACTTGGTTAAATTAAGGATTCTACTTATATGATTATAAATCCGATGCCGCGCCGTTCAGCCGAATCCGATGTAAGGAATGTATTCTGTTCTGATTTTTTTGATGGAGCAGTGCAACTGCGGGGACAGCCGCCCGAGCAGCTCATCGTCCTCGCGCCTGGCGAACTTCGACGCGGCCAGCATCGCTATGTACTGCGGATACTTGTAGCTTGGCTGCACGAGCCGCCTTCGTTTTGCACGAGCAGCGACTATGCCTGACAGCATGACATCCACCATGCACGACTCGTTCCTCCTGCGGAACATGTCGGCACGGCTCAGCGTTTCGAATACCGCCGCAACTTCGTCTGGTCTCGCAAACTCGGCCAGCGCGTTCCCTTCTATCCACCAGAACATCTCATCCGCGTCCACGTCCGCCTTCTCCAAAGCATCCCTCGCCTCCTCCGTGCTTGATGCGTTGAATATTTTCGCCAGAGCATCGTAAACGTTCGAGCTTCTTTCGCGTGCGCCGAGGCCGGCCGTGTCTTCTGCCTTTATCTTTCGTCCGCACGCCAGCGACTCGAGGTCGTTCAGCGCAGCGCGGACGTCGCCGTTCGAAATTTTTGCAATTTCGGCCAGCGCTTTCGGTTCAATCGAAATCTTTTCCTTCGCGGCTATCTTCGCGAGGTAGCGCTCCACATCCGCGTCCGGCAGCCGCTTCAGCTCCACGGAAACGCAGCACCTGCGCAGCGGACGCAGCTTCTGCCCGTGCGGTTCGTTCGCAGTCAGCACAATCGGATAGGCGGACTCGCCAATAATTTTTATCACTTCCGCGACCCCGCCTCTGTCTGCGTTGCCAGCCAGCCCGTCGATCTCGTCTATGAGGAAAATCTTCCCGCGCTTCATAAGGCTCTGCTGTGCGACCGAGCTGCCGATGTTCTCGGCTATCTGCTTGGCCGAACGGTAGTCCGACGCGTTCATCTCTATCAGGTCTTCGCCTCGCTGCGCCGCGAGCGCGTGCACGAGCGCGGTTTTGCCCGTGCCCGTCGGCCCGTGCAGCAACAGCGCCTTCCCCCCGCGCTTCCAAGAGCCGAACCACTTGGATATTTTCAACATGGATTCGCGATGTCCGACCAAGTCCTCGATGCGTTTGGGTTTGTACTTTTCGACCAACATGAAAAATCGAAATCAGCGCTTCGCGCACAGCATGAGCTGCGCCAATAACGCCTCCAGTTGTATTAAATCATTTCCGCCCTGGCTTATGCGGTACTCGTACTCGCCGACCTTCGCAACGAGCTCCGCCTTCGTGCGCTCGTCAGCTTTCACATCGTCCAACTGCCTGTGCATCTCGCGGATGACGTCCTCGCCCGAAAGGCCTTGCATGAGCAGCATGTCCTGCAGCTTCTTGCGCGCGTCTACGAACTTGCCTGCAAGCGCCAGTTCCATCATAACTTTGACGTCCACGGGCTTTGCGCGCGAAGCGATATCATACACAAGGTCTTCCGTTATCTTCCTTTTCGCCGAGGCCGCTGACTGCGCAATGTTCGCAACCTTCCTCAAATCGCCTTCGGCCAGATAAATTATCGCGTCCTTCGCTGCCGAGTCCATGCTCAGCTTCTCCGCTTTTTCCATGCGCTCCAAAAACTTCATCTGGTCTTCTTTACCAAGAGTGTGGAATCTGAAAACTACACTACGGCTTTGAAGAGGCTCGATTATCTTAGAGCTCCAGTTGCAGATGAGGATGAAGCGCGAAACGGCGGCGTACGTCTCCATCGTGCGGCGCAACGCCTGCTGCGCCTCGCCTGTGAGCGCGTCCGCCTCGTCGAGTATTATCAGCCTGTAGCCGATGCCGCTCACGGTGCGCGTGCGCGCGAAATCCTTCACCTTGTTGCGTACGATGTCTATGCCGCGCTCGTTGCTCGCGTTCAACTCGAGCACGTTTCCGTGCATGTCCTTGCCGTAGAGGTCGCGCGCGATAGCAAGCGCAACCGTTGTCTTGCCCACGCCAGCCGGGCCTGCGAAAAGCATGTGCGGCACGTTCTTCGCCGCAACGAAAGCGCGTATGCGCTCGACCGCGTGCTTCTGGTCGATGACATCGCTGAGCGTGCGCGGCCTGTACTTCTCCGCCCACACGACCGCGTCGTTGCCTTCCATCGTAGCGGCTGCCATAATAAGCACTAGTAAAGTTTAACCTTTTAAGACTAAAATAAGCTTTATGCTGCTGGCGATATCGGGAACCCCGGGCACCGGGAAGACGTCCGTCGCGGAAATCCTCGTAAAAAACCTGAACGCCGGAGTGAAAAAAGCCGCGGACAAGTACAAGCTCGTCGCGTTGAACAAGCTCACCGAAAAGGCGAAAGCGCAGGTCGGCTACGACAGCAAGCGGCACTCGACGATAGTGGGCATAACGAAGCTCAAGGCGGCGCTGAAGGAGCTGACCGACAAACACACGAACATAATAATGGAAGGGCATTTCGCGCATCTGCTGCCGGCGGACATGGTCATTATTCTGCGCTGCGAGCCGAAGACGCTCGAGCGAAGGCTGAAAGTCAAGTACGACTGGCCGACAAAGGTCACGGAGAACGCCGAGGCAGAGTTGATGGGCATCATCACCGACGAGGCGCTGCCGATGCACAAGGTCGGCGCGATTTCCGAGGTAGACACCACGAAGCGAACGGCCGAGCAAACGGCAAAAATCGTTCAAAAAATCCTTGAAGGCGACAGGCAGGCGCGTCTGGCGAACGCCGTCGGCGGCATAGACTGGATGAGGAGCGCGTAGCGCCGGCCAAACAATAAGCTATTTTAACTGCGTTTCCTTTTAGAATTAAGCGATGTGTCTCAAATGGTACCGATATCGAACGAGCGGATAGCAATACCGCGCAAGGAGAACAAGAACATCGAGTTCAAGGAACGCTTGACGCCGGCCGTGCATCTGAAGGACGAGAAGAAGCAGCACCTGGCTGCGCAGATGCGGTACACGCTCGAGCTCGGCCGCGGCGAAGCGGTGTACATCATCGGCGTGGACGACAACGGGAAGGCGGTCGGGCTGACGGACATCGAGTTCGAGGAGACCTTGAACGTGCTCAAAGTGGTAGCGGCGGAGAACGGCGCGCGCATAGCGAAAGTCGAGAAGTTTTCGGAAAACGGGGACGGCGCAACGGACGGCAAGTTCATCGGGCGCGTGCTGATACTTCGCGACGGCAAGCCGGTGAAGCGGCACATCATAGTAGCGAGCGCCGGACATGTGAACCACGGCAAGAGCACGCTTATCGCATGCCTGATGACCGGCCGGCCAGACTCTGAGGGCAAGTCGTGGCTGTACTTGGACACGCTTCCGCACGAGATCGAGCGCGGATTGAGCGCCGATTTGCATTTTACGCTGTACGGCTTCAAGGACGGAAAGCCTCTGCATTTCAAGAACCCGCTCGACAAGAAGGAGCGCGCGAAGGTCGTGGAAACGGCGGACAAGCTCGTCAGCTTCGTCGACACCGTTGGCCACGAGAACTGGCAGAAGACGACAATCCGCGGCCTTGTGGGGCAGAACATCGATTACGGCCTGCTCGTCGTTGCAGCAGATGACGGAGTGACGCATATAACGCGCGAGCACCTCGGGCTGCTTCTGGCCATGGATCTGCCTGTGATAATCTGCGTAACGAAAGTCGACAGGATGCAGGAAGCGAAAATCGCGAACGTCGAGCACCAGATAGACGAGCTGCTGAAGAACGTGGGCCGCGTGCCGTACGCGATACGCGAGGAGGAGGACATCGCTGTTATACTGGACAAGATGCAGACCGTCGTGCCCGTTATCCGCACGAGCGCGGCAACGCTTGAGGGCTATGGCCTGCTGGACAGCCTGCTGGGCACGCTGCCCGAGCGCAAGAAGGCGCTCGACAAGCCGTTTTTGATGTTCATCGACCGCGCGTACAACATAACGGGCGCTGGCGTTGTCGTGAGCGGAACGATCAAGCAGGGCGTGCTGACCTCGGACGCGCAGCTGATAATCGGACCGGACAAGGACGGACATTTCTCGGAAGCGAAGGCAAAGAGCATAGAGATGCACTACCACCGCCTGGAGAAGGCGAACGCGGGCCTGGTCGTGGGCGTTGCGCTGAAAGGCATTCGTTTCGAGGACGTGGAGCGCGGGATGATACTGTGCGACGCGAGCATAAAGCCGCGCGCCGTGCGCTCGTTCGAGGCCGAGGTGCTCGTGCTGAACCACCCGACGCGCATCGCGACCGGCTACGAACCCGTGCTGCACACGAACACCGTTGCCGAAAGCGTCAAGCTTTCGCTAATGGACAAGCGCTACCTGAAGGCCGGCGAGAGCGGGCGCGTGCGCATGACCTTCCGCTACAAGCCGCAGTTCCTGCAGGAGGGCGACAAGCTCGTTTTCCGCGAAGGCAAGACGAAAGGCATCGGCACGATAACGAAGATACTCGCGTACGCATAGGCTGTTTTAGAGGTGTCATGTTTGCTGGGTATGTCGAGCACGTGGTTTGCGACGCGCAGATTCGGCATACGCGAGTCCGTCGAGCGCTGCTTTGCGCTCGGCTTCGAGCTGGCCGAGGTCGGCGCTGGGCACAAGTACGAGCCGGACGCAGTCGAAACAGTGCTCAAGCTGAAACGGAAGTATCCTGCGAAGCACTTTACCATACACGCACTGTTCCCTCCGCTGAGGCCTCAGCAGAAGAAAAGCTATGCGATGAACCTGTCGGACGAGGAGGAGCATGCGAAGATACTGGAAGTCGCAGCCGGCATGTTCGACCTCACGAATAAAATCGGCGCGGACGTCGTTGGCATGCACGGCGGTTACGCCGGCGAGGTCGCGTGGGTTCCGGGTCGGGGCGGCTTCGACACGCTGAAGATAAGGAAGCCTATTCAAGATAACGTCGCTGAAAAAAACATGATGTCGATTTTGGAAAAGCTCACCGTTTTGGCCGAGGAGCACAAACTGAAACTCGCGATCGAGGTCTGCCCTTTCGACGCGTCGAGACCGCTGCTTTCGGACCCGGAAATTTTCCGGAAAATCTTCTCGAGGATAAAATCCGAGAACCTCGGTATGCTGCTCGACGTCGGGCACGCTCACGTGTCCGCCGCAGCGAAGGGTTTCAATCCGTATGACTTCACTGCGCGCTTCAAGGAAAAAATATTCGAGCTACACCTGCACGACGTCGTTGACGGCAAGGACCATAACCTCGTGGGCACGGGCGAGATAGATTTTGCTCGCCACTTCAAAATCATAGGCAGGAAGCGTCTGGAAAGCATTCCCTTGGTGTTCGAGTACACGAACCTCGTAAGCGAGGAAGAGGCGCTGCGTGGGAAGGGGCACGTCGAAGGAATACTGCAATCGCTGTAGATGCTGGCGAACTCACGCTATCGCAGCGGTCCCGCCCGCATGCCACGAAAGCCGAGGACGTATCTGCACTTCGAAAACTTTCTCAAGATTGTCGTCGAGTATCATACACGCGCCTGGCTGGCGCGGAAGCGCGTCGATGTAATGCTGCAGCTCCTTGGGCATGTACGTCTGCATCACAGCGTGCAATGCTTCGATGTCGTCCCTGCTGGTCAGACGGTGCGCGAAAACGATGTCGCACTGCGAGAGCAAGTCCTGGTGTAGCCTGTTCGGCATCTGCGTGATAACCGCTAGGCTCACGCCTGGTTCACGGCCTTGCTTCGCTATCGTCGTAAGCGGCTCCGTCGACACGTTCACACGGTCTGCCGGCGCGAAATTGTGCGCCTCGTCTATCATCAGCCATACCATGGGGAACGACGACTTGCCCGCAACCCTCTCCTCGCCGAGTTCGAGCTTCGCGACCTCCTCCTCCTTGCGCGCAATCAGCCTGCGCTGGTAGATCTTGCGCGCGAGTATTGCAACCACGAAGTTCCGCACGCTCCACGCCTCGCTGGCGCGCAGCCGCGAGACATCGACGGCGGTTATCGTTCCAGGCACGACAAGCTCGTCTATGTCCGTTCCTTCCGTGCCGAACACGCCCCACTTCGCCGCTACAACGAGCATGTTCGCAAGCGCATCCTTCACGTCCGCGGCTATCTCCGCGTCGTCGCGCACCCTGTCTATCATGTCTTCGAGCGTGAACCTTCCGCCAGCCTCCGTCAGCGCGTTGACGGTCTTCTCAATCGCAACGCCCGCCGGTTCCGTGGCGCTAAGGCCGAACGCGAGCCTCCATTCCTCCGCGGAGAACTCGTGCGGGGCTATTGTTATCCCGCCGTCCACGGGCAGCCCTGCCTTCTCGAACTCGTCCTTCTGCGCGTACGGCACGTACATGCGCACGTTCTCCATCGCCTTCGGCTCGAGCTTCCATTCGCGCAGCAGCTCGGCCTGCTGGTCGTTCGGAGCCTTCATGCTCCAGAAAATCCCCATGGTGTCGATGAAAACCACGGCGAGGTTCCGCCTGTGCTCTTCGGGCAGCCGGGAGATTTCCTCCGCGATCACGGCCGCGTCGTAGCTCTTTCCCGTGCCGCGCTTGCCGGTTATCAGAACCATGTGCGGCCGAAGGAAGTCGAGCAGCACCTTTGTCGTCAGGTGCATGTCCTCGCCCTCGCCGACGATGTGGCGGCCGATGAACCCCGCGGCCGCGTTGCCGTACTTTTCGAGGTCGCTGCGGTTCCTGCCCACGACGGTCTCGTAAGCCATATTAATTAATTCTATGCCTAATCAAATATATCCTGTCAGACCGGGGAAGTCGTCTAGCTTGGTCTAGGATCTGGCCTTGGGGTGGCTAGGACCCGGGTTCAAATCCCGGCTTCCCCATTCAACCCGATGCACTCACTTCAGAAAGTTTTCCTGTTCTCGGGTCGTACTCGAACCCGAAGTTAGGCCCCTCGTTGCGATTGTGCAGAATGGTAATCTTGTCGACATTCAGATTGTAAGGTGGACCCGAGGTGTACTCGGTTATTTCCAGGAACGTCTGATCTTCCAGCAGAATATAGACTTTGGACTTGTCTTCCTGCTTTTTGATTTCCATGAAAATCCTTTTGATTTGTAAACTTTAAATAACATCGCAAAGAAGTCTAACATGTGAGTCTGGGGTCGTAGTCTAACTTGGTAGGACTCAAGCCTTGGGCGCTTGTGATCCGAGTTCAAATCTCGGCGACCCCACAAGCGTTTTTCTTTACGCCTGCCGAATATTAATTATGGCGCAGCGCGGCCGTGCGAGGAAGCCCGAATACCAGCTCGGCATAGCGAAGGAACGCATAAACATACTCCTGAAGCTGGCGAAGAAGGAGTTCCGCAAGCATCCCGAGCGCAGCAGGCGCTACGTGCAGCTCGCGCGCAAGATCGGCATGCGCTACAACGTCCGTCTGCCAGCCGATGTGAAGCGCAGGTTCTGCAAGGGCTGCGGCACGCTGTTCAAGCCGGGTGTAACGTGCACGCGGCGCGCAAGCGGCGGCGCAATAATTATAAAGTGCGGCGAGTGCAATAGAATATATAGATATCCGGCGCGCCGCAAGGCGAAGGTTGGTTGAAATGGGGATGTACGTCTACATAGGACTGGCCACGATATTCGTAGCAGCGTTCGCGCTGTTCTTCATATTCCACAGCATCGAGCAGCTGGCGCTGCAGTGCAAGACCGACACCGCGGCATCGCTGATATGCGACAAGATGAACGGGTTCACCATATCCATGCTGATAGTGCTGCTCATCATAGGCGGGTTCGTGATGACGATAACAGGCACGGCATATGTCATGCTGTCGGCGCACTGACGCGCAGGAAGCCGCAGAAAACGCTTTCTTCCGCTTCTCGGATTTTTAAATACCATAGATTAATAAGATTTAACAGCGAAAGGTATTGGTATGACAACGGTCAGGGACGTCGATGCTGCCAAATTGGTGGCTGTCCTGAAGGAGGAGCTGAAGAAGGTGAAGGAGCTGCAGCCTCCGATGTGGTCGGCGTTCGCGAAGAGCAGCGTTGCGCGGCAGCGTCCGCCTCAGCAGCCGGACTTCTGGTACGTGCGGGGCGCGAGCCTGCTGAGGCGCATCTACCTAGACGGCCCGGTGGGCGTGCAGAAGCTGAGGACGTTCTACGGCGGCCGCAAGCGAAGGGGCGTTGCCCCGGCGCGCTCGAGGATCGGCGGCGGCTCGGTGGTGCGAAAGCTCCTGCAGCAGCTCGAGGCCGCGGGCTTCGTGGAGAAGGCGAAGAAGGCCGAGGGCAGGAAGCTGACCGCGAAAGGCCAAAAGTTCCTGGACAACCTGGCGTACAAGGTGCAGGCCGGGTAATCGCAGGATTCATGCTGATTCGTGATGGTCGTTATGTCAAACGGCGAGTATGGAACGCAGCCGACTGCTGTGGATGTGGCGCGTGCGGAGCAGATAAAGAGGATGCTCCTGCAGAACGTGCTCGACAAGGCGGCGCGCGAGAGGCTTAACCGCGTGCGCATGGTCAAGCCGGAGCTTGCAGCGCAGATTGAGCTGTACCTCATACAGTTGTACGACGCGGGCAAGCTGAAGTCGCAGATGACGGACGCGCAGCTGAAGGACATACTGGAGATGCTGGCGGCCGGGCCGTCCGGATCTGGAAAATTTAAAATCGTAAAAAAGTAAGTCGGAGGGGAAGCGAGGCTTATGGCGAAAAGCAGAGGCAAGGTGGGCTCGGGCGGAAGGTTCGGGCCGAGGTACGGGAAGAGGCTGAAGCGCCTAGTCAGCGGGCTCGAGCGCAGCAAGAACGCGAGGTACAAGTGTCCCAAGTGCGGCATGAACTACGTGCGCCGCGAATCGTCGGGCATATGGAAGTGCGTGAAGTGCGGAGCCAAGTTCGCGGGCCAAGCGTACAGGCCGAGGACTGAGTGAACCTAATCCGGCAAAATTTATATGCGGACGGCGGAATAGTGATTGTATGTACAAGTGCATAAAGTGCAAGAAGATAATAACTAGCATCGAGGGCACCGTCAGATGCCCGTTCTGCGGGGCGCGCATACTCGCGAAGATAAGGCCGGACGTCGTGAAGCGCGTGCAGGCTAGATAGCTGAATGGTTTTTAAATTTCTATCTATGTTAATAATATTCATGAGTCTTATTTCCAAACCATGCGCAAAGGACATCTATCGAATTCTGGCGGACGACAAGAAAAACAAAGGCATGGGCGTCGAGCTCGGACAGATTGAAGAACAACTACTTCCGCGTTATCCAGTCGTTGAGATAAACCGCATATTTGGTGAGATGAAGATTGTTGGTATTTTAAAGGAGCGGGGTTGGGCGACGGTAGCTGGGGAGGGTCGGAGGATGAAGTACGAAATCGGCGACCAGTCCGAATGGTCCGCACTTTTCGCGTCAACGCTCGGCTACGACGCCGAGGAGCTCGGCATACCGGCGTACTTGGCCGACAAGTAGGACGCCAACGCATGGAAACAATTTATCCTGTGTAACACAATCTCTTACCATGCACGAAGTGGAACTGCGTTTCGAGTGCAAGAATCCTGCGGCCGCGAAGAAGGCGCTCGAGCCTGACTTGAAGAACGACGAGGACGCGCAAACGGAGCTGAAGGTTGAGAAGGCCGCGCTGCGAATCAGGCTAAAGTCAAAGAAATTAAGCCTTCTGAAAGCTATAATAAATTCATACATCTCGATAATTTCCATGCTGGACGAGGCTGCAAGCGTAAAATGAAGATGATGGACTATGACGAAGGAGACGAAGGAAGAGAAGGAAGAGAAGCATGGCGACGAGCACAAGCACGAGGAGAACGACCCCAACGTGCTCGTGGCGCAGTTCCAGCTGATGCAGCAGCAGTTGCAGCAGATACTCATGCAGAAGGAGAGCCTGGGCATGGCTGTTATGGAAATCGACCGCGCCGTCGAGGAGCTCGACAAGAGCAAGGACGGCGAGGCGTACAATATAACGGGCACCATCATGGTGCGAAAGCCCGTGGCCGAGCTGAAAAAGGAGCTCGCCGAGTCCAAGGAGGACTTGCAGGTGCGCATCAAAAGCATGGACGCTGCCGAGAAGCGTTTCACGGACAGGCTGGTGGAGCTGCAAGGAAAGTTAAAAAGCTTGATTAAATAAGCAGTTTGCAAGAGTGGAAGCTGATGGACAAGCCGGTCGAGGGTGGTATTTGTGGCCGAACAGAAAGCGCTGGATTTTTCGCCGATAAGCGGGCTTCTCGAGCAGATAACCAACGATCGGACCGTTCCTAAGAACATACGCGCCGCAGCCGAGCAGTCCAAGGCCATAATCGATGGCAACACATCTGACGAGCTGAAGGTCAGCGCGGCCGTAAGCACCCTGGACGAGATAATAAACGACCCGAACATGCCCATGTACACGCGCACGCAAATCTGGAACATCGTTAGCATGCTCGAGCAGTTGAGGCGGGAGCTGGAATAGGCCGGGCGCGCGCCAGCGCAGCCAAACATGGCCTGCATACAATTTATTTAAGTTTGAAATCCAAGCTAATAATAGACGAATGCGTTTTTGGTTTGGACGCGAGGCGATTTCATGGCTTTCGGGGGCATATCGATAAGGGGCGGCAAGCCGGCTGACGAGCCTGCGGAGGAGCGGCAGCCGGATTTCGTGGAGCTGGACACAAGCGCGTTCAACGAGAGCGCGGGCGTGACCGTGCGCATAGAGACGCTCAAGGATTTGATGGACACCGACCGCATACAGTACCTGCTGCGCGAGGGCAACATCGTATTTCTGAACATGGGCGGCCTGCGACGCCGCGACCTGAGCGAGCTGAAGCGCTCCGTGGAGAAGCTGAAGAAGACGTGCGCTGCCATGGACGGCGACATAATCGGCGTGGACGAGGACTTCCTCATCCTGACGCCCAAGTTCGCGAAGATACACCGCGGGTAAAGTCTGTTCTAAACTCCGCAGAACGAGAGATAGAATTAGCTTTGGCTATATCGCTTTGCCGAACTTTTCGAACGCCGCGCCACAGAACACCAAGTTCCACAGCACGCTCGCCAGCTCGTCGATCTTCACGCGCCTCTGCTTCGTGTTGTTCCTGTCGCGGATCGTGACTGTGCTGTCCTTCAGCGTGTCGTAGTCGATGGTTATGCAGAACGGAATGCCCACCTCGTCAGCACGCGCGTAGCGCCTACCTATGCTGCCCGGCTCGTCGAACAGCACGTCGTAGCATTTCGTGAGCGCGGCGTGCACCTCCCTCGCCTTCTCCACCAGCCCGTCCTTCGACACGAGCGGGAACACCGCAGCCGCATAAGGCGCTACCTTCGGCTCGAGCATCAGCCATTCCCAACCGCGCTTCTTATCATCAACGTACGCCTGCAGCAGCACGCAGAACATCGTCCTGTCCACGCCTTCGGAAATCTCCCACACGTGCGGAATAATCTTCTCGCCGCTGTCGAGCGTGGCCGTCAGATCCTTGCCCGTTGCCTTCGCGTGCGAGCCGAGGTCGTAGTCGGTTCTGTAGTGGTTCGCTGCCACTTCGACCCAGCCGAGCGCCGTTTGCACTTCACAGTCGAACGCCGACTCTGCATAAAATGGCCGCTCCTTCGGATCCTGCTCACGAAGCCGTATGTTTTCCAGCGGAATGCCCAAATCGTTCATGAACTTCTGCATCTTGCCGAGACAGTACGCAATGAGCTCGTACTTCACGATTCCTTTCTTCACCAATTCGCCGGCTGTCATGTGCTCTATCTTCTCGCTGCCAGTTCGCTGGACGTTCAGCACGTAATCCTTCATCTCCGCGAATCGCGCGAAGCTCTTGTCCGCCGGGTTGAAAAAAACTTCCATCTCAGCCTGCGTGAATTCGCGCTGCCTGAGCAGGCCCTGCCTAGGCGAAATCTCGTTCCTGAACGACCTTCCGATCTGCGCGATTCCGAACGGCAGCTTTGGTCGCATGGCGCGGTACACGTTCGCGAAGTCGATGAAATTAATCTGGCACGTCTCCGGACGCAGGTAAGCGGCCTCGCGTGGCTCCGTTGCGCCGATGCGCACGTCGAACATCATGTTGAACAGCCGCGTCTCTGCCAGCTGCCCCCCGCAGTTCGGGCATTTGATTTTGTTGTCCGCTATTATCTTGTCTATCTCCTCGGCCGGCGTCCGTTCGGGCACGAAAATACCAGCCGCCTGCTCGATTATCTTGTCCGCGCGGTGCGTGGAGTGGCAGCGCTTGCATTGCACGAGCGGGTCTGTGAAACCGACGAGGTGCCCGCTTGCCGAAAACACCGCAGCCGGCAGTATGTTCGCGCCCTCGACCTCGTAGTAGCCTTCGTCCTTCACGAAGGCCTCGCGCCACAGGTTTTCTATCTTGCGCTTCATAGCCGCGCCCAGCGGCCCGAAACTCCAGAACCCAGCAATGGCCGTGTGTATTTCCGCTGCCGGATAGAAGAAGCCGCGCCGCTTCGCCAACGACATTATCTTCTCGAAAATTTCCGTGTCCTTCGCGGCGTCCGTTGCGGCCGGCTCCGCCTTCTTCGGCTTCTCGCCTTTCGCCGCCTTCGCAGCTTTCGCCATAATCATTATTCACCGTTCGCGGTTAATTGTTTTAGGATTTTCGTTTTCTTAAACTGTTCGCCCGCTTTTCGCCTTTCATTCCTTCTTCAGCCATCCGGACAGACTCGACTGCCTGCCCGTCGTCCACGCAGCCTGCAGGCGCTCGATGACCTTCTCCACGCGCTCCGCGGAAAAGTCGTGCTCGCCGTGCATGAACTCGCGCAGCTTCTGCGCATCCGGCTCGCGCCACTCCAGCTCGTACTTTTCCGCAACAGGCGGGTTTTTGATGAACTCGTATACCCTTTCAGGCGGCACAGGCGATGCCCACTCGACATGTTCGAGCACTTCTCCAAGCGTCTTGTGCTCCTGCACGAGCTTCAGCGCGCTCTTCGGCCCGACGCCTTTCACGCCTTCCGAGTAATCAGTGCCAACGAGTATGCCCAGCACAACCAGCTGGTCCTGTGTTATGCCGAGCTTCGCGAGCGTCGGCTCCAGTTCGATCAGCTGCGGCTTCACGTCGATGTACACCTCTTTGTTCGGCACCTTGCGCTTGCCGGTTATCGAAAGGTTGCGCACCAGCCTAGGGCTGCCTGCGAGCAGCGAGTCATAGTCCTGCGACCCGCTCGCCCAGACGTCGCCGCGTTTGCACATGAAAGCGCACTGTATCTCGCCCTCGCTCGGTGCCTGTATCCAAGGCACGCCCATGCAGTCCAGTAGCAGCTTGGCGTGCTCGACCATGTCCGGCGTAAGCTCGGCCGCGGCCTGCGCGTACTTGATCGCTTCCTCGCCTGCGGCCACGGCCGCTTCCCATTTTTTCTTCGCCTCTTCCTTCTGCTCGATGCGCGCCTGCACGGTCGCGTGCTTCAGTGCCGGAGGCTTGCCGTCGAAGACGAACACTGGTTTCATGCCAGCTTCGAGGAAGTTGGACGTGCGGTACAGAAGCCCGGACAGGTGCGACGTGACCATGCCATGGCTGTCGCGCAGCGGCTCGCCGGTCATGCGGTCGCGGATGATGGTGAGGAACTGGTAGATGACGTTGAACGCGTCGAGCGCTATGCGCTTGCCAGAGAGCTCGAGCAACTCGATTTCCCTCGGTTCTAACAGACTGGATATGTCCACGCCCACGCTTTGCACCTTGCGGCCTTGGCCTTAATTAAAGATAAAACGAAGCCGGATAAAAAGGTTGGTCTCGCGGTAGCGAAAAACGTAAAACCGCGTCCGAACTCAGCAGCCGCATCTGCAGCGCGCTCACTTCTTCCTCGACTTCTCGGACTTGAGTTCCTTCCGGACCTTCAGCTCGTCGAGCTCCAGCCATATTATGAACACGCCTATCAGCGCCACGAACGCGGGCACGATGCCGTTCACGACCGTCAGAAAGTCGCCCCATGCCCCGTACTGGTTCGTGTACACGTAGGCTATTCCGCCGATCAGAAGGACGGCGCCTATTAAGATGTTCACGACAGGATGCATTGAATTACCACCTTAAACAATTTTTAAGCGGTTAAGTATAAATCTTTAATAACTTGAAATACGTTGATTACGTTAAACGGCCGGCCGGAAGCGGCCGAAGGTTGATTTTCGTGGCGAAGCTGGGCGAAAAGGAAAAACTGCAGAAGGAAAGGCTTATCGTCTGGCGCAGGCAGCACGCGATTGAGCGCATCGAACGGCCGACGAAGCCGGCGCGGGCGCACACGCTCGGTTACAAGGCCAAGGTCGGCTTCATCGTCGCGCGCGTGCGCATAGCGAAGGGCGGACGACACAGGAGGCTGTACGGACGCCGCGGGCGAAAGCCGTCCAAGTCCGGTCTGACGAAATATTCTTATGGCAAGTCCCTGCAGTGGATAGCCGAGGAGCGCGCTGCGAAGAAGTTCGTGAGCATGCAGGTGCTGAACAGCTACCTCGCGGGCGAGGACGGCCGCGAGAAGTGGTTCGAGGTCATAATGGCCGACCCGAACCATCCCGCGATAAAGAACGACAAGAACTACAAATGGCTGGCATCGCCTGGCAACCGCAGGCGCGTGCTGCGCGGCCTGACATCGGCGGGCAAAAAGTCGAGGCGCGGACAGCGGTCCAAGTCGAGGCGCGGGACCCGGACCAGGCAAAAGTAAATATGCCGCCGCATGATTCTTGGCAGGCGTTCCCTAAACGCATAAAAGCTTGACTACTGTATTAGTTTTACCGATGGCTATGGAACTGCCGAAACCTATCTACAGGCTGGGCATGCAGCTTACTCTGCGGGACATACCGGAAAGCGGTGCCATTCTGAACAAATTCTTCGACACGTATTGGGATGCAAGAAAGGAGAAAAACAAACTGATTAAACAGGCATATACCCAAAGGAGCGGCCCATTAAGCAAGATAGAATTCGGATACCAGCACACAAAGAGCCGCGTGATATTCCCGCTTGCCCTGCAAGGCGCGTCGATTGCGATGGCGAACAAAGCGATTTATGACGAAACGCTGTACACCGTCGTCAACTCCATACTCGCGTATTCCGAAGGCACCATCGGGGACGACTTCCATGATTTGGTGTTCGCGCCAAAGGTCTTGAACATGCAAAAAGCGGGAGATACGGACCCACAAAAAATATATTCGGCCATAACGGACCGCGAGCAGATGAGAAACATAGCAAAGTCCACAGAACCATTCAAGCTCGATAACAAAATGATTTATCCGGAGCAGCTTCTGAACGCAGCTCTGAAGAACTGGGATTTGTGCGAAGAGAGGATGAAAGACCAGCCCGAGGCTCACGAAGTTTTGAAAGCGGGGCGTTACGGCGCATACATGTCACAGGCCGAATCGCTCTACTGCTCGATGTGCCTCGCGCAGGACGACTTTGAAAGCATCAGGTCGTATCTTTCCGGGAAAGCGGGAGGGTACAAGAAGGGCGTAGTCAAAATCGGGGACAAGCTGGCGTACATAGGACAGGAGAATGCAGTTGTCGCTTTCGAATCGACCCGGCCGGAAGACATGGATTCGTCGCGCGCGGACGGCATAAAGGAGGGGCTGAGGAAATTCTACCACGCGGGCACGTTGCTGAAGCAGTTCACGCAGGACGACAGCTTGAATGTCTGGAAGGACATGCATGCGAATTCCGACAACCTATGGACGCTGCTAACGCTCGAAAACCGGGACAGGCTCGACGAAAGCGAAGTCAAGGAATATCTTAAGGCGAATCCGAACATAACAAAGGCCGTGCTTTTGCCGCCATTGCATGAAATGAGGCGGGGTTACGACGATCTGAGCCGTTTGGATTTCGCGGTAGAGGACCTCAAGTTGGCGATAGGACTGGTAACGAGGCAGGCGCAGAACGACATGAGAAAGTTCGAGAAGGACATCGTTGGCGTGGACTTGGATGGTCAGTGGTCGTCCGAAGCGACGAAGCTCAGGGAATACGTCGGCCTGAAAGACTGAAACGTCCGGCAGCAGAATAAAACGTTTTATCTTTTCTTTGCTTGAATAGATATCATGAGCGAGCACGCTGGAGAGAAGGTATACCCGAAGGTCGGCGTTGCCGCAATCTTAATACGCGATGGCAAGGTTCTCGTCGGAAAGCGCAAAGGTTTGCACGGCAGTGGAACATGGAGTTTCCCAGGCGGGCACCTCGAGTTCGGTGAGGACATAGCGGCAGCGGTCGCAAGGGAGACACTCGAGGAAACGGGGCTGCGCGTGAGGAACGCCAAGTTTGTGGCCATAACGAACGACGTGCAACTTGAAAACAGCAAGCACTACGTCACGCTTTTCTACAAATGCGAACCCGATGATGGCGAGCCGGTCGTGATGGAACCGGACAAGTGCGAGGAATGGAGGTGGGTCGTGTGGAACGAAATCCCACAGCCGAGGTTCTTTGCCGTGAAGGGTCTGCTCGATGCCGGTTACAATCCGTTCGCAGAAAAGGACTAAATATACCGCCGCACAATTCTTAATTGGATGGGCATGAAGTTCTTCGACCTGCACGTGCACTCCGCGTTTTCGGAGGGCGAGAGCAGCGTGATGCAGCTCGCGAGCCGCGCGAAGGAGCTAGGCTACGCGGGCATCTGCTTCTCCGAGTATTTCGAAGGACGCGCGCGGATGGAAAAACTGAAATCGGAAACCGCAAAGGCGCAGCAGGAAACTGGCATAGAGATTCTTCTCGGCTTCGAAGCGAGGAACACGCAAGAACTCAGACGCCTCACAGACATGCGGAGGATGTTCGACGTGCTGCTGGCGCACGGCGGCGACATCGCGATGAACCGCGCGGCCGTGGAAACGAAGGAAGTGGACATACTGACGCACCCGGAGCACGGACGTTACGACTCTGGTATGAATCACGTGATGGCAAAGCTCGCGAAGGAGAACGATGTTGCGATAGAAATAAATTTCCGCGAAATACTCACGACAAACAAGAAAACGCGCAGCCGCACGCTTGCGAGCATGCGCGACAACATCGCGCTCGGCCGCAAATACAAGATGCCCATTATCATGTGCAGCGGGGCTGTCAGCCATTTCGAACTGCGTGACCCGCTGTGCGTAACATCTATGGCAGAATTGCTGGGCATGACGCCGGAGCAGGCGAAGGCCGCGCTGTCTGCAGTGCCGGCGAAAATCGTGGAAAAAATAAAGAAGAGGAAATCCGGGAAATGGGTTATGCCGGGCGTTGAAATCGTGTGAATGGGATTTAACATGGCCGAAAAACAGAAAACGAAACGCATACACGAGATGAAGGTGCTGCCCGCCACAGCGAGGAAGAAGCACCGCTACGTGCGCTTCCAAGTGCTGTCCGACGAGCCGATAGAGTACTCGGACCTTGACGCTGCCATCTGGAACACCGCGCTCGACTTTTACGGCGAACGTGGCGTAGCAGGCATGGATTTGTGGCTTGTGAAAAACTTATATGATAGTTCGAAGCAAATAGGTATATTGCGCTGCTGCCACACGGCCGTGCCGGCTGTGCTGGCCTGCATGGGACTGCTGGCGCGGCTGGGAGACGTGCGCGTTGCCGTGAAAATATTAAAGGTATCGGGCACAATAAAAGGATTAGGGAAATGAAGGGTTAGAGGTGTATTGGTATGGATGTTGCGCCGGACTACATGGGTTATGACAGAACGATAGCGGTTTTCAGTCCCGACGGTAGGCTGTTCCAGGTCGAGTACGCGAAGGAAGCTGTCAAGCGCGGAGTGACGTGCATCGGGATTGTTTTCAAGGATGGCGCTGTGCTGGCTAGCATAAAGCCGAAGAGCAAGCTCGTCGTTACAAGTTCGACGGAGAAGATTTTCCAAGTTGATGATGGTATTGCCGCTGTGGCATCGGGCCTGCTGGCGGACGCGCGCATCGTCGTCAATCAGGCGCGTGTCAGGGCGCAGATACACAAGATAACCTACGAGGAACCCATCGATGTCTGGACGCTCGCGCGCGTCATAGGCGACCGCATGCAGTTCAGCACGCTCTACGCCGGCTTGAGGCCGTTCGGCGTTTCGTTCCTCATCGCGGGCACGGACATGAACGGTGTGCACCTGATAGAATCGGATCCGTCCGGAATGCTGTACGAGTGGCGGGCGTATGCGATCGGCCGCGGCGCAACCGCAGCGAACAAGATACTCGAGCAGAAGTGGAAGTCCGACATGACAGAGAACGATGCCATACAGCTGGCGCTAGAGACCATAGCGAAGACGGAGAAGGAGAAGCCCGAGAGCTTGCTGGACGTCGTGTCCGTCAAGTCGGACAGGAAGATGAAAAAATTCGGCGAAGAGGAGCTCGCGCGCATAGAAAAGTCGCGCAAGTGACTTGTATAATCGACTATTTTGAATTTCTTGCTGACGGAGCATCGACGCGGAATCGAAGACTATTGAAAACGGCAGTTTAGCCGAGTGATTGGTTGACCGTAGACATCGATAAGGCAGTCGTCTGCAGGCTGAAGCATTCGGGCCGCAAGTTCGAGATACTCGTGAATCCGAACCGCGCGCTCGATTTCAAGAGGGGCGCGAAGATAGACATACGCGACGTTCTCGCATACCCGTCAATCTACAAGGACGTCAGCAGCACGGACGTCGTTCCAGAAAGCGACCTGCAGAAGACGTTCGGCACCACCGACCCGTTCAAGATAGCGGAGAAAATCGTGCGCGATGGCGAGCTGCAGCTGACCACGGAGCAGAAACGGGAGATGACGGAGCAGAAGCGCACGCAGGTGGCAGAGCTGATATCGCGCCGCGGCACCAACCCGCAGACGAACGCCCCGCACCCGCCGCAGCGCGTGCTTGCTGCCATGGACAAGGCGGGCGTGAGCATCGATGCGTTCCAGGATGCCGAACTGCAGTTCGACCGCGTCGTGAAAGCTTTAAGAACCCTGCTGCCTATTAGTTTTCAGAGAGTTACAATCGCTATACGGGTTCAGCCGCAATACGCTGGCCGCGTATATCCGATTCTGAAGGGCATGGGAACGACCAGGAAGGAGCAATGGTTGAACGACGGGAGCCTGCAGGTCGAGCTGGAGGTTCTGGGCGGAATGCAGCAGGAGCTCTTCGACAAGCTGGCGAACCTGACGCACGGCAGCTTCGAATCGAAGATTGTAAGCAAGGTCGACGCTTAAGCCAGATGGAGAAAACGAAACGAACGGGGCGAACGGATAGAGGAAGGTGTTAACTTTGATGAGAAGGCCTATGAGTAGGGGAGGGTTCCGCGGACGCGGAGGCATGGGCGGCATGGACAGGTTCGAGCGCGAGCCTAGGGAGGAATACGACTACGGCCGTTCCGAGCCGCAGCCGAGCGACGGCGGCGAGGCTGCCGAGCTGCACGAGCACGCGCACCGGACGATTGTAATCCCCGGCGAGTACATAGACGACAAGAAGGGCAGGAAGCTTGGCAACGACGTGTACGAGGAAGGCGAGCGCGTCTTCGCTAAAGTTCTGGGCATACCGGTCATCAGCGAGAACGAGATAAAGATAATACCAATGTCGGGCGTGTACATACCGGGCATCAGCGACAACGTGATTGGAGTTATAACCGAAGTGGGCATTTCCGGCTGGACCGTGGACATAAACTCGCCGTACATCGCTTTCCTTCCGGTCGCGGACGGCGTGGACGAGTTCGTGGACACCAACCGTACGGACATCAGCCGGTTCTTCGACGTGGGCGACGCGCTGTTCTGCAAGATTTCCAAGGTCACGAAGAACAAGACGACCCGCGTGAGCATGCGCGCAATGGGCGCCAGGAAGCTGCTCGGAGGCGTGCTGATGAGGGTGAAGCCTGTGAAGATCCCGCGCATAATCGGCAAGGGCGGGAGCATGATAAACATGATCAAGCAGCGCACGGGTTGCGTCATATACGTGGGCAAGAACGGCGTAATCTGGCTGCGCGGCGACAACAAGGCCAAAGCCATCGAAGCCATACTAACGATTGAGCGCGAGTCTCACACCACCGGACTCACGGACAAGATAGCGAGGATGCTGGGCGACCTGCCTGGTGTTGTGCAACCTACTGCGGCGGCCGCGGCTGAAACGAAGCCAGTGGAGCCCGAGGTCGAATCCGGAGTTGAAGTGGAGGAGGAGCGGATTGAAAGGCCTAAGCCCGCATGGGAGCCGGCGAATTTTTGAGGAAGAAAGAGGTAAAACAGGTGCATTGATATGGCGAAGACGAACGACAAGCTTATAGTCGGCGGCAAGAGGCTGGACGGGCGCGGCTTCGACGAGCTGCGGCCGATAACCATGCGCATACGCGCTGTTGAGAAGGCGGACGGCTCAGCGCAGGTTTCGTTCGGGGACACGGAGGCGATTGTTTCGGTGTACGGCCCGCGGAAGCTGTACCCGAGGTTCTTGCAGGAGAGCGAACGCGGCATACTGCGCTACAGGTACAGCATGGCGCCGTTCTCGTGCACGGACAGGATATCGCCTGGCAACAGCCGGCGCGGCACCGAGATATCGAAGGCCAGCAGGCTGGCGTTCGAGCCCGTTGCATTCCTGGATGACTTCCCGACAACTGTCGTTGACGTTTTCACCGAGATACTGCAGGCCGACGGCTCGACGCGCGTCACGGGCATAAACGCCGCATCGATGGCCATGGCCGTGGCGGGCGTGCCGATGCGCGACCTCGTGGCAGCGTGCTCCGTAGGCAAGATAGACGGGCAGCTTATAGCGGACTTGAACGGCATCGAGGACAACAACTCCGAAGCGGACGTTGCTGTCGCGATGATGCCTACCAAGGACAGGGTTACGCTGCTGCAGATGGACGGCGCTCTCACGAAGGACGAGCTGTTCACATTGCTGCAAATGGCCAGGAAAAATTGCAGAAAGATATACGAGATGCAGAAGGCGGCTATCAAGGAAAGCTTCAGGCAGCAACCCGACGTGGCAGCGGTTGCAGAAGCGGCCGAGGAAGAAGCCGCGAAGGAAAGCCAAGGGTGAATCCAAATGAAAACTTATGCGTATGACCTGCTTGTTAACGACAAGCGCATTGACGGACGCGCGATGGACGAGTACAGGGACATAGAGCTCAAGCGCGGCATAATCAAGAACGCCGAGGGCTCGGCTGTATGCAGGATGGGCAACACGAAGATCATAGTTGGCGTGAAGATGGGCATAGGCACGCCCTTCTCGGATACGCCGGACGATGGAAACCTGATCGTGAACGCCGAGTTCACGCCGCTTGCGTCGCCCGAGTTCGAGGCGGGGCCGCCCGGCGAGGACGCGACTGAGCTTGCGCGCGTCGTGGACCGCGGCATACGCGAGTCCGAGGCCGTGGATTTCAAGAAGCTCTGCATAACCTCGGGCGAGAAGGTGTGGATGATGAACGTGGACATACACATAATCAACCACGACGGCAACCTGATAGACTGCGCTTTTCTCGCTGCGCTGTCCGCATTGATGGACACGAAGATACCGAAGCTGCAGGACGACAAGATAATGCGCGGGGATTACGAGTCCGAGCTTGCGGTCCAGCACAAACCCATAGAAGTCACTGTGTGCAAGGTCGCGGACAAGTTCCTGCTCGACCCGGCCAAGGAAGAGGAGGATGTCGTCGACACCAAGCTCACGGTGGCGGTGCGCGAGGACGACAATATATGCGCGCTGCAGAAGCAGGGCGCGAAGGACGTCAGCATCGACGACATCAAGCGCATGGTCGAGACCGCCATGGCGAAGTCCGCAGAACTCAGGAAGCTTTTGAAAGAGTGATTGGCGGGTAATCGCATGAAGAAGACTCTTTTGAGGAAGTTGAAGCTCGCGAAGATCATGAAAGTCCGCGCGGCGCCGAGGTGGGCCGACATAAAGAAGTTCGGCATGACGCACGCGCGAACGCGCCGCATACCCTCCTACAAGAAGCGCTGGAAGAGGACGTCCGTGAAGGTCTAGACGTCTTCGCTTCAAGTCGTGTTAATTCTTGCAGAACGGCCGCCATAGCGCAAGCTGCATGGCTGCGTAAGACGTAAGATGTTAGTTTTTTTGGTAGTGTCTTTAACGTATGCTCTATCATATATTTTATGAGATATATCTCATAGTACTGGCGGAATAAATTTAGAAAAAATTACAAGGCGCGGACAGAGCTATTTGTTTATTTCCAGCAACTCTGTCCTGATTTGCACTGGCCAGTCACTCCAATACCCAGGCAATTTCCTGTGCAGAGGACAGAAGTTTGATTAGTGCCACGAGGTTTTGCTGAACTATTGCTTCCTCCAGAAACTATCGTACCAAAGTAGTCAATACGCGTTCCGTTGCCCCAATAGCACACAGAGCTAGATATGTCTTGCGATCCTCTGTTTGTAATTAATACTGAGCTGTCAGTTACAGAAATCACATCAATATAAGTTCCTACGCATTTTGTCTGGTTCGTTGATGCTGCTTCAACAGCGCTTGTAGTTGTTGTCGCATATCCCGTCAACCACAGGCTTAATATGCCGCCAACTGCCACCGTGAAAGCAATCAAAAGAACTGTTGCAATCATCGGGCTTATAGCTTTTGATCGCATGGATATATCACTAACTTAACTATACTTTCCAACAACTTTGTCCTGATTTGCACCCGCCAGTCACTCCAGTAACCAAGCAAGTTCCTGTGCAGGTAACCGAAGTACCGAATGATGTGTTGTATGTCGTTCCCGTTCCGTTCCAACCAGTTGAACCCATTTCTCCCGGAAGCAGGTTCCCTAAACTCCATGCAGTATATGTCGCATTGCCGGAATAGCATTTTATAGAAGATATGTTTTGCGATCCTGGGTTTGTTATTAATATTGCACCGCTGTCCACAGAAATGACATTTATGTAAGTCCCTACGCATTTTGTCTGGTTCGTTGTTGCTGTTTCGACAACGCCTGTGGTTGTTGTCATATACCCCGTCAACCATAGGCTTAGTATGCCGCCAACTGCCACGGTGAACGCGATAAGAAGGACCGTCGCGATCATGGGGCTGATTGCTTTGGGCATGAATATCCTAATATATTATTTGTCGAGGCCGGTTTAAATATATCGGGGAAAGGGCAGAATATACGAAACGCGGAAAACAAGCGAGCACGCGCTCATCCGGCGAAACTTACTCCTTCTTCTTCCATACGGTCATCTGGCACTTGCCGCAGTACCACCTGTCCTTGTGGTCCGCCATGAACGTGCCGCTTCCGCAGCGGTCGCACAGCTTGCCCGTTCGCTCGACCTTGCCGCCGGAGACCTTGTAGAACTTGCCCGCCCTTGCGCCGCCTTTGGGTTTCTTCTCAGCTTTCGCCATAATTCACAACCTCGCCTGCAATCAGGCTGACTGCGCCGCTTCGGCTTTCGGCTGCCCGACTTTCACAGGCTTTTCCTGCAGGATCTTCGCCTTCGCAATCGACTCGTTCAAGCCCTTCTTCGTGAGTATGTAGTCGATAACAACTTGGCTCCTGTCAACGCCGTATTTCGCGGCAAGCTCGGCAGCGATGTCGTCCGTCCTCGGCGTGGGCGCGCCCGCGTGCGCTATCTCCAGTTCCAGGTCCTTCCTCTTGAAGAACGCGTTCTCGCTCTCCTTCACGACCTTGATTTCCATGTGTTATCACTTTTCCGTTGTAAAAATTTAAACCGCTCTGCTTATCTGCTCGCGCCAAGGCATCATCCGACGTAGAGCGCGTACTTGCCCGACTCCTTAACCTCCAGAAGCTTCGCTATCTCGCTGTCCGCGTTCAGCACAACGACAATGCCCTTCCAGCTGGTGGACAGGTTCGTCGACTTGCACACCGGGCAGGCCTTCTCGGTCGTAAAGCGTCGGCAGTTCCTGCATGCCTGAGTTCTCTTCGCCATAATCGATCACTCGCCAAACGCGCGCCTACTCTTTCTTCTCCTTCTTCTCCGATTTGGGCTTTTCGGGCTTTTCGGCCTTCTCTGCTTTTCCGCCAAGCTTCATCTTGCGCTTGTCGTCCTCTATCCACGCCATGCCGCCCAAGCCGGACTGACGCATGGTAAGGCCGACCTTGTTTTCGCCAGAGCCGAAGCTCGCGGATATCACGCGGCCGCGCACCATGTCGCCCTCCTTGAGCGTGCGCTTGCTCTCCTTGCCCAGGAAAACGGAGTTCTTCGCGTCGAAGCTGACGAAGTCGTCTATGAGCTGCGATATGTGCACCAGCCCGTCCATGGGCCCCATTCGCACGAACGCGCCGAACTCGGTGTTGTCTATGGCCTCGCCCTCGACGATCTCGTTCATCTCAGGCTTGAACGACAGCAGCCTGAACTCGCAGTCGTAATAAACGCCAGGGTCGTTCGGCATTATCTTGCCCTCGCCTATCTTGTCGATGGCCACAACGGACAGCACCATGCCCAGCCTGCTGTTGAGCACGCCATCCATCTGCTCGGATATGGCCATGCGCAGCGCCTTCGCCACGTCCGTCCCGAGCTTCTCGGGCGGGACGCGTATCCTGTCCTCTATCGTGGCTATCCTGTACAAAACACGCACCTCATAATCCGCGTCCTTTAATATCCGTCAACTTACTTCTAATCTCTTTCGCGCCCTTAAATAAATTGTCCTGACGCCCGAAGCTTTAATCCTTTTCCTGAGCTTCCCGTCGTTCGTCGCAACCACGACGTCCGGCGACCACTTTCCGACAAGCTCGACTATCGCCTCGTCGGCCGACTTTTCGGTCGCACGGCCCGCCTTCACCACGCCTATTTTTCCAGAGTCTACGAACCCGGCCCCGACCTTTGCGCTCACGTCGCTCAAACGCCGCAGCTCCGCCTCGGACTGGCTGACCATGAACAGCTCCACATGCCCGCCGAGCGCGTCCTCCACCTCGTCGAACCCTGTCTTGAATCGGAAAAGGTCTATCAGGAAGTTCGTGTCCAGCACGACCTTGAACGTCTTGCCCATTGTAAAACCTCTTCGTTCGAACACTTTAATATTGTCCGGAATGCTAAATATTTATAT
>Ga0315289_10003119_pt1 | contig 25154 bp, 21 predicted proteins | sample YL17G11_40_MG_FD_203452 | JGI IMG/M metagenome (GOLD analysis project Ga0315289, IMG submission 203452) | Sediment microbial communities from Yellowstone Lake, YNP, Wyoming, USA - YL17G11_40 | ecosystem: Environmental > Aquatic > Freshwater > Lake > Sediment | place: USA: Wyoming | collected...
GTGGATATAGGCCAATCGGCGCGAATGTAGGGCGGGGATTTTAGTCCCCGCCGTTTTTTATCCCCTCTCCCCTCTGGGGAGAGGGTGAGGGTGAGGGGTGCGATGACGTAGGGGCGGACCTTCAGGTCCGCCCGTTTTTAAGGCAGCCCTCACCCTTGGTTTCGATGACGTAGGGCGGGGTTTCCTAACCCCGCCGCTTCACCCCGTTCAAGCGGCAATTTCAAATGACGGGCGACCGTGGACGGTCGCCCCTACGGGTCGGATTCGCGGCGTTTAACAAATGTAGGGCGGGGTTTCCTAACCCCGACGCTTTACCGCACACGCCTCTACCCTCACCCTGGCCCGCAGGCGAGCCTCTCCCTGGGAGGGAGAGGGGACCGCGGCAGCCCTCGCCCCGACCCGTACCTCGCCGATGCGCTGACGTAGGGGCGGGTCTCCTGACCCGCCCGCCCCCCTCCCCGGCCCGTAAGCGCGCTTCCCCCCAAAGGGGGGAGGGAGCCGGCCGGCCTACATCAACTTCAGGAAATCCGCCAGGCGGTCGAAAATCCCGTCCGCGTTCAGGCCGTACTTGGCCAGAAGGTCCAGCGCCTCCCCCGACTCGGCGAACACGTCGTCCACGCCGATGAAGAGCATGGGCGTGGGACGGTGCCGCGCGAGTACCTCGGCCACCGCGCCGCCCAGGCCGCCGAGGACGTTGTGCTCCTCCACCGTCGCCACCCGCCCGCAAGCGTTTGCGAGCGCCACCACGACTTCCTCGTCCAGCGGCTTGAGGGTGGAGGCGTTGACGACGGCGACCTCGACCCCGAGCTCGGCCAGCCGCTCGGCGGCCACCAGGGACTCGTACACCATGTGCCCGGTGGCGAAGAGGGCCAGGTCCGAGCCCTCGCGGTAGACGAGGTTCTTCCCGACCTCGAAGGGGGTGGCCTCGGTGGTCACCACGGGGAGCGGCACCCGGCCCATGCGGATGTAAACCGGCCCGGGGTGGTCCACGGTGGCGCGCATGATGGGCCCCACCTGCGCCGCGTCCGCCGCCGACACCAGCGTCATGTTCGGCAGGCTACGCAGCAGCGCGATGTCGGAGATGGCGAAGTGGGTCGGCCCGTCGGGTCCCACGGAGATGCCGCCGTAGGGGCCGCCGAACCGCACCGGCAGGTTCGGGTAGCACACGCTCACCCGGATCTGGTCCCAGGCCCGCCCCGACAGGAAAACCCCGAAGCTGTTCACGTAGGGTATTTTCCCCGAGAGCGCCAGCCCGGCCCCGGTGCCCACCAGGTCCTGCTCGCAGATGCCCACGTCGAAGAAGCGCCGCGAAATTTTTTCGTCCGCGGCGTCCCGGATGAGCTTCCCCTCGGTGGAGTTGGCCAGGTCGGCGTCGAGGCAGACCACCTCGGGCCGCGTCCGCGCGAGCTCGTAGAGCGTCTCCCCGTAGACCTTCTTGCAGGCCTGCCAGTTCTCCGCCTTCGAGGCCTCCTGCAAAGGGGAAAGGCGCATCGCCTTGACCAGGGCCATCAGCGACCACCCCCCAGCTTCAGACAGCAGTTCTCCGTCTTCGGCGCGCAGCCGCAGACCTCGCCGACGGCCCGCCGGAGCTCCTCTTCGCTCGGCGCCCGGCCGTGCCACCCCGCCTGGTCGGTCATGAAGGACACCCCCCGCCCCTTGTGGGTATGGGCGATGATGCAGGTCGGCTTGCCCTTGGTTCCCCGCGCCTCGGCGTAGGCGGCCCGCAGCTCGGGGAACGAGTGCCCGTCGCAATCAATCACGTGGAAGCCGAAGGCGCGCCACTTGTCCGACAGCGGCTCCAGCGCCATCACCACCTCGGTGTCACCGTCTATCTGCAGCCGGTTGCGGTCCACGACGGCCGTCAGGTTGTCCAGGCCGTAGTGGGCCGCGGTCATGGCCGCCTCCCAGCACTGCCCCTCGTCCAGCTCCCCGTCGCCCAAAAGGCACCAGACGCGGGAGTCCCGGCCGTCGAGCCGCGCCGCCAGCGCCATCCCGTTCGCGATGGATAGCCCCTGCCCCAGCGACCCCGTGCTGGCGTCCACCCCGGGGGTTTGGATCGAGGGGTGCCCCTGGAGGATGTGGCCCACCTCGCGCAGGTGGCAGAGCTCCTCGGCGGGGAAGTAGCCGCAGTAGGCCAGAAGGGCGTAGAGGATGGGGCAGGCGTGGCCCTTGGACAGGACGAAGCGGTCGCGGTCGGGGTGGCTGGGGTTCGCCGGGTCGTGGCGCAGCTCCGAGAGGTACAGCAGGCTCAGAATCTCCACCGCCGAGAGGGACCCGCCGGGGTGCCCCGAGCCGGCCCGGTGGGTCATGCAGACGATCTCGCATCGTAAAAGTTTCGCCAATTCCGTGAGCGTCTCGTCCCGGGCGAACTCGGGGCTGGGGTAGGGGAAGGTGGTCAATATGGGGGACTCCTGGGGGTGGGGGTAGGTTTTCAGGGAAATAATGCCATTAAATCGCCCCGGGCGCAACCGGGGTTTCGTTGGCTCTCCGCGATTGCGCGCGCGCCCCCCGCGCCGATTCAGGGCGCGTTCGCCCGGTCAAGCTCCACCACCCGGACCCCGGCGGGCGGCGTCAGGTCGAAAAGCCCTTCGGGCAACTCCGGGTTCACCTCCTGGGAGGAGAAGCGGACCTCCACCGAGGAGCCGGAATAATCTTCCAAGAGAATCCGGAACGGGCGCCGGAGGCCGTCCACCTCGGCGTATTCGGTGTACTCGACCCGCAGCACCGGCGCGTCGGCCCCGTCGTAGAGCACCTGCTCCAGCGGCACGGGCGCGGAATCGTCCACGGAAATTAAGAGGGCCCGCGTACCGTCCTCCCGACGGAGGGCCAGGCGCGTCGGGTCGCCCTCGGATTCCGGCCGGACGTAGCGGACGGTCAAGCCCTCCGGCCCGACCAAGGGCTCGGCCAGGAGCGCCCTAATCAACGAGCCCACGTCCAGCGGCACCCCGACGAGCTTCTCCACGTTCCCCGGCGTGGCGGCGCCCTCGGCCCACACCCCGTCGGCGACGTAGTGCACCGCCATCCGGCCGCCGGTTACGCGCGTCACGACGGCGATTTCCCCCAGCGGCCCGAGGCTTTCGACGTATACCGAGTCGGGTCGGGCGAAGGCCAGGCCGTGCTCCGTGGCGGGCAGCGCCCCCCCGGGCGTGCGCGCCTGAAGGGTGATGACCCCCGAGGCCGACTCCAGCCGCCGGGCGTAGGCGTCCATCTCGGCTAAAAGTTCGTCGGAGGTTATTTTCGGCGGCGGGGGGACCGCCGGCTCCGGCCCCGTCACGCAGGAGGTCAGGGCGGCGCAGAGCGTTGAAATGACGAGGGCGGCGCGGGTTTTTCTCACGCCGGAAGTTTACCATGCCTCCCCGGCGTCGGCAATGGTCGCGGCGGCCGGATTGTGGGTGAACATTCGCCCCTCGCCGCGGTTGCGATGACGTAGGGGCGGACCTTCAGGTCCGCCCGCGGGCCGACCTAAAGGTCGGCCCCTACGAGGTTCATTTCGATGGGCGACGATTCGACGTAGGTGTGGGCTTCCAAACACACTCCCCCGCGTACCGCTTGACACCCGCCGGCGGAATGTTTACCATCACACCGCACTTCAACGCCCATCCACAGCTCCCCGAAAAAATCCCCAACCCTTTTTTATATCTCCTTAGTCCCGCAGTCGCGCCAACCCTTTTCCCCCGTTCCGCCGCCGGCGTGAATCGCCGCGCCGCCACTTTAGAGGTGTTCCCATGGATCTCGCCGAGCTGAAGAACAAGAAGGTCGTCGAACTGCAGCGGCTGGCCAAGGAGCTGGGCGTCGCCGGCGCCAGCGGCCTGCGCAAGCAGGAGCTCATCTTCCAGATTCTGGGCGCCAAAACCGAGGGCGACGGCTTCGTCCTGGCCGACGGCGTCCTGGAAATCCTCCCCGAGGGCTTCGGCTTCCTGCGGTCGGCGAACTACAACTACCTCCCCGGTCCCGACGACATCTACGTCTCCCCGAGCCAGATTAAAAGGTTCGGCCTGCGCAAGGGGGACATCGTCACGGGTCAGGTGCGCCCACCCAAGGATTCCGAACGCTACTTCGCCCTCATCCGCGTCGAGGCGGTCAACCTCGAGAGCCCGGAGACCGCCCTGGAAAAGGTCGTCTTCGAGGAGCTCACCCCGCTCTACCCCGACGAGAAGTTCGACCTGGAGACGGCGGACGAGGACCTCTCGATGCGGATCATCAACCTGTTGTGCCCGGTGGGGATGGGCCAGCGGGGGCTCATCGTCTCGCCGCCCCGCGCCGGGAAGACCATGATCCTGCAGAAAATCGCCAACTCCATCACCACCAACCACCCCGACGCGTACCTGATCGTGCTGTTGATTGACGAGCGGCCCGAGGAGGTCACCGACATGCAGCGCTCGGTCCGGGGCGAGGTGGTCTCCTCGACCTTCGACGAGCCGGCGGAGCGACACGTCCAGGTGGCGGAGATGATTCTGGAGAAGGCCAAGCGGCTGGTGGAGTGCTCGCGGGACGTGGTGATACTCCTGGACTCCATCACCCGGCTGGCGCGGGCTTATAACGCCGTGGTACCGCACTCGGGCAAAATCCTCTCGGGCGGCGTGGACGCCAATGCGCTGCACAAGCCGAAGCGCTTTTTCGGCGCGGCGCGCAACATCGAGGAGGGCGGCTCCATGACCATCATCGCCACCGCCCTCATAGACACCGGCTCCCGCATGGACGAGGTCATATTCGAGGAGTTCAAGGGCACGGGCAACATGGAGCTGGTGCTGGACCGCAAGCTGGCCGACCGGCGCATCTGGCCCGCCATGGACCTCAACAAGTCCGGCACCCGCAAGGAGGAGCTGCTTTTGTCCGAGGAGGAGTGCGGCAAGCTCTGGGTTTTGCGCAACGCCCTGGCAGGCCTGAACACCGTGGAGGCCATGGAGATGCTCCTTTCCAAGATGAAGAAGACGAAGGACAACGCGGAGTTCCTCCAGCTGATGACGCAGCTCTAGGGGGGGCCGTCGGGCGTTTCGCGGGTTGCGATGACGTAGGGCGGCCCTTCCACGGGCCGCCGCTTTACCCCCTTCCCTATCCCTTCCCCCAAAGGGGGGAGGGGACATGCGGTGGCCCCCCGCGGTTGCGATGATGTAGGGCGGCCCCGTAGGACGAGTCCTCCGCGGACCGCCGCGTTCACGTTCCCAACCTCGACCCTCACCCCTACCCTCTCCCTGGAAGGGAGAGGGGGAAACGTAGGGCGGGGATTCGCCAGGGCGTAACTCGCTGCGCTCGGTTCCTATCCCCGCCGTTTTTCATGCTCCAAACCCCGACCCTCACTTGCCGCTCCGATGTAGGGGTTGACCTTCAGATCGGCCCGCGGGCGACCGTGGACGGTCGCCCCTACGGGTCACATTTACGATGGGTGGACGTAGGGGTGGGTGTCCACACCCGCGTTTTGGTTTTTTCTGAGGTATAATGGCCGCGTCGGAATACGGAACGTCCCCCATCGGCGGCGCGGCTTCCGGCAGGAACGCCCGTCGTCGGGTGAAGATGAACTCCCGGGGAGGGTCATTTTGAAGCAGGCCATCTTTCCGGGCACCTTCGACCCGGTGACCAACGGCCACCTGGACCTCGTCCAGCGGGCGATGCACATCTGCGAGCACCTGGTGGTGGCGGTGGCGGGCAACCCGCCCAAGGAGCCGCTCTTCTCCACCGATGAACGGACGGCCATGATAACCGAGGCCGTCCGCGGGTACGGCGACCGCGTCAGCGTGCGGGCTTTCCCGGGCCTCCTGGTGAGCTTCGCCCGCGAGATAGGCATCCACCTGGTCATCCGCGGGGTGCGCGGCGTGAGCGACTTCGAGGACGAGTTCCGCATGGCGCTGGCCAACCGCCGTCTGTTCCCCCAGTTCGAGACGCTCTTCCTCATGCCGTCGGAGATTTACACCTACCTCAACTCCAGTCTGGTCAAGGAGATAGCGCGCTTGGGAGGCGACCTGTCCCACTTCGTCCCCCCGGCGGTGGAACGGGCCTTGCAGGAGAAACTGGCCTCCAACGGCGGCCGGATATGAGGTGGTCATGGTCGGGCGGATAACGCTCCTGGTACTTTGCTGCGCCCTGGTCGCCTCCGCCTCGAACCCCCTCGAGCCCCCCCTGGGCAACCCCCTCCTTTTGGACCCGACGCCCCCGCGCCTCCTGGAGCTGGCCCTCAAGGGGCAGGGCTACATGGGGCCGCTGCCGGAGCCGCCGCCCTCGGGGTCCGATCTGCTGCACCTGGACCTCGTCCTCGAGTTCTTCCCCCAAGCCGGGACACTCGCCGGCCACGCCGACTGGCGCATCACCCCTTCCGAGGGGGACCAGGCGGAGCTGGTCCTGGAGCTCTCGGGGGACCTCACCATCACGGGCTGCCTCTACGGCGGCGTCCCGGCGGACTTCACCCGGACGGAGGACGGCTTCTTCGCCGTGACCCTGGACCCGCCGCTGGCCGCGGGGGAGGAGGCGGTGGTCTCAATCTTCTACGAGGGGCACCCTCCCGACGGCCGGCCGCTCACCATCGAGCCGGACCGCGTCCGCTGCGTCTCCCACGAGTCCTCCGGCACCACCCACAACTTCTACCCCTGTTACAACTACCCCTCGGACAAGTTCACCGTCACCGAGCGGTACACCGCTCCGGCGGACATGGACTGCCTGGGCAACGGCGTCCTGATTGAAGTCACCGACGACCCGGCCGAGGGCACGCGGACCTGGCTCTGGGATTCGGCCTACCCCGCGGCCCACTACCTGGTGTGGGTCCACGCCGAGGACGGGCTCTCTTACGGCGTCCTGCGCGAGGAGCCCGTCCTGTTGGACTTCTACTGCTACGCCGACGAGCTGGACTGGGCCCTTCACGACTACGCCGTCTTCCCGGCCATGTTCGACGACTTCTGCGAGCATTTCGGCCCCTACGGCTTCGAGCGGCTGGGGCAGCAGGACATGTCCAAGGGGATGGAGTTCCAGACCCAGAGCGGGGTGGAGACCGACGGCGAGTCCGGCTACGAGTGGCTGGTGGCCCACGAGAACGCCCATCAGTGGTTCGGCAACCTGGTCACCTGCGCCGACTGGCGCAACACCTGGCTCAACGAGGGCTTCGCCAGCTACTGCGAGGTGGTGTGGGCGGAGAACCCCGCGTCCTGTTACGACCCCCGGGAGACCCTCCTGGAGGACAGGGACTCGTACTTCGGGGAGGACGCCCGGCGCCGTTACCCCCTCGTGGACCCCGAGGTGGATTTCTCCGCCACGGTGTACCTGAAGGGCGCCTGGGTCGTGCACATGCTGCGCAACCTGATGGGCGACGAGGCCTTCTTCGCCGGCATCCGCTACTATCTGGACGCCCACCGCTACGGTACGGCGGTCACCGCCGACCTCGAGGACGCCCTGGGGAATTTCTACGCGGGCGAGCACCATCCCGGCGACCTGGGCTGGTTCTTCGACCAGTGGTGCTACCGGGCCGGTTTCCCCGAGTACCGCTGGCGCTGGTGGCTCGTGGGCTCGGTGCTCCACATCGGCGTGGACCAGGTGCAGTACACGCTCCAGGAGACGCCCTACGTGTTCGAGACGCCGCTGGAGTTCGACGTGGTTTACGGCAACGGGGACGCGGAGCGCCTGGCCTTCTGGAACGACGGGCGGAACCAGGAGTTCACCGCCGAGCTGGAGCGGACCGACTACCAGGGTGTCGTCTTCGACCCCGACGACCGGCTCCTGTGCCGGCACTCCGAGTCCGGCCTCTCGGTGGCGCTCGACGCCCGCGCCCTGCCCGACGGGGTTTGCATCACGGGCGGTGTTCTGGCGGGCGAGGCCGAGACCGCCTACCTCTACCGCGTCCAGGACCCGGACGATTCGCCCCTGGCCTGGGACGTGACGGATTTCCAGGACTGGACGCTCCTCAACGTTTACCAAAACCCCGGGACCTTCACCTTCACCGACCGGCGGATCCCGTCCCCCGGCGTGTGGAGCTGGCTGCTCCTGGTCGTCTCCGGCGACGGGGAGGCGTACTACCAGACCGAGCCGGTGCTTTGGGAGGGTCCGCGTTCCCGGGAGGTCGCGCTGGCGAACCCCTGGCCTTCTCCGGCGACGGGCGCGGTGAACGTGCGCTTCGATCTGCCGGAGGCGGGCCGGGCGGAGCTCTGTGTTTACGACCTGGCGGGTCGGCGGGTGGGCACCGTTTTCGAGGGAGAGCTGGCCGCGGGTCGGCACGAGGTTTCCTGGGACGCCTCGGGCGCGAGCCCTGGGGTGTACCTGGTCCTGCTGGACACCGACGCTGGCCGGGCGCACCGGCGTCTGGTCGTCGCGCGGTAAGGTGTCCCCTCCCCCCTCTGGGGGGAGGGATGGGGTGAGGGGTGAAGCGGGCGGGGTACAGAGCCCCCGCCCTACGGCTATACGACGAAAATTCGCCCTGTAGGGGCGACCGTCCACGGTCGCCCGCGGGCGGGTCGCCAGACCCGCCCCTACGTCATCGCAATACGCGAGGTAAGGGTCGGCGCGGTCCCCCTCTCCCCGTGGGAGCGGCGCGCCGACGGGGATGTGAGTGAAGGTCATTATGGCTTCCCTCTCCCTCCGGAAGCGGCGCGCCGACGGGATTGAGGGTGAGGGCCACCATTGATAAAACGCGGCGGGGATGGGAACCGAGCGCAGCGAGTTACGCCCTGGCGAATCCCCGCCCTACGTCATCGCAACCCAGGGTGAGGGGAGAGGCGGCCTCCCTCTCCCCGTGGGAGAGGGAATGAGGGTGAGGGCTACCTTAGAAAAGAAGGGTGGGTCTAAAGCCCCCGCCCTACATTTGTATCCCGTGTGCTAAAATCAAACCGGTCTCTTCCGGAGGTTCGCCATGCGTCACGTACTCCTTACCGTCATGCTCCTGGCCGCCCTGGCGGCGGCCCACCCGCCCATCGAGCCCGCCGACCCCCAGGACTGGTGGAACCAGGTTCTGGCCTCGCGCGCCATCAAGGCCGCCGAGGAACCCCCGCCGCCCTCCGAGGAGGACGTCGCCTACCACACCACCGGCTACAACATTTCCCTAACCCTCGACCCCGGCGGTTCGCCGCTCATCACCAGCGCCGCCACGGACCTGCAAATCGTGAGCGACCAGGACGGCCTGACCCAAGTCGTCCTGGACCTGGTGGACCTCACCGTGGACGGGGTTCTGGAGAACGGCTCCGTCTGCTCCTACACCTATGCGGACGGGTTGATTACCGTCACATTGAACACCCCCCTGGACACCGGCGAGGGGGCCGACATCGAAGTCGGCTACCACGGCGACCCCACGGACGGGATGTGGTACACCACGGCCAACGGCGGGATTGTCTACACATGCGGCTGCCCCTTCGCCAGCCGGAACTGGTTCCCCTGCCGGGACTGGAACTTCGAGAAGGCGCCCTCGACCACCGTCGTCACCATTGACTCGGACTACGACGTGACCTCGAACGGGCACTGGGTGTCCACCGTGTCGGTCGGCGGCGGACGGCACCGCGTGACCTTCCAGACCCGGGACCCCATCGCGCCGTACCTCATCATGCTCTCGGCCACGGACTACTCGCACTACCGCGACTACTTCTACGGCGACGCGGCCATCCCCTTGGACTACTACGTCTACCCCGGGATGGAGGAAGACGCCCACGCCGATTTCGATTACACCGTGCCGACCTGCATGGGGGTGTACGAGGACCTCTTCGGGAGCTACCCCTTCGAGCGGGCGGGGTACTGCGTGAGCCCCCTGCCCTACGGCGGGATGGAGCACCAGACCTGCATCTCGCTGTTGGCGGCCCTGGTGAACGGCACCGGCTCGAATTATCCCATCTTCGTCCACGAGATGTCGCACATGTGGTGGGGCGACGCGGTCACCGCCCAAACCTGGAAGGAGTGCTGGCTCAACGAGGGGTTCGCCAGCTACTGCGAGGTCATCTACGACGAGGACCAGGACGGCGACCAGGGCCGCCGCGACCGGCTCCAGATTCACCGTAACCGCTACGACGCCGGCGACTACGGCAACCGCTCGCCCATCTACGACCCCGACCCCCTCTTCGGCAACCTGCCCTACTACAAAGGCTCCTGGGTGCTGAACATGCTGCGGCACCTCATGGGCGACGACGATTTCTACGGCTGCCTGGCCGACTACCAGGCCGACCGCCTGTACTCCTGGGCCACCACCGAGATTTTAAAGGACAACACCGAGGACTTCTGGGACGGCAACGAGCACCACACCGATTCCGACATGGACTGGTTCTTCGACCAGTGGGTGTACCAGGCGGGGCACCCCGAGTTCGAGTGGTGGTGGTGGACCACCGGCTCCGGCGCCGACACCGTCCTCCACCTGCACCTGGACCAGGTCCAGTCCACGGACCACGAGACGCCCTACGTCTTCGAGGTGCCGGTGGACTTCGGGGTGGGGTACGCCTCGCGCCAGGATGAGGTGGTCACCGTGTGGATGGACGAGCGCAGCCAGGAGTTCTCCATAAATCTGGACGACGACGTGGAGTCCGTCGAGCTCGACCCTGGGTACTGGCTCTTGTGCGACTCCGAGGACTGCACGGCGGTGGACCGGGCCGAGGCGCACGTGAGCGCGGCGGAGGACGGCCTCCTGGTCTCCTGGGAGACGGGGGGCGAGGTGCTGGGGGTGGAGCTCTACCGGCGGGACGGCCTGGGGGAGACGAAGCTCCACGAGCGGCTGCTGCCGGCCTCGGGGCGTTTTCTGGACCGGTCGCTGCCCGGGGCGGGGAGCTACTCCTACCGCCTGGTGGCCCACGCGGCCGACGGCTCAACCCTTGAGTTCACCGCCGGGCCCGCGGACTGGCTCGTCCCCGGCGAGCCGCTGGCGCTGGCCGAGCCGTTCCCCAATCCCGCCGAGACGACGGTTACTATCGGTTTCAACCTGCCCGAGGGCGGGCCGGTGGAATTGAGCGTCTACGACCTGGCGGGGCGGCGTGTCGAAACGCTCGTCGAGGGGGAGCTGGCCGCGGGTCGGCACGAGGTTTCCTGGGATACGGGGGGTTTCCCGGCCGGGGTGTACCTCGTGCGCCTGACGACGGATTGCGGGTCGCTCACGCGGCGTCTGGTCGTCGCGCGGTAAGCAGTTTCTTATCACTAACATAACAAGGGTCGCCGGGAGGCGGCCCTTGACTCGTTTATCTTTTTAACCTATATTAGCCTCGGACGTTCTCTATCTTTTTTAAGGAGATGTCATGCGGAAGCTACTTATTCTCGTTTTTATCTTGGGGGCCTTGTTTTCGGCGGTCGGGGACACCGCGCGGGGGACGGATTGGAGTCGCGAGGTGGAGTGGCGCGACTCCGCTTTCTTGGATGGACCGCCCCTCCCCGGCGGAGCCTTCACCGAGGCCGACTACCTGCCCCCCCTGCCGGACTGCGGCCTGCTCTGGCACTACAACACACCGATCCACTGGATCAGATACGCCGAGATAGGCGACGACGCGCAACACCTCTTCGCCGGGGGCACTACGTACACCGAGGATGTTGTGGGCTTCTCGATGTTCAAGATGAACGGCGAAGGCGAGCCCGCCTGGCAGTACTGGGAAAAAGGGGGGCAGTACGCCGTCTGCGCCGCCCGGGACGCCGATATCTTCTACGGTGGTTTTACCAACGCGATGCCCGGTGAACCTCGAGACACGTTTAAAATCTACAAGTTCCACGCCCTGTCACGGACGCCGGACTGGACCTACGACGCCCTCGCCGCCGGTTACTACCCCTTTGAGTTCCTCGACTGGTACGGAAACGTCGTATCCTGTTCGGACGACGGCTCAGTCATGTCTATTATGGTGAGTGACGGCGACTCGCTGGCGGTGCTCTTCTTCGGGCCGGACTCCCCGGAGCCGTTTCAGGTGTTCGAGGACGAGAGTTCCCCACTTGAACCCTGGTTGGGGGGGCCCAGACGGACCACATTGAGCCCGGACGGGTCCAAGTGCGTCTTCGGCAACGAGGGTACCGGTTACTTCCTCGATGTGGAGAGCTGCACGCTCGACGGTACTTGGGATACACTTCCGTGCATGTGGCTGGGCAAATTGAGTCCGGACGGTACTGTCAGCGTCTCGGATTACCCCTACCGGTACTCGCCCATCCGCGTTCGCCGTTGGAACGGCGAAGAGTTTGAGTTTCTCTGGTCCTACGACCTTCCTGGAGAAAATATGGCATGGGCGTGCGGCATCTCCCGGGACAACCAGCGCATCGTCGTCGGCTGGTCCCAGACGGATTCAAACCAGATAGTGCTCACCGGTTTCGATATTGACGACCCCAACCCGGTGTGGACTTATGAGAGCGATATCTACAGGGACGAGCTCGACAACTACTGCACGGACATCGAGATGTCCGCCGACGGGGAGTGGATCGTCGTGGGTACGACGGGCATATCGGACTCCGGACCTCCCGAGACGTGGGTCTTCGAGTTCTCCGCGCCCGAGGAGCCCGGGTTCACGATTGACAACCGGGGGGCGGTTCTGTCGGTTTACATCACACCCGACGGCCGGTACATGTCCAGCGTGTCCCAGTCCGTCAACCACGGGTGGTGTGAGGGCGACTGCGACATCTACGCCGCCTATCTGGACCCGGCGGCGGACCTGACGCCCGTCTCGTTCACCGCCGAATCGGCGGAGGACGGCGTCCTCGTCCGCTGGGAGGCGGAGGAGGGTCGCGGCGTGCGTCTGCGGCGGGTATCGGGCGATGCCGTCGGTAACACCTCGATGACCGATGAGTTCCTGCCTTTGAGTGGGACGTACCTGGACCGCGACGCCGAGGCCGGTCGGACATACCGGTACTATCTGCGGGTGTACGCCGACGACGCCCTGTTCCACGAGTTCGGCCCGGTGGAGGTTGAGTGCTTCCCCACAGGCGAGCCGCTGGCGCTGGCCGAGCCGTTTCCCAATCCCGCCGAGACGGCGGTCACCATCGCTTTCAACCTGCCGGAAGACGGCGCGGTCGAGCTCTGCGTCTACGACCTCGCGGGGCGGCGGGTGGATATTTTAGTCGCGGGCGACCTGGCCGCGGGTCGGCATGAGGCCTCCTGGGACGCGGGTGAGTTCCCGGCCGGGGTGTACCTCGTACGCCTGGCGACGGATTACGGCTCGCTCACCCGGCGCCTGGTCGTCGCGCGGTAAGGTGTCCCCTCCCCCCTCTGGGGGGAGGCTCGCCTACGGGTTGGGGTGAGGGGTGAAGCGGGCGGGGTACAGAGCCCCCGCCCTACGGCTATACGACGAAAATTCGCCCCGTAGGGGCGACCGTCCACGGTCGCCCGCGGGCCGACCTAAAGGTCGGCCCCTACGTCATCGTAACAGGATAGGCGAGGGCCGGGGTAAGGGCTACTGCATGTCCCCTCTCCCCGTGGGAGAGGGCTAGGGTGAGGGCTTCCTTATAAACGGGCGGGTGTGGACACCCGCCCCTACGTCCATCCGCGCACGAACGCCTACACCGACGGTTCGCCCCCGGGACCCGGCTTGGGCGACTCGACCACGAAGGTCGCCAGCGTGGCCCGGTCGAAATCGGTGGGCAGGGCGAAGCTCTTCAGGTACTCCGCGGTGATCCGCTTCAGGTTGGCCAGCGCCTCCCCGTAGGTGGCGCCCTGGCACATGGTGCCCACCTCGGGGCAGCGGGCCAGCCACACCGCGCCCCGGCGGTGGATGACGGCGGACAGCGTGACGCCCATCGGAAACCTCGCACACGGATAGGGGTATCGTTCAGTCTCTCGAGCGGCTTTCCACGAATCGGTCAGGCCCGGATCATCACCAGGAGCATCTTCGCGCGTTCGACGGCCCGCAGGGCGTGCGGCTCACCGGAGGGCATGACCAGCATCTCGCCGGTCCCCACCGTGCTCGGTTTTCCGGAAATGACTATTTCCAGGGAGCCGTCCACCACGAGCACCACCGCGTCGTAGGGGGCCGTGTGCTCGGAGAGGCCCTCCCCGGCGTCGAAGGCGAAGAGGGTCAGCGTGCCCACCGGCTTGTCCACGATGGCGCGGCTCACCACCGCGCGGGGCTGGTAGTCCAGCAGGCCGGCGAGGTTTTGGGGTTTTCGGAGGTCGGCGTCCGTCGGCATGTGGTCTTTTCTTTCGTGCGGTTTGGCAGGGTGTATCCCCCGCAGGCCGCCGGCTATCAGTTCCCCTGTAGGGCGGCCCCGTGGGACGAGTCCCCCTCGGGCCGTCGCGATTGGGATAATCCCCGCAATTTTTTTCTAAGGTAGCCCTCACCCCTGACCCCGTGCCTCGCAGGCCTCCCACGGGGAGAGGGGGACGGCTGCCCCGCCCCTCACCCCGGCCCGCAGGCGCGCCTCTCCCTGAGAGGGAGAGGGGAACCGCTACACCCCCCTCCCTATCCCTCCCCCCAGAGGGGGGAGGGGGATTCTAGAACCCCGCCTTTATCAACCCCCAGCTCACCTCTTCCACGGTCTGGTCGAACTCGATCGTGATGCGGAAGCGGTGGTAAATCGTCTCCAGAAAGCCCACATCCTCGTCGAGGTACTTGTGGTAGAGCAGACGGTAGGTGTCCGTGTTCGTTATCCAGGTGTAGAGGTCGGTCCCGTTGTCGCCCATCCACTGCACCTCGACGAGGAGGTTGTCCACGCCGTCGTAGTGGAAGGGCTGGAAATCGGGCATGTCGAACCAGCCGTCGGCGGCGGCGTCGAAGACGACGGGGTCGGCGGAGGAGACCGGCTCGGGGCTGTTGCCGTCGTAGTTGGTGGTGAACGAGTCGGTCAGCTCGTCCAGCGATGTGTGGCAGAGCTTCATTTCAAAGGCGTTGAACTGGGCGTTCACGGCGTCGTTGGACGCCTGGTAGGCGACGCCGGTGATGGTCCCCGGGGCGCCTATCTGGTAATTGCGTACCAGGTCCTGGACGCGGTAGGAGTTCACTCAGCCGCCGCAGAACGGCAGGGCGCAGCCCGCGTCCATCTCGCCGACGATGACCTCGTCGGCCGCCGCCGGAGCGAGGAGCGCGATCAGGAGCCAGGGTATCGGCAATCGTTTCACCGGTCCTCCCCGTCGTGGAAGATGCATCGTTTGCAACGCTAATATTATAGCATCTTCGGGACCGTTTCGTCGGGTCCGCCCTACGTAAAGCAGGGGCTAGGTTAAAGGGCGAAACGGCTTCCCTCTCCCAGTGGGAGGTCTGCGAGGCACGGGCCGGGTCGTGTCCCTTCTCCCTGTGGGCGGCCTGCGAGGCACGGGTTAGGGTGAGGGCTGCCTTTGTAAAAAAACGGGCGGACCTAAAGGTCCGCCCCTACGTCAGCGCAATCCGAAACCGCGCGGCCTATATCCCGGCCTTGATGACCCCCCAGCTCGTCTCCTCCACCGCCGGGCCCTCCTCCAGGGTCAGCCGCAGACGGTTGGCCTTGACGGACGCCAGGCCCGATTCGGCGTCGTAGCCGTAATTGGAGAGATAACGGACGCTGTCCGACGCCCAGCTCCAGCAGTCCACCTCCCTCTCGTTGTCCACCCGCCAGCGGATCTCCACGAGCAGGTTCTGCTCCCCGTCGTAGTAGTAGGGCGTCATGTCCGGCACGGCGAACCACTCGTCCACCCCGGCGGTGACCGAGAGGGGATCGGCCTCGGCCACCAGCTCCGGCGTGTTGCCGCCGTAGTTGTCCTGGTAGTAGTCGGTGAGCTCGTCGAGGGGGGTGTGGCAGAGCTTGAGCTCCAGGTCGTAGAAGAGGGCGTCGGTCACGGTCGTGGTCGCCTGCCACTCGACCTTGGCCACCCAGCCCGAGACCCCGATTTCGTCGGCGGGTACCAGCTCCTGGACCCGCGAGTCGTCGCCTCAGGTGCCGCAGAAGGGGGTGTTCAGGGGGAAGTCCGCGTCGCCGATGACGACCTCGTCTGCGGCGGCCGCGGCGGCCAGGAGCGTCCCCAGAACGAGCGGAATCAGCCGGTTCATGTTTTCCCTCCCTAGTACGTTTTCATACCACAGTGAAATTAACCCGAAAGGCGCGGCGGTGTCAACCGCGCAGGCGGCCGAGCACCCGGCGCTCCACCCAGCGGAGTTGGTCCAGACCGAACCGGGCGTCGTCCTTCTGCTCGGGGGAATCCTCTACGGTGGCTGCGGCGTGAACCGGAATCGAAAAAAGAAGCGCGGCGTTCACGAGAAAGGCGACGACCTTCGTCATCCCCCTTTCTTACGGTGGGCCTGAAACGCCTGCCCCAGCGTCTCCCCCAGACCGTAGTACCTCCGACCGTGGCCGTAAACCACCGAGGCCAAGTGGTCCGGGTCCACCCGACCGTCCCCGGCGGTCGCGCTCCGGGCGACGTGGACCGTCAGCACCTCGCCCACGAAGAGGTCGTGGGAGCCCAGGGGGAGCGTGTGGCGCAGGGCGCACTCGATGTTGACCGGGAACTCGCCGATGCGCGGCGGCGCGACCCTCTCCGAGGGGACCGGGGTCAGGCCGGTCTCCCTCCACTTGTCCACGTCCCGCCCGGAGGTGGTGCCGCAGAAGTCCACCGCGCCGACGTGCTCCGCGGCGGGGAGGTTGACCACGAACTCACCAATTTCCGTAATCAGGGGGTGGGAGTGGCGGGTCGGGCGGACCGCGATGGCCAGTTGGGGCGGGTCGGCGCAGACGTTGGCCGCCCAGGCCAGGGTTATCAAATTCGCCCGCTCCCCCACACCGCAGCTCACCACGACGACGGGGGCGGGGTAGAGATACGTGGCGGGCGCCAGGGTCAGCTTGTCCATCGGAATGCCGCTTTCAGGATACCGCCGAATCGCGGGGTCACTCCCCGGCGGCGCCGCCCGGCGGCGGGTTCGGGTCCGAGGTTCACCCGTCGAGGGCGTCGCCCAGCCTGAAGGCCTTCTTCTCCCTCTTCACCAGAAGAGTTCCCTCGTCGGGGTAGAGGACCACGTCGTCGGCCTTCACCAGGCCGCAGTCGAGAATCTCCAAAGTTGCGCCGCCGGTGTTGATGAACTGGTGCGCGATGCTTTTTACTGTGGCGGCCCGCAGAGGGGCCGCCCTACATCTTGGCCCCCGGCCTGACGCGGTCAACGTTCACGTAGATTTTCCGACTCCCCGCTGCGGTGCCCAGGTAGAGCGTCTGCATCGCGCCGGCGAAGGCGGGGTCGTCCACGAAGTTTTTCGGAACCGCGTCGAGGTTGAGAATCTCGGGCATGGGCCCCCCGCTATGGTCGGGCGTTCCCCCTCCCCTCGCCCGGGGAGAGGTAGAGCTCGGGCTTGAGCGCGCCGTCGGCGGTGAAGAGCTTCGGGTAGTGCAGCCCCACCAGGAGGAGGCTGCCGACGGCGGCGGCGGAGAGCATCAGCATTATAACTATCTGGTAGCGCACGGCGGTGAGCGTGTCCGCCCCACGTCATTGCAATTTGCAGCGGCCCGCAGAGGGGCCGCCCTACATCATCGCAATCGGCAGCGGCACGTGGTGGGGCCGCTCTACGTCTAAAACCCGCCGGCCAGCTCCGCGCTACGAGGAGCTGATCTTCTTCAGCTTGGTCTCCGCCTCCTTCAACAGCCTCTGGAGCCGCTCTATATCGTTGGACATCTCCTCCCGGGACTCCAGCTCCTGCTCCAGGTTCTGCTGGCGGACGCGGAAGTCCTCGAGCTGGACCGTGAAGTCCTTCATCTTCTTGTCGAGCTTGTCGGCGATCTTGGCCCGTGACTCCATCTCCTTGAAGCTCTCGGTGAGGCCGCCCAGGGAGCCCTGGAGCGCTTCCAGGCTGCTCGTGAGGTCGGTTGATTCCTGTTTGAGCTGCACCAGGATCGGGTGGTGCTTCTCGCTGGTGGAGGTGACGAGCTGTGTGGTGGCCTTGGCCCGCTCCTCGACGTCGGTGAGCTTCTTCTCCAGCTTCTTGAAGGCCTCGACCCGGTTCTCCAGCACCGAGAGGTCGGCGTCGAGCTTGACGGAGCGCTCGGTGGCGTTGGAGAGGGTTTTTATCCTCGAATCAATCTCGGCCAGTCGGGTGCCCTTCTCGGCGACGCCCCTGTCGGTCTGGTCGAGGTTTTTGTCCAGCTCGGCCAGGCGCGTCTTGAATCCCTCGAGGCGGGCCTCGTAGGCCTCGGCGGCTTCGGCGGCCCGGCGGATCTCCTCCTGGCGCTCACCGAGCTTGTCCCCCGTCTCCTTCAGCCGCTCCAGCCGCTCGGCGTTGGTCGCGGCCAGGCGCTCGGTGTCCTTGACCCCCTTCAGGGCCTCCTTGCGGCTCTTCTCCAGGCGCTCGCCGAGCCCCTCGATCTCCTTGGCCGCGCCGTCCAGCTCGGCGGTCTTGGCCAGGAGGGACTCGACCTTGGCCCCCACGGTGTCCACCTCGTCCTTCGTGTGGCGGACCTCGTCGCCGGCGACGCGGCACCGCTCCAGGGAGATGGTCAGGTCGGCCAGCTTGGCGTCCAGCTCGTCCGCCTTGGCCCGCTGCTCGAGCTGGGCCTTGGACCGTCCGTCCAGGTCGTCTATCATCCGGTTCAGGTCGGCGATCTTCCCCTCGAGGGTCTTCACCGTCTGGAAACGCTGCTCGACGGTGGCGAGGTGGTCGCCGACGAGGCGCTCGCGCTCGTCGAGGCGCTCCAGGCGCTCGGCGAGGTTTTCGACCCGCTGGCGGGAATTGGTGATGGTCTGTATCCCGTCCAGGGCGGCCTTGGACGACTCGGTCACCGCCGACAGGCGCCCCTCGAGGTCCGACACCGCCCCGCGCAGACCCTGGATGCGGCCCTCCTGGGCGCCGACCTCGGTGAGACGGGCCTCGGCGGGACCCAGCCGGGCGCTCAGCGCCTCGAGGCGGTCGCGGAAGGAGCTGAGGTGGTTCTCCACGCTCTGAACCCGCTCGAGCTCCTCGCCCAGCCGCCCCGCGGTCGCCAGGGCGTCCTCCAGGGCGGAGCGCTTGTCGAAGAGGCCCTGCAGCCGGTCGTCGAAGGAGGCGGACTCGAGGCGGAGCTTGTTCAGCTTCTCCTCGAGCTGGCCGACCTCGGTCAGCCGCTCCCGGAGTGTGTTGACGCGGACGTCCATCTCCTCGAGCTTTGTGGCGTGTGAGGCCAGCTGGTTATGCTGGGTGGCGAGCTCGCGGCGGCCCTGTTCCATCTCCTGAAGGGCCAGCTTGAACTGCTCGGCCGATTCCCGGGCCTTGGCGCCCTCGGCCTGGGCGGTCTTCGTGGCCGCCAGGACGGCCTCCACCTCGGCCTTGGCGGCCAGGATGGACTGCATCCGCTGTTCCAGCGCGTCTATGGCCTGGCGGGTCTCCGCTACCTGGACCATCTGCTGGTTGATCTTGTTGACCTGGGCTTCGATGTCCCAGAAGACCACGTTGATCCGGGCCTGCTCCGCCGCCACCTTCTCGACTATCTCCCGCTCCCGGTCCAGGCTCTTGAACTTGTTCTTGACGAACTCGACGGACTGCTTGAGCTCGTCGGCCTTGCGCTGGTAGGTGCCTATCTCGGCCAGGTCCTCGGACATCTTCTTCGTGGTTTCCCGGGTGGCGTTGAGCTCCGCGGTGAGCTCGCCCAGCTTGGCGACGAAGTTCTCCGTCCGGTTGTCCACGACGCCCTGGCTCTGTGAGATGGTTTCGACCTTCTTGGCGGCCTCCTCCAGGCGGGTCTGGAGCTTGGTTATCTCCTCCCCCTCGCGCTTCAGGTCGGCCAGGTTTTCGGAGACCTCGGCGGCCTTGGCGTCCAGCTGGTCCAGCCGGCTGGAGACCTTGGCCAGCTCCTGGTTGGCCTTGGCGACCCCCGTCTCGCTCTTGAGGAGGCGGTCGAGCTCCCCCCGGTAGCCGGCCAGGGTGTTCTCGAAGCCCCGCAGCTTCTCCTCGGTCTCGGCGACCATGGTGTCCACCTTGCCCGCCACGTCCCGCACGCGCTTCTTGGACTTCTCGATGACCTTCGAGGTGAGACGGATCTCGTCCAGGTCGGCGGTCACCTGCTCCCGGGACCCGGAGACCTCGCGCAGGCCGTCGGCCAGCTCCTTGATCTCCTTGCCCTTCTTCTTGACGAGGTCGAGGTCCTCGGCCGTCCGCTTGGTCTCGATGACCAGCTCCTGCAGGACGCCGTCGGCCTTGGTGAAGAGCTCGGTGAGCTTGTCGCGGATCTGCACGAACTGCTTGTCATCCCCCGGGGCTCCCGAGAGCGACAGGCTCGACATGAGGTTCTCTTCCCACTGCTCGGGCTTCTCCGCGGGTTTCTCTTTCTTTCCCATAGGGGCCCCCTGGTATGGTCGGCCGATAGCGCGGTCGAAGCAAGGGGTCATCTCCCCGTCGGGCCCGGGGGTACCCCTTGTCCTCCTTAAACGCCTATAATTAAATGACTCCGCCGGCTGTTTGTCAAGCCTTTAGGACTTATATCGTTGTCCCTGCGCCGATTCCGCCGCTCCCCGGCGCGTTCCCCGCCCGGGCGGCGCTACGGCTCCTCGTAGCAGCGGTTCTGGATGAACAGGGGCACCAGCTCCGGGTCGAACTGCTCCCCGGCGTTGCCCTCCAGCTCCAGAAGCGCCCGCTCGGTGGTCAGAGGGTGGCGGTAGGGCCGCTCCGAGGTCATGGCGTCGTAGGCTTCGGCGATGGCCAGGATGCGGGCCGGGAGTGGAATCTCCTCCCCGGCCAGCCGGTTGGGGTAGCCCTCGCCGTCCCAGCGCTCGTGGTGGTAGCGGATGGTGCGGGCCGCCTCCTCCAGGTAGGGGATGCCCCCCACGAGCGCCTCGCCGACGATGGGGTGCCGCCGCACAACGACCCACTCCGCCTCGTCCAGCGGGGTGTCCTTGCCGATGATCTCCTCGGCCAGGCCGACCTTGCCGATGTCGTGCAGGACCGCGGCGAACGAGAGGGAGGTCAGCTCCTCGGGGCCGAGGCCCCGGGCCCGGCCCAGGCGCACGGCGTAGCGCATCACACGGTCCGAGTGGCCCCGGTGGTAGGTGTCCCGGGCCTCCAGCGCGTTGACCATGGTGCGCACCGTGGCCAGGTAGGAGCTGTCCACGATCGAATGGCGGGCCAGACGCTCCACGAAGATCCCGAGCTGGCCGTGGATGGTCTCCAGCCGCTCGAGGAGCTCCTCCGCCGCCTCGGGCCTTCTCCAGACCAGAATGACGTGGTAGGCGAAGGGGACGGGGCCGAAGGCCATCCCCACGCCGGAGCCGGGCTTCAAGTCGAAGCTCGTCTCGAAGCGCAGGAAGTGCTTGTTCTGCATGGGCTTGATCGGGGTGTGACGGGTGGGGAGCTTACCCAGCTTGTCGAAGGCCTCCTCGAGCCCCTGGCGTCCGGGGAGCTTTACCCCCTCGGCGCGGGCCGCCACGTCACCGTCGGGCCGGCGCCAGAGGGCGACCGCGGCTTCGGCGTCGAAGAGCTCCCCCAGGTAGGCGACCAGCTCGCCGAAGAAGGTCTCCGGGTCCAACGCGGCCCCGAGCCGGTTCTCCATCTCGCGCAGGCCCGTGAGAGCGGCCAGCTCCAGGCGCAGGTTGGTGTTGAGCGGCTTTTTGTCCGGGGCGGTGACGCCGAGCTCCGCGTAGGGCGCGAGCTGGAGCCGGAGGAGCCGGGAAAGGACGCCCAGGTCGCTCTTCGCGCCGTCCCCCCGGCGGCAGATGATCACCTGCATCAGCCCCGGAACCTCGGGGTGGATGCTCGTCGCCTCGCAGCCCCCGCCGCAGTCCATGACCCGGTCGTGGGACTTGGTGAGCCTCTCCAGGCAGGACGAGTCCGGGCTGGTGGAGAACGCGGGGCAGTGGTCCTTGGGGGAGCCGAGCCGCTCGATGCCGCCCTTGGTGAGGACGACGAGCTGGGTGCGGGTGGCGATGGCGAAGTCGTTCAACAGATCGGCAAGCTTCATGGGGGTCACCTGTCCGGGGCTTATGTAATGTCTAACCCTATAAATATAGCACAGAAAAGCCGAAGTGGCTCACCGTCTTGTCAATCTTCTCCGGGACGACCGTTTCCCCGGCGGCCCGGTCCCGCATCGCCCGCGATTGCGACTCGCAGATTACGTCGTGGAGGTCCTTCGAGCTGCGGGCGTAAAGGGTGCACTTCACCAGACCAAGACCTTAATTAACCCCCAACTTGCTTCAGCGACATTGGGCCCCGTAGGAGTCCATACCACACGGATTCTGGTATCGTCTTCAGTTACTCGCCATGGGTCATCATCCCAGTAGCGATAACGCGAGTGGTAGATGTCCCAATCGTCGCGTGTGTTATCCCCATAAATGGCGTAGTTCTCGTCATAGGGCTTGACGACGACCACGAAAAACTCCCCCGGAACCAACGCAGGATCATCGAGGAAAAAACGCCACCACCACCCCTCCTCCCAGCGGTTGTACTCCAGGGGGCCGTTTAACACTTCACCGGGGTTGTCATCTTCGGCTCTTGAATAAATGAAAATTTCTGGCATATAGTCCCCATCGTAGGGATAGAAGCCGCCGAACATCATCCGCAATTCCCTGATTACACCTTCCTGTCCATCGGTGTCCCCCGGCATATAATCGCCCGGGGCATCACAGAAGAGGACGGCATAACCGCAGACACTGCGGGTGTAGAGGTAACCATCTGCCTGGTCGTCGTCCCAGCGAAGCACCGTCGCTGATAGGCTACAGACAAGGACCAGACTAATCAGGAACCACTTCATCTTTTCCTCCGGGGCGGGGTTCCCCGCCGATTGACCGTCCGGCGCCCTCCGTGCCGCCCGGTATCAATCGGATCACGGCGTTCCGGCATCAGGGGCGGTACGTCTCGATGGCGCGGAGGTTGTCGTGGACGGTCGCCGGGGCGTGGAAGTTGCGCGGGGCGGTGTACTCGACGACGGGCCGGTCGTCGGTGACCGGCTCGAAGCCCCGCACGTACTCCCGGAAGGCGTCGTCGTCCAGGGCCAGCCGGTCCAGGAGGGCCTCGGGCCCCGGCACCCCCACCTCGGCCAGGGTGCGGACGATCTCGGGGTCGCGGGCCGCCGCGGCGAAGCGCTCCCGGTCCACGCGCAGCGGCTCGTCGGAGCCCAGCAGGACGATGTCGTCGCCGGTGAGCCAGAGCTGGACGTGGGGGAAGACCCGGGCGAAGCCGGCGGCCAGCATCCGCACGTCGCGCACGGCGAGCTGATAGAGGGGTATCCACTGGGCGACGACCCCGCCGGGCTTGAGCGCCCGTTTGCAAAGCTCGTAGTACTCCACCGTGTAGAGGTTCACCACCCCGGCCACGGCGGGCGGCATCGGCTCGGCGGTGATCACGTCGTAGCGCCGGTCCGTGCACAACAGGTAGTTCCGCCCGTCGTCAACGATCACCCGGGCCAGGGGATTGGCCAGGACGTCCAGGTTGAATTTTGCGAAGAACGGGGCGCACTCTATCACCGCCGGGGCAATCTCCACGCAGTCCACCCGCTTCACTGTGTCGTACACCGCCAGGGCCCCGAAGGTGGAACCCGACCCGAAGCAGATGACCAGCACCTCCTCGGGGTCCGGGTGGACCAGCATGGGCAGGTGGGCCAGCATCCGGTTCTTGCGCATGTCGCTCACGGCGGTGTAGGTGGCCTGGTTCCCGTCGATCACCAGCCGGCGGGTGGTCACGCCGCCGTTGGCGGGGTCGTCGGCGCGCTCGCGCACCTCCACGGTCCCCGACTCGGTCTCGTCGTAGAAGAGGAGCGTCTCGCCCGGGCCGAGGAAGTTCTCCCCCAGGCGGTCGAAGGGGAGCCAGAGGGCGCCGAAGGCGAGGGTGGCGGCGCATGAGGTCAGGGCCAGGGTCTTTTTTTCGAGCCAGCGCCACGCCGCCGCCGCGGCCACCAGCACCGACAGCCCCGTCAACAAAAGCAGGCTCCCCTGGAACCCCAGGAGCGGGATGAGCAAAAAGCCGGTCGCCACGGCGCCCAGGATGGTCCCCGCCGAGTTGGCGGCGCAGAGCTCGCCCACCCGCCGCCCCACCCCGCCCGACTCCCGGGCGTAGAGCCGGACCGCCACGGGGAAGAGCATCCCCAACAGAAACGTCGGCAGGAGCATGACGATCAAGGTCAAAGCCAGGGAACTGGCCACCAGGGAACCCCAGCCGGTGAGCCCCCCGACCACGCCCTGGCTGAAACGGCCCAGGGCCCCCGGCCAGTTGAGCGCCAGCCCCGTGGTCGCCAGCGCGGTCAGGCCCACCCCGACCTCCCCCCAGACGAAGGCCCGCTGCGGTTTTTTGAGCCGCTTCACCAACCAGGAACCGAAGGCCCCGCCCAGCGCCAAGCCGACCAGGTAAACCGCCAGCATGGCCGAGAAGGTGTAGGTGACGTTGGAGAACCACAGAATCAGCATCCGGTTCCACACCAGCTCCAGCCCGAGTGCGGCGAAGCCGGAAATCGCGTAGAGCCAGAGGAGGAGGCGCCCCCTGGAATCGGACGGCTTCGCCCTCTCGACCGCCTGGGGCTTGAGCTCCGCCGAGGCCGCGCGCGAGAGGGCAAATGCTCCTCCCGCCGCCGCCAGGTTGATCCCCGCCGCCAGGAGCGTCGAGCCCCAGAGGCCCAGGTGCTCGATCAGAAAGAAGCCGGTCGCCAGCGTCCCGACGACGGCCCCCGCGGTGTTGAGGGTGTAGAGGAGGCCGGTGCGGCGGCCGATGGCCTCCCGGGTGCGGCTGGTGTGCCGGGCCAGGGCGGGGAGGGTGGCCCCCATGAGCGTGGTGACGGGAAGCAGAACCAGGAACGCCAGGACGGCCCGCACCGCGGTGAAAATGAACCCGGAGCCGCCGGTGGCGCCGTAGAGCGGGACGTAGACGAGCTGGGCGAGCTGGAGCAAAAGCGGGACCAGGAGCCCGGTGGCGGCCACCCCGGCCTGGAGGAGGGCGTAGAAAAAGAGCGGCCGCCGCATCCGGTCGGCCACGCGGCCCAGGAGCCAGCTCCCCAGCGCCATCCCCCCCATGAACGCGGCCAGGACCGTCGTCGCCGCCTGGCTCGTCACGCCGAACACGAAGGAGAGCTGGCGCAGCCAGACCACCTCGTACACGAGGCCGGCGACGCCGGAGACGAGGAACAGCCCGGCCACCGCCGGAAGCTGGAACTTTTCGAGCCTGGCCGTCACGGGGTCCCGACTTGTTGGCGCGTTTGGGGGGATGGTCCCGGCTGGCGCGGGATGCGGTGTATTATACACCAATCCGGGGCGGCGGCGCCCTTCCCGGCGTCGTGCGAATGAGGGGCGGTCTCGTAGGGGCCGACCTTCAGGTCGGCCCGTTTTTAGAAGGTAGCCCTCACCCTTAATCCCTCTCCCACGGGGAGAGGGGACCACTGCACCCCCCTCCCTAACCCTCCCCCCAGAGGGGGG